>Ga0310691_10001513_pt1 | contig 35249 bp, 32 predicted proteins | sample 176DNAGHGlowgp2_FD_203887 | JGI IMG/M metagenome (GOLD analysis project Ga0310691, IMG submission 203887) | Sheep rumen microbial communities from Palmerston North, Manawatu-Wanganui, New Zealand - 1766 DNA GHGlow gp2 (v2) (version 2) | ecosystem: Host-associated > Mammals > Digestive system >... | reverse complement strand
TCGATGCCCTGCAGATATTCTCGCTGCTGGCCAACGTGGCCGATGTGAAGAGTCTGGTGATCCATCCTTATACCACCACCCACTCACAGCTTTCTCCTGAGGAGTTGGAAGAGCAGCACATCACACCCTCAACCATCCGCTTGAGCATCGGTACTGAGCACATCGACGACATCATCGATGATTTATCGCAGGCCCTCGAACAGATTTAAGCAGAAACGATGAGAAACTATATCATAGCCGACAATCAGGAGTTGACACGTTTCGCATTGGAAAGCCTCCTTGCGAAGGACGAAGAGAACGTGGTATATAAGGCCTTCGACAAGGCTGGACTTGTAGAACTACTCAAGCAACACGAGTGTGCCGCTGTGCTACTCGACTACACCATGTTCGACTTTGCCGACGAGGATCAGCTCCTGATTGTCGCTGAACGTTTCTCACTCTCTGAGTGGATTCTCATCAGCGACGAGCTGACCCCTCAGTTCCTGCGCCGTATGGTCTATGCTTCCCACCAGTTCAGCATCGTCTTCAAGGATGGACCGCTGAAGGATCTGCGGGATGCCCTCGATGCCGTGAGTCGCCATAACCGCCATATCAGCCAGCGCGCCCTGGAGGTCATCATCAACCACCAACAGGAAGAAGAGAGCCAGCCCAGCATCCTCACCGAGACGGAGACGGAAATCGTGAGGGCTATCGCCCAAGGCAAGACCACCAAGGAGATTGCCAACGAACGTTTCTCAAGTGTTCACACCATCACCACCCACCGCAAGAACATCTTCCGCAAACTGGGCATCAATACGGCCCACGAAGTCATCAAGTATGCCTTACGGGCAGGACTGGTGGATTCGTCAGAATTCTATATCTAAGGCATATTATCTGTCAAGAATTAGAGAATTAGAGAATTTCGTGCAGATTGGACCTGATATTTACTGGTCCTAATGGCTTGCATAATTCTCTAATTCTCTTATTCTTGATAAGAACTGGATGTAATTTGTAGAGGCAGGAAACTTTAGCCTATCAGGCTCTGCTTGATGTCCTCCAGAAGATCTTCACCAGCTTCGAGGCCGATGCTGAGACGGACGGTGGTGTCGAGGACAGACATCTCTGCACACTGTTCGGCTGTAAACAGTCCGAAGATGGTAGAGGCAGGGTGGATGGCAAGCGACTTACGATCAAAGAGATTTGTGGCGCGACGGATGATCTGCAGTTTGTCGATGAAGGCCCAAGCGGCCTCTTTCGATTCGAGGTCGATGGTGAAGACGGCACCAGGCAAAGGGCCGAACTGCTTATGAGAGAGTTCGTAGAAAGGATTATCCTCTAAGCCGGTGTAGTTGACGTGCTTGATCTCAGGCAGTTGCTGGCACTGGCGGGCGAGCCACAACGTGGTCTCTGCCTGCCGCCGGAACCGGATGTCGAGGGTGTCGAGGCCAAGTGTCTCCATATAGGCCGCCTGGGGTGTCATCAGCCCACCAAGGTTCGTGATGAGTTCTGTCTTCACACGGGCTGTAAAGGCCAGTTTCTTTCCCACTTTCTTAGTACGTGCCTGTAGGGTTGGCGAAGGTGACAGACTCCAATCGAACCGTCCGTTGTCGATGAGCAGTCCGCCGAGACCTGTGCCACCACCGGAAATATATTTCGTGCTCGACACCACCTCGATATCTACGCCGAAGTCAGCGGAACGGAAAGCGGAGAACGGCACGATGGTCGTATCAGCGATCAGTGGCACCCCTGCCTTGTGGGCGATGTCGGCCAGTCGTCGGATATCGGCCACAAACAGTTGCGGATTAGTGATGATCTCGAAGAACAATGCACAGGTCTTATCATCAATCTGCGCCTCCACCTCCTCAGGCTTCGTGAAATCCGCAAAGCGCGGCTCCACGCCGAAGTTGCCCAATGTGTCGCGAATCAACGAAACACTGTTGCCAAACAGATGTTTCGAGGCCACGATGTTGAGTCCTGCTGCGCTGACAGCCGTCAGGACATAGTGGATCGCTGTCATACCTGTGTTGAGCGCTGTCACACTCGTCGCACCCGTAAGTTGCCGCACCCGTTCCTCCAGATAGGTGGTCGTGGGATTGGCAATACGGGCATACGACGGGGCCATGGAACGACCGCAGAAAGCGTCGCCCATGGCCTTGGCAGATTCAAACTCAAACGCCGCCGTATAGTAGACGGGCATCGACAATGCCCCGTATGCATCAGGTTTCTGATACTTCGTCGTCAGTATTTTTGTTTCGTATTGCATTATCGTCCTATAATCTTTTTTACTGCAATTACAAGTTTGTCCACATCTTCGCGAGTGTTGTAGAGAGCAAACGTTGGGCGCACACTCATCTCGTAGCCCAACGCACGAAGGGCAGGCTGGGCACAGTGGTGACCTGCACGCACAGCGATGCCTTCCTTGTCAAGCAGCGTGCCGACCTCAGGCACTGGGATGCCATCGAGCACGAAACTCACTACCGACACACGGTTCTTGGGATTGCCGATGAGCGTCAGACCGGGAATCTGTCCGAGTTGTTCGCGGGCATACTCCGTCAACTGGTGCTCATGGTGCTCGATATTGCGGATGCCGAGACGGCTCACGTAGTCGAGGGCTGCCCCCAGTCCGATGGCATCAGCCACATTGGGTGTACCAGCCTCGAAGCGGGCAGGCGGTACGTTGTATTCCGTGCGTTCGATGGTCACGTCCTTGATCATGTTGCCTCCACCCTGCCAAGGCTGCATCTTGTCCAAGAGTTCCTTACGGCCATAGACCGCGCCGATGCCGTTGGGTCCGTAGATCTTATGACCGCTGAATACGAAGAAATCGGCACCGAGTTGTTGCACATCCACAGGCGTATGGGCGATGCTCTGAGCACCATCGATGAGCACAGGGATGTTGTGCGAGTGGGCGATGTCGATGATGCGCCGCACATCGTTGATGGTGCCGAAGGTGTTGTTCACATGCCCCACGCTGACGAACCGTGTGCGAGGTGTGATGAGTCGCTCGAACTCAGAGAGTACCAAGTCACCGTTTTTATCCGTCGGGATAGCCTTCAGAGTACAACCCTTCTCCTGACAGACACGCTGCCAGGGGACAATGTTTGCATGGTGGTCGAGCTCAGAGACGATGACTTCGTCGCCTGGTGTCAGGAACTGCCGTCCGTAGGTCTGTGCCACGAGGTTGATGCCCTCGGTGGTACCACGCACGAATATGATCTCCTCGCTGGTGGCGGCATTGATGAACCGCTGCACCTTCTCTCGGGCTTCTTCGTAGGCATCCGTCGCACGGGCTGCAAGGGTATGGGCACCACGATGGATGTTACTATTATAGTTCTTATAATAATCCGATATCTTGTCGATGACCTGAACAGGCTTCTGCGTGGTGGCACCGTTGTCGAGCCACACGAGGTCGTGGCCGTTCACTTTCTGATGCAGCACGGGGAAGTCCTTCTTGATCTGCTCAGAGTTCAGCGTGTCGGCCTCCTCATAGTGGAGGTCGCGCAGTTTCTGCGTCTCAGGGATGCCGATGCCGAAGCCGTCGTTTCTGGGGATTACAGACCCCACCCCTAACCTCTCCCCTTGAGGGGCGGGGAGTGGCAGCACAGCCTTCCGCTCCTGCTGCAGTTCCTCAGGGCAGTACCGTTGCGCCACCTCCCTGAGCAGCGCGAAGCCGGGATCCTCGAGCCCGAAGTCGTTCTGAATGTTGTATGTCATAATTATATTCGTCCTAATTACTTCTCAACCTTATTCCTATGCTGATAGTCATGATAGTAGCCTACCTCGACATTCTCAAGCACGGCGATGGCATCATCGGTGAGGGCTGCCAGCGAGAAGTACTTCGTGAGCAGATACGAGGCTACACCAAACTTATCAAGTCCCATCAATCGGGCTGAGAGCGAAGGTGCAATCTCACCAGGAATACCGCTCTGATGCAGGCCGATGACACCCTGATTCTGTTCACCAGTACGTACAAGGATAATCTTCGTGGTACCAACGCCGCGACCTGTCAGATACTGACCTTCCACCTCCACCTTGTCTGACGGAATCAGGGGCACACCTCGCCACAGGATGACTTTTGTTCCAAAGAGGTCTGTCGTCACGGGAGGCACACCGCGCCAAGTACACTCACGCTCGAAAGCGGCAATGGCTCTCGGATGAGCGATGAAGAAAGCCGGTTCCTTCCATACCAACGACAGCAATTCGTCGAGGTCATCGGGTGTGGGGGCACCATAGCGGGTAGTGATGCGATAGGCAGGATTGGCGGCAGCCAGCAAGCCAAACTTCTTGTTGTTGATAAGCTCCCACTCCTGACGCTCCTTGATGCTCTCGATGGAGAGACGCAACTGCTCTTCAAGTTGGTTGTAGGTATTGTTATAGAGGTCTGAGACACGGGTATGCACACGAACCACCGTCTGCAGCGTGTTCAGCGAATACTCCGTGGGATTCTCCTCGTAGTCGATATAGGTCTCTGGGATGATATTGTCCTCCTCATGACCACTCACCAGGTCGATGTGCTTCTCGCCATTGTCGTTGACAGAGGCCTTCAGGCGCAGTTGTTTGTCAACGGCCTTGTTGAACGTGTCGCGGAAGTCGGGCACCTCCTTGATAAACTTGATGAGTTCCTTCAGTTTCAGGCCGAGGAAGACCGTTGGCGTGATGGCCCTGACGGAGACCGTCGATTCCTGTTCGTCGAGCAAGTCTGCCTCACCGAAATACTCACCGTCGCCCAAGAGGGCTATCCGCAGGTCTTCGCCATGAAGACCCTTGCTGATGACCTCAGCCTGTCCGCTGGCCACGATGAAGAAGCGCTGCTTGTCCTTGCCCTCCTCCACGAAGAGTTTATCGACATCCACCTCCTTGGCCTCGAACGAGTTCACCAGACGGTTCAGTATCTCGTCGTCGAACTCCGAGAAGAGGGGTATCGCCTTCAGGTTCTTGGCCGTAAACGACGGCACCCCATTCACGTACTGAATGGGCAGGCGGTCGTTCTTGCGTAACTCTACCTTCGTACGGTTCACACGGAAGGTGCCGCCCGAGACCTGCACCCAGGGCAGGAGTTTCAAGAGGAGTCTCGGAGTGATGGAGCCCATCTGCGGGGCGGTCTTAGTGGTCGTTGCCAGTCTTCTGGCGGTTGCAGTAGTCACACTGCGCTGTAAATTAGAATCTGCCATAATTGTTTGAGTTTTAAATATTTTATTTTGTTTATAGTTTAAAGTTTATTGTTTATAGATGATAACTTTTCACTTTTTTATCGTTACTTTATGTGTTGTGCCCTCCACATGCTCTACGGAGAGCACGTTGTAACCCTGCTCCTTGGCATTGCGGGGCACGTTGTCGAGGGGTTCGCCTTCAGCGAGTAGCACTTCGAGGATGTCGCCCGGCTGTAGCTTTGACAGCTCAATCTTTGTTTTTACGAAGGTCATCGGGCAGTGTTCCTTCGTAATGTCTAATACTTTTGTTGCCATAGTCTTTTTTGTTTACAGTTTACAGTTTACGGTTTACAGCTGATTACTTCTATAGGCGGTATTCCCAGAACGGCTTGCCAGCATATCATCTGTAAACCGTAAACTGTAAACCATATTTATATGAATAATGTTTGTCCTCCTTCGCTGATATTGAGGAATGTCGCCACGCCGAGCACGTCCTTCACCTCGGGGATAAAGTCCTCCTTCTTCAGACCGAGCACGTGCATGGCCATCTCACAGGCATAGAGGTTGATGCCGAGTGCCTTGGCTGCCTCTACCAGTTCCTCGAGGGTTGCCACATTGTTCTTGCGCATCAGGTAGCGGAAGATCCTGGGGCCTGCACCGAGGAAGTTGAAACGGCTTGTGGGTGTCACTTTCAGTCCACCCATCATGAAGCCGAAAATCTTCGTCAACCAGTTGGAGCCGATGAAGGCGCGTCCCTGCTTCTGCTTGATGGCGTCGAGCCCCCAGAAGGTAAAGAAGATATTCACTTCATACCCCACCGCTGCCGCGCCCGTACCTAATGTAAATACTGCCGTCAGCTTGTCGAAATCGCCGCTGAAGGCGATGATGCTTAGTTTCTTGTTTTCTGCCATAATTTTTATACGTTTGAGTCTGGGTGCAAAGGTACGGTGAAATCAGCATGTCCACAATCGCCTAATTGTGGCATTTTGCCTACCAATTGTTTGGTATAAGCGGATTTTTTACTATCTTTGCAGCAAAAAAACAGTATAGAATTATGAAACAGCCCACTCCCGAACGCGTTTTGAGTATCTTCAGTGAACTCAACCGAATCCCACGCCCGTCGCATCATGAAGAGCGCGTGGCCGACTATCTCTGCCAGTTTGCCCAGCGCCTACAGTTAGACTATGAGCGCGACGCAGAGAACTGCGTCGTCATCCGCAAACCTGCCACACCAGGGTACGAGGGCGCAGAGACCATCGTACTCCTGAACCACATGGACATGGTGTGCGTAGGGATGGCCGACCCGCTCAACGACCCCATTGAGGCATACGTGGAGGATGGTTGGATGAAGGCAAGGGGCACTTCGCTGGGTGCCGACAACGGCATCGGCCTCTCGATGGCTCTTGCCGTGCTGGAAAGCGACACCATCGAGCACCCCGCCCTGGAAGTGATCACGACGACCAATGAGGAGGACGGCATGACGGGAGCCGCCCAACTGTCGAAGGACTTCATCCGAGGGCGTAAGGTCATCAACCTCGATTCTGAAGACTACGACACCATCACGACGGGAGCCGCTGGAGCCACCCTGCAGTTCCACCGTATTCCCCTTCAGCATACGGCTGTTGCGGAGGATGAATGCCAGTGGTACCGCATCAGGTTTGAAGGCGGACTGGGCGGTCATTCTGGCGTCGATATCAACAAGGGGCGCTGCTCGGCCGTTGTTGCAGCAAAGGCAACCCTGGATGATCTTGCCAGACGGCATGAAATCAGCGTGGCATCCATAAATATTGGTGAGGCCAACGCCTCGATAGCCTCAAAGGGCGAGATCGTGATGGCTGTGCATTCCCAAGACCGTCATCTGCCCGTTATCAACTATCAACAGGAAATTAATGAGTGGCTGCACAGGGAATACCCTCTGGACATGGGCATGACATGCATCATCGAGCCCTGCGAGCCACAAGCCCAGGTGATCAGACCTGAGGTGCTCCAGTCGCTGATGACCTGTCTGCAGCAGGTGCCTCAGGGGGTGGTCAGAATGAGCACTGTCATGGACGACACGGTGGAAACATCAAACAATATCGGGCGCATCAGTACCGAAGGCGACCACCTCTTTATCAGTACGCACACGCGTAGTTTCATCGATGCCGACATGGCAAGGCTCAGTCAGCAGATTGCCGCTGCCTTCGCCGCTGCAGGAGCCACCTCTGAGACCGTCATGTCAGCACCTGCCTGGCAGGAAGACCAGCAGTCGCCTTTCCTCCAACTGACCAGCGACACCTTCCTCGACGTGCTGGGCTGGCGGCCACGCATGGTGGCCATGCACTTCGTGCTCGAGGCGGGCTTCTTCGTGGAGCATTATCCTGGCATCCAGATAGCCAGCATCGGCCCCCGCATCGTAGAGCCCCACTCTGCCAGTGAACGGGTGGAACTGAAGACCATCGGCGACATCTGGCAGGTGCTGCTGGAACTGCTCAGACGGCTGCGATAGCCTGTCACCCTACCAAACAATTGGTATGCGAAATGCCACGTTTGGGCGATTGTGGGAGTGTCAAAAACGCCGTACCTTTGCAGCATGATTCAAACTCGAAGTGTTATGGCAAAGATTTATGTTAATGGAGACGCGCAGGAAGTGAGCCTGCCGCTCAACGTGAGTGAACTGATCAAGCAGTTGCTAGTAGAAAACCCGGAGATGGTCAGCGTGCAGGTGAACGAGGAGTTTGCCGAGCGCGACAACTGGGACAGTATCCAGATCAAGGAAGGCGACAAGGTCGATTTCCTGTATTTCATGGGAGGAGGATGCCTAAGGTAAAAGGGAAGAGTGAAAAGTGAAGAATTTGCTACCGCTATGATAGACTTTACAGAAGAACAGATACAGCGTTATTCTCGGCACATCCTCTTGCAGGATGTCGGCGTAGAGGGACAAGAAAAAATAATGAACGCGCGTGTGCTCGTCGTTGGCGCCGGCGGACTGGGGGCTCCCGTGTCGCTCTACCTCGCAGCGGCTGGCATTGGCACCATCGGTATCGTGGATGCCGACGTCGTCGATCTGAGCAATCTGCAGCGACAGGTGATTCACTTCACCAAAGACGTGGGCGTACCTAAGGTGAAGAGTGCTGAGGAGAAGATCAAGGCCATCAACCCCGACGTAAAGGTTGAGACCTACTACAAGTTCCTGGATTCGTCGAATGCGCTCGATATCATCAAGGACTACGACTTCATCGTCGACGGTACGGACAACTTCCCCGTAAAGTTCCTCATCAACGATGCCTGTGTGATGGCTGGCAAGCCTTTCTCGCATGGTGGCATCCTGCGCTTCAACGGACAGACGTTCACCCATCTGCCAGGCACAGCCTGCTATCGTTGCATGTTCAAGGAACCGCCTCCTGCAGGAGCAGTACCTACCTGTTCGCAGGCAGGAGTACTGGGAGCCATCGCAGGTATGCTGGGCACCATTCAGGCCGCTGAGACACTGAAGTATTTCACGGGCATCGGCGAGTTGCTGACGAACCGTCTGCTCACCTTCGATGCCAAGACCATGCAGTTCCGCACCGTGCCCGTAAAGCATCGCGACTCGTGCGCCATCTGTGGCACGAACCCCACCATCGACCACCTGATAGACTACGAACAGACTGCCTGCGACTTGAAACATTGAACATTGAGTATTGGACATTGGAAAATGCTTATACCACAGAATATCATTGATAATTTAATCAGCCAAGCCCAGCAGGACGCACCCAACGAGACGTGCGGCTACCTGCTGGGCATCAGCACGGACGAGGGCGACGTCGTCACAGAGAACTACTGGATGGAGAACATCGACCACTCGCCAGAGCACTTCTCTTTTGCGCCGAAGGATCAGTTTGCCGCGCTGAGACATGCACGGAGCAAGGGCCTGAAAATCCTCGCCAACTGGCACAGCCATCCGGCTTCGCCCTCGCGCCCTTCGCAAGAAGACCTCCGTCTGGCCAACGACCCCAACATCCGCTATGCCATCTTGTCGCTTCATAAAGGTATTCACCTGAATTCCTTCAAGATTCAGAATGGCGAAATTGTGGACAAAGAGGTACATCTGTAAAAATCAAAAGAATACTATTGGTATTTCTCAAAAAAGATGTACCTTTGCAGGCGCCAAACATTAAACTATAAAGAAATGGGAAAAAAGATTGTTTTAGTAACAGGTGCCAATAAGGGCATCGGATTTGGAATCGCAAAGCATCTCGGCCTCAGCGGCTGGGAGGTAGTTATCGGTGCCCGTGATGAACAGCGCGCTTCGAAAGCCATTGAGGATCTGAAGTCGCAAGGCATCGACGTGCTTGGCTGGGTGAACATCGAACTGAAAGACCTTGCCGGCATCGAACAGGTCGCCAAGGAGATCAACGAGCGATACCCAGAGTTATCATTGCTCGTCAACAATGCCGGTATTCCTGGCGACATGAGCGTTGACAGCGAACATACGGAAATCAGCGTCATCCGCGAGACGCTCGACGTGAACTTCATCGGCACCTTCGCCCTCACCAAGGCTCTTATCCCGCTGATAGCCAGGAACAACGGCCGTATTGCCAACATCACCGTGCCCTCAGAAGTCAGTCCCTATTGGCACCCGCTGGCCTATGTCGCCAGCAAGGCAGCCCAAAACGCCATGATGGGCGTGATGGCCATCGAATTCCAGCAGAGCAACACCCCTGTGGAAATCTTCTCCGTTCACCCGGGTCCAACCACTACCGATCTGAATGGCAACATGTCGCTCCCTGGTTTCCACGACATCGAAACCGTCGGCCAGAAGTTTGCCGAGCTAATCAACGACGGCCAGCACCATCAAGGTGAGTTCATCGAGCTCTACCCCATCGTAAAAGAAAATTAGAACCCGAAAAAGTCGAATATTAATGACATATGACATAAAATTTTAATTAAATCATTGTAATTCAGCTATTTGACTTCATTCAAAAATGGCATATAATGACATAAAAACGACATAAAAACGACATACTAATGACATAAAAGGCATGAGTGAAGGGGTTTGAAGGCTGTAAAGTGGGAGAAAGGTGCCTGGAAAGTGGGAGAAAGGTTAGGGCAAAGTCTTAAATTCTCTCGAGAATTTTGGAGTTTACAGGCAGTAAAGTCGGAGTTTAGTCTAAGTAAACTCAGAGTTTAGTCTATGTTAACTCCAAGAGTAGTCAGTCAAAAGCATTTGAAAGGATTATGATAAACAATAGTCCAAAACATGTCATTAATATGTCGTTTTTATGTCGTTTTTATGTCATTATAGCCACTTTTAAGAAACACATAAACTACTGGAATACAATAATATACAATACCATTTATGTCGAATGTCATTAAATATCGCGAAATACTCATAAAATTTATAAAATTGTTGTAATCACTGGGGCATCTGGGGCATAGCAGCAGTCATACCAAAGTACCTCTTACAAGTGTCTGAATTCTTTTGAGCAAAGCGTTAATATACGAGAAAAGCATTATTTTGATACATTTTATCCTTAAAAATTTGGAAGTTGATAGAATTATGCCTATCTTTGCGAAGTCAAAGGTATTCAGGAAGATATGAAATCAAGAGATGAGATAATAAGTTTGCTGAGACGTTACAAACCAACGGCTCAGGAAAAATATGGAATTAGCAAACTTGGTATCTTTGGATCTGTGGCTCGTGGTGAACAAACACCAGACAGCGATATCGATGTCTGCTACGAAGGTCTGGCCCCCTCTTTTCTTACCTTGGACATGATTCAATCCGAATTAGAACAATTGTTAGACAGTAAGGTAGATTTAGTTCGCGTTCGCGATAATATGAACAGTCTACTTAGGCAGAGAATTTTAAGAGATGGAATCTACGTTTGATAAAGAAATCACGCTTGATTGTCTTCAGAAGATAAAAGCGATGTTGGATCTTATTACAGAAAGATCATCTGTAGTAGAGACTCCCAATGATTTCTTGTGTTCTCCTGGAGGCATGCTGAGACTTGACGCGATTTGTATGAATCTTATTGCATTAGGGGAGACTGTCAAAGGCTTAGATAAAGTAACAGGTGGTCAGCTACTTAAGAATTACCCAGAAGTTTATTGGAAGGGTGTAATGGGTATGCGTGACAAGATTTCTCACCACTATTTTGAAATAGATACCGATGTGGTGTTTAGAACACTTGAAGAGGATATCCCTGCAATGATTCCTGTTGTTAAGAAGATAATCTCTGATTTGGGACACAGAAGTGCCTGACCCCTTTGCGCCATTCGATAAAACTTGTACACCAAATTATGTTGTGATTAAAAAAGAATAATAACGATGTACGGAATCGTTGATTGTGATAACGCATATGTCTCATATGAGCGATATTATTTTACTCAAATAATACATAAAGATATGAAGAGACTGTTTATATTGATGATTGTGATTCTGGCTCTGGGAACAACAGCCAACAGCCAGACCATACGGAATGCCAATAACTCCATGCTGGCTACTATTAATACAAATAGAGAGGTCAGAAATAGCAACAACAGCTTGATTGCAAGTATCACTCCCCAAGATGCAAAGGGAGTGCTGATGTTTTACCATTTTAATTACATCAAATAAATAAGAATTATGGCATTATATTACATTATTTCCGTTGAACCGTATGGTAAAATCCTTAATGCAGATAAGACAATACTTGTAAAGGCAAATAGGGTAGAGGAAAAATATGAGAATGACCTCTTCCTAGGTTATTCCTTTTCCGAATTTGAATCTGACCTAACAGATTGGTTCATCTTTAGAGATTCCGAGTGGAATATGAAGAATATAATGTATGTGACAAAGCAATGTGGAAAAGGTAAATTTTGGGACGCAGATACCTCTAATCAACAAGAGATTAATTATTTGGATGGAAATAATATGGTAATGACCAAGGAGGCTTTTATCTGTGATTGTGATTATGATTATGGTTATGGAAAACCTGTGCTTTGTTCTTATCTTCATGGTGAACCAATAGAACCTTTTGTTCCACCTGTACCGCCTGTATCAACGGAGAATCCAAATAACTCCAATAAACTTAAAGATAATTCCTTTTCATTTGAAATAGTCAAGCCAAACTGGTTCCTCGTGGAGAAATACAACCATTTCAATGGCTTTCATTTATTAAAGGAACTACTGTCCATATCTAATGACGAAGGGAGGCTAGTCATAGATAGCGACACTTTCTTACCTATTAGTGATAAAGACCCATTGTTAGCAAAGGCAGTTTGCGCTTTAATGGTAGCATATAATATCAAACCCAAGGAGTTTGATTATGACGGTTTAGATGCCCATAAAGATTATATGTTTTGTTTTATAAATGATACTTTCTCTGAGGAAAGGCAAGAAAAGACGGTAAAACTATTATATAGGTTTATTGGAAAGAATAATGAAATTAAAGATATGGCAAACGAATCACTATCTAGCCGAAAAAGCAGATACAGATTATTTTCCTATTATTTCTACTATCTGAAGAAATTAGTAAATATAGAAGATGTTTTTACAAAGAAGATTCAAGGTTATAATAATGAGTTCTTTCTGTCCAAGGTGATAACAGATATTGTTTATAGTAAGAATATTGTCCCTTTGGTTAAATACTATAGCGAAATCTTGGTTCTGTTGATGGGTGACTATGCGGATATTGAATGGGAGAAGGATATTTTGATAAGAGAATATGGTTATCCTGGAGTTCCAAACCGTGATGATAGTACGGAAACCGATTTGCCATTTTAGCTTTTGTGGAGATTATTGATGAGGTATGAGTGTAGATCATGGGACGGTTCCTTGATTCGTTTTGATTATACATCTGAAGAGAATTCTCCTTTGCTCAATTGTTGAGAATTATGAAGATTATTAGCAAAATAGGTAACGAAGATTTGTTGAACAGAGAGAAATCGCGTAATCGGAGGGACAGGTGTTTGATCTTTTTTCAAACAGATTGTAACAATAGAAACAATAACGGAGACGTTACTAAGATATGGCAAACGAAATAGAGAAAAGAAATGAGGCTTTCCTGATTTATCAGGATGAGAACGGAATAGCTCGTGTCAATGTGCGATTCGAAGGCGAGGATGTGTGGCTCAATGTGGAGCAGATGATGGAACTGTTTGATGCTTCGCAGCAGGACGTTAGCTACCATATCAATCAGATTTATGCTGAAGGCGAACAAGACCAGGAACGAACTCACAAAAAATTTTTGTTAGTTCGACAAGAAGGTAATCGTAGTGTCAGACGACAGATGAGTCACTACAACCTCGACATGATTATAGCTGTGGGTTATCGTGTGAAATCGCAGGTAGCCACCCGTTTTCGTCAATGGGCGACAATTCGTCTGCGTGAGTTTATCCAAAAAGGATTTACGTTGGATGATGACAGGCTGAAAGGGAAGGGCAATAGGTATTTCCGTGAGTTGCTGCAACGCATCAGGGATATCCGCAGTAGTGAGCGCAACCTGTATCAGCAGGTGACAGACATCTTCATTACTAGCATCGACTACGATCCCAATGCCAATCTCACTCGACAGTTTTTTGCCACTGTTCAGAACAAACTGCACTACGCAGCCCATCAGCATACGGCTGCAGAAGTGATATACGAACGAGTGGACGCAGAGAAACCAATGGTGGGTATGACGAACTTCAAGGGGAGTTACATCACCAAGGAGGATGTGCAGATTGCGAAGAATTATTTGACGGAGGAAGAACTGACTTACTTGAACCTACTGGTATCCCAGTATCTGGACTTCGCTGAAATACAGGCTTTGCAGCAGATCCCTATGAAGATGGTGGAGTGGATACAGAAGCTCGATGATCTGATGAAACTCTCTGGCAGACAGTTGCTGGTGGGCAAAGGAACGATCAGTCATGAAGAAGCAAAGAAAAAGGCAATCGCTGAGTTTGAGAAGTATCGCAAGCTGGAGATGCTGCAATATGAGAGTGACTACGACAGAGCCATCAGAGAACTGATACAGAAAGAGAATAACCTGCAATGAATCATGGGGACCCTTCTGAATCATGGGGACGGTTCTCCTGATCATTTTGATCGGACAATAGAATAAGGGAGAGATGTAATCGGAGGGACAGATTCTGTTTGATCTATTTTCAAAGTTTTCTGAGATCATGAGGACAGGTCTTTGATTCATTCTTAATTATAAATAATGTGTAGTTCGAAAAAAAATGATTACCTTTGCACGCGAAATATAGATTCTACCTAGAGGCGATAGGAGATAATTTAAGGATGGAAAGACTACTTGTACTGATAATAGGCATACTGCTGATGGCGACAGGAGCAATGGCTCAAGACATCGCTGGCGGGGATTCGACGGGCACTAAGGTGATAGACGGCAAGCAGTTGTCGGAGGTTACGGTGTCAGCCCGTCAGTCCGGACGTGTCAAGACCAGCGGACTGGGAAACACGGAATTCATCAGTTCAAAGGAACTGCTAAGGGCTGCCTGCTGCAACCTTGGCGAGAGCTTCACCACCAACCCTTCCGTCGACGTGAACTATGCTGATGCCGCCACTGGTGCCCAGCAAATCAAACTGTTGGGCCTCTCGGGTATTTATGTGCAGATGTTGACGGAAAACGTACCCAACTATCGCGGGGTGGCCGTTCCCTATGCCCTCGGCTATATCCCTGGCCCTTGGATGCAGAGCATTCAGGTGTCGAAGGGGGCCTCGTCGGTAAAAAACGGCTACGAGAGCGTGACAGGACAGATCAACGTGGAGTTCAAGAAGCCGCAGGCCACACCCTTTGCCGACGCGAACCTATATTTCAACAGCGACATGAAGCTGGAGGCCAACCTTGGAGCCAACCTCAAGCTGTCTGACAAATGGAGCACGGCACTCTTGGGCCACTATGAGATCCTCGACAAGGCTCACGACGACAATGACGACGGCTTTGCCGATATGCCCAAGATGAGACAAGGTTCGCTCATGAGTCGCTGGGCCTATGTGAGCGACACCTATATCTTTCAGGCTGCCGTGAAGGGTCTGAAGGAGCATCGTGAGGGCGGACAGAATGTACATGGCCATACAATGACAGCCAATCCTTACCTCATCGACATCACTAATGAGCGCTATGAGGCGTTCACCAAGAATGCCTTCATCATCAACCCAGAGCAGATGACGAATATCGCGCTGATTCTCAGCGGTTCTATCCACCATGCAAGAAGTCTCTACGGCTCCAAACAATATGATGCCGACGAGCGTAACGGCTATGTCTCGCTGCTGTTCGAGACAGACTTTGGCGAGCACCACAGTCTCTCGACAGGCCTCAGCCTGAATCACGATTATTATGACGAGCTCTATAACCCCTATACAAACTATGCGCCTATGCCCTGGAAATCGTCGGACGAGACCACACCTGGGGCCTATGCCCAATATACATATAAGATAGGTGAACGGTTCACCTTGATGGGCGGACTGCGATGGGATCACAGCAACTTGTGGGGCTCATACGTCACCCCCCGTATGCATCTGAAGTATTCGCCATCAGAAGCCATTACCCTTCGCGGCTCTGTAGGAAAGGGCTATCGCACGCCACACATCTTGGCTGAGAACAGCTATCTGCTGGCCAGTAACCGACAATTGCTTATCAACGAGAATATCGGGCAGGAAAAAGCCTGGAACTATGGACTGAGCGCTCAGATGAAGATTCCCGTTGGAGAGCGTACACTGGAACTGAATGCGGAATACTACTACACTCACTTCCTCCAGCAGACCGTCATCGACTACGATATGGAACCGCTCGCTCTGCCGAGCAATCAACTCCCAAAATGGCCGATAATGGTGGTTCACGGACTGGCCGATAGCGACAAATCGTTCTCTCATACTATCCAAGTGGATGCCACCTATGAAATCATCCCACGCCTGAACGTCACGGCAGCCTGGCGATGGAGTGACGTCAAAGCCACCTATAACGGCATTTTGCGCGAGAAGCCGATGAACAGCCGCTATAAGGGACTGCTCACTGCTTCGTATGCCCCAGGGCTGGGCAAGTGGCAGTTTGATGCCACCCTACAACTGAATGGTGGAGGCCGTCTGCCTGACAATCACGGCAACCAACTGTGGGACGAGCGATTCAAGGCCTACGAGCAGGTGAGTGCCCAGGTGACTCGCTTCTTCCGCCATTGGAGCATCTATGCCGGAGGTGAGAACTTGACAGGCTTCAAGCAGAAGAACGCCATCATCAGCGCTGCCGACCCTTGGAGCAAAGACTTTGATGCAACGATGATCTGGGGACCCACTCACGGCGCCGTCTTCTACATCGGAGCCAGACTGAATTGGAACAAGATTTAGTTTAATGTTTATAGTTTAAAGTTTATAGTTTATGAGAGCAAAAGTATTATTCATGGCACTGGCTGTAGCAGCCGTTTGCAACGCAAAGGACATTAAGACCGTAGTCCTGAAGACCAACCCCGAGATGCATTGTTCTGGATGTGAGAAGAAGATCAAGGACAACATCCGCTTCGAGAAGGGTGTCAAGGACATCCGTACCAACCTCGACGACAAGACTGTCACCATCGAATACGATGCCGACAAGACGAACGTTGAGGCTATCATCAAGGGATTCAAGAAGATCAACTATGAAGCCTGTGAGGCAAAACCGGCTCCCGCCAAGAAGGACGTGGATGCAGAAACAGGTGCTACTAAGAAGCACTAATCGCACGCTTTGAGAAAGGAATTCGCTGGTAGGAAATGGCTCCTGCCAGCGATTTTTGCGTTAATACCATACTATTGGTATGCAGAATGCCCCAATGGCGGGATTGTGGGAGCGCTGAAATCGCCGTACCTTTGCACCGTCGAAAAGACATAATAACAAATAAAGACATAATAACATACAAACAGATAAAAGATTATGAAACGAATGTGTAATATGCGAATGCGTGAGAACTGTTGTTGCTGTTGTAAGGTGATGGCGATGACAACAAATGAGAGTATTATATATATAATAGGTATAACCCAAGTAAAAAAGAAACAATATGAAAAGAATAGCATTAACAATAGCAGTATTATTGAGTATCAACATCAGCACCATTTGGGCTAAGGGAGAACCGGCAGGCGAACTCAGTCCTGAGAGTAACGCAACCAATGCAAGCAGTGTGCGCTATGTAAAGGCACCAAGGTTTGTCCGCCCACTGGTAGAGAAATGGATAACCGAATATGCAAAAACACAGCCAGGAGTAGAATTCCAAATAGCCAAGGGCAACCAGAATCAGGGCAACGTAGACCTGAATGTCGTATTCGACAACCAAGATGCTAACACAAAAGTCTTTAGTCATAATGTAGTGTATTTCGGAGAGTTCGCCGTGCTGCCCATCACAGCCAGCGGCAGTGAGGCTGCCAAAGTGCTGGAGGGCAAGCACCTGAACTCGAAGAAGCTGAAGCAGCTCTTTTTCCTGAACGACGACTTCGACGAGGACGTGAAGAAGGTGAAGGCATTCGAGAACATTATTATCTATAGCGGCAGCAATGCCACGTCGGTAGCAGCCTCGTTCGCACATAACTTCGGCGAAGAGAGCAGCAGTTTCCGCGGCAAGCGCATCTCTGGCGACGACCTCTTCCTGAACACCGCCCTGTCGAAGGATCCGCTGGGCGTATCATTCAATGCCCTGCCGAATATCTTCGACCTGCAGAGCCGCCACATCAAGAGCGACCTCACCATCATCGGCATCGACGTGAAGAAGGATCTTGAGGAGACATTCTCAGACAAAGGTACCCTCGACGAGGTGATTCAAGCGCTGGAGAATGGCAAGGTGTCGGAAGTCGCTGTCGAGAAGATCGGCGTGAGCTACAACGAAGGCGACGATACCGTCAGCCAGTTCCTGAAGTGGATACTCGAGAATGGCACACAATATAATCATGAATTCGGTCTGTTGAATCTGCATAATAAGTAATCCATCTATTTGTTTATAGTTTAAAGTTTAAACTACAAACAAAAATAAATATACTGTAAACTAAATAACATTCTGACTTATGGTAAAGAGAACGTTTATTGCAACGCTTGTTGCAATCAGCCCCTTGCTGGCTGTTGCGCAAGGCCTGATAACAGGACACATCACCGATGTCCGTACAGGTGAGCCGTTGATAGGAGCTTCGGTGATTGTGAAATCAGAAAGGCTACGGGTAGGCGAGCGAAGCTCGGGAATGAAAGGTCAGGGTGTCGTGACAGACATTGACGGCAACTTCTCGTTGCAGACCAAGGTGGAAGCCCCGCTGACCCTGAGAGTGGAATATGTAGGCTATCGTGCTCTCGACGTGGACGTCTACGACTTCGAGGAGCCTGTGGAGATTCAATTGATAGATAACGCCAGCAAACTCGACGAGGTGGTGGTGGTAGGCTATGGTGCCCAGAAACGCCTGGAGCTCACCAGCAGCATCTCGTCAGTGGGAGAGGAATTGCTGAAGCAGCAGAACACCTCTGTTGAGAGTGCCCTTCAGGGAGCCGTCGCTGGTCTGAATGTCACGACTACCAGTGGTCAGCCTGGTGCCGCCAGCATCATCCGTGTTCGTGGCGGAAACTCCATCACTGGAGGTAATGAGCCCCTTTATGTGATTGACGGATTCATTGTCTATAACGATGTGTCGACGAACAAGACAGGTGCCCGCGGCAGTGACGCAGCTCTCGACCCGCTGTCATTCCTGAATCCATCGGACATTGAGAGCATCGAGGTGCTGAAGGACGTGTCAGCCACAGCCATCTATGGTACCCGTGGTGCCAACGGTGTGATCATCATCACCACCAAGAAAGGCTCTCACGGACGCAACAACATTAGTTATAATGCCACCTTTGGCTGGAGCACAATCAGCAAAAGGCTCGACTTTCTGGATGCCTGGCAATGGGCTGACCTGTGGAACGAGCTCTACGATAACGGCGAGGTGGGATACCGTCTGGATGAGCCAAAAGCCTCTTACGACTGGCAGGATGCAGCCCTGCAGACAGGTTTCTCGCAAGAGCACCAGCTCTCGGCTGTAGGCGGTGACGAGATCTCACGCTACAGCATCAGCGGCAGTTACAAGAACCAGGAGGGCATCCTGAAGAACACAGGTCTGAAGCGCTATGCGGCTCGAGTGAACTATGAGCGCAATGTCTTCAAAAGCCTGCTGGTGGGTGTGAACGTGAATGGTGCCTATAACAAAATGAAGGGTCAGTCAGACAAGAGTTCGATGTTTGCTGCCAACTCATGGTACGGCGCCATCTCGCACACACCTTATACTCCTATCTACAACGAGGACGGCTCTTTCAACTACGAGCCCACACCAACGAGTGTGGATATCTATAACGGCAAGGTGGGTAATCCCATCAGCGACCTGCTGAACTACCAGTCAGAGACAGAGAACACCCGCGTAATCGGAACTGGCTTCGCAGAGTGGGCCGTCATCCCACAGCTGAAGCTAAAGGCCAGCCTGGGGGCCGACCTCTCTAACACCCGCCAGAGCTACTATGCACCCAGCTACACCTCCGACGGTCTGCCGTATAATGGCTATGCTTCGGTAGGACAGTCCAAGACGCATGTCTGGCAGACAGAATACACGGCAACCTATAGCAACGTTTTCAAGCATATACATTCGCTAACCGTGCTGGCAGGCTATACCGCACAATATACCGATCGCAGTAGGATAGCCACCACAGCCTACGGCTTCAGCAACGATGCCACGGGTTTCGACAATATCGGTGCTGCTGCCACCACCAATCCCTCGTCGAGCGGGCACTATATCTCTACGCTCCAGTCATGGATTGGTCGTGTGAACTACAGTTATGACTCACGCTATAACGCCTCCCTGACCATGCGGGCCGATGGCAGCAGCCGTTTTGCAAAGGATAACCGCTGGGGATGGTTCCCCTCACTGGGTGCCTCGTGGAATATTGACCGTGAGAAATGGCTCCATCTGGGTAAGAATGTAGACTTCATACAACTGCGTGCATCAGTGGGCGTGGTCGGAAATCAGGAGATTGGCGACTACCAGTTTGCTGCCAATGTCGAGCCTCGCACCGTTGTGGTCGACGGCATGAGAGCCACCAGCTACATCATTGCAAACAAGTCGAACCCAGACCTGAAATGGGAGACGACCACATCGTATAACATCGGTTTAAGTACGGGGTTCCTTAAGAACCGCCTGACAGTGACCTTCGATGCCTACTACAAGAAGACCAGCGACCTGCTGCTTGATGTGCCCGTAGAACAAGTGACGGGGTTCTCAACCGTACTGCGAAATATCGGCTCCGTCACCAATAAAGGTGTAGAGCTCGAAATAGGTGGCGTACTCATCGACAAGAAGGATCTGAAATGGAACGTGAATGCCAACATCGCTCACAACAAGAATGAGGTGACCAGTCTGGGCGATGCCGAATACTTCATCCCCTCACACGGATACACCAACCCCCTCATTGTCAAAGTGGGCGAGCCTCTCGGCAGTTTCTACGGCTACAAGTTCAAGGGCATCATCCAGAGTACTGAAGAGTGGTGCTGCCTGCCTTCACAAACCATCTCGCCTGTAGAGCCGGGTAACCCGAAGTTTGAGGATGTCAATGGAGACAATGTGGTGAACGAGCAGGACCGCGTGGTATTGGGCAATATCCAGCCAAAGTTCACTTACGGCTTTAATACGAAGATAGCCTATAAGGATTGGGATCTTTTCGTCAGCGCCAGCGGTAGTTATGGCAACAAGCTCTTCAACGAACTGGCTTGCCGCCTGGATCGTGGTAACGGCTACTATTACAACCCACTGGCAGAGGTGGCCGACCGCTGGACGCCCACTAACCCCAGCAATACCATCCAGAAAGCCAGCAATGCCACTTCCATCTATACCGACGACCGTTTTGTGGAGGATGCCAGCTACCTGAAGATCCGTAACATCCAGCTAGGCTATACCCTACGTATCCCCCAGTTGACAAAGGACGCCCGTCTGAGACTGTATGTATCATTGCAGAACTTCATTACCTTCACGCCTTACAGTGGTTACGATCCCGAAGCCAACCGTAGCGGATCTGACGAGACCAGCGCCCTCTATCAAGGCATCGATAACGGGACATATCCAACAGCCAAGACCATTCTTGTAGGATTTAATGTGACATTGTAGTTTAGAACTGAGAATTTAAAATTGAGAATTATGATTACCAAGATAAATAACAAGTCCGCGAAAGGAGTCATCTCCTTCCTCTTTCCGCTTTCCTCGTTCCTTGTGAAGACCCTCCTTCCTCTATCCGCTTTCCTCGTGACTAGTTGCGCCGATTTGGAACAGACATCACTGAGTTCCATCGACAGAGACAACTTCTACCAGAGTAAAGAAGACATTGAGACCGCTATCAATGGTATCTACCAAGAGTTTACAATTGACGGTTTCTACGGTATGTTCAACAACCAGAGCATCTACATCAACGACCTTCAGACCGACTATGTGAAGGCTGGTGCCCAGACTAATTCTGCCCATATCCGTGAATTGTCGAACTTCGCCGTGCAGCCCACGAACCTCTTCGTAGGCTACGCTTGGGAAGAGCATTTTACCGCCATCAACCGTGCCAATGTGGTGATCGACAAGGTGAGCGATGCTTCATGGCTCGACGAGCAATCGAAGCAGAACTATATCAACGAGGCCCGATTCCTACGTGCCCTGATGTACTTCAACCTCGTGCGCTATTTTGGAGGTGTTCCCATCGTACTTCACGATGGTGAGGGTGAAGGTGCTGCACGCAACAGCGTTGATGAGGTGTACGAACAGATTATAGCAGACTTCACTGCCGCTGAAAGTCTGCCTGCCAACTATTCCACCCGCGACACCCGTCCATCGTCACTGGCAGCCTCAGCCCTCTTGTCGAAAGTCTATCTTGTATGGGCCCAGACCAGTAGCGAGAAGGGCAAGGCAAACCAAAGAGACTACTATCAGAAGGCCATCGACTATGCGCAGAAAGTGATTGACTCTGGCAAGTACCATCTGATAGACAAGTTCATAGACAATTGGTCAGTGGACAAGAAGAACGGTCCTGAACATATCTTCTCCATTGAGCACGACCGCACGGTAAACGGCAATATCACAGCGCATTGCACCTTTGCCACCAACTGGAGCGATGCCGAGCCTGTGCTACTGGCCACCAGCGACCGCTATTACGAGGAGAGTGATGCCAAGGATCAGCGTCGCGACGGTTCATGGGCAAAGCGTATCTACAATCCGAATACTGGCAGTGACTTTGTCTTTACCGTACCCCGTTTCCGCAAATATATCGACTCGCTCAACTTTGCCAATCCCGCCTCTTCGGGCAATGCTGCAGGACACTCCACCAATACTGTGATTATCCGCTATGCCGAGATACTGCTCATCAAGGCAGAGGCCGAGAACGAAATCAACGGCCCAACAGCCACAGCCTACGACGCCATCAATCAGGTTCGCCGTCGTGCCTACTGGAGTCCCTATCTCAATATCCAACAGACGCCTTCGGACGGATCGGCGTTGGAACTGAGTGGACTGTCGCAACAGGAGTTTCGTGAGAAACTGAGAGAGGAACGCCGCTTGGAATTCATATTGGAGGGACAACGCTGGTTTGATCTCATCCGCTGGCATATCCTTGTGAAATATGTGAAGGAGCATACGCCTGCCTCGGAGAACCTGAAACTGCAGAACGTCTCAAAGCGCAACTACTTGCTGCCACTGCCCCAAGATCAGATTATCCTGAATCCGAACCTTACGCAGAACTGGGGCTACAGCGGTGAAACAGGTGACGGTCCATACGACAGCAGCTTTGAGTAGAATTGTAAAAATAAAGAATTGAAAGATTGAAGAAAGAAATAAATCAAAACACATTGAATTATGAAACAGTTAGTTAAATCAACTTTGGCCATTGTCGCTTTGGCCGCCATTTCAAGTCAGGCAGTTAATGCCCAGTCACAAACCTCAAACGTAAACAGCCGTGAGCGTATTCTTCAAGTGTTGGACCAAAGCCGTCCCAACGACTACGTGCCTGCCGCCTTCTTCCTCCACTTCGAGAACAAGCTCGGACGTAAAGCCGTACAGGATCACAAGGACTTCTACCGAGCCACGAACATGGACTTCGTCAAGGTGTTCTACGAGATTGCTGTACCCAAGATCGACATCCAGACGGGTAAGGACTGGGCGAAAGTACCCGTCTATGGCGAGGATTTCTTTGCCCCTCAGGTAGCCGTCATCGAGGATCTCGCTCGTGAGTTTGGTCACGAAGCCTTCATCCTTCCCACCGTATATTCTCCACTCGCACTGGCTCATCAGACCGTAGGGTGCGGAAAAGACTTCAGGAAACTGATTGAAGAAGACCCCAAGGCCTTCGGACAAGCCATCAAAAACCTTTCGCTCTCTATTGAGAACTATCTGCGTTCAGCCCGCAAACATGGTGCCGATGGTTTCTATGTATCAAGTCAGGGTGGTGACGGCAACTCGCTCTCTCCGAAAATCTGGAAAGAGCAGGTGCGCCAATGGGACAAGCACGTGTCTGAGGTAGCAGCCGAAATCGGGCTTATCAACATCCTACACATCTGCGACTACGGTACACCTTTCAAGAATGCCGAGGCCTTGTATGAGTTTGCCGACTATCCCGCCAGCATCATCAATGTTCCCTTAAAGTTCTCTGACGGTTCTTCACTCAACCTAAAGGAGGCCCAACAGCGTTTTGGCCGTCCCATCTTCGGAGGTCTGGAGCGCCTGGGCGTGATAGCCAAGGGTAGCATCGAGGAGGCCAAGGCAGAAGTAGACAAAGTGCTCGAGAATGCATCTCCAAACTTTATCCTTGGTGCCGACTGCACCGTGCCAGGAGACACAGACTGGGAGAAACTGCGCGCAGTCATCGACTACGCCCATACTTGGCGCCAGACGCATAGGAAATAGTTTCACGCTTTCACAATATCCTGAATGACAAGACCTGCAAGCATAAAACCAAAGATGGCAGTGATATGAGCTAGGGTGCCGTTGATTTGTGGTTTGTTGAACATAGAGGGGATCTCGCCGTCGGTAGGCGGGATTCCTTTGTTCTCTAACAGCTCATCCGAAAACACGCACAGGAACTTCCGCTTGGGATATTGTCCGTCGCGCTTGAAACGCTTGCGAAGGGCACGAGCCAGCGGATCGCCCTGAACCTTCCAGAACTCGGCGGTCTTGATCCTTGTGGGGTCGAGCTTCAGTGCTGCTCCCATCGAAGAAAAAAATCTGGCTTCAGTCAGGGTAGCCATCAGGATCAGCAGCGTCTTGTCTTTCAGCGAGTCGATGGCATCGATGATATAGTCGTAGCTGCCAATATCGAAACTGTCGGCCGTCTCTGCTGTGAAGATCTGTTGCAGGGCGGTGATCTCTGCCTGGGGGTTGATGCTGAGCAGGCGCTCCTTCAGCGCCTCGACCTTAACCTGCCCAACAGTCTTGGATGTTGCCATCAACTGACGGTTGATATTAGTAATGCACACACGATCGGAATCGACAATCGTCAGATGCCGGATACCTGAACGTACCAAACTTTCTGCACACCATGAGCCAACACCGCCCACACCGAATATAATGACTCTTTTACTACCAAGCTGCTCCATTGACTTATCACCCAACAGCAGCTCCGTCCTTCGGAATATCGCTTGTCCTATTGCCATGTTCTTGTGCCAAATATCATAAACAATCCTAAAACCGGGTGCAAAGGTACTGCTTTTTTCCGAACGAGTGACCAAAGTACCAATACTTTTTCAGCAAAAATACCTCACTCGTGGTATTTCCTGTTTTTGAAAATCTTCGTACCTTTGCACCCGATTAGAAAAAAAGAAAATGAAGAGAACACTATTATGGATTGGTGCACTCCTGTTGGGTGCAATACTAGGATTGCTAGGAGTTGACTGGCTCGACGCAGTGATGAATTTTGTGGCAACGGTCTATACAAGACTGTTCCAGTTGCTGGCTGTACCAACGATTGTCCTGGCGGTGATCACTACCTTCGCGACGTTTGGTTCCAAAGGTTCAGGCAGGATTTTCGGCCGCACGTTGACCTATACCCTTCTCACCACCTTCGCCGCAGCAGCCGTAGGCGCTGTGCTCTATATGCTGATTGCTCCTGGCAGTCTGCCTGCAGAGGCTATCGTTGGCGAACCTCACTCCTCACTCAACACTCCTCACTCCTCGTATCATGACCACCTAATCAGCATCATCCCCAACAATATCGTCAAGCCTTTTCTCGAGGGCAACGTCCTTTCATTGCTGTTGTTAGCCTTTGCCATCGGCATCGGACTGTCCAAACTGCCTGAGTCTGAGAACAAAGCTGTTGTCATCAAAGGACTTCTCGGCCTTCAAGACCTGCTCTTTCTGCTGATACGCTGGCTTATCTGGACGCTGCCTCTAGGCATCGTCGCATTCTCCGCCCAACTGTCTGCCCAGGTATCAGCAGGAGTGGTGGCTGATTCAATCGGGAAATATGTGTTAGTCGTATTGGGAGGCAATGTCATTCAGTTCTTCGTTGTCTTACCTATTTTCTTATTGACAAGAGGCCTGAATCCCATCCACGTGCTAGGCCGCATGATGCCTGCCGTGTTGATGGCACTCTTCACTAAGAGCAGTGCTGCCACACTTCCTGTCACGATGGATACTGCAGAAAATCGCCTGGGCATCCGTAAACATGTTGCCCGCTTTGTGCTACCTATCTGCACCACGATCAATATGAACGGCTGTGCAGCCTTTATCCTCATCACTTCACTCTTCGTGATGCAGAATGGAGGTACACCGCTTAGCTGGACCACTATTCTGACGTGGATACTCATCTCTGTCATCTCTGCTGTTGGCAATGCCGGTGTACCTATGGGCTGCTATTTCCTTACCCTCTCGCTGATATCGGGTATTGGAGCGCCTGTCGCCATTTTGGGCATCATTCTGCCTATCTATACGATTATAGATATGGTGGAAACGGCTGAAAACGTGTGGTCTGACTCGTGTGTAGCAGCCGTTGTAGACCACGATTTATTGTAAAATACCATATTTGTGGTATGCAAATAACACGCCCGTGGTATTGTAAAAGTGGAAAAATCGCCGTACCTTTGCACCCAGATTCAAGAATTTGAAAAAAAGACATTAACAATATAAAAAAGGTAAGGATATGACAAAGATTGCAAAACAGCTGACTGAGCTCGTCGGCAACACCCCTCTTCTTGAGCTCAACAAGTATTCACAGGCAAAGGGTCTTGAGACTCCTGTTATTGCCAAAGTAGAGTTTTTCAATCCTGGCGGCAGCGTGAAGGACCGTATCGCATTGGCGATGATCGAGGATGCCGAGGCTAAGGGCATCCTGAAGCCCGGTGCCACCATCATCGAACCCACCAGCGGAAATACGGGCGTAGGACTGGCACTGGTATCAGCCGTCAAGGGCTACCATATTATCCTTACCATGCCTGAGACCATGAGCGTGGAGCGTCGTAACCTTGTGAAGGCCTACGGTGCCGAGGTGCGCCTCACATCTGGCAAAGACGGTATGCCTGGTGCCATCCGCGCTGCCGAGCAACTGCGCGACTCCATCCCAGGCAGTGTGATTCTGCAGCAGTTTGAGAACCCCGCCAACCCTGCCAAGCACTACGCCACCACGGGTCCTGAGATCTGGCGTGACACAGACGGGCAGGTAGACATCTTTATCGGCGGTGTAGGCACCGGTGGCACTATCAGCGGCACAGGCAAGTATCTGAAGGAGCAGAACCCCAACGTGAAGGTCATTGCCGTAGAGCCTAAGTCGAGCGCCGTCCTGAACGGACAGCCCAGTGGTCCCCACAAGATTCAAGGTATCGGTGCTGGCTTCATCCCTCAGACCTATGATGCAGAAGTCATCGACGAGGTGTTCGATGTGGAGAATGATGCAGCCATCCGCACAGGTCGTGAGATTGCCCAGCAGGAAGGTCTGCTGGTTGGTATCTCCGCAGGTGCAGCTCTCTTTGCAGCCATTGAGGTAGCCAAGCGCCCAGAGAACAAAGGTAAGAAGATTGTGGTGCTGTTGCCCGACACTGGCGAGCGCTACCTGAGCACCGTGCTCTATGCCTTCGAGGATTATCCCCTGTAAACAGATAGAAGCAAAAACAGGAAAAGGCATCCTTATGCGGGATGCCTTTTCCTGTTTTGTACTTCCTTCTTTTTATTTGATGTACTCCGCGAAATCTGTCAGTTTCATATCACCCTTGCGAGCAAGCGTGTCGTGCATGGCAAATGCTGCTGGCAGATTATGGCGTGTCTGTCCCATCTTAGCAATCTTCAGATAGTCCCAAAGCAGCTGCTTGTAGTCGGGGTGGGCACAGTTCTCAATGATAGTCTCAGCACGCTGGATGGGGCCCTTACCACGAAGATCGGCGATACCCTGCTCCGTCACGATGATGTTCACATCGTGCTCGGAAGAATCCTGATGGCTCACAAAAGGAACGATCGACGAGATGACACCACCCTTAGCGACTGACGGACAAGTGAATATAGAAAGGTACGCGTTACGGATGAAGTCACCCGAACCACCAATACCATTCATCATCTTCGTACCGCTGATATGCGTAGAGTTCACGTTGCCATAGAGGTCAGCCTCAATAGCAGTATTGATGGCTATCACACCTAAGCGGCGAATAATCTCAGGCGAATTCGAGATCTCGCTTTGGCGCAGCGTCAGGTGATCCTTGAAATAGTCCATATGGTCGTAAACCTGCATCAGGCACTCGTTAGAAACGGTGAGCGAACAAGCCGAAGCATCCTTCACACGGCCATTCAGCATCATGGCCACCACGCTGTCCTGAAGTACCTCAGTGTAGATATTGAAGTCGGGCACGTGTTTGTCCTCACCAAGGGCTCCGAGGATAGCATTAGCAGTCGAACCCACACCACTCTGCAAGGGCAAGAACTCCTTGGGGATACGGCCCTTGTGCATCTCTTCCACGAGGAACTCTGCGGTCAGGAACCCGATCTTGTCCGTCACAGGATCACTATCCTTGAAGGCACGGGCCTCGTCAGGGATATTACACTCCACAACACCCACAACCTTGTCCTTGGGAATGCTTACGAAGGGCTGTCCGATACGGTCACCCACATGTTCGATGGGTATCGCCTTGCGGTAAGGAGGATCCAACGGTTCATAAACGTCGTGGATATACTTCGCATTGGGGTTATGGAACGAGTTGAGTTCCAGGATAACGTGCTTGGCCAGCCTAGCTGCCGTCGGAGAGATACCACCTGCTGCTGTCAGATAGACATGATAGTCATTGCCCACTTCCTCTATGTCGCACACTTCGAGGATAGCCCAGTCCAAAGGACCATAGAAGCCATAACGCAGTTCCTGTGCCATGTGACTCAGATGAAGGTCGTTGTAGGGGATCTCACCCATGTTCACATGCTTACGGAAATCGGGGTTCGTCGTGTAAGGGGCACGATAGAGAATGGCCTGGGCATTAGCCAGGTCACCGTCTGTCGACTGTCCCGTCGATGCACCTGTGAAGATTGCCACCTTGAACTCGCGGCCAGCCTCATGCTCGGCTATGGCATACTTTGCCAGTTCTTTCGTTGTTGCCTTGGCCACACCTGCAGGTGTAAAGCCACTCATGGCGATATGGTCGCCATTCTTAATCAGTGCCGCAGCCTCTGCGGCAGTCATACGTGTATAAGCCATCTTATTTTTATAATTTGCAAATTTGCGTGCAAATTTACACATAATTTCAGACATAGTATCGATTTTAAGACATAATAACATACTAACAACTGATTTTCTCTGAAAAAGGTGTACCTTTGCAGAATGATGAGACGATGGATACTGCTGATGATGCTCATCTTGATGACTGCCTACAGTTTCGGACAGGTCAAGCGCTACGACACCGATTTCTTCGTGTCCGAGCGCGACTTTCTGGTGGCCGTACCCATCGAGGTGGAGCGCGACCAGATATTCGTCACCCTCGAGATCGGCGGCCGTACCTACCGCTTCAAGCTCGACACGGGATCCAGCCAGGGCGTCATCTACGACGACGTGCCCCTGCAGGGGCTCAGATACCTTGGCACCATCGAGTCGGAAGACGCCGCTGGCCATGTCCGTCAGATGCAGACCGTACAATTACCCCCCTTCCAACTGGGCCCCCTCACCATCAGCGGCTACAAGGTGCAGCGTATGAGCCGCAGAGTGGTGCGCCAAGGTGAAGACGGCATCCTCGGCTTCGCACTTTTCAACAAAGGCATCGCCGCCCGCATCGACACCCGCGAGCACCAGCTCACCCTCACCGACCGTCGCGACCACTATGCCTACACCCCTGGCGAGGCCCTGAAATACCAATTGCGCAAACACGTACCTTATATTAAGATAAGCCCCTTTGCCGGCGTTGAAGACGAGGTGCTTTTCGACACAGGCAGTCCCCTGCCCTATGCCATCAATGCCAACAAGTTCACCCAGATACAGAGCCAGCATCCTGAAGTGGCGGGCCAGATAGAGGGCACCACCTACGGCAGCCATGCCATGGGACATTTCGGATCAGAGCGCTCCGGACGTATCACCCTCCTCGCCCTGCAACGGCTGCTCTGGGGCACCTTCGCCTTCCACGAGGTCCACTGCACCACCGTCAACGGCGGCTCACACATCGGAGCCCCGCTGCTCGACTATGGTGCCGTGGTCATCAACCCCTTCCGTCGTCAACTCGTGTTCCAGCCTTACGACGGCATGGCCTCCGTCACTGTCGCCAACCGTCTGCACGACATTGTCATCATCGAGCGCAACGGACGGACCATGATCGGCATGGTGATGCAAGACAGCAAGGCCTGGGCAGCCGGATTCCGTCCCAACACGATCATCGAGAGTGTCAACGGCCAGTCCCTCACTTTCGCGTCCCTGTTCATCACGTTTTGAGGGCCATTCTTCCCAAGGCACCCGTCCATCACGGGTCGCCCACATACCTTTTTCATCAAAGGTATAGGTCTGCTCATAACTACCATAATTCCATACACACTCTTTTACAGGCCCGCGCAGTTCAAAAGCGCCCAGTTCTCCTCTTACAACATCGTCGACTTCTGTAGTGGAGCCTTCCGCCTGATCAACTGTGTTATCATTGGTCATATTCGTCTGTTTACCACCACACGCCGTCAGCCCCACTACCAGCAGAGCCGCAGCCATCATTGTCAAAAAAATCTTATTCATAACAATCAATTGCCATTCGAGCTACTTGCTTAATTTCACCCACCACTTACCGTTTTCATCGCGCATCATATCGATAGCCTCCTGTTTCGTGCTGCCGTCCTTATAGGTAATGTCAAAGATTTCCTTGGCAATTCCGGCCTCCTCGTCAATCTTCTCCTCTACGAACTTAAAACTGTCAATTTCTTTCGACACGTCTGCGTTCTTGTTCACCTTTTCCTCAATCATTTTCACATAGCCCTCCTTCTGAGGCTGATCCTTCTCAGAGAAATAGACATAGTCCATGTAGCCACGGACATCCTTCTTCTGCATACATTTCATGGCCTGCTCGGCGATGTCACGAGGAGAATTGCTGCTGCAACTCATAACCACTGCTGCCACAAGGCAGACCAACACTACTGATAATACTTTTTTCATTGTCTTTAGTTTTTAATTGTTAAACAAATAGATTGATTCCAAAAAATCCGAGGAATGAATGTCTGACGGAAAAATGCATCTGGCACAGAAAAATGGGAGATGGACCTCATGCCTTTCACTGTCGACCACGTCATGACCAGCTTTCCGGAAAGCAAAGGCAATCAGTTCCGTACAATACATTTTAGTGGTGTCCTGATCATCATAATCATGGTCGAAAGGCATACCCAGCTGGTACTGTTCCATCGCCACCTCAGAAGCCTTCCTGGCTATTAGAGAATCACGTGGTCTGCACACTTCTCCGACAATCGTATACTCCGTTGAGAAGAAACACTCGGGCCTGTCCATCTTCACACGGTCAACGTCCCCCTTAAAGTCTGGCTCTCCCGGTACAGCATGGACAATCATCATCACATTCGCCGAATCCACCACAATGCCAATATGCGAGTAGTTGCCGTCCACATCTGCTGCTAGTACTACCTGACTTGTCAGACCGCCTCCCCTGCGGAACACCACGTCGCCCACCTTCAACTGGACATCTTCAGGCAGAATGCTGTGGAATTCCCCAGAAGCACAACCCGCCAACATCAGGCATGACAACAGTATGATTCTCGTATCCATTTCAGGTAGGCAACTATGCGATTGCAAAGATAGGAAGAAGTTTGGGAACTTCCAAATTATTCCCAAACTTTTTCCTATATTATCCTCTTCTTTGTCTTTATCGAGTGGCTTCTCTCATTTTCCTAATAAATTCTTCCTCTAATTGTCGGTTTCTCTTATCTATTTCATTCAACTTTTTATAGTCCATTAATTCAATCACCAGTTTGGATATCTTTAAGAACGGCTGAATATCAGAGAACTCAATACCTATAGAGAGGCCCTTATGGAGAATCTGTCCCAGTTTATACGGATTTGCAGGTGTCTCGTCTACAGACAAACTACCCACTTCCACAGAATCCACAACTTCTGCTATAGAGTCAACTTCCCAAATGTCAGACTTGCCATTATCAGTCTTCTTCAACTCTTGTTCATCATCTATCGACCAAACTGCATAAACGGCCTGACCTTCATCATCATAGAAACATGCACACAAGTGATTAATGCATGAAAAAGCTGCATCAACATCAGTAATCTTCAGGTCAAAGTTGATAGGAAAATGCAGGTTGTCACCATGTATCTCTCCTTCTCCTATTTTGCCTTCATTTGATACCACCTCAAAACCAAGTCCTTCTGAGATTTCAACTAAAATTGTTTTCCCATACAGATCTTTTGCCAGAGATTCCTGTTTTTCCTTAAACTCCTTATAAAAGTCTTCATCGTCACTCAGTTCTGGTTTCTCTATAATCTTCTGAGCGGTATTCAAAAAATGCTCAGAAATATCCTTAAATGGATATTTGTCATAACCGCCACACGCCGTCAGCCCTACCACCAGCAGAGCCACAGCCATTAATGCAAAAATGTTCTTCCTCATAATTGATACAATTTATTTGTTATTTAATCTTCTTTCTCCCATACCTCAGCGAACCCGTCATAAGTCCGCTTATAGTGCTCACCACTGGACACGAAGTGATCCTTGTCGATGCGGTCGCCATGCAGTTCACCACCACCTGGCCCCATAATGCTGTCATAGCCCTTCGACTCCTTTTCCGACGAGAAGGCTCCCTTGACCGCTCCTGTGGCACCTCCTTTCAACACACCGAATATCAACAATGCGATGATGGCCATCATAACCAACTGGATTAGGGAATAAACCAGTGAGACAACGCCCGCCGCATAAATCAGGAATGACAGCAGGGCGTAAGGGATGCTTCCTTTTTGGCGGACTGCAGCCAAAAGTACAATCGCCAACTGGATAACCTGGCTGATGACTAACACATAACCTGCATAGACTATTTCATTTGTTTTAACAAAGGAAAGAACAATCCATGTAGCGACTGCTGCTACCATTCCGAGATAACCTACGACATACTCACACTTGTAATGGCCCTTATACTGCGACTCCTGAAGCAAATCAATCATAGAATGGAACTGTACATAGAGTACCCAGAAAAGGATGGCGATATAGAGCAGGCCCAAGAAGAAGTCCTTGACAGACGACATAAACCACGTAGGATCACCTGTGCGATGACTGAAACCATACAACTCACAGGCACACAGCAACAAAAATACAATCACCTTCTTGTTATACAGTTCCGGCTTCGTCAGATTCTCCGGAAGGTGATAATAATAAAGTACTAATGCCAGAATCAATCCGACAATGTGGGCGATATTGAATGCGCTTCCAAATGCCCACGTAAAAATATTGAGTAATACCATAACAACGTTTATTACTTCAAATATTGACCATTATATAATACCTTTCATATTATCTATCATTTATCACCATAATCAAAAGTGTACTGGCCCTTTCTCTCCCTATGCATATTCGAGAGGTCTGTACTATAACTTGTTTTTTTTGAGTTTACCCTCTCGTCCAGTTCACTAAATTCTTTTCCTACTTTGAGTACGACAATTTTTGTGAGTTTACTAATAAGACCAGCATTTACATCTCCATCAATGTTTAGATATGCAATAACCCTATAATCTTTCTCCATAATTCCTGTATTTAAAAATCTTCCACAAGACCATACCACATTATTATCACTATCATAGCCCAAAGCTTTTAAACTATCTTTACCAACAGCAGGATCAACATCAATAATGGCCATGGCCTGTAGTTCAACAGCTATTGAATAATTATATATCATACCTCCACTCATAACATTAATAGTAAAAGGCTTAACAATCTTAGCGGCCAACCCTTCTGCAACTTCTGTTGGTATAACCTTACCCTTCACTTCTTTAAAATCTTCGTTCACCATCTCCCAATGGCGTTCCCACACCTTTTTACCTTCTTCATAGCTTTTTGCATTCTCGGTCTTTTCCCAAGCAGCATAAAAAGTATGAACGGGTATCATTCCAAACAATTCTGATGAATCAGGTACCAGATAAGCATAGGGATCTTGCACCTCTGCACTATCTGAAACTGCACTCTCTTCACTTTCTACTTCAGTATTATTCTCTGCATTTGTCGTTTTCTTACCACCACACGCCGTCAGCCCCACTACCAGCAGAGCCGCAGCCATTAATACAAAAATGATCTTTCTCATAATTGTTTCAATTTAAACTTGGTTTTGCTGTTAACGATCCTACAATGCAACCTTAATTGTCTTTTCTCCAGATTTGACGATATATACGGCACCACTATTGGCATTAATACGGAGTTCGCCACCATCAGCAACACGACTACTTTGAAGAACTCCATCAGCCGAGTATACATTGATGATATCACCGACTCCTGTACCTCTTACCACAATGTCATCACCATCTCCATAGGCCTTTATGTCATTAGCTCGCACAGCAGAAACATCTGTTTTAACTTGGTAAGACACCTGAAGAATGCCATCAGCGGACAAGGCAGGAGTAGTATAGACGCTGTTAACAAGCTGACCCGTCACATCCTCACCATTAAAGACAACTGTATTAATTTCCCATCCCTCCTCAGGAATAACAGTAAATGATAATTGCTCACTCATGGCGACAGCCTGCTTTAAATAACCACCTGCAGCTTGGATAATAGTCAGATAAACTGGCTCTGCCAATGCCTGCACACCAAATTTGCCCCATGTCTCATGAGCCTTATAGTCATTGACGGAACTCGCAGGTACACTCAGCGTAGCATCGAAGTGCGCAAATACGTCATTGTTCGTAGATGGAACCTCCGTATTATATACAGAGATTTTTCTAAGAGACGTGCAGCCATAGAAAGCACGCCAGCCAACATCTGAGGTCTTAGCACCTATGCTAATTTCCTGCAAGTCTGTACACCCATTGAATACCTCATCATTTATCTTTTTCAGACCATCACCGATAGAAACTGTTGTCAAGGCCGTACACTTTCCAAAAGCGCTGTTGCCGATGAATGTAACGCTGCCGGGAATCTCTACTGTCTTCAACTTTGAGCAGTCTACAAATGCGTTTCCACCTATCACGGAACAGCCATCATTCACGACAAGTTTGGTGATATTTGTACAGCCATAAAACACGCTACTACCCATTTCGTCAAGATTCGAACTGAGTTCCACACTGCTCAAAGATGTACAGCCTGCAAACGCATCGGAGCCAAGAGAACGGATGCTATTAATCCAGTTGACAGACTTCAAACTTGTACAATTATAAAAAGCACGCCAACCGATAGTCTCCACCTTATTGCCAAGATGAATTTCTTCCAAGTCTGTACACCCATTGAATACCTCATCATTTATCTTTTTCAGACCATCACCGATAGAAACTGTCGTCAAGGCCGTACACTTTCCAAAAGCGCTGTTGCCGATGAATGTAACGCTGCCGGGAATCTCTACTGTCTTCAACTTTGAGCAGTCTACAAATGCTGTTCCACCTATCACGGAACAGCCATCATTCACGACAAGTTTGGTAATATTTGTACAGCCATAAAACACGCTACTACCCATTTCGTCAAGATTCGAACTGAGTTCCACACTGCTCAAAGATGTACAGCCTGCAAACGCATCGGAGCCAAGAGAACGGATGCTATTAATCCAGT
>Ga0310691_10001512_pt1 | contig 35260 bp, 51 predicted proteins | sample 176DNAGHGlowgp2_FD_203887 | JGI IMG/M metagenome (GOLD analysis project Ga0310691, IMG submission 203887) | Sheep rumen microbial communities from Palmerston North, Manawatu-Wanganui, New Zealand - 1766 DNA GHGlow gp2 (v2) (version 2) | ecosystem: Host-associated > Mammals > Digestive system >... | reverse complement strand
TAATTTTGAATCCCACCTTAAACGATCTGCATCAGAAACATGGATTAAAGTGTTTTCTACGTGATTCTGTAAAGCAGCCATAATGTTATCAAGGTCTGCATTCCCGATATAAGGCAAATCTACAATTGGGACAATACCATCCCCTATTTTTATTTGGGCCGAATCAGAATATAAGCATATTTCTCCCACTTTGGGAACGTACAAAGGAGTTTCCGCCCATCCCTCTGCTGTGTTTTCACTTACAATATTCAAATCCGCAGATGTCTTGTCCCCGCTCAAAGTAACACCGTTGATCGAAGGCTTGTTAGTAAGACTACTATAATCTTTTGTACCTCCACCAATAGGTGTTGCAGATTGCAGTTTAAAGCTTTCTGAAGAATTTAATCCAATTTCTAATTTAGAATCTGCATTTAAGTTAATAGCAAATTTGTTTACCATAACTACACCTCGTTTATAGCGAAAGTAACTTCGTTTGTAAGCTCCAACTGCCCCACAAATGTTTGTTTAATTTCTTCCCCTAACACAACCTCTATATCAAACACGTATTTCCCAATCTTTAACCTATCTGTGTCTTCAGCTTCAATTCTAAAATAATAGCCTTGCTCGTTTTTAATTATTCCACCATCTGATAAACGTTTCTGAAAGTAATAATCATTCTTTGTATAAGATTGCTTTACAGTAAAATAAATTTCATCAAACTCTATTTCTGGATTTGTCCCATCTGGATTCTGAATGCTGAACTGTACAGGCCGTATATCGCCTCTAGGCATAACAATTTTCATATTATCCCTCCCTGAACAGAGCAAGCCCAGTTTCTTCTTCTGTTATAATACTCGAAATAGTAGATTTAAAAGAGGTCATTAGATAAGTAAAAGCGTCTGCCCTGTAAGTTATACTTGTCTTACCATCATCACACCAAATATTATTCAAACCCTTGAATAGATTTATATCCAACTCAGAAATATCATACTCAATAGGTGTTTGTATGCGATATACTACAGTAACAGGCGTACCAGCTGTATTTTGCGCAGCTAAATAATCACACCAATCATTCACGGTAGTATAATTAGAATCTGCAAAATAATGCGCTGGCGCTGACGGTGTAGGAGAGTCGGTGTTTCTATTTACGCAATAGTACATATCAGTCTCATCATGATCGTTGTCCACACACTTATAGTGAGAACAAACAATAGCGATTTGATTGCCACTATTTTGGTCTGGCATATAGTTAAATCTTTGATACCTAAACACTCCATTGCTTATAGTCCATTGCCTTTTCTCTATGTCACTTCCAGTGAATGTCTGGGATACCCCATAAACCTTTAGCTTGCCAGCAACAGAATCTACCTTGCAAGCATATACTAGGCCAGCACTAGATGGGATGGCAATATCATACTCTTCTCCACTATATGCAACCCACTCTTCTGGTACATCGTCGGCGCAGTATATAGCAGGATAAAATGTAGCATTTATCGTTCTCCCACTGGGTACTTTTATTCTATAATATATCCAGCACGGTTCTGTTAGTGTTACAGTACGAGTATTTAAATCTGAATCGCTATAGATAGTAATATCAGATCCAATTTGGTCAAAATTTCTATTTAAAATAGAAATATAATAATAAGCCGAATTCATTGGAGACAACGATTCTGCCGGGATGGGTGCCGGGAACACATATTGCCCAGCTGGCAAGAATGGGTAGTTACCACTTTTAATAGCGCTCTCAGACGCAGTATAATCTGAATAAGCATCATCAGTAGCCGTGCCTTTCACATGAATACCACCATCGCCAGGATCACTAAATTCAATACCATTGTACTCTGCTCTGATGCGTCTCATCCCACATAGTAAATTTTTTCTCGCTTTGTGCCACTTAATACTCTCTATTGCCCGAATAGGACGAATATTAGTAGGGCTAGGAGTTCCACTACCATCTTGAGTAGCTACTACATCAAATTCCAAAGAATCTGGAGCCAAGGGGGCAGCGTCTTCAATGTGTACCATATCTTGTTCAGACAAAGTTACATTGGGAGACATATCTTTGATGTAATCCTCTAGTTCTTCCACGCGAGTGTCTACATTTTGAATCTTTGTGCCTACATAATCTCCAATGTAACAAATATCGCTGCTAGACATTATACCATTGATTATCAACCTAGCCGTATCATCAGGTGCTACAATTCTTTGATTAGACATAGTAACAACGTCTGCACCACTATTTGCAATTACCTTACTATTGCTATCAACAAAAGCAAAACAGCAATAACCTTCATCTGCGTCTGCGCTGGTATTTATAATAAATACATCACCAGCGCTACATGAGTAGTCAACACACTTATAGCCATTACTAGCGACCCATTCAATATTGCCACCAATAGTCCCACAACTAATCCTATAGTTTGAATACCATTCAGAATTAGGGAAAGAACCAGCTAGGCCATTGTCTACATTCTGATTAATTACATACTCAATATCGCTTGTAGACGCAGCAGAAATGTTGCTTCTTGCAGTTGACTTCTGAGCTTCAGAAAACATCTGAAAGTCATCAGCAGAGACACATCCATTCAGAATAGTATTTATGTTTATCACTGCGTCCCAATATTGAGTATTAGATAAGGCAATACCAGAAGGCACAGCCTTTTTTGCAATATAGTAAGATAAGCCGTCTGAGCTACTGACAAGATCAAGCACTTCGTATGTGCTGTTAGAATTATGCTCTCCCTTGGGAGTCATTCTAACTTTGCCAGCAGTTTTCCATGCTGCCATCTATATATCACCTCACTTGTTTATTTTTGTTCTGTATTTTTTATTCTGTGTTTTTTTTTGAAATAAAAGAATAGACTGCCGTAATAAATTCGATTGCTTATCGCTAAACAGTTTTACGAGTATTTCCTGTACACCATTTAATCGCTCCAAGGTTAGCTGTAGGATTCCCGCCCATTGGGCCGTTGGGGCTTACTGGGCGGAGTGCACCTCCATCGTAAACCTATAATAGGTGCGGATAATCATTTGCTGTAGGACAGAAATAAGTAAACTCTCCATTATGATAATCATAGATTTGACAACTATATCGTCCTGACTCATCTTCATTCATATTAAACATTGTAGAAAAAACCATCTGATGATTAATTTCACCGGAAATATCGCCATTTACATCCTTATATTGTAATATAACTATCTTTCCACTATCGATTGCGTCGTTAATCTCTTGCCATGTATGGTCAAGAGTAATTATATTGGTTTCTTCGTCATATGTGCTGTCTACCACCATTACGCCGCCTGTGGAGCCACCGCCGCCAGTGCGTCAGTATTATACCTTGCAGTAACGTCATTTAAAACTTGAACTTGAGGCATACTATCCTCTCCTTTCAATTCAACTCAACATAAAAAAAATAAGGCCACTTCACACATATATGCAAAGCAGCCTTGCTAATATTTCTAATAACACTTCACATATAAATAAACAGAGCGGTAAGTTTCCACTTACCACCCTGCCGCTCAATTACTTCTCTTCCATTACGCGCATTACGCTTTCAAGCATAGAGCGTTTTTCTGGGTCTTGTTCCATCTGAAGCCACTGACGCAGATCGTTCATAGAGGCTTCCTTCTCGCTTTCATTGTCGTAAGACCTACGACCAGAGCGACCATTCATGTAAGGATTACCCATACGTCCAGAATACCTACCATAGCCATACCCACCACGAGTATAACTATTGCCACGACCATACATATTGCCGCCATTATAATACCGATTGGTATAAGAGCGCTTCTGATAATCATCGTCCATGTATTCTTCGTCTTCATAACCTTCAGATTCCTTCATGGCGCAACGCAATTCCATATAATAGCAAATCTTCTGAAGATCCTTCATATTCTCAATGTCTTCCCTCTCGATGCTTTCCTGCTGAGAGGCAACATTAGAAGCAATCTGATAAAACTCATTTTCAAGCCTATCAATAATCTTCTTATCTTGACTGTTCATCTTGACAAATACCTCCTTTTCCTATTAATAATTTAGATCTGACCGTTCAAATTTAATTACCAGATTCCTAATATCAATAGGTTGAGTAGAGGTATTCTGAACCGCTACATACTGGCAACAGCCCTTTAAAATAGGCAAACTCAGTTCTGTACCAATGTGATTAAACTCTTGTACTGCCGCAGGAGTAGAATCCATCTGAGATAGAGGATAAGCAATACCGCTAACAGCCAGTGCAACGCTAATTGGAGCCACAGTTGCTCCTTCACTTAGAGCAACATTCATATTTACAGTAGTGTCGTATAAAACAGAATTATTCCTCATACAACAACAAGTGTTACTATTGTTTAAGCGACGCCCACTTAGAGAGAACAATGGAGTTTCGTCTTCGTGCTGAATCAGTCCCGCAAAGCAAGGAACTACAGTTGCAGTAAATACAGCAAAACCACCGGGCTGTACGGTCTGAACAGCATTAGCGCTATATTCAGCCATTAAACAACACCTCCCGATAATTAGCCGCAGTTACGGCATCCACAACCATAATTCTGAGCGCAACAATTAGGATTCTGCACAACATATGCAGGAATAGGAGCAGGATTCAGGTGTTGTTCAAGAGCCTGAGTCTGGGCTAGATTGTCGGTTAGGATTTGAGCAGTCTGAGCATTCTGAGAAGCAGCTAGGTTAGCCATAGTTAGCTGACGCTCAAGATCAGCGATCTTCTCATTCTTTGCATCAATCTTGTCTTGGCACATCATGTCAAGAATGCGCTGAGTATTAGCATTGTTCTGGGCAGTTACAGCCTGTAGGGCGTCACCGATGGCTGCGCGATCCGCACATGCTTCAGTAGCTACAGTATAACGAAGTTCATTAGTGGCAGCGCGATTGTCGCAACAGCATTGTGCAAGCTGGCTCTGAATACCATACATAGCCGCAGTATTGGCATTCTGATTAGCATTCAGAGTAGCTAGTAGATTAGCCTGTTGATTGCAACGAGATACTTCTGCATTAGAGAAACCAGTAGTTAGAGCATTGTTAATACCATTTAGGCCAGTCATAACAGCAGCTTGGTCAAAGCCTTGACGCACTTCAGTACCAGCACAATAACCACCAAAGCCATAAGGCACATACTGAACACCATTCCAGCCACCATTGCCGTTACCATTACCATTATTGCCCCAACCGCCGAAGATAGCGAAGAAGAACAGGATAATAATCCAGAACCAACCACCGTTAGCACCATCACCAAAGCCACTATTGCCGCCGCCAAAGTAACCACCGTTAGGATAAACATTCACCGCAGGCTGTTGCTGATACCTAGAATCAATAATCATTACACAACTCTTCCTTTCAAATTAAGATTTCATCTTTTATCCCTTCTTTTCTAAATAATCTTTTAATTGGGTATTTTTTTAATGAATGATAATAACCATAACCATAACAAGCCAAACAGTTTCAAATACATTGACCGTAAAATGTATGAAACTAACTATTTGAGCAAATTCAAACTACTTCATGAATCCAGACTGTTGAAATTGCTGTGCGAAATTAGAAAACTGATTGAACTGTTGATCGTTCATTTGACCAGAACTTCTAAGATAGTTGACCATAGCCTCTGGATCGTTTTGATAACGTTGTGGAACATTACAACCAATGCTCATCAATGCGCCAATTGGGTTATTTTTAAACTGATTGAACATCTGCATTAGGTTCATCATATTGCCAAGTGGCCCAAAGTTGCCAGATCCCATGTTCCCGATATTGTCATTTCCGAAGAAATTACGCATCTGATTCATTCATTCTCACAACCTTCCCACCGTTGCCAACGCAGAGTTCGGATAAGGTCTTATTTAAAAAATCCATAGTAACATAATTGCTATTATTGTTCTTGCTCTTTTTAATAGCGTCAGAAATCATGTTCCTAATGTCATCTTTTGTTGCATATTTAGACATGTCTGGAGCGATTTGTTGAGAATCATCTTCAACGTGAGGAGTAAAATCAAAGTCTCCTATTACACGTTGCCTTCCCCTCTCGTCATATCCTTTGATATAAAAACGATCTACGTCATCATCCCAAAGAATTTGAACATCGACACCATGAGGCAATTGGTACGCATCTGCGCCAAGTCTTCCTGCTACAAAAATACGGTCATCTGCTTGTTGCTGTTGAACTTGTGGCTGATTATAACCATTCATTTGAAAATCATTCACTGTGGGATTGCTAACTTGATAATTTCCCATTGAGTAATTGGCATTGTTGTAATTCACTCCATTATTCCAGCCATTATTAACATTCCCATTATTCATAGCATTGGCTGTATTATTCCTTGGAGCGCCATTCTGGTAGCGATTTGGATTTCTATAATTTCCATAATTATTGTAATTTTGCATTACTCTTTCCTCCATACTGACGTGACTAATTCATCGCCGCTGTCCCACGTATCAATGTAATTTCCATCTACGGCACAAACCACATGAGTGCCAGTAGCCAGAATATAGATTCCATGTCTGTTATTCTCACAAAAATCTCTTACTGTATAACAATCGGGGCAATTGCTAGGCAGTCGGTCATTTACAAACCCTATAGAAGACAAATATGTTCCCCATACTTTGTTTACACTTGGCATGTTTTTCATAATGTAACCTTGAAGACATACATGAATATAGATGTCATCCCACGAACGATCTGTAGCTACAGCTATCGCTCTAATTACACAATCATCAACATATTCGCCTATAGGATTTGGATTAACATGAATATACACGAGGGTAAGCCTCTACCCTATTTATTATCTGTTTTTATATGGGCTTTTGTTGCTTTGCTTTCTGTTGTACCCACCGTCATATTGCTTATAGCCTCTGGATTGCCCCTTATTATTCCAGTTGGCTGTATTATCTGTATGAGAATTGGATTGTTGTGTAGTCGTTTGCTGAATGGGAGCTTGTACTATTTGCTTCTCGTCCTTGCCCTCAAAATGCTTTTTTACTTCCTCAAATTTCTTTTTGACTTCTTCTGTGAATTCTTGCCCTGTGGGTAACTCTATTTCAGAGATATAGTCAAATTCTTCTTTTGTAATTTCGTTTATGTCTTTACTTAATACGATATATACCTGATAGCACTCTACGCAATCGCAATACTCTCGCCAAGATTCTAGGCCCATTGATCTTAGCTGGAGACACCGCTTACATAGCCTGTATCTGTGTCCACAAATCTTACATGTGGTATTTGCTTCAGGAAGGTCTTTACGATTGATAGGGATCACTTCCTCTCGATTGTTTTTATTGGGGGTTATTGGGGGGTTATTTGGGGTTATTTGTGTACTGTTGGCTTGCGCATTGCCAACAATAAAAATTGGTTGATTGTTAATAGCCTCAAAGTATTCATTTACGCTTATACGTTTTATATAATAACCGTTACATCTTCTGTTTTTGCCAATTACACATTTTAACGAATCAGAAGTCACTCCAATATATCTTGCCGCTAATACTGTTGCTTCAAAATATATGCAATTCTTATAGTCCGCATCTTTAGAAATAACGACAGGTTTATATAAGCTATGCAACTTTGCTTTATCTAATCTATTTTGAATATATTCTTCTGTAGCCATACTTTCATATGCCCATATGCAGTCTAAAACTTGCCTTCTATTTTCTCTGGCGCATTCATTTATATGTGCTCTTTTTGCGCCAGTTTGTCGAGAAGCATCTGCAAAAGAAATATAACGAGCAATAAACTCACCATCTGAAATTCTATATTGAACAACCGCCATGTTTCGAGGATCATGCTCAGTGTCATGTATTCGTCCTTTAGCTTTTTCTGAAATTTTCTTTCTTGTCTCGACGCTCATAATTCTACCCTTGTTTGACTCTCCAATTTTACGACGGTGCTCTTCACTTTTCTTTTTGCCTCGCCTCTGTTCAGACATTTTCTTTCTGCTTTCCTCGGAATGATATGAGCCTTCTTCCCCTCCGGGAGAAATATTATAACCATATTGTCTTTCATTGGATCGGTACAATGCAATTAAGTCTTTCTCTATATTTACAGCAGATTCACGATTAATATATCTGGCTATAATCTCATGCTGGATGTTGTCCCAGCCGTATTTTTTAATTGCACGATAAACCAGTGGTTGTTCTTTATATTTACATCCATCATGACCAAATCGTTTTCCTTCAATGTCTTCGCTATGACAAGTAAGACCTACATACACTTTCCCATTAGGAAAATAATGACAGTAAACTGCAAATGTATTTGAATTATCTTTGTTGTTATACAATTAGTTCTTCACCCCAAAGAGGCCACCCAAATTATTTGGGTGGCCTTGAATTTATTGCTATTTTGTTAATTATATTAAGAATTTGTTGAGGCTTCGGGCACGATCAAGCTATAGAGTAATTTTTGCTTATCGCAATAATCCTGCTGCGCCCTTAGAGTAAATGCATGAGTGGCGTCGGTGGCGAAGTCTAGGTCAACGTCAGGGGCCAGAGTAGCAGAAGGCATTACTAGATAAGCATAGTATAGAGTGGACTTGTCGCAAGGATCGCAGCACAGAATCTCTAGTACAAACTTACCAGCCTTGGGGAAATCCTTAGCAGTATTTTGGAGCTTGACAGCCTGACTGCCAGAAGTACCATTGGCCTCGTACTCATAGAAAGCAATAATGGTATCACCGACAGCTAGGTCGCCAGAGGCAAAAGTCAGAGTAGTGCCAGTCTGAGTGAAAACACCAGCTGCGGCAGTAGAACCACAAGTAAGCTTCTTGCCCATAGAGCCGTCGCCATTTAGCACATACACATAAGGAACGGCGTAAGTCTCCCCGGTGGGTAGCACGGGAGTGTGAGTCAGGGTAGCAGAAGTTGCAGAAGCCATCTCGATTTCGTCAAAGATAGGCACATTGAACTTATTCTGGGCAGAAGAAGACACTAGAGCCTGATCGCCGCCACCCTGAGCAGCAAATAGAGTTAGATCCCACAGAGCATTTTCAGCAGAAATCTCACACTGCTTAGCTCTGTGGAATGTCATGATAGGAGTCCCGGTTGCATCCACGGCATCCTGAGAATCGGTAGTAATGCTGATAGAGAAGCTAGAAATCTGAGAAACAGACCACAGCGCCTCACGAGTGGTGGTTGAGAACATTACACCACGGAGGATTCTATCTATTACTAGGTTAGAAATATTCATAGCCATATTGTATTTCCTCCTTTTATTTATTGATATTTAAATCCGCAAATCGCAAGAAATCTTACTCTTCACGAATTTCCCTCATCCAATTGAATTTTTCATTCTTAATCTTTTTACTATCAATTGTTCCAGCATAAATACCATTCAACAAGTGATTTGTACTATCAATCAATCTCGCCCTTTGAACGGCATCCATAAACTGAAACATAGTCAAATCCCACACATCTTTATATCCGTATTTAAAGCCAGAATAATTCACCATTGCAGATACCAATCCAAACAGATTAGACTTGAATTCCTTGTTCTTCGCAAGTTCTCTATTCTGTCTATCTTCATCAATCAATATCTGCTTGGTATACTTATTGCCAGCACGTTCAACTTTCTTTTTTATACCGTGGGACTTACACAAACAGTCTTGCATCTTATAAAATACAAAAGTATCAATCTTAATATCATTCACTCTGTCATACATCATTTTCTTCCCATCAGGGGCTTCAACAAGAATGAACTTACTAAAATCAAGTCCGGGAAAGAATATTCCAGTCATATCAGGAGTCATTTGACCCGCTAATGCAAAGAATAGTTCAATATCACTTAACTCCATCCAATCAATTCCAACATCCCACAATACAGACTTCATGTCGCTTGGGATCGCCGTAAGATTAGATAATATCTGGTAATATTGTTTTTCTCCAAACTTGATTACATCTTGAAGTGTTGGCTGTGCATATGTGATCTTTTCTGTAATCTTAATTGACTTGCCAGACAAAAGCGATAAAGTATCTACTCTAACGACTGCCACTTATTTTACTACCTCTTGCAGAAGGTATTATTGAAATCTTTCACAGAATACACAGAAAATAGACCACTATATCCACGGCTAGGCACTTGCATCACATCACACATCTTCAATGATACCTTTCCAAGGCCATACCTTGTGCTGCCATTAAGCAGTTTATCTATCTCGGAGATAAGTAAATCTGTACGAATTCCTTTGTCAGTACGCATCAAATCTTGATGAGTAAATACATATACGGTAAGGCACAGTTCAGTAATCAAATCATCTTTCACATTAGGCGCAGTTACAGTAAAGCATATAAATGATTGGGCATTTTCAATAGTAAGCGGCACGTAATTGTAAGGGAATATGCGTTTATACCGCATATCTCTACCTGTAATATTTTGAGGATCTGTGCTTAGCTTCATAAGATTTACAATCTTATCAGATGTGCAGATAGCTTGCATTAGCGTTTGCTTGTATGTAGTAAATTCCTCAAGATTCGCCATTACAACCACCCGCTTTCATCTGTGTCATCGTTAGAGCTATTATTGCTATTGCTTCCACCTTCATTATTACTACCGCCACTGTTATTACTATTGCTGTCATCCAAATCATCCACAATGTCCTTGACTCTGGGAGCAATTCTATTTTCCAAATCGTCCTGACCAGCCACAAATTGATCTTCAATCAGTGTTATTTCAATATAGCCGTGCCCAATACCATCAGTATCATCCTGTGGGAACGTACCAGTCGTTACGTTCCTACGAGTTACCTTATACACGTTTGGCATTATTCCATTCTCGGTCATAGTATCAATAAACTGATCTGCATCAATAATAAATCTATCATCACGACGGATTAAAACCGTCTCTTCATCAAGCCTAACAATTATCTTTAGCTGAAACTCACCTATGCGAATTCTAAATGTACCCTCTGTACCTTCACCATACTTGGTAGCGTCCTCGCCTTTACCAACACGTTCAATGATTTCACCTTTTGCATTCTTCCAACGCAATTTTGTGTTGCATTCATACATCCTACCTTTAGATTGTATTCGCCTATCTGCGTCCATCTTATATATGATGTAATTCACACCATTCCAGTTAACAATGTCCCCAAGGTCGAATCGCTCATCAGGTAAGGATTTAATCTTTTTTATTTGTTCATCGCCTTTATCTCTAGTAATCAAGACAAGACGATCTTCGCCGTTGATTGTTACATCTTCAGCATCAATTGACTTTCTAAAGTCTCTTGTGATTCTATGCTTAATATCTCGTAACTGATACTCTTTCATGCTATCTACGCCATTTGAACGTGAGATAATACGACCTAATTCATAGGGAGTGAATGGCATTTAATCACCCACTCCCTATTCGCATATCTGGATAAACTGTCCAGTAGTCCTATCGCGCATTTGATACTCTGAGATTTCAATCCTGAGTTCGTCTTCAAACTTCTCAACCATATCAACAAATGTCTTACGCTCATTTGCAGGAGAATACATATTGAGGTCGCTTGAAGTCATTACTCCATGAAATGTCCTCAAGGTAGTCAAATCACGATTTAGATAACATAGGAACATCGCTTTTACTAAGAGGTTGATTTCAACATTAGTCAACTTTTCTGTAAAAGCATCACCGTCAGTCGTTGAATATACATTTTCAACTACAAGGATATTGCATAGATAAGAAGTGGCTTCTTTCAGCAACACTTCTGCGCGTTGCCCAGCCACTTCCATGCTTTCTTCTTCATCAAGCTCAAAGTAGCTGAAGAAGTCTACATCTTGCTCAATGTAATGATAGAAAGATTGAATAACATCAGAAAATGTTGTGCCATTTTCCATAGGGCAACACTCCTTTAGATTACTTCTTGGCGGTTGCCTTCCTAGTTGACCTCTTGACAGGAGCAGCCTTCTCTACGGGTTCAGCAACCTCGCTATTCGAGGTATCTTCGCTAGACCCACCAACAGAGAACTTCTCCATAGCCAACTTTTTCACCAAATCCTGCATTTCTGCAAGTTGACGCTTTAGATCGGCAACCTCATCCACGGATACCTTTTCTTCAACGTCAGCTGGACGAATAACAATCTTACTTGTTACATTGCCAGCATTCAGTTCACGATACCGAGCATTGATAAGGTTAATTACATTCTGGGACACGTCGCGCTTCTCATTAGTAAACCTAACCATCATACCGCGAACGCGCTCAAAAGTAATCAGATCCTTGATGTCAATAACACGTTGCATCTTTTCAAGACTTGGATGCATGATAATATCTTCAATATCATCATTGTACCAAATCTTATCCTTCCAATTCTTAATGCCAAGAGCGGCATACATACCTTCCCTATCTTCTTCTGCGAAGGTTAGGAGGCCAATATTGAATACCTTGCCACGAGAGTGAGCATACTCAATCTCTTCAAAATCGACAAAGTTCATAGTCGGCTCTCCATCGAGACAAGGCGGGAAAATGTAGTCGCGGCGTTGGCCTACAAGGTTCACTTGAAAAGGACACTCGTTATATACTCGGACATCTTTCTTTCCTCTATAATTCATCTTTTATCTCTCTTTCTCTTTTTTTTATTGGCTTTCTCGCTTGGTAGTAGTGTTAATCCAAGCGAGAAAGTGAATTACTGAGCCATTACGATCTTGGCAATCTTCTCAGGCTTGGTAATCATAGTACCAAAGCTGAAGCCATTGGCCTTGATATGGACATGCTCGGCATTGTTGTCCATAGACTCATAGACGTGAGTCTCGCCACGAGTAATAGCAGAACCGATCTTGCCAGCGACACCCAGCACGACCTGATTGGGGATAACTAGGTTGCCATCAGCCATCCTGCGAACGCCAGAGAAACCACGCATTTCCTGACCAGCATAATAGCCGATAGAACCATAGCGACGCCATGCTTCCTTAGCTTCATTGGACTGAATAGAAGCGGCAGAGGGCAGTTTGCTCATAGCCATGATGTATTTGTTCTGGCCTAGGATCACAGTGCTTTCGCCGGGTTCGGCAATATCCATTAGATATACAGCCAGAGCGTCAGCAGAGGTAGCAGTGGGAGCACCAGTAGCCTCAGAGATCAGGTTGGGAGCAGCAGTCACAGCGGCAACAGCACGGTTGAACAGGATGCTCCAACGCTTCTGGGCGAAGGCTTCACGCATGTAGTTCACTAGGCTGGCAACGGTCTTGTAGCCGCCACGGCGTAGATCAATGTAAGGGATAAAGGTTTCGGCCTGTAGTTCCTTCCATTCAGGCCGCACACGAGTGAAGTCGATGTAAGAGGCATCCACGTTGCCACCCTTGATAGACTCATACACCTTAATGGTGTTCTTGGGTTCGACTTCGCCATAAACATCGTCAAACTCGCCAATAGAAGACTCGTCAAACATCATGGAGATTAGCTCGTCGGGAGCAGCCACAACATCATTGGTAATAGCACGACGTACTAGCTCTGCAATTTCATTGTCCTTATCAACACCGCGCTCACCAATCTTACGCGCCCACTCATCCATAACTTCGGATGCTTCACGATGCTCATCACTTAGCTCTAGACCATACTGGACACGCTCTGCCCAATCGACTAGAAAGCCATTCTCCTGCATCTTAGTAGATAGTTCTAGGGTCATTTTTCATTCCTCCGTTTCATTTAATTGCGTATAATTAGTCTTGACTAACTCTAAAATAAAAAAAATATTTAATTAGCCAACGCACTCGATCATATACATATCGAGGCCCCAAGGATTCTCATAAGCACCTAGGAACACTAGACCGCTGGTGCTAGTCTGGGCGGTATCCTTAATATACTTGCCAGCAGAGGGAATTACGGGATCGCCAGCAGATAGGCTGGTGGTAGTTACCTCGGTAGTGGCAAAGATGTCGCCTAGCTGTAGAGGCACACGAATGCATAGATCATTAGCCTTAATCTCTTCGTGTTCTGCATCAGTAGGCTCCATAACAGCATTGATACCATCATAATTCTTGGTGTTGGTCACAACAAAGTGAGAAGCGCCAGTAGCCTTGGATAGCTTACGAGTAGCGGGGTTATAGGCGACAGCAGCGCCATTAACCATTGCCTCGTTTGCAACAGAGATTGCACGGGGCTTTAGTTCGTTATACTGTACGATTGCAAACATGTTTCATACACTCCTTTTCATAATTCATTTTGATTCAATCTTTACGATTGAAAAACTTCCTCAGAATATCATCTGGGGTTACAGACTTTTCTTCCTCACCAAGTACAACAGATAGAGTAGTAGTCTCCTTGGCTTCGGATACTTCAACCTTCTTGGTCTTTTGCTCTGCGAGACTTGCAACTAGGCGGTCAGCAATTTCAGACTTCAGCCAAGATTCATTTAGCTCGTTAATAGCATTCTGGATCTTCTCACTTGCAATTTCTTCTTCAGTAAAACGACCAGACTTAACAACATAGTCGCGCAGCTTGTTGACAGCTTCAGAATGTTCAGCTTCAGCCTGAGTTGCCTTAATCTTGTCAAGTTCTTCCTTGGCCTTAGATAGTTCTGCATTCTGATTCTCAAGTTCAACAATACGATTATTGGCTTCAGCGATAGCGTTATTCTTGTTTTCAATTTCAGAATTAATCTGTAGAGGAGAGATAACCATTTCAACATTCTTCTTATCATCAAGAATAACCTTATCACCATCAACACGATAAGAATACTGAACGAACTCAAGTTCCTTCATACGCCAAGACTGTACAAGCACTAGCTTCTCTTCTGGGAAGATCATTGCAACATCCATATAATCTTCGTCGTTAATCTCGTTTAAAGCAACGCGAATCATCCTAGAAATGTCACGAACGGTCTTCATTGCGCTGACCTCTTCGGCTGCACCTTCAGCATCTTCAGATTCCGCAGACTCTACTTCTTCAGTCTCATCAGTTGTAGACTCTTCTACAGGATTATCCTCAGACACTTCGGCAACCTCGTTGTTTTCAGCTTCGTTAGTCTCAGCCTCTACTACTTCTTCGGTTTCAACAACCTCCGCAGTCTCTTCCTTAACTTCCTCATTAGAAGTGTCAACAACGACGTTCTCATTCACATCCATAGATAGTTCCTCCTTTCTGTTGGTGTCATCCAACTGATTTGAAATTATATTTGAAGCTGGCTCAGATTCTAAGTCTAATGCCAGTGCTTCACTAAATGATTCAGCGGCGAGGTATTCATATTGATCTGAATTTTCAGAAATATCTAGCACTTTAGCGGATAAGCCATAAGCGGGGTAGCTCTCTGTACCTAACAAGCAGTTCCCAATAAATTTATAGCCCTTAATATACTTCACTCCGTTTGAGAAAGAATAGTCGCTACTCTTCAGCTCCCAAGAGTTATGTAACTTGCCTGATTGGTAAAGCCTTTGGATTGCATTGGTAGCATTCTTGAACCTTGTCCACACCACCTCGGTGGCATATAGGCATGGCAACTTTTGAATCTTGCCATCAACAGTTTCAACGTCCTCTTCGACAATTTCAACATCTATAATTGTACCAATGGCAGCTGTATTAAATTCAACCTGACCATTTTTCATACTGACTTCGTGTCCACCAAGGTCATCTTGACCATTGCGCTTTACATATTTTGCAAGCAAAGGGCAATTAATAAGAGACTTACACTGCTCAAGAGAACTCTCATCATAATCAATTTGAACATGATTTAAATTTGGACTATTAAAAAAGAATACCCTGTTTTTGAGAGTTAAATAATCTTTCTCTTCAGATAATTCTACAATTTTAGAAGCAAATACAAAATCGTTATTCAACGGCCTCGCCTCCTTTCTTTAGAAATATAGGCTAAATTGTCTTACTCACCCTTCTTTGAATACCTGTTCTTCCGTTCAGACGTATACTCTTCAATCTTTTCATCCAGACCGGGAGTGACCTCAAAAATAAATACACTCTCGTGACGATTTGTCTTCTTGGGCTTGATGTCAATAATCCTATAACCATCCTTCAGCAAGTGTCTTGCAATAGATGCTTCAGACACAATCTTGCCCTTTGGCAGAACTGCCATTTCTATATCATTGATTACCATTCTTTGCTTGGTTCCTTTCTTTGTCTGTTACTTGTTTACTTTCATTATCGGATTTCTTGTCCGCTGGCCTTCCACCTTCATCTTCGTTATTTACACTATTTGTATAGGCAGTTAAATAAGGTTTGAAGATCTCGTCCAAATTCTTTTCGTTCTCGCTTTGCCTACGCTCAGTCTCATCAACAATATCAAGACCCAACGTTTCTAGTACCGTCTGACGAGACAAGCCCAAATCGGCGTAAAGTGTCTTAGCCAAATCAATTCTCATATCAGATTCAAGCTGTTCACTGTCGATGACAGTAATTCGTGGAATATACTCAGCATCAATGCCATGCTCCTTCAAAGCCACTTGTGCAAACTTCTCAAGTATATGTTCAAGCTGCTGGCTAATATAATTGATCTGACGCATCAACTGCTTCAAAGAGATATTGGCAGAAATGGTTGAACCAATGCTGCCTGATGCTAAAAATCCAATGCCAAGAGTTGTAAGAACGCGATTCTCATATAGACTCACATTGTCCCTATCAATCAAGTTACTCTTAGGTTCAATCCACTTAACATCTTCTACCGCAGGACTCGCAGTGTAGACACAAATCTTATTCTTTACTGCACGGCTCAATTCACCATGAGCAAAAGCAATGTCATTAAAAGCCTTCCTGTCCCCACCGGGGCCTAGTAAATCCTTCCTGAGAATCTGGACAAGGATATTCCTTGCTCTCACACTACTTGCAGAGTCATCGACAGCCGCGAACTTATCAAGAATAACTACATCACGAAGCGCTCTGAATATCTGGCTAATGCCATACAGAGAAGCACCATCAGCATCTTCGCCAGCCCTCATCACACCAGTGCGCCTATAATCCAATACAGCATACTGATCCTTATTCCTAAAAGCCTCTACAACTTCTTTTGGATATGCCTTCGTAATTTCTTCCTCGTATTTTTGAAAGAAATATGCTTTGCCGCCACGCTTCTTTGGCAAATTATGTTCAAGTCGATTCTTCAACTCAGTCATGTCAATCATGAGAATAGGTTCGCCATCAATCCTATATGGAGCAACCCTAGCAATCGACAACGGGAAAATGTGAATTGTATACTTGTCTTGATTGGCGCTATAATCCATATAGAAGAAATAGTTGCCATGGTTGAAGGTGGCGGGGATAGAAATACGAATCAATTTTTTGACATCAATTTTGTCAAGCATATCCTCTACAATCTTCTTTGCGTTCTCAAGTTTCTTCTTGTTGTTTCTTCCCTTTTCAGAGGGCACTTGATTATAAGAAACTTTGTAATTTGTATTCAGATTCGATCTAATAATAGTGTCAACCATGCCTATCAAGTAATTCTTGATAATGTAATAGTCAACTATATTAGCAATCTCTCTAGTCTTTGAGATACTATTCTGGGGATTAGACGCAAGCTCGTCTATCTTTGCGATTGTCACACCAGTATTACTACTGTCGCCTTCAAAGACACTCGCGTATCTATCATTGCCAGCGAAATAATTTCGCACAGCAGTCTCAAGTTTGCTTGCAATCAAATTCTCATTTGAAATATCAGTAGTAGCAACAATAGTGTCATCTACCCCGCTGACAATTACAAATCCATCCTTATCATTGTCCTTTTGAGTCTTGTTTTTCTTTTCTTTTTCCAAATCGCCCACCTCCCTTCTAATCAAGTGCAGTTACAAAACTGTGAAATTCAAAATTTGTATCTTCTTCAATCGTTACAATGTTTGACCTTCGCATACATGACAAAGCATATCCAGCGAGGGCAGCAGTATAGGCACGGTCATCGTGCATTCTATTCCTTTTCTCAGGGATAAGTTCAAACATAACATTTCCTGAACCAGAGTCAATGCGCTCCATATATAGTAGCTCAATCTTCATCAATTCAGCTTGGGCCAAAGATATTTGTTCCTGAGTGTCCAAGTCAATTCTAATAACCTGATCCTCTTCATCTTTATGTTTTTTCTTCTGGTCTGGATCGGCTATCAAGATATAATCCTTGCCATCATAATTTGGGAATGTCATCAAATGAGCATTCAGCATCTTTTGAAGCGCATCGTAAATGATCTTCTTATACTGTCTAGGCTCAACTAGCTTAACAATTGGCACAGCTTCTTCGTATTTAGTTCTTGCCGTCATATACTGAGGGTGCTGTGGATCAATAATACCCTTGTGGGTAATACCATGATCGTCTTCCCAATTTGTCATCAAGTTATCAGCGACAGCAGACACGCCGCCACCGCCAGCACCAGCGTCGATATAAAAAGATATAATATTCTCATATTCTTGTGCGCCATCGCCGTTATAGTCAACAAGCGCCTTGCGAATAATAGCAAGCTGCTCTGTCATCCTGAGAGGTGTTTTCTTTGGGTTTTCTTGATCTACCATCGAGATAACATTTGCCAACTTTAGATTCAATCCATATTGTTCATCCTCAAGCACTTGCCATATACTCAGTATTGAGTTATCGTATGCACGAGCCGGGTCGTAACAGAATATGAATTTCTGTTTACCATCACCATAGAGAATTGGTCTATACTGTTGACTACAAGCAAGCATAGTATCAGGAGACACAATGGCATTCTTACCGCCGCCACGTCTGAATTTATTTAGTAGTTCCTGCTCTGCCTTCTCAGGATCTTCGTCAAAAGACTTTTTTACCAATTCCTCTGTAATATGAGATTTAGTCGGGATGCCATCAACTGTGCTGTGATATAAAACGGTGTTTATATTAAAATCAGCAACGTAATAATCACGGTCGCCCATTATCATCCTCTTTGAATATAGAGAATATTTATCATACAAATCTGTATCCAAATCTCCAGCAGAGCTAGTATACATAAGTTGAAGTGGAAAAGCAGGAGGCTGTCTCCATTGCACTTTCTCAACAGACAAAGAGAAGTTTTGATCGGTAGTAGCGTAGAAGTCGATAACTTTAGCCCTTTCTCTTGTCATACCCAATGATTCGTCAGCTTGCACAGATCCACGCTTACCACGAATCGCTTCAAGGTTTGTACTCAGTGTCCTTAACTCAGAGTCATTCCACAAAGTGAAGTTATTACCTCTCGTCATGTCGTGGCTAAAACCACTTTTATTTGTAGGAGACACAACAAGTTCACCTAGAAACACATCTGTTACAGACTTGAATGTGGGGTTTATATGTCTAAATATGTCTTCAAGGCTTCTGAAAAAATCAGCCGACTGGCTTGCAGAGTTGCAAGACACAAAAATCTTATAGTTTGGTATAAGCATTAATCTCGTTGCGTCATATATATTTGCAATAGATGTCTTACCGAAACCACGGCTCATGAGCCATACAATAAAACGGGCTTGCCATGAATTCATAAAGATTAATTTCTGAGAATCAAAGAATTTAATCCCCAGCATGTCCTCAACAAACCATACAGGGTTCTTCCTACCCTCTTGAATTATTTTAGTATACAGTTCATACTCGTTTAACTGCCTCTGCGTCAATTCTGCCTTAGTAGGAGGGAAGAAGTAATCCATTACTTACCTTCCTCTAGCGTCAAAGAGATAAACCTATTTTCAAGATTGCGGTTTTCTTCCTCAAGCCTGTCACACTTATCTTGGAGGTTCTTAATCATCTCACGCTGTTCTTTGACCATCTGAGCGTAATCACTATCGGTTAACTCCAGCTGTTCAAGAATAGATTGATGTGACAGGTCTGCAACTTGACGCATTGCGGCAGACGTTCTAACGTCGAACATGTTAGGCTTTGCCTCCCAATATTCAGCGTTCGCCATTTCTTTCATCTTGGCAGTTAAATGACTTTGGGCAGATTTATTTTCTTTCTGATATTTTGAACTGATATTATTATCTTCAGCCAGCTTAGAGATAGTAGCTTGTAAATCTCTCTTAGTAGCTGTCAATGTCTTAATCTCATTTGTATCTGGTCTGACATTCTTATACTGATACGTCAGTAATGCTTCTATTTTATTACTCTGGATAATAGCAGCAACCATTGTTATCAGCGATTGCATCTTGTGGGCATCCTGAAGAATACTTTCGTCTTCAAGATACTTTGCAATTATATTGAAAGCAGAGCGATAGTCTGCATCTTCAAAACCAAATGTCTCGAAAGGGTCAAAACCAAATTTGCTAATTACAAACTTCTTGTTTCTTCTATCTTGAGGTTCCCACGTTCTCTCAATAGCAGCTTGAAGTTTGTCTCTTGTATCAAAAAACTCACCATTCTCAACTGAGTCAATAAATATCTTACCTCTCATCTGGTGAAGGTTTTGACCTCTGGCGTAATTGCCAATCTTTAATACACCATCCTCTATACACGTCCGTGCAAAAGGCTCATCATACGGTAAATCCATGATAGCAGCTATGGCAGCAACACATGACAGAGGTTCATATTTTAAAGAATACTTGCGAAATAGCATGTCCAAGCATTCCTTACAAACTGGTACTCTATTCCATAGGCCAGTAAAAACATATGAACTTGAGTTCCTATAGAAATAATCTTCATACTTTGGCTTACCGCAACAGCAACACGTAATAACATGCCGCTCTCCACGATTGCCATTATCATCTTTCTTTAGATTACTACTGTTTTTAAGTTCAACATTATAAACATGAGTATCAATCTGATCTGCTGAAAGGCTATCCTCTGGACGTTCTGGTGGAGGTAATGGCTTTGGTTTAGGTACTTTTGCTACATTCGCTCTTTTTAAGGACTTCGCCATTGGCTACCTCCTCTCTTTATTGAATATACATTTTCAAATTGTAGTAATCAGCCTTGTTTTGTCTTCTATAATATTCCCGTTCTTATCTAACGAAATATACATGTATCCATTTTGTTGTGGGTCTTGAAGTTTACCATTTGCATAATCCAACATATCCAACTTACAGCAGCATCCTTGCTCATACATACTAATGTCACCGACCTTGTAAAACCCTACCTTATGGGTATGAGCCATCACAATAGCCGTAAATGTACGATTCTCGGTGCGCGTAAAATATGTCACAGCTTTCTCAGCTGTCTTCATCATAGAAGAAAAATAAGCAAGTGGGTGCGCAAATATCACATTACCAACACGACACCACCAGTCGCCGTTGTAGTAAACATCTATGTTCAGATCCTCATAAAGCTCTCTCAGCGGAGGATAATACACTTCTGTCTTATGCAGTCTATCGTTATCCTTAAATCCATCATTTATAATCAAATCCAGCGGAGAGTCTGGCATCAGATTTAGCAAATCCTCATTCAATTTTTCAGATAAATAACGAATCATACGATGCTCGTGATTACCCTTTGTGATAATTACCTTCTTCGGCCTAATCATATCAATCAGGTCAATTAGATACTGCCTAGCCTCAACCATCTCTTCAATCAGATTCACCCTGTACTTCTTGGGAAAAAAACTGATACTTTGACAGTCTAAAATATCCCCATTTAAGACAAGTACATCAACATTACCAGTGTACTTACTGAAAATACTCACAGGATAATGAAATGGTACATGCAGATCGCTGATAGCAAGTATCCTCTGGGCGATATACGTCTCAGAATGTTCACGTTCATAAATACGTCCTCGATTAAATCCAGCATATTCTTTCCTGTAAGCACTCTCAGTATAATTCTTGCCACTTTCACTATTCAGTAAATCAGCGATCTGTTGAGAAGTAATATTATACTGCTCCTTGTTTTCAAACAACCTGACAAAATATTCCTTGAAACTCTCGCCAGCCCAACGGGCGACACAATCCATAGGTGGGTTAGTCTTTATTTCCTTCTTTTGCATTCTTATTTTTTTCCTCCATCTGTGGCTTTAATTCTTCTTTCTTGGCTAAGAACTCTGGATCGTTCATCCAAAGATCCTTCATTTTTTGAAACGTGTCACCATCGAACCATAAAGTCCACGAATACCTACCGTTCGTTATGTAATATTCTCCAGCCTTACACTGCCCCGGAGAACACAACTCATCAAATGCGGTTGCATACTTTAACTTTGGCAAAGAAGACTCTCTGACCATAGACAACTTGTCACAAACACGAATTTTGCTTATGTTCTTTTCATTGATGGCCCAACAGAAAAACTCGCTAAACAGAGAAAGCAATTCCTTCACATCGCTCTTGTTATATACCCTATGCTGGCGAGAATTATCAATGTCCTCCCCTTCAGCCACGTCGTGCATATTGTCACGATTAAAGCGACTGACGTAGAACATGTCTACAAGCTGGTTTAAGGTAATATATATAGACCCGTTCTTTGCGTTTGTCCAGCCCTTGTTTTGCTTACTCACGGATCTCACCCGACCTAGTTGTCTTCCTGATAGTAATGGATAGACCTTCCTCTCCATTCAGCATTTCAAAAATCTTCTTGATGCTGTGTTGCATAGGCTCTTCCTTTGCGGGTTCTTCCCATAGGTCATCGCCGTCCACACGGCAGTTTTCAAAACTCATGTTGATTACTTTCTTCATTTTCTTTTCCTCGCTTTTTTAGTTTTTTTATACTTTTTTTTGAGATATAAAAATCGCCCAACTACCCTACAAAGTACCCCACGTAGGAACGTAAGCCTTCGAGTAGTTAGGCGATTAAATTAGTTATAGTTCATCAGCCCAAGCTGAAATCCAACCTCTATAATTCTTAGTAAGTGTGCATACCTTACACCTATCGTGACTGGCAAAATGATTCATCATCGGGATAAATCCGCTATCTTGTCTATATTTAAGATCGCACTGTTTTTCATGTCCAATACAAACCAATTTTGAATTGGCATTAATTCTGGTAATTGCAGTTTTAATTCCCATGTAATCATAATTCTGTGCTTCATCGATTATATAGACAACAGGACTGTCAATTTCACCAACAGATATACCCCTAATATAAGAATCTGTCTGAGCCACAATTATAGCAGAGCCATCCTTCTGATTTAGCAAATTGTAATCATTTGCAATAACCCTTTGAGGGTCATAACCAAGGCGCGCTACCGCCTGAGCAAGCGGAGCAAACAACGGAGCAGATTTTTCTTCAAGGCTACCGGGCAAAAGCCCCTGCTTAAACTCATGAACTCCAGCCGCAACTTGATAATACACTCCGCTATACTTTCCATATTCACACAGGAGTATTGCCGTCGCTACAGCGAGAGTTGTCTTCCCGCTTCCTGACTTTGCATTACAGAAAACAACGTCGTACTCGTCACTCCAAATTGCATCCCTAAACGCTTCTTGCTCTTCATCTAATTTTAAACCAAAGAAAGGATGATCCTTTAAATCCTTTGGTGGATCAAGTTTTTCAATTTTAGTTTCAGTCGAGCGACTGGTTGATTTCCGTGCCATTAGCACACATCACTCCAATCATTAGTAAATTTAAATTACCTCATCTAAACTATCAATTATCTTGTCAACGATACCATATTCAAGCATCTCGTCCGCAGTCATGTACCAATCTGTCTTCTTCTTACGGTTAAAGAGCTTCTGGTCAATCTTGCAATGATCTAGGAACCACTTTTCGTAAATCTTGTCCTGAGACGCAATATACTTAGTTGCGGCATCAACCTGTTCCTTGATACCTTCGATTCTCGCAGAACCACTGTGGTACATTCCAGTAGAATGCTTTAGCGCAAACCTCTTGTGCCCAGCCATCAAAAGAGTCAAACCATTTGACAGGCACATACCAGCGTTAACTGTATAAACTGGCGTCTTGCTTGCAGCTACAAAATCGACGAAGTTCCAGCTCGCCTGATCCTCGCCCCCTTGGCTGAACACAAAAATCTTTACAGGGACACGCTCTTCAATCGGCTTCCCGGCATCTTCAATATTAGCAATCTGAATCATCTTGCTAATTTCAAGTACCCAAGAATCAATTTCACCCATCACGTAGATAATTCGCTTTTGATATAACTTATAAAAGTTCAAGTTTTCTGGTTCAGGAAGAATATCCTTTGCAATATCTGGGATTTCAACTAACACTTGATCGTTTGATTTCTTCATTCGTTTTCTCCTTATTCAAAGTGTTCAATCTTCTTTTTAGACTCTATCTCTCGCAAGAGCTTCATTACGCCGTAGCTCTCGGCTACATAGTAACTCTTCTTACGTGACGCTGACTGCCTATTGCAAATAGTCACATGTTCATAAGGTAGCCTCTTACGAATCTCGATTGCCTGTTCCCTGTTCACTTGAATCATAATCTTTTATTCCTCTCTTTTATAAAAATAGGAGTACCAGAATAAGGTACTCCATATTATCAACCGTCTTTCAATTTCTTTACATGAATGTCATTTTTATGCCACAATCTTATGTTTGAACTTCAACCAATATATATCAACGTCACCATCTTCATTTTTGGCGCACTCTTCGATAGTATAAACTGGTTTTTTTACTTCAAAAAGTAGACTTGAAAACTCTCTATCAAGAGAACCAAACACAATAGTCCACAATTTTCGTTTAATATCTGCATTCTCAGGCATATCCATCGCAATAAGCAGATCTTTCATTGTAGAATTGTTTAAACACATAGTCCTGATCCCGTTGACACATCTCTCAAAATATTGACTTGCCAATTTTTTCTTTTCTACATTAGAGGCAACTTCCTTATTAGCCTGATACAGCATCCGAGTTTTTCTATCCAAGCTTCGTACCATTGACAAAACAAGATCTACATATCCATTACGAGCATTACTATCTTTAACAGATTGATTCATTATTTCGCCGATTGTCGTTAGGCCCGGTTGCTTCTTTGGCCCACTATTCTTTCTACTATTCACAATCTCTTGAACAAAATCCATAGGGGCCAGCTGTCTTTTGTAATTCTTTTTCTTCGCATTATAGTAGCCCTTCTTTTTAGCTACGTGTGCAAAGAAGTTTGGCTTAATTGCCCTGCCGTCTTCGTCTCGCTCGTCGTATTTTTCACGGACAATCTGAAGCTCCTCCATACAGTCAAGAGGATATTCTTTTTTTGCAGAATCAATTTCAATAGAGCTGAGGATGCTTAAAAGACAATTATCATAATATGCCTTCATTGCGCTATTCCAATCTCCATTTTTATTAATCTTGTCCCACATAATTGTGTTGATCTGTTGTGATAGGTTAACCGTGACACCGATTCTGTCAGAATCGCAGAACAAATCCAACGCTGCTTTATCTGCATTTGTATACTTGCGTTTGCGTTTTTGAGAATCCATTACCATCGTCGGCACTTTAAATGTGTTGTAATGCTTTAATGCACAACGTATGAGCACGTCGTTGTCAGTAAGCAAAATCGTATCTGAGTCGAAATCGGCCCCTGAAAGTCTCTGAAGAATATTTTCTCCGATACTATTAATGGCTACGATCTCAGTAGTAAAATTGAAGTACTTATCGATCTGGCTATTCTCAACATTCTTAGCCAATAATACGTTACCAGTTGAAGTATGAGGTGAGCGACAGCCGAGTAATCTTTCACCATACCTGAAATTCTTTGTATGAATATTTCCTATGCCAAGTAAACTCTCACCATTAAATCTGCCAATCACTTGCTGGAGCAATTCAACAGGATTTCCTACCATAGTTGAATACCCGCCTCTGACTACAATATGCCCTAACTTCAACTCACTAATATAAGCATGAACCGTTTCCTTCTTGAAATCCTGAAACAGCTTCGTTCTCGTAAACTCATCACTCACACCAAGGATCTTATAGATCACATCATTCCTTGTCTTGACACTTACATCATCCTCATGCTGTGCCTTGAAATGAATGTGATACCTAAACGCAGCTACATCTCGCTTAATCAAATCCAAATAGTCAAGTGACGGCTTCAAGAACTCATCTACATCAGCCTTAGTCATTGCCAAGCTATTAATCAACTGATAGCTGACCTTGACGCCTTTGCCGCCCAGATACTTGGGTTTCTTCTCATGTTTGACAACGCCGTACACACTGCTGACATTCTCAAGCCAAGCCTCAAACGTACCATACTTCAGATACTTCAAGCTACTGGGCGTAATGACATACAGCACATCTTCAATCCGCTTTGCGAGAGTCTTGCCATTCAACTGGCTAACCTCAGTGACCCCATTGTCAGAAAACCACTTCTGAAGGTTACAATTGAAAGCCGCTGACTTGAAGAAACTGTTGCGAAGCAGAACAAAGCCATAGGGCGAATACTCACCCATCAAGCTCTTGTCAATCAGACTCTCTCCATCCCAGATAGAGTTGCTGATTTCAACCTCCTTTTCTTCAGCAGTCAGATGCCCATCTGGGCCAGCGCCTACAGCAACTACGGTATCTCTGAACACACTCTCATAGTCATCGACCAACAGGATATTCTCAGGCTTAATCTTAATCGCTCCAATAATACTGCTTGCCGTCAGGCTGATATAACTCTCAATCCCAGCAAGGTCACAATCGTCACCCTCATTGATCTCAAGCCCACACATCTCCCATTCATGAATCAGAGGATAAAGCTTCTCGTCGATGAACAAGCACTTGCCAGTTCTCGCAGACCCAGCAGAGCGCTTGTACCTAATAAACTTAATCCCATCCATATAGAATCCATTCTCGTAGACCCACTCACGAATCTTAGAAGCATTCATAATGGTCTTAAACTTATTGGTGGCAACATACTCACCGTCTACGACCTCAAACCACTTGCCAAGTAACTCAGGTTCAACAGCGTCTTTAAACTTCCGTCCAGTCTGTACACCAAGCAACTGACCATTTTCAACCCATACGCAATCCTTAAACTCGGCATTGCGAGAATCTACATCATATCGAATGTAAGTATCGCTGGACAGGCGGTTAAAATCCTTAACCGAGAATTTAAAAGTAACTGAACAAACATGCTTAGTATAATCGAAATCTCCAATCCTAAAGGAGAAATTATTGCTTCCGTAAACTTCCTCGTAAACATTGCGAAGTTGAATCAACTCAAGAGAGTAGTCAAGGTTTGCACGAAACCGTTTGGTGTTTACAAGGCCATACTTGTTTGTAATTCGGTATCCAATCTTCTCTTCGTCCAAAAGAGTGTTTGTAAGATACAGGTCTTTGCCGTCCACTTGTACAATCCTAACTGAGTTATTCTGAGTTTCCGACATATAAGCAATGACCCTCCTACTTCTGATTTTTAACAATACATAAACCAGCCTGTATTTATTACAAGCTGGTTTACAAGACACCTATTAAAATGTCACTAATCTATTGCTAAATCAACATCACTTTTCGTCCTTCTTTTTCTTTTTATTCTCATTCTTTTTGTTCTGTTCCTTCTGCCATTCTTCTCTTTCTTTATCCATCTCTTCTTGAGACTTCGGCTGATACTTGTCAATCCATCTAATCATTCAAAACCAACCTCCGTTCTAATGCTTTAGCAATCCGTAGTCGTACCCATACTTACCTTGATTTTTCAAATACTCATTATGCATGTCCACAAGGTACTTGTTTTTAATTCTATTATACCTTGTTTTATAAGACTTGTAACTCATATTTCCTTTCTTGTATCGTGCATCAAGGCTACTCAGGCTACCCGCCATCTGCTTTTCTGCTTTTGTTTCAAATGATCTCATATGAGACATAAACTCTTTTGCCTTAAACCCATCTCTTTTTGAAATATAATACACTCCTTCTTTTGCAGAAGCAAATGCGGCTTTCTTATTAGAATACTTTGTAAAACCAACCATATCACCACCACCGTCGCTATCAACAACAGAAAATGTTCCACCTAAGACACCTTCGCCTCTTGTATGATTATGAATGTCATAAGCTTCTTGACGAGATATATGTGCTGGCGTACTTACTTCAGTGCCAGTTCCCTCTGCATTATATATCGTTTTTCCGTTTTTGTCAAACGCAGTCAAATTCTCTCTTGTTTTATCTTTTATCTCATTAGCGATCTTTTTTATCGTACTCATCTGCCTTTTATCAAGTCCAGTCTTTTCACCTGTGTATGATAATGGAGAATCTGACAAGTCTATTTTACTACCACTTTTATTATCATTGACAGAGCTTGTCGTATTGGTCACGTTACTTGCTACCTTTGGTTGATTACTATTTGATTTTTTTACGCCAATTATTTTAGCCTGTTTTACACCTTTTTGACGGAGCATGATTATCAAGTTTTGTTTTGCCTCGTCTAAGTCTTCTCCACGGACACTTATTGTATGCTCTTTCCCATCTTTGTCTCTATAAGTAAATGTATATGTAGCGGCAGTACTATTTGCGCCATCGCCTCCACCACCTCCCCCGCCAAGGCCGCTCCTACTACCACCGCCACCAAATAGTTGCAAGCTCATCCTAAACATCAGCCATCAACTCCATATCGCCAGCCTCTCTATTCCACCTGAACCCTTCATCCATCTTTACTACATTTCCACGACACTCCTTGGGCAACTTTCCCCAGAACATAATTGTCTCAGGTTGAAGCCTTTCAAGCATCGCGTCATAGCCATATACAAACAACTTCCTTGCTTCTATGTCTCTCTGAGTGCCAAAACTCCCTATTGCAACACACCCACCGACAGGTTCACCATCAAAGCACCACTTATGACTTTCCTTGTCACTCCATTCAATTGTAGGAAAAACCTTGACTCCCATGTCTTGAAGCCAAGCCCCAACGTAATGCTTTCGATAATGACTCCATATATTGACAGCCACAGGCCAATCAGTATACACGCTCCAATCTGGCGTCAGCACGGCATCAAACTTTGAAAGCATTCTCATGTATCTACTAAACTGATTCCAAACCTTGTCAAACTCATAATCGTCTACAAAGAAGTGAACCCCTATGCCATCAGGATCTTTAATCTTCTGAGCTTCATTGAATCTCACGTACTTACAATCCACAAACTTTTCAGGCTTGATCTCAGGAATGCCGTATGGGCCAACTCCGGGAAATATCTTTTTCTCAAGGTTATTCCAGAACATATTCTCTCTAATCGGCATACTCTAAAGCAACCTCCGCACATTCCCTCTCGTAAATCCTGTATTCTCTCTCCCCAATCATCTCTAAACAATAATCAGGTACATACCAATCATCGTCATTCCTCTCGCACAGCATCTTTTCATACTCTGCCATCTCGTCTCTTGTACCATTTCCAAATAGCCCATCTTCCATTTGACAAAATCAGCTCCCTTCCAATTAAGCCCCCTTACAATCTATCCATTCCTTTGCATATCCAAAGTCTGTCGTGTAATAAACTGTACGGATACCAGCATCCCGAAGCCCTACGAGACATGCCCTGCACGGTCTAGCAAGGCCCTTATCCCTACTCTTGCAAACCCTGTACACATATACCTTCACTCTCTTGAGATCAACATTAGGTATCTTCCTCAATTTCGTTATCAAACTAATCTCAGCATGTACTTTGGGCAAACAGTCAACACAATCAGTCTGAAATTTCCGATATATGTTATACTTTGACTGCAATGGATTTGTCTTCTGGCTTGAATACGCAGACGCGATAACTCTACCTCCGCATACAGCTACCGCGCCTACTCTTGTAGAGAAATCACTTTCCAGCGCAACCTTTCTAGCTGCCTCAAAGAACCTGTAATCTCTCGCCATCAAGGCCGGATGCGAATCATTCATCCAATTCAGCCTTCTTCTCAGCCTTCTTTTCTCTCATCTTCTTTAGCCTCTCGGCGGCAGCAACCTTCTGATCCTCAGTCATTTCTCTCTTGCTACTCTCGTAAAAGCTCACATGAGCATATTTCTTGGGGAGATGAACAACAATCGTTCCATCTTCATTTACCGCAACAATACGTACTTCATCTGGATGAGACTCAGCCAATGCCATAAGCTGTTTAATCATCTTTTTCTGATATGCCGTCACACTAACCATATCGTCAACATCAATCCAGTTCACGTTCATTTCCCTTATATTTTTAGGCAATTTATTCCCCATATTTTTTCTCCTCATTTTATTTCTGGCCCGTATTCAGTTTTCAAGGATCGTTGACCCTAATCTCACAAATCCCAAAACGAAAAAACAGGGATAGACTTTAGTCCATCCCATTCAAAGAACGAAACTAAAGCCTATCCCTGCTTTATGATTAGCGAAGCGAAAGCTGGGATTTATTCAATTGTCTCTTTGTAGGCAACTATTTGCGCCAGTTAAGAAACTGAACCCCTCGCCGCGACCCGACGAGAGCCAAACCAAGTCCCTTGGTGGTGAAGCGCTTAGGGAAGATTTGGGTAGTTGCCTACATTGATATTATACTACACATTATCTATGTTGTCAACATTTTTAACAGCTTTATCTATATTGAAAAGCCACATCAAATTGAATCTGTATATTCAACTTCCTTAATCTCGCACTTTGGCATCCGATCTCCACTCTGTGCCAACGGCTTATCAAATCCAACACTCCATGAAGTTTCGCCCTCTTCAGGATAGTCATGCCACATTCGAGTGTACCGCAAGGTCGTATACAACTCCCATGCCCTCATTTCATCTTCATCTCTAACCTTCACATCAGGTTGACCCCAATTATTGGTTCCAAACACATGACGCGCAGCCATCTCAAGAAGCTCATTGGCAAAATCGCGTTCTTGAATCCATCGATCAAAATGACCTTCCTTCCAATCATCTGGCATTATGTGCCAAGTAATCTCCCTGAACTGGCCTAGCTTTAACCTAGCATACAATTCCATTGCATGTTCGCAGATCAGTGCGGCCTCACGGCTCATTTCGAGCGTCACGCGCTCTTCTTTCTTGACAGCTTCCTTCTTATCAGCCATTTATTCGTCCTCCGCATAATTCTCATCATCACCGGGAAAAGTGCTACTCGTACCTACTAGAATCCAATTCTCATACCCTTGTTCACCGCATCCGGGACAATCTTTCTCAGACAAATTCTCAAATGCCCTCCAACTATTACTATTATGCAAACTATATGAATCCATGTACAATTCATGTTCACACTTTCTACATTTAAAAACGATATACATTATTTCTCCACTACCTCGACTTCATCCTTCAGTATCTCAACCGTATTCTTTACCGCCCTCTGTAATACCTCATTGGGTATTTCCACATCATACACTTCTCCACTTCGTGCCATACCAGCGGCAACGCAATCACATATCATTTCAACCACATCAAACATGTCAACATCTGGACGAGCATACACACCCAAGTGGTGGCGTTCATTCTCGTAATAATGTTGCTTTGCCCATTCACCTTCCATAAAATCAGGCAAGCGTCCTTCAAGTGTGGCACACAGGTCACGATAGAACATTGACCGATACGGATCTCTCCTTTTAGTCCAATCGTGCTCTGAAGACTTTATCTTGAGAATCTTACAGAACTCATTTATCAAATTCTTCACGTCTTCCATGTGAGCCGAATTTGCCATATCAAATTCATTTATTGTAGGCACATGATCTGCGACACGGCTGTCACCATTTGTATTTTTACTAATTCTTACCATCTATTGAAAACTCTCCTAACAAAATACAAAATTTATCAATGCAAAGAAACCGATAGCGGCAGCGACTATAAGAAAGACACTCAACACTACCGATACAATGCCAACTGTTCCAAGTACAACCCTAAAAATACGATCATCGAATTCTACATCACCAACGTGGCTACGCTTTGTGACTTGATTATTTTCTCTCATTCCCATATAAACTCGTCTGTGACCTCCTCGCCATTTTCAATGCCAAGTACTCTAAAAGCTTCCTCACCAGCACTCATAAAGTAATGAAAAAATTCTTCCTTTTCCCCATGCTCTTCAGTGCAATACTGATAAACCATTCCTCGCAAGGCGCTATCATACTCTTTGAGGAGTTTAATGGCATCATCTCTTAATTTCGCTCGACATGCAAAAATATCAGCGTCGTCATATGAGCATTCGTCACAATGAGAGCAATCATTCTTCAGCATACAAGCACTAAGCCCATCAATTACTTTATGCAACTGCTTATTCAATACAAAACCCCTTTTCAATGTCAACTTCCTTAATCCTCAACAAATTAAGCAAGAACACACAAGTCTCTTTCACGTCACCGTCGTTATTCTCGATTAGTTCTTCAAGTGTTTCCTTGTATTGGCTCAATGCAAAATCATAAGCTTTTATCAATTTTAAAATGTCGATCTTAATCTGATTCAAACAATAACCACTTGATAAATCTACAATAAAATTGTCCCCGTCACGTTTTGCAAACTGCCTCTCATTATAAGGACAGTTAGGGCAATCAAGCCCATTATACTCTTCATCAATACAAACTTCTAAACCTCTAACCAATTTCTCTTTTAAATTCATTTATCTATCTCCTCTGGTACATACCTCTTCAGCCTATCCCTACACCCAATCTCTTCCATCCAAATCTCTCTGGCCCTTCTACAAATCGGTTCCCAAATAGGACAATCAATGTTCTTCAATCTAAGCATCTTATCAATTCTCTCATCTTCAAGAGGAATAACCGCAGGCCAGATGCTTTTTACTTCGCCATTCTCAGCAGCATAACCATAAGCTCTCGGATCACCGTCATGACGAATGTCAAGAATCGTGAGCCTATCACCTACAATGTAAACAGTCACCTTATGGTTAAACGACACATCGGCATGAGCGATTCTGCCGTCAGGCCAAATAAGCGCACTGCCAAACCAAGTCCTATACTCTGCGCACCCAGTCTCTTCAATTATATGATGTGGCTTACGACCTTCCCAGATGTCATTATTTGGATCTTTACCTGTAAGGTTATATGGGTTCATGAAATCAGGATTAGAATGTTTGTTGTCTTGATAGGTAACTACAACCTTCTTGCCTTCACCATTTTTCTTTTTACCCAATCAATTATCACTCCTTCCCGGCTTCGGCGGCAGCTCACACCAATGCGACGGTTTCTTAGTCAATGTCTGATAGGAGTTCATGGCTGTAATCAACACCCACTCGTTACACTTCTTCCAAGCGGGATGTACATGCCATCCAATTCTGATCTTATCATCCACAGGAGTATAAAGGAGGACGTGTTTGCCGTCCTCCGGGAGTCTTTCATTTACATCAATCCAGTCGATCATTTATTCCTCCATTGGCAGTTCTGGTAGATACATCCAATGCGTCACAGTACCATATATCCCAACACTGCCGTATTCATCCCAATTATGAATCACTTCATACCAACCTTCCGGGACATAAAACTTGTCTTCTTCCTCGTCATAATCCCAATCTACATCTTCACTCCAATAAATATTAGCTTCTACACTATGATGGTTAACATGATATGCTTCACAAACATATCGCCTACCATAATCATTCTTACAGCATACGAGTACATTTTTCTCATCTTCTGGGAGCCTATCATTTACATTTATCCATGCACTAATCAAGATCATGTTTCACCTCATATTCTACTCCAAACCCATTAGTGCGCCGCAATTTGGACAATAAGACAGTTCTTCCTCGCGTGTCCAACTGTTCCTTAGCCCCTTCATGTGCCATTGGCACTCGGAACACTCATAATGTCCGTGATATTCAGGCGGCATCATGCCCGTCATCTTGACCCACCGCCCATGTACCACAGGCACGGCGTCAGCGGCGGGGATAGATTCAATAACTTTGATTACGCTTTCAGGGCTTACATCGCCATAATTTCGATCAACACGTTCATCGTCGAATGCTTCAATCGCCGCCGCCCTTGAAATTAAATCGCCCATCTTATTCATCTATCACAAAGCCTCCATCTCCACCATTCATACAAGGACAAAAATACCACTTGCGGTACTTCGGTTCAGGCATATTGCGCAACTGTTTATCGCCCATCAATTTCTTATATTCCGACTCAAGTCTCTTGACCTCTTCCTGTCTCATATTAATGATTTCCTCATTCCGTTTCTGTAAAGCAGCGTCCCACTTTTTTATACTGCCTCGTATACTATTCATTACTTCCTCTGGAGCACATTGCAGATTAAAGTCTTGGCTCCAACCGTCAGACATACTATTATCCTCCATTAATAAACTAACCATTCAATCACTGCTATGCGAAATCCATCCAGCCAGCATAACAGCTATTCCAATAGACAACACCCATCCGGGAACTTCAGGATTTATAAACGGATTGATATACACATATAAAGTACAAAACAGCCAAATAAAGGCTGATATTATCAATTTGAAGAGTCCCATTCTTTCTCCTCCACTTCTTCTGGATGTTTATCTCTAAACTTATGTTTTCTATTCTCTTCACACCACTTACAAGTGCCATGATTTCTACAAGTACAATCAATAGCCTTTGGCCCACGATAAGGCTTTCGCTTTTCCTTGCCGTGTTCTATTGCTTTATCAAGTGACATTCTATTTCTCCCTCGATTTCATCCATTGCCACGGCTGTATAGTCTCAAACCGAACATACTCTGGCTGTTTTACACAAACCGTCACTTTACAATACCCATTACTATTTGCATATTCACATGGTTTTCCATTCTCTCGACAAATATGCATGCAAATCATCCTATAGGCATCAAGCCAATCGTATATCATGCTATTCTTTCTCCTTCGGCACTTCAGGAATACTCATCCAATACCTCGCAACAACTCTGCACTTTCCATCAATATGCCAACGTCCTCCTATATGCCAACCTATCTTAATTCCTTCACATTTTGACACATCATTTATGCCAGCACTCTCCCATTCAGCATATACTAATACATCTTCACATTCTTCTGGGAGAGAGTCGTTGACGTTAATCCAGCTACACATATTGGCCCTCCTTTGGCGGTCTTGGCAATGGCATCCAATATAAATACCGTTCAATGTCATTAAACCCATTTTTGTTAACAAAATAAGCATATCCACTATCCGTATAGTCATATTTCTCAAGACTTCCAATTTCTATTCCTTCTACAGGGGAATACAAAAGCACATCCACGCCTATATCTGGCAATCTATCATTGACATTAATCCAATTAGTCATCTCAATTCTCTTTCGGCTCAACCTTTTCTTTCCAGCCGCCGCAACACCCTATTTTTGGTGCATGGCAACCTGTTTTGAAGCAGTACTGCTGTTCGACTTCGTAATGCGCACAGTTCTCACAAAAAGCGCTCATACCTTATCCCTCCTTCGGCTCAATGCCCAGCTTCTGCGCAATATCGGCGGGAATAGGAGTGTTCACACTTGCCATCAATAGTATAAGCAACTGTTCCGCATCAGTACATTGTTTCCCCTCCTCAATTTTAAACCCCTGTTGCACAGCCAATTCAAGCCACGTCGGATAAACCACCGGGTGTTCTACAGGGTGTTCTGCGGCCCATCTCATTACAGTATCTTCCAACTTACCAGCCTCATACTCGTGAATATGACTCATCGCTTGAGCATAA
>Ga0310691_10001511_pt1 | contig 35354 bp, 34 predicted proteins | sample 176DNAGHGlowgp2_FD_203887 | JGI IMG/M metagenome (GOLD analysis project Ga0310691, IMG submission 203887) | Sheep rumen microbial communities from Palmerston North, Manawatu-Wanganui, New Zealand - 1766 DNA GHGlow gp2 (v2) (version 2) | ecosystem: Host-associated > Mammals > Digestive system >... | reverse complement strand
TCAAGAGTTACTATTCCCAGATGGCAAGGCTTACGGTGACCTCGGCAAGTCTTGACCGTATCGAAGCCATCTTCTCGGAGAAAGAAATGCCGGATAGCGGAAAAGAAAGACTCCCTGAGGCATCTGTTCTGAGCGGAAGTGAGGCGGCGATCGAATATGAGGACGTTACCTTCGGCTATACGGAGAAAGACGTACTCAAGCACGTATCCTTCCAGGTCGCTCCCGGTGAGATGTGCGCACTGGTAGGACCGTCCGGCGGCGGGAAATCCACGATCGCCTCTCTTCTGGCGCGTTTCTGGGATGTACAGAGCGGAAGGATCCTGGTGAACGGCAAAGATATCCGAAGTGTGCCCATGGGGCAGCTTATGGATCACATCAGTATGGTGTTCCAGCGCGTGTACCTGTTCCAGGACACGGTCTACAATAATATCGCGATGGCACGTCCGGAAGCTTCGGAAGAGGAAGTGTACGAAGCCGCCCGTAAAGCACGCTGCTATGACTTTATCATGGCCCTTCCGGACGGATTCGATACCGTGATCGGAGAAGGCGGAGCTTCTCTTTCAGGAGGAGAGAAGCAGCGTATCTCTATCGCAAGATGTATCCTGAAAGATGCGCCGATCGTCATCCTGGATGAGGCGACAGCCAGCGTGGATGCGGATAATGAACGGGCGATCCAGGAGGCCATTTCGGAACTGTGCCGCAATAAGACCCTTCTGGTCATTGCCCACCGACTGAAGACGATCAAAGACGCGGATCAGATCCTGGTTGTGTCTGACGGGAATATCATCGAACGTGGAAGTCATGCGGAACTGATCGAGAAAGACGGCACCTATGCTCGTATGGTCAAGCTCCAATCCGGAGCCTGACCTTCGTGCAATCCGACGAATTGCTGAACATTTCGAAAAAAATGTTCATTAACTACTGGATTTCTTCTCTGAAATACTATATTATTGGTTAGCAAAAGCTAACCAAACTGTTATCAAGGGTTAGCATATGATAACTAAAGGGCAGAGAGGGTTAATATGAACAGTAGTAAATTAAAGGCAAAAGATTTTATCACAGTCGGTATTTTTACGGCAATTCTAATCGTGGTGGAGTTTCTGTGTGGTTTGCTCGGATATATCCATCCGTACATCGTGGCATCTTATGTAGTGATGATCCCGCTAGTGGGCGCGGTCCCGATGATGCTCTTCTACACGAAGGTCGAAAAGTTCGGCATGATCTCGCTGATGTCGTTGCTGATCGCGATCATCATGTTCGTTCTCGGCATGGGCTATCTGGGAGCACCCCTGATCGTTGCTGCAGGTGTGATCGCGGATCTGATCGCCAGGTCCGGAAAATATAAGAGCTTCAAGAAAACGATCCTGAGCAACGGGGTTTTCAGCCTGTGGATCTGTGCGAACTATTTCCCGGTCATCGTGACGGCCGATTCTTATCGTCAGGATCTGATCGATGAAGGATATTCCACGGAATACTGTGACAATCTCTTCGGCGCGATCAACGGAAAGACGATCGCCGTGCTTCTTATCCTTTGCTTCGTATTTGGATGTATCGGCGCTGTAGTCGGAAAGAAAGCCGTAAAGAAGCACTTCGAGAAGGCAGGCATCGTCTGATGCGGATGAAGCTGGATCCTCGCACGAAACTGTATATGGTCCTTATGGTGTCGATGGTGGTCCTGATGCCGGCGACCACCCCGCTCCTTTGGGGAATACGGATATTTATGACCATGATCCCGATACTGCTTCTTCTGTCAGAGAAGCGGTATGCCAGTGCGATCCGTTTCCTGATCTTTTATGGCGTGGCGCTGATCCTTACCTTCTTTTTCCTGTCGAAGGAATCGCAGGGGATCCTCTCAGCCGTTCTGATCGGCTACTGCGGGATCGTGGTGCAGTTCATGCCGGGGATCATTACAGCCTGGTACTGTATACGTACCACGAAGATCGGTGAATTTATGTCGGCGATGCAGAAGATGCATATACCGGATGGAATCGCGATCTCGCTGGCAGTGGTGATGCGTTTCTTCCCGACGATTAAAGAAGAGTACGGATCGATCCGGGATGCCATGAAGATGCGGGGGATCTCTTTCGGTGGCGGAAATGCACTGAAAATGATCGAATACCGTATGATCCCGCTTCTTTTCTCATGCGTCAATATCGGAGATGAGCTCTCGGCGGCGGCCATTACACGCGGCCTGGGCGGAAAGGTGAGGAGGACCAGCGTCGTGGAACTGAAGCTTCATGCGCAGGATGTGATCCTGATGATGCTGTTTACGGCGGCGCTTCTGGTCTTCGTTTTCTTTAAGTATTTCAGATGAACGAATATTCAGCAGTTAATGAAATAAAGGAGCAGACCGACGGGTCAGAAACGATGGAGAAATCCCGTCCGGTCATCGAGATCCGGAATGTTTCCTTCCGGTATAAGGGCAGTTCGGAAGGGCTTCTCTCAGACGTGTCGCTCTCTTTTCAGGAAGGGGAGACGGTGCTTCTGTGCGGAGCTTCCGGATGCGGGAAAACAACGATCCTGCGTCTCATTAACGGACTGATCCCGCATTACTATTCCGGGGAGATGACGGGCGATGTCATCGTGGACGGAAGAAATATCCGGGAGACGGAGCTTCACGATCTGGCCGGGACGGTGGGCACGGTGTTCCAGAATCCCAGATCCCAGTTCTTCTCTGTCGATACCGATGGTGAGATCGTATTCGGACCGGAGAATATCGGTCTTTCTCCGAAGGAGATCCTCAGAAGGAAAGACCTGGTCGTCTCGGAGATGCGGATCGGAACACTTCTTGACCGCTCGCTCTTCGAACTGTCCGGCGGGGAGAAACAGAAGATCGCCTGTGCTTCTGTATCGGCCCTTCTTCCGAAGATCATCCTTCTGGACGAACCGTCATCGAATCTGGACTGGAATGCGATCTCCGATCTTCGGGAATCCATCCGAAGGTGGAAAGAACAGGGGAAAACGATCCTTATCTCGGAACACCGGCTGTGGTATGTGAAAGACCTGATCGACCGGGTCCTCTATCTTTCAGACGGAGATGTGAGGCAGGAGTGGAATGGCGAAGCATTCCGCAATCTTTCGGAGGAGAAGGTCGCCGAACTGAAACTCCGTCCGATCACACTGGAAGAAAAGTATATCCGTGCTTTTACCGATGAAAAAGGCGCGATTACGGCAAGTAAGAAGTCTGAGGCAAGGGACTGCCGATTCGATACGGACAAGGCGGAAAACGGTCCCTCGGGCAAGAAGGTGATCCTTTCGGAATTCTGTTTCTCTTATGACAGGAAGAGAAGTGGAGGACACCTTCGTAAGTGTCTGAAGAACGGGACGATAGGAGAATGCGACGGACTTCAGTTATGCATCCCGAAGCTGGTCCTGCCGGAAGGGAAGGTGATCGGTGTCATCGGAAGAAACGGAACGGGCAAGTCCACGTTCCTGCGCTGTGTATGCGGACTTGAGAAACGATGCCCGGGTGTGATTACCGTCGACGGGAAAGCCTATAAAGGGAAAGAAAGGCTGAAACTGACGTACATGGTCATGCAGGATGTGAACCATCAGCTCTTCACCGACAGCGTGAAAGCAGAAGTCCTTCTTTCCATGGAGAAAGAAGATGAGAAGCGCTGCGATGAGATCCTTTCGAATCTGGGACTTCTTCCCTATAAGGACAAGCACCCGATGGCGCTGTCCGGCGGGCAGAAGCAGCGGGTGGCGATCGCCTCGGCCATCGCAGCCGGTGCGAAGATCCTTCTGTTCGACGAGCCGACTTCCGGTCTGGATTATGCCCACATGAAGCAGGTGGGACAGATGCTCCAGAATCTGGCAAGAACGGGAAGTACGGTCCTGGTCAGTACCCATGATCCGGAGCTTCTGGCACTATGCTGTGACGAGGTCATCCACATCGAGAGCGGACATGTCCTGTGAAGTTTCCGGTATGCTTACCGAGAAGGAGCAGAGTATCTGCAGGGAACAGGTCTTCGGGTCACTCCGTGACTTCCGAGATCTTCTTCAGCTGGAAGTTACGGATGACGACCTTCTTCTCGTCTATCTCCACAAGTTCGAAGGAATACTCGTAGAGCGCGTCCTTCTCCAGTTGATAGTAGAACGAAGCGGATTCATCCTTGATGTTGGAATTGGCACGAATCTTGATCGTGCATGCACCTGTTTCTTCGAAATGCGTGTAGTAGCCGTGATGTACGCCCGTTGTGGAGGCCGAATAGAGTTCCCGGAAATCTTCGGCATCTTCCGGAAGAGCGCTCAGGATCGCCGAACTGAACCTGTTTTCCGAAACGTCGGTGGTGAACACGATTTCACGGTCATTTCCGGGTACTGCGTGATCGGTCATGTCCATCGTATACGGGAGGACCTCATCACAGGGCGTGGCGAATCCGGGGCCGTAGATACTGAAATCACTGACGACTACATGCTGTGTATCCAGTTTATCCACAACGAACGAATAGGGATAGAATTCGCCGCCCTCCAGGAAGGTGATGTAGTCGATATATTCGTCCTGCTTACTGGAGTTCACCTTAAAACGCAGCCGGTACCAGCCGGTGGGCTCAGTGATCAGAAGTGCGCCGGATTTGTTGCCGGTAGAGGCGGTCGAATATAGCGTGCAACAGTATTCCCGGGTGGCAAGACTGATGAGCTGGATCTCAATACTGCTGAAAGAATTGCCCTTCATGTCGGTAGTGAACTCCGTGGCATTATGTAAGACACCGAGTTCTTCCACGTAGAGGTATGGATCCGTGATGGGCCTGATGTTGGAAGTGGCTTCAGATATATCGCTCTGCAGGAAATGTGCTCTCTGCACGGTGAGGGGATACAGTTTCCGGGATCCATCGTATTCGACCACCAGAAGATATGTGTGCTTGAGATCTGTCTTCGTGTCGATCATGGCACTGTAGGTATCGAAGGAATCTTTCTGAAGGTCAAGGATCCTTCCGTCGGCCAGCAGATAGAGGTACTGGGCGGAACGGAAGCCGTCATCGTACATATAGACCTTCTCCAGATCCGTATACTCGAGAACATACAGGTTCCGCTCCTCCATAGGAACGGCCGAGGCAAGCACCTCGTCCAGCTGCTCTTCCACAGGTGTTTCTTCGCGGGCATCCACAAGTGGCGGATTCCAGTCGGCTGCACGCATCCTGGTGCGGTTATAATACGTATCGGTGAAAGTATACTCCGCAGCCTCGAAGATCACGATATCCGGGTCGAAGGCATTCACATAGTAATCCAGATCGATCACGTTCTGGTAGCTGTGCACGCCGATGTATTCGCTTGCGCGGTCGGCGAAGAACTGCGTGCCGCGGTTATAGTAGCTGCCCTGGAACATAAGGAGACGCGGAAGAGACTTCGCTCCTTCCGAGTCACTGGTGTAGTAGTGGAAATGCTTGTAACTCGGGTTGAGGTCCAGGCCATCCGAATAGGCAGTGCTGAGATCTGTCCAGGTCTCTTTTAGTGTGAATTTCGGCACTGTTTCATTGATCTCGAAGTGGGAGACAGGAAGATATTGGGCCACTTCCGTGCTGATGGTGAACTCATCCTTCGAGAGCTCCGTGATCTCCGGGAAGTCTTCGTGGATCCGGCTGAGGATGTGATTCGTTGCGTAGAAGGAGCCGAGGTCGTTCCAGTGACCGGCATCGTACTTGACATTAAAGACCTGCTCCGACTTGCTCTTCTCCATGAGAAGAGACTTGTTGTCGATGTAGTGCACGCCCAATTCATCCATATAGCCCAGCATATCCTCGACCCAGGAATCGTCGTAGTTTACGCCGTCAGGCAGATACTGCCTCATGACGGATGTCTTCTCCGGTTCGAAGGCGAAGTAGAAACGGATACCGCGGGCTTCGCAATAGTCCTGCATCGCCTTGACGAATTCCGCGAAGGTCCTGTGGTAATCGCCGTATCGGATCACGTTATGCATCCCGAAGAAGATGTAGCCGTCTTTACCATTTTCATAAAGAGGATGGGAAAGATCGCCTGCCACCGTATCGTTGATCTTAGCATAGGCGGTGATCATCTCGTCGCGGAAACCGATACGGTCTTTCAGATAGGTCTCGAACTTCGGGCGGAAGTCCTTCTCACCGAAATCAGGTGCATACGCCAGGGTACGGTTGTCGGTCTCTGATACCGAATGAGGTTTGGTATTCATGAGAAACAGTGGAATCAGCAGTATCCCGAGGAATAGAACTATGTAGAGGTAATCGATTACTTTTCTCATTTTCTTCTCCTTAGAACTGCATGTAGATGAACGGGCTGTAGCTGGAATTGACAAGGAACAGGATGTCGAGGATAAGAAGCGCCAGAAGAAGTGCATACTTGATCCAGACGAGATAAGGTTTGCTGAAGAACTCCTGGATCTTCTTCTTCAGGGATTCCCGTTTGTCAAGAAGACCGAGAAGGGCACCGAGACCTGCAATAAGGATGACAGTGAGGATCTTCCTGCTTCCGAAGTATCTCCAGGTGAAGTCTACGGATCCCTTCGTGTGGGTAAAGAGCGCCTGATAGATGGATCCGGCCGACTCGATATCCGGAGACATGAACAGGATCCATGCCAGAAAAACGAAGAACATGGTGAAGAACCATTTGATCACAGATGGGATCTTCTTATACCAGGTCTTGTCTTTCACTGCACGCTCCAGGATGATGATGATGCCGTGAGCAAGCCCCCAGAGAATGAAGGTATAGTTCGCCCCATGCCAGATGCCGGTAAGAAGGAAAACGATGAACAGGTTTACGTAAACGTTGCCGGTCCGGTTCCCGCCCAGCGGAATGTACACATATTCACGGAACCATGTACCAAGTGAGATATGCCATCTGCGCCAGAATTCAGTGATCGAAGTGGAAATATACGGGAAATTGAAGTTCTCTTTCAGGTTGAAACCGAACAGGTCGCTAAGTCCGATAGCGATATCCGAGTAGCCGGAGAAGTCATAGTAGATCTCGAAGAAATAAGCGATGGCGATCAGCCAGTTCGTGCCTCTGTCTATGCCATTCGGTGCCATGGAATGGATGAAGGCAATGTGTGCACCCAGCGTATCCGCGATCAGAAGTTTCTTGGCAAACCCGATGATGATGCGGCTGAGTCCGGAACTTAATTTCTCCACGCTGTAGCGAGTGTGCTTCATTTCTTCCTGAAAATCTTTCCACAGGACGATCGGTCCGGAGACGAACTTCGGAAAGAAGGAAAGATACAGCGCGGCATCCGGTAAAGAGCCCGGCGTGGCATTGCCTCTGTAAATATCCACAATATAGGAAATGCCGGAGAAGGTAATGAAGGAGATGCCGGCAATACTGATGAGCTCGGTATAGGTGATCTTCCAGATCTTAAAACCGTTCCACCAAGCAAGGATCGCGGGGAAGTATTTGCTGAAAGCCAGGACGAAGACCAGAGAAGATACGGCGACGATCATCCATTTCTTCTTGTTCCGGGCATCGGTACGGGCGGTATAGACCAGCTGCCCCAGAAGATAAACGAAGAGGATGAAGAGGATCAGAACCAGAAGAGATTCGGGACTGTAATAGATGAAGATGCCGAGGCTGAGGATAAGTATGAGGATGTTCTTCAGTTTCTCGCTCTTCAGCCATTTCAGCGCAAGGGCTGAGATGACGGTCAAAGGCAGAAGAACAAACACAAAGGTTAGTTCAGTAAAGGACATGATCTACTTACTCCCCCATCTTTACGATATCCACTATCTTTTTTCCCGTGAAAGGAAAAACCACCCCTGGCATATCCTGCGGCTTGATTACGGAAACCGGATACAGTTTCCATATAGAAAAGAAGCCGCCACTTTCACGAACAGTAGCATTATATCAAGAAGTGTACTAATAAGATATAAAATAATTTGACGAAAAAACGATGTTTTTGATATAGAAATGATGTAATATATGTAAAAACTCGCACGGAAGGAGTTCATATGATACGGGAAGCGGAGAAAAAAGATCTGGAGCAGATGCTCGAGCTGTATCTTCATCTACACGAGGAGAGTATTCCGGAACACGATGCACATCTACAGGATGTCTGGGAGCAGATCATGGCGGATAGGAATTACCATGTCATCGTCTGTGAGATCGACGGGAAGATCGTGTCTTCCTGCTGCTGCATCATTATTCCGAACCTGACCCATAATGTGCGTCCCTTCGCACTGGTGGAATATGTGGTGACCCATGAGGATTACCGTGGACGCGGATACGCCAGTTCCTGCCTTGCGAAAGCCAAGGAGATCGCGGTCTCGGAGAACTGCTATAAGATCATGCTGATGACCGGATCGAAGAAAGAATCCACCCTGAACTTCTATCGGCATGCAGGATACAGCAGTGATGACAAGACCGGCTTTAATCAGAAACTTTGATCCTGAAAAAATGCCTTCAATAAACCTATTGACATGGTAGGTGAATGGGTAATATAATATGGAAACGGTCCGGCATGCTCCGGAAACTTCAGCAATAAGCAGGAAGAGTGAGCCCTTATGACACTGAACCAGTTAAAATATGTGATCGCCCTGTCGGAGGAGAACTCCATCAATGAGGCGGCGAAGAAGCTGTTCATCTCCCAGCCGGCACTGACGTCGGCTCTGAAATCCCTCGAGGAGGAGGTCGGCTTCGACATCTTCCTTCGCACGAAGAGCGGTATCTCTCTAACCGTGAAGGGAAGTGAGTTTCTGGGATATGCCAAGTCGGTCATCGAGCAGTACGATATCCTGGATGCGAAATATATCTCGGGCACCAGTGCCAAACAGACCTTCCACGTATCCATGCAGCACTACACCTTCGCGGTCAATGCTTTTGTAGAAGTTATTAAAGAATACGGCATGGATAATTTCGAATTCGAGATCCACGAGACGAAGACCCATGAGGTCATCGATAACGTCAAGAACCAGAGAAGCGAGATCGGCGTGCTGTATATAAATGACTTTAACCGGGCGGTGCTCATGAAGATCTTTAATGAAGCGGGACTGGAATTCACACCGCTTTTTGACTGCGGGATCTACGCCTATATGAGTAAGAGCAATCCGCTCTCGAAGAGAAAACTCATCGCCATGGAAGACCTCGATGACTATCCGTGCCTGGTCTTCGCGCAGGGAGATTATAACTCGTTCTACTATGCGGAAGAGGTCATGAGTACTTACGAATATAAGCGGATCGTCCGTGCCAACGACCGTGCCACCATTCTGAACCTGATGGTCGGCATCAACGGCTACACCCTCTGCTCGGGCATTATCTGCGAGGACTTAAACGGTACGGATTACTGCGCGGTCAAGCTCAAGACGAAGGAGACCATGACGATCGGGTATATCTCCAGAAAATCGGCCGTCCTGAGTGAACTGGCGGTGAAGTATGTGGCCGAACTGGCCAAGTATAAAGAAAACGTGCTGAAGTGACTCCCTGTTATAGATTCAAGTTATAACCGCTGATACGAAAAGGCGATTATTCAAAAAACTGTTCAGATGTTATAGTCCTATACAAAAGAACTCCGAGACTTATCCATCACTCGGAGAAATGGGAAAACTGGAGAAAACACATATGAACAGAGGAATCAATACCCGATGTTTACATTTAGAGGAAACAGAAGGGAAAACAGAAAACTACGGATCGCTTAGTTTCCCGATCTATCAGACGGCGACATATGCGCACCCGGGTGTGGGAGAAAGTACGGGCTATGACTACAGCCGGCTTCAGAATCCGACGAGAGACCATCTGGAGAGGATCGTGGCGGGACTGGAACACGGAAAGGAAGCCTTCGCACTCTCGTCCGGAATGGCGGCGATTACGCTTCTGTTCGAACTCTTTCATCCCGGAGATCACATCATCTCGGAAGCAGACCTCTATGGCGGAAGCATCCGCCTCTTCGATCATGTATCGAAGAAGAACGGACTGGAGTTTACTTTCCTGAACTGTGCGACGGCCGATATCGAGGGCGCGATCCTTCCGAATACGAAGGCGGTCTATATCGAGACACCGACGAATCCCATGATGAATGTCTCCGATATCGGAAAGATCTCCGGGATCTGTAAGAAGCACGGCCTTCTTCTGATCGTGGACAATACGTTCCTGTCACCGTATTTCCAGAATCCCCTCCTTCTGGGGGCAGATGTGGTGATCCACAGTGGCACGAAGTTCCTCGGCGGACATAACGATACCCTGGCCGGATTCATCGTGACAGACCGGGACGAGATCGTGGAGAAACTCCGGTTCCTGATCAAGACCACCGGAGCCGGACTTGCGCCCTTCGACAGCTGGCTTCTTCTCAGAGGAATCAAGACTCTGGGCCTTCGTATGGAGCGGGCGCAGAAGAATGCGATCGAACTTTCTTCCTGGCTGAAGAAGCAGGCCGTCGTGACGGATGTTTTCTATCCGGGTCTTCCGGAGCATCCGGGATATGAGATCAGTAAGAAGCAGTCGAGAGGCTTCGGGTCCATGATCACCTTCAACGTGGATACGAAGGAGCATGCTCTCCGGATACTGAAGGAAGTGAAGATGATCAAATTCGCCGAGAGCCTCGGCGGAACGGAGACCCTGATTACCTATCCGACGACGCAGACCCATGCGGATGTATCCGAAGAGGTGCGCCTCCGTAACGGGATCACCCCATGTACATTGCGTCTGTCGACAGGGATCGAGGATGTAGAGGACCTGATCGCGGAGCTTTCGGAAGTATTTGCGAGACTGGACTGATTGAGAAAAAAGATACGGCTCCCCGCATGGATCGGCGGGGAAGCGTGGGAAAAAGGATATAGATAAAGGCATAGAAAAAGGAGTGAGAGACATGCCGGAAAGAAACCTGAACTTCGACGAGGTCATCGAAAGAAAACATACCAACAGCCTGAAATACGATTTCGCGAAGCGGCGTGGCATGCCGGAGGATGTGCTTCCTCTGTGGGTCGCGGATATGGACTTTAAGACGAGTTCCTATGTGGAGGATGCGGTCATCGAGCGGACGAAACACGCGATCTTCGGGTATACCGAGACCGGAGCGGACAGCCTCGATGACGATTACTTCCGGGCGGTGGCGTCCTGGATGAAGAAGCATCACGACTGGGATGTGGAACCGAAGTGGCTGGTGAAGACGCCTGGCGTCGTATTCGCACTGGCGATGGCGGTGAAAGCGTTTACCAGGGAGGGCGATGCGGTCCTGATCCAGCAGCCGGTCTACTATCCCTTCTCTGAAGTGATCGAGGACAATAAGAGGGTGATCGTGAGTAACGACCTGGTCTTGGGGGACGATAACCGCTACCATATCGATTTCCCGGATTTCGAGAAGAAGATCGTGGAGAACCACATTAAGCTGTTCCTTCTCTGTAATCCCCATAACCCGTCGAGCCGTGTATTTACAAGAGAAGAACTGGAAGGACTCGGGGATATCTGCCTCAAGCACGACGTACTGGTCGTGGCCGATGAGATCCATAACGATTTCGCGCTGTTCGGAGAGCATACGGTATTCACGAAAGTAAAGAAGGAATACGAGAAACACTGCATCGTGTGCACTTCGGTCAGTAAGACATTTAATCTGGCGAGTATGCTGATCAGTAATATCTTTATCCCGGATCCGGAGTTAAGAAGGCTGTTCCGCAAGCAGGTCGATGCGGCCGGAATCAGCCAGCTCTCGGCGCTGGGACTTACTGCGACGCAGGCCGCATACGAATATGGTGAAGAATGGTACGAAAACGTGTTATCCTATATAAAAGGAAACATCGCTTTCGTCAGAGAGTATACGAAGGAGAATCTGCCCGGTGTGAGAGTGATCGACGGGGAGGGGACCTACCTTCTGTGGCTGGATTTCCGCGGTACGGGGCTTCCTGCCGAGGAGATCGACAGAAGGATCGTGTACGATGCGAAACTGTGGCTCGACAGCGGCAGGATCTTCGGAAAGACGGGGGCGGGATTCCAGCGGATCAACGTCGCCACGCCCAGAAGTATCTTAGAGGAGTGTATGTGGCGTATCCGTGAATACGTCGTGGCCAAAGACTAAGATGCAGGGAGAAAGAATATGGGACAATTAATCGATCCGAAGATCAGTGAGGTAGTGGATCTGATCCTTTCTGACTATGAGGATGACCGTACGGTCAATACCATCGACATCCATAACCAGCCGGATAAGACGGCGATCATCGATGTGGTGGAGAAGCTGCTGAAGATCCTCTATCCGGGGTTCTACAGTGACAAGGTCTATAAGATCTACAGCCTGAAGAATAACATGTCGGCAACGATCGAGGATGTGATCTACCATCTGAAGAAGCAGATCGCGATCGTGCTGAAGTATAACGAGAAGGATGAGGCCGTGCCGGAAGCGGAACTGGATGAGAGGGCGAAGGAGATCACGCTCTCGTTCATGAAGAAGATCCCGGAGATCCGATCTGTGCTGGAGACCGACATCGATGCGGCGTTCGAGGGAGACCCTGCCGCGAAGAGCAAGGCGGAGATCATCTTCTCCTATCCGGGACTGTATGCGATCTCCGTGTACCGCATCGCGCATGAACTGGTACTTCTTCAGGTGCCGATGATCCCGCGTATGATGACCGAACATGCGCACAGCATCACGGGTATCGATATCCATCCGGGTGCGACGATCGGGAAGTATTTCTTCATCGATCACGGTACGGGGATCGTTATCGGTGAGACGACGGTCATCGGTGAGCACGTCAAGATCTACCAGGGCGTGACACTGGGCGGCATCTCCACCCGTGGAGGCCAGAAATTAAGCGGTGTCAAGCGTCATCCGACGATCGGTAACAATGTTACGATCTACTCGGGCGCCTCGATCCTGGGCGGAGAGACCGTCATCGGAGACGATGTGGTCGTAGGCGGTAACACGTTCCTGGTGAACTCGGTGGAGAAGGGGACGAGGGTGTCTGCGAAGAAACAGGAACTGAAGTACTCGAGCGGAAGTCCGGAGGAAAAAGGAACAGAAAAAGAATAAGCTACAACAAGAGGTATAGAGAATACTAGACAGAAAGAACAGGAGATGCGTGCATAAGTAGAAGAATCACTTTGAGCACCGGTTGGGGGACCGGTATAAGTGGACAGGAGGGTAGCTATGACCATTTTGCAGCTGAAGTATGTGATCGCGATCGCGAATTCCAAGTCATTCAGAGAGGCCGCGAGCCGTTTGTTCGTGTCGCAGCCGGCGCTCTCGTCGACGATCCGTGAACTGGAGGAAGAACTGGGCATCCAGCTGTTCGAGAGGACGAATAAGGGGATCCGTCTGACCGAGCCGGGGAAAGAGTTCCTGGGCTATGCGAAAGAGGCGGTAAGCCAGTACGAACTGATCGAGGACCGGTATCTCGACCGGGACCTGGATAAGAAGCATTTCAGTGTGTCTATGCAGCACTATATCTTCGCTGTACATGCGTTTATCAACGTGGTGAAGGAGTACGATTCCGGTAAGTATACATTCGCCGTGCACGAGGCGAGGACGGACGAGGTCCTCCAGAATGTCCGAAGCCTCGACAGCGAAGTCGGCGTGGTGGCTTTCTCCAGGACGAACGAGAAGGTGATGCGTAAGCTTTTCCGTGAGTACCAGCTGGAGTTTACGCCGCTTATTACGAGAGAGACGTTCGTATATGTCTGGAAGACCCATCCGATGGCGAATGCGGAAGAGCTCTCGCTGGAGGATCTTAAGGACTATCCGTGTATCTCCTTCGACCAGAGCAGTGAGAATGATTTCTACCTGACCGAGGAAGCCCTCGGCGATTATGAATTCGCCAAACTCATTAAGACCAATGACCGCGCGACCTCTGCGGAGCTGATGGCGGCGATGAACGGCTATTCGATCGGAACAGGGATCATGACGGAGAGCCTCGCCCTGCGGCGTGATTTCGTGACTGTGAAGCTTAAGGAGGAAGATCCGCTGACCATCGGGTATATCGTCCGGGCGAATCACAAACTCAGTGAGATCGGACAGCGGTATGTTGAGGAGCTTCTGACATACAGAGAGTAAGCAGAAAAGCCCTATTGCTGAGCTTGTGCTGTGACAAGATCCGCTTATCGCAAACGATAAAAGTTAAGCATTATTCAAGAACGGGTTTCAATGATATCCTCTTCTCAAGCAGGAAAGGAGCCGGCTGAGGCCGGAAGATCCAGGGCGAAGAGATCCGGATCCTCCTTTCGTGCGAAATGACAAAGGAGGATTGAAACACATGAAAAGAACAAAAGAAAGAATCCTGTCCGTGATGATGGTCGCGGCGTTAAGTATAGCGGGCCTGACAGCATGTAGCAGCAAGAAGAAAAGCGAAGGTACGACGGCAGCCGGCGGACAGACAGACGGAAGAGCAGATATCATCATCGGCACCGCGAACGGTTCGCTGTGTCTGGCACCTCTTCACATCGCCATCGATAACGGATATTTCGAAGAAGAGTTTAAGAACGCAGGCGTGACATGGAGAGTCGAGGAGATCGACCTGGGGAATATCTCGGATCTGGTTGCTTCCAACAAGATCGATGCCTCGACACAGCTCGCCGGGGCCATGATCCCGCAGATCGATAACGGACTGGAGATCACATTTACCGCAGGACTTCATACAGGCTGTACGAAGTACTATGTTAAAGAGGATTCGGGGATCAACTCCGTTGCTGACCTGAAGGGAAAGAAGATCGGTGTGCCGGGTATCGGAGATTCCTCGGTCATCGCCCTGAAGAGACTTCTTTTCGATAACGGCATCGGCGTGACCACAGAGAACCTCGAAGTAGAATGGGTCGTATATGGACTTACGGATCTTCCGCTGGCACTGCAGAACGGTGCAGTCGATATGGTCGCTCTTCACGATCCGGTCGCATACAGCGCCGAGCAGGAGTACGGATTTAAGAAGATCCTGGACCTGAGCACAGATGAGAAGTTCGCCAACGAATACTGCTGTATGGCATTCGTTACCACAAGACTTGCGAATGAGAATCCGAAAGCCGCCGCCGCATATACAAGAGCCATGCTGAAGGCCAGTGCTTTTGTACAGGCAAATCCGGAAGAAGCGGCCAAGATCCAGATCGACCATAACCAGTGTTCCGGTGACGTCACTGTCAATGCACAGCTCCTCGCGTCGTATAACAACGGACCGTCGGTGAGCGTCGCCGCGCAGACGATCACGAATGCAGGAAGCGAACTGATCCGCATCGGAGAACTGAAGGCCGATGACCCGGAAGTATTCGTATCGAAAGCCTTCACCAAGTTCGATGGTGTTCCGGATTCCTATAAATACGAAAACGGCAGTTTCACCGAGGTGAACTAGCAGCTTGTAAAAAGAGGTATTCATGAGAAAGAAACTTTTTACAGTACTGAAGTTGCTATTGCCTTTCTTAGCAATAGCCATTTCCGTATTGATCTACTACGCCGTTAGCGATAACGGAAAACAGAAGAAAATGGCTCATCCGTATTACCTGTATCTTCTGGCGGTAATAGGAGGTGTGATCCTCCTTGAGATCCTGATCGGGTTATTTAACAAGGACATACAGAAAAGGATCGTGCATAAGGCACCCTTTCTTACAGGCGTGATCGTGTTCCTTCTTCTTCTTAACTACATCACCACGAAGACGACACTTCTTCCGACACTGTATTTCCCGTCGCTGGACCGGATCGTCGGACTTCTGGTGGAGAACCGGGTCTTCCTTCTTAAGAATGTGGGCGATTCGCTGAAGCTTCTCGTGACGGGCTTCCTGTGGGGCGCAACGGTGGGTTTTCTTACGGGCCTGATGCTGGGTTACTTTAAGATCGTGGGATACTGGCTCAATCCGATCACGAAGATCATCGGACCGATCCCGACGACGGCGTGGATCCCGCTGGCTCTGTCCACATTCCCGACGACACACGGAGCGAACGTATTCCTGATCGCTTTTGCCGTATGGTTCCCGGTCACCCTGATGACCTCGTCCGGTATCCAGAGCATCAATAACGTTAACTTCGAAGTATCGAGGACATTAGGTGCCTCGACGGTCTATCAGATCATCCACGTGGCGATCCCGGCAGCGATGCCGAGTATCTTCCTCGGAGCATTCTACGGGACGGTGTCCTCGTTCGCGACACTGATGGCCGTGGAGATGAACGGTAACTCCAGCGGGATCGGCTGGTACATCAACTGGCAGAAATCCGTCATGCTCTACGACGGCGTGTATGCCGGACTGATCATCATCGCCGTGATCTGTTCGCTGACCCTGACGCTCCTGTTTAAGGTCCGCGATAAGGTACTGACATGGCAGAAAGGAGTCATCAAATGGTAGGAGAGATCCAGATCAAAGATGTATACAAGAAATTCCCGAATACCGATCCCACCAAGGAGGATATTCTTGCGCTGAACGGCTTCTCGCTGGACATTAAACCCGGTTCCTTCGTAAGTCTCATCGGCCCGTCGGGCTGTGGGAAATCGACACTTCTCCGTATCATCGGAGGACTCGATAAAGCCACGAAAGGTGAACTCTATCTGGATGGAAACGAGATCAGAAAGCCGGGAAGCGACAGAGGATTCGCCTTCCAGGGAAGTAATCTTTTCCCGTGGCTGACGGTGGAGAAGAATATCGCGTTCGGCCTGAAGGCCAGACACATCTATAAAGAAGAGAAGAAAGCGGTCGCCGAGTATATCAATCTCGTGGGACTTCAGGGATTCGAGAAATCCTATCCGCATCAGCTGTCCGGAGGCATGCAGCAGAGAGCCTCCCTCGCACGAGCACTCGTGGGACATCCTTCCGTACTGCTTCTCGATGAGCCACTGGGTGCGCTCGATGCCTTTACCCGGATGAATCTTCAGGATGAGATCATCGACATCTGGAAGAAACATAATATGACCATGGTGATGGTCACCCACGACGTAGACGAAGCAATCTATATGTCCGATCAGGTCGTGGTCATGTCGGCAAGGCCTTCGAAGGTGGAGGCGATCATCGACATCAAACTTCCGCGGCCCCGTGCCCGCGCACAGGATACCTTCCAGGAGTACAGAACGAAGATCCTGAATGTCTTAAATCTCGGCGGTAAAGTGGAAGAAGTCGAGTACTATCTATAAATCGAAAGAAGGAAACACATATGAAAAACAGAATTATTCTTGCAGCAGCTTTTGTCCTTCTCGGACTTCTTATTCTCCTTATCCCGACCGTGATCCTTCCGGTATGCGAAAGCGAGATGAAGATGGCCTGCTTCTTTACGAAGAAGGCAGAGATCGGTGTGGGAGCCGTGATTGCGGCGCTGGGCGTCGTGTATGTCTTCCTGAAGAATAAAGATATCCGCGTCGGTATATCGATCGCCCAGATCGGAAATGCCATTCTGGCCCTGGCACTTCCGCTGAAGCTTACGGGCCTTTGCAAAATGAGTGATATGGCCTGCCGGGTGAAGACCCTTCCGGGCCTCGTCGTAGTGAGCGTGCTTCTGGGCGTCGTCGCCCTTGGCAACAGCCTCTTCCTGATCCGAAGCGAGAAAGAGTCATGAGACCCGTAAGAAGAAAACGCATCCTCAAGGATATCCGGAGACACGCATTCTATAATGCGTGCCTTCTTCTAACGATTGCTCTTCTTTCCCTGATGCTCTTCTGCGGCACCGTCATCAGCGAAAGCCTTCGGTCCGGCATGGATAACATGAGAAGAAGACTGGGGGCGGACATCATGCTGGTGCCGAAAGGCGCGAAAGAAAAAGCAGAGAATATGCTTCTGGAAGGATCGAGAAGTAATTTCTATTTCGATGCTTCGATCTATGAACAGGTCTCGGGCATCGACGGGATATCTGAAGTCACCTCCCAGTGCTTCCTGAAGTCCCTGTCGGCCGACTGCTGCAGCAGCGAAGTACAGATCGTATTCTTCGATCCGGAAAGTGATTTCGTCGTGGGACCGTGGATCGAGAAGGAGTATTCCGGAAAGGTCAAGGGCGAGGCTGTCATCGTCGGTAATGATATCGCCAGCGAGGACGGAAGGATCAAGCTGTTCGGGCAGGAATATACAGTCGTATCCAGGATGGCACGGACCGGCACGGCGCTGGACAGCTCGGTGTATTTCTCGGAAGACGCGAAGGAAGAGCTTCTTTCGCATGCCCAGGAGAAGGGTTCTTTTCTGACGGAGGAACAGAAGGCGAGCGGAGTCCTGTCATCGATCTTCATCAATGTTGACGATACGCACACGGCGCAGGAGATCATCGATGCGGCACATAAGACCATCGGCGATATCTTCGACGTGGTCTATCCGAAGCAGCTGCACGAGTCATTAGCCGGAAGCCTGCTTCGGATCACGGGCGTGGTGAATGTGATCTCCCTCTCGCTGGGCGTGATCCTTGTGATGATCCTTCTTATCATCAACAGCCTCATCATGAAGAGCCGGAAGAGTGAAGTCGCACTTCTCCGTGTGCTGGGACACACGAAGAAACAGCTCGTCCGATCCCTGGTGACCGAGACCGGCGTGATCAGTCTTTCCGCTTCGGTGGCCGGATGCCTTTTCGGTGCGCTGATCGTGATCCCGTTCGGACGGTTTATCGGCATGTCGATGAATATGCCCTATCTCGGACCGGGCATTCTCTCCGCAGCCGTGGAGTTTCTGCTCATCGTCGCAGGCGTGTTCCTGATCGTATTTCTTTCTTCGATCTTCTTTATCATTCACACGACCAATATCGAGCCGTATCTGGCACTTCGAAGGGAGGAGTAAGGCGATGCTTACAGCCAATTCGATAAGCAAACGATATAAGAACAGCAGAAGAGTGGTCCTGGATTCTTTCGACCTTACGGTCGAGGAGGGCGAGTTCGTCGCAGTCATGGGCGAATCCGGCTCCGGCAAAAGCACTCTCCTCGCAGTCCTGTCGGGTATACTCGATCCGGATGAGGGACAAGTGCTCTTTGATCAGAAGGATCTCTATTCTCTATCTGACGAGGAACTGTCCGAGATCCATAGAAGAAAGATCGGATATGTGCCGCAGAGTAATTTCTTCCTGAAGACGGATACGATCCTGGAGAATATCGTGGAGCCGTTTCTTCTTTCTTCCGATGAAGAAGAGGAGGAACTGTCCGAACGGGCGAAGGGACATCTGAAGAAGCTCGGGATCGGAGATCTTGCCGACCGCTTCCCGCATGAACTGTCCGGCGGCGAACTGAAACGTGCGGCACTGGCCAGGGCTCTTCTTACGGAGCCGAGGCTTCTGATCGCAGATGAGCCGACCACGGGATTGGACAGCAGGACAGGGGAGATCATCCTCGGGTATCTTTCGGAGTATGTGAAGCGCGGAAATGCCGTTGTCGTCGCCACACACGATGAGCATATCCGGGAGGTGGCGACGAGGATCGTGACGTTATAAACGGAACTTATCACAGACGATAATTATAAACGATTTTTCAAACCGCATACGTCATGTTACTATTATCTCAGCTTCAGGGAAGCGACAAGAAACACAGCAAGAAGGAGGGTGTTAAACATGAAGAATATGATGGATCGAAAACTCATGCAGATGTGTATGTGTTGTATGTGTTCGACATGTTTGAACGAATAAGATTTACCACCTTTTGATGTGAACAACAGTTATTATCTTGAGCGGTTGTTGCCAAAAGGGTAGCAGCCGGATTTTTTTCTTAGGAGGATTTTAAAAATGAGTGAGATTAAACAAAGTGCACTGGAACTGATTGGAAATACGCCGCTTCTTCAGCTGAATGCGTATTCGAAGAAAAGAGAGATAACCGAAGCGACCGTCCTGGCGAAGCTTGAGTACCTGAACCCGGCCGGATCCGTAAAAGACAGAATCGCGCTGGCCATGATCGAGGACGCAGAGAATAAGGGTCTTCTCAAGCCGGGCGCAACGATCATCGAACCGACATCCGGTAACACCGGTATCGGCCTTGCCGCGGTAGCTACCGCGAAGGGCTATAGAGCCATCCTGACACTCCCGGATACGATGAGTGTCGAGAGAAGAAATCTTCTGAAAGCATATGGTGCCGAGCTCGTTCTCACGGAGGGCGCCAAGGGCATGAAGGGTGCGATCGCTAAGGCAGAGGAACTGAATAAAGAGATCGAAGGCTCGATCATCCTCGGCCAGTTCGTGAATCCCGCGAACCCGAAAGTACACAGGGAAACAACAGGTCCGGAGATCTGGAAGCAGACCGATGGAAAAGTAGATATATTCGTAGCAGGTGTCGGCACCGGCGGAACCATCACGGGTGTCGGTGAGTACCTGAAGTCCCAGAACCCGAACATCAAGGTCGTTGCTGTTGAGCCGGCCACCAGCGCAGTGCTCTCTACAGGTAAGCCGGGCGCACATAAGATCCAGGGTATCGGCGCAGGCTTCGTACCGGAAGTCCTGAACACGAAGGTATATGACGAAGTCCTCGCCATCGAGAACGAAGATGCTTTTGCAGAAGGAAAGGCATTCGCCACTTCCGAAGGCATCCTGGTCGGTATTTCCTCGGGCGCAGCCCTGAAGGCAGCCGAGATCCTCGCGAAGAGACCGGAAAATAAGGGTAAAGTGATCGTTGCACTTCTGCCTGACTCCGGTGACCGTTACCTCTCCACCCCGCTGTTCAAAGACTGAACAGCTCCGGGGAGCAGATGAGTAACACATACAAGGATCTGCAGAACTCCCATCCATGCTTCGGCGGTCATAAGAATAATGCAGGAAGGATCCATCTTCCTGTCAGTCCGGGATGCAATATTGCATGTCGCTTCTGTGACCGCGCCATCAACGACGTCGAAGAACGGCCGGGAGTGACATCGAAAGTCCTGAAACCTGCAGAATGCGAAGAGATCTTAAGGAAGACGCTGGAGATCTGCCCCGATATTAAAGTGGCCGGAATCGCCGGTCCGGGAGACACCCTGGCATCCGATAATGCACTGGAAACGTTCAAGATCGTAAAAGAGAAATTCCCGCAGCTTATCAAGTGCATGAGTACGAACGGACTTCTTCTTAGTGAAAGAGCGAAGGACGTGATCGAAGTCGGGATCTATTCCCTGACCGTCACCGTGAATGCGGTGGATCCGGAGATTGAGAATAAGCTGAATGCTTATATCATCTACCATGGCGAGAAGATCGAGGGCGTCGAGGGTGCGAAGATCCTGATCCGGAATCAGCTTTCCGGCATACGGAAGATCGCTGAGGCAGGGATCACGGTCAAGGTCAACACGGTACTGGTTCCGGGGATCAACGATGAACATATTGAAGAGATCGCAAAGACGGTGAAGGAAGCCGGCGCGAAGATCTATAACATCATCCCCCTGATCCCGCAGCATGAGCTGAAGGATGTACCGGCACCGACCTGCCCGCAGATCGACGAAGCGAGAAGGAAAGCCGAGAAATACATCGATGTGTTCCGGCACTGCCAGCACTGCCGGGCCGATGCGGTGGGAGTCCCGGGAAAGTCGGAGTTCGGTGATCAGATCTATCAGAGAAGACTCGGCATAAAGGAGACGTTCTCACATGGCTGATAAGACATACCGGATCGCGGTAGCAAGCTCCGACGGGATCGTGGTCAATAACCACTTCGGTAAGGCGAGAGCCTTCTACATATACGAAGTGAAGGGGGAAGAACTTACACTTCTGGAAGTACGGACACTTCCTCCCGTATGTGAGGGAGGCGATCACGACGAAGGAAGACTCCGGGAAAACGTCGAGAAACTTTCCGACTGTACCCATCTTCTGGTAAGCCGGGTAGGAAACGGCGCCAGAGCGGTCCTGGAAAGCAAGGGAATCAGTTGTTACGAGATCCCGGGCATCATCTCCGAATCCATAGACAAACTGGTGAAATACGAACAAGTAAACGAATTATTTAATTGAAAGAAGGATAAAGGAACATGAGCGAATTAAGACAGATTGCAATCTACGGCAAGGGTGGTATCGGTAAGTCCACCACGACACAGAATCTTACCGCAGGACTGGTGGAGCACGGTAAGAAAGTCATGGTGGTCGGATGCGACCCGAAGGCGGACTCGACGAGACTTCTTCTCGGCGGCCTTGCCCAGAAAACGGTTCTCGACACGATCCGTGAAGAAGGTGAGGATATCTCCCTCGACCGGATCATGAAGGAAGGCTACGGCGGCACCAAGTGTGTCGAGTCCGGCGGACCGGAACCGGGTGTCGGATGCGCAGGTAGAGGCATCATCACCTCGATCAACATGCTCGAGAACCTGGGTGCCTATACGGACGATCTGGATTATGTTTTCTACGATGTTCTGGGTGACGTCGTCTGCGGTGGTTTCGCGATGCCGATCCGTGAAGGTAAGGCGAAAGAGATCTATATCGTGGCAAGTGGTGAGATGATGGCACTCTACGCAGCGAACAACATCTCCAAGGGTATCCAGAGATATGCAAGAACAGGCGGTGTCCGTCTCGGCGGCATTATCTGCAACTCCAGAAACGTAGACAGAGAGCTGGATCTTCTCCGTGCTTTCTCTAAAGAACTCGGAACCAAACTTCTCTACTTCGTACCGAGAGATAACATCGTACAGCACGCCGAGATCAATAAGAAGACCGTAATCGAATACCGTCCGGATTCCAACCAGGCGCAGGAGTACAGAAACCTGGCACAGGCCGTGATCGAGAATACCGATTTCGTGATCCCGACACCGATGACACAGGAAAGACTTGAGGAGATCCTCATGGAATACGGCATGATGGAACTGGCCGACGATTACAAGATCTGATTCAAAAAAATAAGGAACATAGCGAGGAAAAGAAAATGGGCAAGATTTACAATTCTATCACGGAACTGGTCGGACATACGCCGATCGTAGAGTTTAAGAGACTCGAAGAAAAACTCGGTCTGAAGGGCCGTATCGCAGGCAAGCTGGAGTACTTCAATCCGGCAGGATCCCATAAGGACAGAATGGCGCTGGAGATCATCGAAGCGGCCGAGGAGCGTGGTGAGATCAGCCCGGATAAGACCACACTCGTGGAATTCACATCCGGTAACACCGGTGTTGCGATGGCTGCTTTCGCCGCGGCGAAGGGCTATAAGTTTAAGATCGGTCTTCAGAACGGTGTATCCGTAGAAAGACTCAAGCTCCTGCAGGCATACCAGGCCGAGATCGCAGACGTACCGGGCGAACTGATCGCAGGTGTTTTCGAGAAGGGTATTGCGGCTTTCGCCGATGTTATCGAATACATGGAAAAGGGTGTGGAGCATCCGTTCTCCACACGTCAGCTGGACAACCCGGATAACATCAATGCCCACTATAAGCACACCGGTCCGGAGATCTGGGAAGATACAGACGGACAGGTAGATATCTTCGTAGGCGGTGTCGGAACAGGCGGATCCACACACGGCGTCAGCAAGTTCCTGAAGGAAAAGAAGCCGGAAGTGAAGGTCGTGATCACCCAGCCGCAGCCGGAAGACGTTGTCAACTCGAAGGTAAAAGGTGCGGAGGACGGTGGATTCCATGGTATCCATCAGGTGCATAACGACGACGGTCTGACACCGATGGCTCCGACGAACTTTAACGGTGATCTTGCGGATGAATATACGTTCATTTCTTACGCCGAGACTCTCCGTGCGATCCATCTTCTTGCGAAGTACGAAGGTATCTTCGTCGGTGCTTCGGCAGGTGCTTCCCTGGCTGTCGCGATCAAGCTTGCGCAGAAGGAAGAGAACGCCGGTAAGCTTATCGTACCGCTCCTGCCGGATAACGGTGAGAGATATCTGTCCGAGGACCTTCAGAATGTCCGTCCGGAACTGGAAGAAAACGTCGGTTTCTAAGAGAGGATCAGAAAAACACATGGCTATTAATCTTTCTAATTCGAATGTCGCCACCAGAGAGAACCGTATCGGTTCCATCACAGGGTATGTAGGTACCCTTAAGGACTTAGCGACCCAGAGTGAATGCGGAACTCTGAAAGGCTGTTCCCGCTGCTTCTCACAGTCCAGTACATGTCTTTCGTCATGTGCCCTCGGCCAGCTCTGTGGGATCCGTGATGTGGCGCTCATCCACCACGGCCCGGCAGGATGCTCCGTGGCCGGCGCCGGTGCCTACTACATGGCAAAGGTCATGTCCAAGAAGCGCGGCGTCACCAGTGATACGATCTATGTCGGTACCGATATGAATGAGAACGACACGATCTTCGGATCGACGAATTCTCTTCGCAACATCATCCTGGAGGTGAACAAGAGATATTCTCCGAAGGCGATCTTCGTTTCGTCCTCTTGTGCCACAGGTATCATCGGTGAAGATATCGACAGCATCGTGGATGAGGTCAGAGAGGAAGTAGGTGTCCCGATCGTGGCGGTTCACTGCGAAGGCTTCAAGTCCCGTATCTGGGCGACCGGCTTCGATATTTCCGACCATGCGGTACTGCAGTCCATCGTACAGCCCCCGAGAGAAGGCGTGAAGACGAATAAGATCAACTTCAAGAACTTCTTCGAGAGCGCCCGTCCGGAGATCATCGAGATGTTTAGAAACTTCGATCTCGATCCGGTATTCCTCTACTGCAATTCCACGGTAGAAGAATTGTCGCACATCTCCGAGAGCCTGGCGACCACATGTATCTGCGGAACCCTCGGTAACTACCTCGGAAATGCACTGGAAGAGAAGTACGGCGTGCCTTACGTAAGATCCATTAACCAGTGCGGTATCGTCGGATTCGAGACGTGGCTCCGTGAGATCGGTAAAGTCACGGGAAGATCCGAACCGATCGAGAAGTATATCGAAGAGCAGCGTGCGATCTATCTGCCGCAGATCGAAGAGGTAAAGAAGCAGCTTCAGGGAAAGACCGCGGTGCTCGGTATGGGTCCGGGTTACACATTCGAAGTGTCCCGTGTCCTCAATGAACTCGGCATCAAGGTCGTCTGGGCACTGGCATGGCACTACGATAAGAAGTATGAAAACGGCGATGTACCGCCGTCCATGAAGTACCTTCTGGATAACGATATCGACTTCGAAGCAAGTGTGGCGGACCAGCAGAATTTCGAGGTTATGAACATCCTTCACAAGTATCAGCCGGATATGTATCTGTCGCGTCATCCGGGTTCCACCGTATGGGCGATCAAGAACGGGACCCCTGCGATCTATGTGGCCGATGAGTACATGATCTTCGGTTACAAGCACACGCTGGAGTTTGCCAAGACCATCCTCGATGCGATCAACAACCGAAGCTTCGAAGAGAATCTGGCGAAGCGCACCAAGCTTCCGTACACAGACTGGTGGTACCAGCAGAATGTAGATAAGTTCCTGGAGGAAACGAAATAATGGCGAAGTTATTAGATAAGCAAAGATATAAGTGCGCGCTGGGTGCGATGCAGACCGTGCAGGCGATCGACCGGGCTCTCCCGATCCTGCACTCGGGTCCTGGCTGCGCGCAGAAACTTTCGGAATCCACAGGAAGCTCCGGATATTTCTCTCCGAATATTTTCCCGTGCACCAGCATCAACGAGAAAGACGTTGTTTTCGGTGGTGTGAAGAAACTGGATTCCACGATCGGAAATGCACTGAAGGTCATCGATGCGGATCTGTATGTGGTCCTTACCGGCTGTATCCCGGAGATCGTCGGTGACGATTCCGGGGAAGTGGTCTCCCGATACGAAGATGCGGAAAAGCCGGTGGTCTATGCACCGACCGCAGGATTTAAGGGCAATAACTATAAGGGCCACGAGCAGGTCGTGGATGCCATCGTGGAGCAGTATCTGAAGAAGTCCGATAAGAAGCAGAAGGGACTTATTAATATCTGGGCGGATGTTCCGTACCAGGATCTGTTCTGGCTCGGAAATCTTCGTGAACTGGAGAAACTGATCTCAGAACTGGGACTTACCCCGAATACGATCTTCGGCTATAAGAGAGGCATCGAGAATATCAACAAGATCCCGGAAGCGGAATTCAATCTTCTCGTTTCTCCGTGGGTCGGATTAAGTAACGTCAAGAAGATGGAGAAGAAGTTCGGCACCCCGTATCTTCACTATCCGAATCTTCCGATCGGTGCGACGGAAACATCTAAGTTCCTTCGTGAAGTCGGCAAGTTCGCCGGTGTCCCGGAAGAGAAGGTGGAAGCGGTCATCAAGGAACATGAGGATTACTACTATTACCTCATCAGCCGTTATGCAGATCTGTTCCTCGAGAACCGTGTCATCAACAAGCAGTTCACGGTCGTCGCGGATGCGCAGTATGCTCTGGCCATCACGAAGTTCCTCGTGAACGATCTGGGTCTGATCCCGGCCAAGCAGTTCGTCGTAGACGATACGCCGAAGAACCATCGTGACCGGATCGCGGAAGAGTTTAAGAAATTGAACTTCGGGATCGAAGCGGATGTTTCCTTCGAAACGGACGGATTTAAGATCCACGAAGAGATCAAGTCTCATGACTATCACGGATATCCGCTGGTGCTCGGCGGCTACTACGAGAAAGAAGTCACGGAGAATCTCAAGGGTAACTTCCTCAATATCTCCTGGCCGGTACAGGATAAGGTCGTATTCGATAATTTCTACGCCGGATATGCAGGCGGTATCCGCTTGATCGAAGATATCTACACAGTGGCCGTATCCCGGTTTAACTGATCGATTATTGCGTGGGAATATTGCCGGGTGTGAGACGATCCGCCCGGTATATTCTTTAAAGAACGGATGAGAAAGAGAGACGATAGGATGTATAAGATCGCAGTCGGATCCTCCGACGGGAAGAACGTAGATCTGAAGTTCGGACAGGCGGACCGGTTCCATATCTATCAGGTGGATGGAAAAGACGTGAAACTTCTGGGGATCCGAGAAGTGAAGGACGATCTTCCGGAAAAGGGAGAGACAGAGAATAAAGAGACAAATGCCACTTGCGAAGAAGGTGGCAAGAGCGGTTCCTGCGGGTCCGGATGCGGCGGAAACGGCCAGGGCTGTGGCGGAGCCGGAGAAGTGATGGGAAAAGTCACCCTGATCGAAGACTGCCGCTGCGTGGTCTGTGCGAAAGTCGGATTTCAGGCGCAGAAGCAGTTCGAGAAGAAAGCCATCTCCGTATTCGATGTGCAGGTCAGTATCGACGAAGCTCTCGAGAAGATCACGTCATACTACTATAAGATCGATCAAAGACAGTCGCTCCGTAAATAAATGGAAAGGATGAAAAAGTTCATATGGCGAAGGTAACATATTCCGGTGTCCGGGAAAGTAAACCCGGAAGACTCAACGATCTGGGAACGACCGGACAGCAGGTCAGCGAGAACTTCAAAAAAGGATGCTTAAAGCGTGCGGACCGGTCTTTCGCACAGGGTCTCCAGTGCCAGCAGATCAACAGCCTCGCGGCACTCATGTCTTTAGAGGATGCCGTATTCATTTCCCATTCTCCGCAAGGCTGCGTGGGATGTGCCATCATGGCCATCGACATGTACCGTGTCGGCCAGATCCACAGAGGGATCAGAAATATCAAGAACCCGCGTCTGATCGTGACAAATCTCGATCAGAAGAGCGTCGTATTCGGCGGAGAAAAGAAACTCCGTGAATCCGTAAAAAAGGCCGTCGACAGATACAGCCCGAAGCTGATCTTCGTCTTCGCGTCCTGCGCATCCGGCATTATCGGTGACGATATCGACGCGATCTGCTCGGATCTTCAGAACGAGTATCCGGATCCGCTGATCATCCCGATCCACTGCGAAGGATTTAAATCGAAGATCTGCGCATCCGGCTTCGATGCGGCATTCATCTCGATCAACAAGTATATCCTGAAGCATCAGAAGGTGGAGAAAGAAAAAGGCCTGATCAACCTTTTCGCGCCGACGACCGTAAGTTATGCCGACCAGAAAGAGATGGAGAGAATGCTCCAGCTCCTCGGTGCGAAAGTGAACTACATTCCTTTCTACAGTTCACTGGAGAAGATCAAGAAGATCCCGGCGGCGGAGGCTTCGACCTCGATCTGTAAAGTCTTCGCGGATGAGTTCATGAAGACCCTCTACGAAGAATACGATATCCCGTATTCCCACACCGTTATGCCGATCGGTATCCGTAATACTGACAAGTGGTACAGAGGGATCGCGAAGGTCGTCGGGAAAGAGAAGGAAGTCGAAGAGATCATCGCAAGAGAGCATGAGCGTATCGAGCCACTTGTGAAGAAACTCCGCGACCGCCTCCAGGGGAAGAGAGTATTCATCTGTGGCGGCACGGGACGTTCGTTTGCCGCGGCGGCCCTGATCGATGACTTCGGCATGGAACTTGTGGGACTCGAGACACCGACCTACGATGACGATGCCCAGGTCGATATCGAATACTTAAACGGCATCCACAAAGAGTTCGTCGTGGATATCGCGAACATGCAGCCCTTCGAACAGGTCAACCTGGTGAAGAAACTCAAGCCGGATGCTTTCATCGGCGTTCCGGAGTGGGCGGCGAAACTGGGTGTTCCGACGACGCATGTCCTCGACGGCAAGCGTCCGACCATGGGATATGACGGACTTCTGTTCCTCGGCAACAAGATCGCCGACCAGCTCGAGAATCCGGGCTTTAACAAGAAAATCGCCGCACATACGAAGCTCCCGTATAAGGAGTCCTGGTATGCGGAAGATGCCTTTAAATACATCATCAGAGAGGGGGAGAACTGACATGTCAGAGATCATGGAAAATCCGAAGGGCGGATGCGCCCTGACCGGTATCAATTCAGTGCTGGCAGCGATCGACAGAGTATGCCCGATCTTCCACAGCGGCCCCGGCTGTTGCATGCAGTCCTCCGCTTCCGAGCAGGGACAGTCCGGACACAAGTCTTCGTGCTTCGTCAGCTCGGTCTCGATCCCTTCCAGTAACATGCTCGAGAAAGAGGTCGTATTCGGAGGTGTCAATAAGCTTAGAACGACGATCCAGGGTGCCGTCGATATCATCGATGCAGATGCATACTTCGTTCTGACCGGCTGCACCGCCGGCATCATCGGCGACGATATCGCCAGTGTGACGAATGAGTTCTTCGAGAAAGGCATCCCGGTCTATCCGATCGAGACGCCCGGCTTCACCGGTGACAGCAATCTCGGATATGAGACCGTATGGAATACTTTCCTCGATAAAGTGATCGAGAGCGATGTCCCGAAGGACGACAAACTCGTCAACATCTTCGGCATCATCCCGTACCACGATCCCTTCTGGAGCGGAACCCTCGAAGAGATCGACCGGATCCTTTCCCGTCTGGGTCTTCGTGTGAACACATTCTTCACAAAGGGACAGGGCATCGAGGATGTGAAGAAGAGTTCTAGTGCGGCGCTGAACATCATCGTTAATCCCTGGCTCTTCAAGGGTCCTGCGGCCAAGTACGAATCGAAGTTCGGTGTACCGAGCCTTCGTATCCCGGGACTGTTCGTCGGTGCGACGGATACATCGAGATTCGTCCGCGCGGTGGGCGAAGCCCTGAAGCTTGATCAGGATCTGGTGGAGAAGGTCATCGCAGACGAAGAAAAATACGTATATAACTACCTCGGGCAGGCGATCGGTGTCCTGAGCTGGAAGCGCTTCGCGGTCGTCGCGGATGCGAATAATGCAGTCGGATTTACAAGATACCTTGCCAATGACTATAGTTTCACGCCGGTGCTGGTCATCGTGTCCGAACCTGTTTTCCGACCGGAAGATAAGGAGACGATCATCAAAGAAATCACGGACCTCGAATATGCCCGCCCGCCGAAAGTGCTTTTCCTGACGGACCAGTATGAGATCAATCAGGCGATCCGCGAGGAAGAGCAGGAGATCACGCTTCTCGTCGGTTCCAGTAATGACCGCGAGATCGCGCTCGAGAAGGACATCCAGTTCATCCTGGGGTCGTTCCCGATGAGCGAGCGATTGATCTTCAACCGAACTTATGCCGGTTATCGTGGCAGTCTGACGTTTACGGAAGACATCTACGACAACAACTGACGGAACGATCCACCGTCAGATATCTCACTCAGGGAGGAGGCTGCTATATCAGCAGTCTCTTCCTCTATCTAAAACGGAGCGGTAGAATAATGAGCAGCAGCGCATACGAGATCATCGATACGTGCGAGAAGATCGACTTTCAGGAAGTCAGTGACCTTCTCCGGTACTATGGCTTAAGCGACCTTGACAGTGACACGCAGAGACAGGTCTTTCAGAATAGTTATGTGACGATCTTCGTGAAGAAAGACGGGGAACTGATCGGTGTCGGAAGGGCGATCTCGGACGGGATATCCCAGGGGGCGATCTATAACATCGCGGTGAAGGATGCATACCGCGGGAAAGGGATCGGAAAACGCATCGTCGACGAGATCCTGAAGCGGCTTTCGGGGTGCAACGTGGTTCTATATACGCACCCGAAACATATCGGGCTCTATGAGCACTGGGGATTCCGCAGAATGAGTACTTCATATGCGAGATTTCCAGAAGAAAAGTATTATGAACAGGAAGGCTTTTTTAGAGAATAAAGGAGGAAACGAAAATGCCACATGTAGAAATTAAATGTTATCCGGGAAGAACAGAGGAAGTGAAGCAGAAGTGCGCCGATAAGGTCGCGGCGGATGTCGCGGAACTGCTCGGATGCGATCTTACTTCCGTATCGGTTGCGATCAAGGAAGTAGAGAAAGAAAACTGGAAGGAAGAGGTATTTGAGGGCCAGATCTTTGCCGATGAAGAGGCACTGTATGTAAAGCCCGGATATACCTGCTGAGGTGCGACCATGATCACAAGAGATGAAGCATTGACTATTCTGAAAAGTATAACAAGGACCCGTTCCACCTTCAGCATGCATTTACGGTGGAAGCCGTCATGAAATGGTATGCCCGGGAACTCGGATATGCGGAGGAAGAGGAATACTGGGGGATCGTAGGACTTCTTCACGATGTGGACTTCGAGCTCTATCCGGAGGAACACTGTCTGAAGGCGCCGGAACTTCTTAAGGAGAACGGTGTCAGCGATGATATTATTCATGCGGTATGTTCCCACGGATACGGGATCACGGTGGGAAACGGCGTCACGATCGACGTCGAGCCGGTACATGAAATGGAGAAGGTCCTGTTCGCGGCGGATGAACTGACCGGACTGATCTGGGCGGCCGCGCTGATGCGCCCTTCCAAGAGTACGAAGGACATGGAGCTGAAATCCCTAAAGAAGAAATATAAGAGTAAGGGATTTGCCGCAGGATGCTCCCGTGAAGTAATCGAGCGGGGAGCGGATCAGCTCGGATGGGAGCTGGACAAACTCCTCGAGCAGACGCTCCGGGCGATGGCGGATACCGAAGACCTGATTTCGAAGGAAACGGCGGTTTTATAGTAGGAGGAACTTTCCTAATTGACGCAACGGTGGTATTATTAGCAGAAAAATAAAGTGGAAGGCCGGAAGATAGCCATGTTTAGATTTTATAATACGTTAAGCAGAACTGTAGAAGATTTTACGCCCAATGAAGAGGGCAAGGTCGCCATGTATACCTGTGGTCCTACAGTCTACCACTTCGCACATATCGGAAATATCCGCACGTATATCATGCAGGATGCGCTGATCAAGTCTCTGGAGTATGCAGGCTACGAGGTGAAGCGTGTCATGAACATCACGGACGTCGGACATCTTTCTTCGGATGCGGATACCGGCGAGGATAAGATGGTCGAGGGCGCCAAGCGTGAACATAAGACCGTCATGGAGATCGCGAAATTCTATACAGATGCTTTCTTTAAGGACTTCGATGCGGTCGGAAATAAGCGTCCGGATGTGATCGAGCCGGCCACCAACTGCATTCCCGAGTTCATCCACATGGTGCAGACGCTCCTCGAGAAGGGCTATGCGTACGTTGCCGGCGGCAATGTGTATTTTGATACAGGTAAGCTCAAGGACTACTATGTTTTCTCCTCCGCAGTCGAGAAAGACGATCTCGAGATCGGTGTCCGCGATGATGTGGAAGAAGACGTCAACAAGAAGAATAAGACAGACTTCGTTCTGTGGTTCACCAAGTCGAAGTTCGAAGACCAGGCGCTCAAGTGGGAGAGCCCTTGGGGAGTCGGATATCCGGGCTGGCATATCGAGTGCTCATGCATCTCCATGAAGCATCTGGGCGAGTATATGGATATCCACTGCGGCGGCGTGGATAACATCTTCCCGCATCACACGAATGAGATCGCCCAGTCCGAGGCATATCTCGGTCACAAGTGGTGCAATTACTGGTTCCACAGTAACCACCTCAATGACCAGTCCGGTAAGATGTCGAAGTCCAAAGGCGCGATCCTGACGGTTTCCGTTCTTCAGGAGAAGGGCTATGACCCGCTGGCCTACAGATTCTTCTGCTTACAGTCCCATTATCGTAAGCCGCTGGTGTTCTCGTATGACACCTTCGATAACGCTGTTTCTGCTTACAACAAGCTGGTGAAGCGTGTATCCGAACTGAAGGCGGACGGCGCGGTGGACGAAGCGAAAAAGAAAGAGTTTGAGACCAGATTCTGTGAAGCCGTATCCAATGACTTGAATACATCCATGGCGGTGACCATCTTGTACGATGCACTGAAGGCGGACGTGAATGACGCGACCAAGCTTGCCCTGGTAGAGAGCTTCGACAGAGTGCTGTCTCTGGATCTGATCGGTCATGCTAAGGCGCTGGGTGAAGGTGCTGCGGTGGATTCGGAACTCGAGGCATATGTGAACGATGCGATCGCCCGCCGTGCCGAAGCGAAGAAGGCGAAGGATTTCGCCACAGCGGATGCTATCCGTGATGAGCTGAAAGCGAAGGGGATCGAGATCAAGGATACCCGCGACGGTGTGGAATGGCATCTTGTCTGAAACACATCAGTGTTTGAAAGAGACGTGTGTGGCAGCATACGATGAAGTTACATAAATTTGGAAATCCGAATGCGGACATAGTATTGATCCAGCCGGTCGATGATCACGACATGGAAGGAATGGAGAATGAAGTTTCTGTCATAGCCGAAAGCTGTGGGAGAGACTTCTTTCTGATTGCGTGTCAGGTCGAAGACTGGAATACAGATCTATCTCCTTGGAAAGCACCGGCCGTTTTCGGAAAAGAGGACTTTGGAGCTGGTGCTGAAGAGACGCTTAGGAAAATACTTGATCTCTGTTCGGATGAAGGGAAAACCTACTATATCGGCGGATATTCGCTGGCAGGGCTTTTTGCTCTATGGGCCGCCTTCCAGACTGACCGGTTCAGCGGGGCCGCTGCAGCTTCTCCGTCAGTATGGTTTCCGGGATTTCTTGATTACATGAAAGAGCAGAAGATCCAGGCAGATTCTGTGTATCTCAGTCTCGGTGACAAAGAAGAGAAGACACGTAATCCGGTGATGGCAACAGTGGGAGAGAGGATCCGTGAAGCGCATGAGGTACTTCAGGAACGTGGCGTCACCTGTGTCCTCGAATGGAATGAAGGAAACCACTTCAAAGAACCGGATATCCGCACGGCAAAAGCTTTTGCCTGGCTTCTGGAAACCCGAAAGAAAGCAGTACGTGTCGTCGCCGCCATCATCCGCGATGGCGACCGGATCTTCGCGACACAACGTGGGTACGGTGCTTTTAAAGACGGATGGGAATTCCCCGGAGGAAAAATCGAAGAAGGAGAGACACCGCAGGAAGCACTCCGAAGGGAGATCCGGGAAGAACTGGATGCGGAAATTATTGTCGGTGATCTTCTTCTGACGGTGGAATATGACTATCCGGAATTCCATCTTTCTATGGACTGCTTCTGGGCCGAACTTGCAGAGGGTGCGAAGATGAAACTACTGGAACATGAAGCAGCGAAGTGGCTCTCCTTAGAAGAACTGGATTCAGTAAACTGGCTTCCTGCCGATATTGAAGTGGTGAAAACAATAAAGCAAACTTCTTAGTGAATGACGATGACATGGAGAGGGATATGCAAATGACATCAACTAAAATGGCGCTGATATTAGGCACAGTATGTGTTGCTTCGTTCATGCTGTGTGCATGCAATAGAGCGGAAACCCTGACAATAAGTGAGACAACAAGTGTAGCGGAATCTTCCGAACCCTTGACAACCTCAACACCTGCTCCGGCAGCCACTCCAACACCTACTTCCACATCTGCGCCATCTCCCACACCTACAGAGGAGACAGTATATATCTATGGTGGCCGCTATCATCATGCAGGCGACCCTGCTATCGAAGGTAAGACAGTCGAGTCGATGACTTTATCAGATGCTCAAAATGCAGGATATACTGATGGGGCAACAATGACCGAAGATGAAAAGACAGCATATGACTACAATATGGCATGGGATATGGTAGCCCAGGGGAAATCAGATGGTGAAATCAGAACGGCCCTTGTAAGTACAGGCTACTCCAATGAGGATGCGGCCAACTTTATGATCAGGTGGGTGAGAGAAGACTTCGCTTCTGGACATAGAGAGTATGAGCCTTCTGAAACCTCTTCCTCTAACGGAGATTCTTCTTCAAGCGGAAGTTCCAGTGGTAGCGGTTCAGCGGAGTCTTCTGGTGGCTCTTCAAGTAGTGCCCCGACACAGCCTGCCGAAACTCAGGTTCCTGCATCTACGGAAACAGATGCTCCAACTCTTGAAGAGACACAAGCGCCCGCACCTGCGGAAATACAATCTGATTGGCAGAGTGGATTTGAAGATGTGTATGGACCTCAACCTACTCCTACGGAACCGCATACTCCTACTCCGTCCCCCGTACCTGCTACACCAACACCTGTACCGGCTACACCTACACCTACACCTGTACCTACTTTTTGTTATTATGAGTTGAATTGTTTGGCATGGGATGAGGACGGATATGAACATCCCAATACATTCACTGGTAGTTCTCTAAATGATGTTGAAAATCAGTATTTGACTTGGTGTGGTGAACATAATTATGATGCAGGTAGTTATAATGTATATGCCGTATATAGTGATGGTTCCAAGAAACCCGCATAAGCCTTGGGACATTAGCTAGAGCAAAAAATAGTGAAGAAATGACATTTTTTGTATTAAAAGATGTTGGAATTGTGACATATCTCAAATGCAGTTGTGGTGAACAAGCTTCGGCAAAAATCTTGATATGGTGTGATTTTTACGGATTGAAAATCTTGTTTTGTGCCAAATCGAGTGTTGCAATAAATTGTTTGAAACGGTGTGAATTCCAGAGAACAAAAATCTTGATATGGTGGTGCAAAGCATTTATGAAGCGTAAGATTGAGGAAAAGATCCTAAACTGGAAAGCGAAAAGCAACGGAAAGACTGCCCTGCTTATCGACGGTGCCAGACGAGTCGGAAAAAGCTTGGCTATTTTCAACTCTGTAGTTGAGATTTATAAACCGCTGATAAAAGAATACTATACCAGCACTTTAATGGCACTAGCCTGATGCCTCTACCTGATCTAATTCAGGCTGCTTTCAGTTTGGTGATCTGCTCTCTTTCCTTTATCCGGATCTCACGAATGCTTCCCAGCTTGATTATCTGGTACGCTGCATTTACATCCGCGTTAATGCAGATGCCGGTGTTGCTTCTGAACAGACCTCTCCGGATCCTCCGATTCCTGTCATAGTATGCCACATCCGGGATCTCTCCATCAAGATAACTCGTTCCGCTGGTGT
>Ga0310691_10001510_pt1 | contig 35355 bp, 24 predicted proteins | sample 176DNAGHGlowgp2_FD_203887 | JGI IMG/M metagenome (GOLD analysis project Ga0310691, IMG submission 203887) | Sheep rumen microbial communities from Palmerston North, Manawatu-Wanganui, New Zealand - 1766 DNA GHGlow gp2 (v2) (version 2) | ecosystem: Host-associated > Mammals > Digestive system >... | reverse complement strand
GGATGGGGCCAAACGCCCCATCCGTTTAGTATCCGTTGTTGCCGTATTCGTCGGGGTTGGCGATTTGGTCGAGCATCTGCTGGGGGATAGGACGCACGCGCCATTTGGTCTGATAGGGCTGACCATAGACGTTGCGACGAGGACCATTGAGGTATTCGGCAGTGAGCAGACCCATGCGCTTCAAGTCGTACCAACGCCAGTTTTCGCCGCAGAGTTCACGGGCACGCTCCTTGGCGAGGTAATCGATGGTAAGCTCAACGCCTTCGAGGATCTTGGCCTCGTTGGTTGACTTGGCAGCATGACGACGCACCGTCTTGAGATATTCAAGACCTTCACCCTTGTGATTGCCGGAGAGGATGGAAGCCTCGGCAGCAAGGAGGTAGATGTCGGTGAGACGAATGATGGGGAAGTCGTTCAGCGACTGCTGATTGGTCATGATGTACTTCAGTGGTGAAAGCTTCTTAAGCGAAGGAGCGAGCGAACGATAGTTGGCTTCTTCGGCAACGGCACCATTCTCCTGCAGGTAGGCGAAGATGCCAGTGTTGATTGAGCCATTGATGTTGGGCAAACCTGCCACGAGGTACTTCTTGCGGGCACACCAGGCAGAATCGACGGCGAAGTTAGGCGTGTAGCATCCAAGGGCAGCAGGACGATTCTCGAGTTCGATGACCTCGGTGCTTGCCATTGAGCCATTGTCGGCGTAATAGTTGTAGCCAGCGTAATTGGCCTTGAGTTGTTCGGGTGAGGCAATGTTGCCCGTGATGGTGTAGCGCGACTCGTAGCCCGTTGTCTGATAAGCATCCCAGAAGTAGGTGGTGTCCTTGCCGCAAGCCTTGAGGATGGAGAATGGTACGGGGAAAGAACCAGAGGAGATGAAATACTTGTAGTAGAAACTGTCGTCGAAACGGGTGTCGGCAGTCCATTCGCGCGTCTTGTCATCGCAATAGACGGTGCTGGTCACGTCGGTCTCGCTGGGCATTGGGTCAAAGCAGTCGTAGAGCAGATAGAGCGTGGGACGGACGCGGGTGGTGTTGGCACGGCCATAGCGGATGCCATCGCTCTGCACGCCGAAGTTGGCAGCCTGTGAACCGATGTTCATCATGTAGTATTGACGGGTGCGTCCACGGTTCCATCCTTCGGGGTTGTAGCCGTTCTCGTGGTCGATGGCTTCGAGGAAGATGAATTCACTGTTGTTCTTGTTGTTTTCACCGAGCCACTCCTTGGTGCTGCCCGAAGAGGTCTCGTCGGAAGGATAAAGCTGATACTTGCCACTGTTGATTACAATCTGTGCATACTTGAATGCCGAGTCGGCGCACTGTGCAGCCGTATATTTTACACTGCCTTCATTGGTGACGACACTAGCCCATTTGGTATGTCCGTCGGGATTCTCAGCGAAATCGCGCTCCAAGCGTGAACGCTGGATCCAAGCTTTGCAAAGCATGGCAGCAGCAGCATACTTGGTGGCACGACCGCGTTCTTGCCCTTGTGTCTCAGGAAGGTTCTGATAAGCCATCATAAGGTCCGACATTACCTGGTCGTAGATCTCCTCTTCGGTAGAGCGATAGGCGTGTTCGCGTGCTCCCGCTTCGGCCATTGATGTAGTGGTAAGGGTTACTCCGCCCCATTGCTCAACGACGTGGAAGTAGGAGAAACCGCGCATGAAATAGGCTTCGGCCACCTTGGCCTTCATAGCTGTCGGGTCGTATGCAGGACATTCGTTCTGGTAGTAGATGGCGGTGTTGCAATATGCGATGGTGGCGTAAAGCGCATTCCAGATTACTCGATTGACACCGGTTTCGGTGTTCCATTCGAGGTTGTTGACACACTCCTTCCAGTTTCCGCTGGTGGCGCTACCGTTCTGCCAGAGGTCGCCCATCTCCATCATCGGGATGCCATCCTCCTTGCCGTACATGTAGTACATGTTCTCGTAGCAGGCATTGATCAGTCCGTCGAAACCGGCTACGGTAGTATAGACAACGTTTTGGTCGAGCTGAGACTTGTATTCCTCGTCGATGTCACATGCAGACAGGGAGGTGAGCAGAGCAGCAATAGCTAAATATGTTATCTTTTTCATAGACGTCTGACGATTTAGAAGGAAGCATTAATACCGAATACGAAGGTCTTGTAAAGCGGGAAGGACGAAGATGTATTCTCGGGATCGAGACCCTTGAGCATATCGTCTTTGCAGAAGATGAAGGGATTCTGAACCGTTCCGTAGATGCGGAGCTGGCTCATATGGGCCTTGCGCAAAAGTTTGACTGGAACACTGTAGCCCAAAGTGATGTTCTTGATTTTGATGAACGATCCATCGACGTAAGTGAGTGCTGTCTTGGCCTCGTTGCTTACACCGAGTTTTGCCAACGGGAATGCATTGGTAGGATTGGAGGGGGTCCAGTAGTCGAAATCGACTGGCTGGTTCTTGGCATCGGAATAGCCCAGAAGGTCACCATTGACCATCTGACCCCAACGCATGACAGTCATAATGGAAAGGTCGAACCATTTGTATTTGAAGTTGTTGGTCCAGCCGATGGTGAAGTCGGGTGTCTTGTGACCCAGAATACGTCTGTCCTTGGCACCAAGGGAGTAGATGTTCTCATCGACGATGGTGGTGCTGCCATCAGCTTCAAGCTGAGGTGTGCCCTGACGGTAGTAGGTTCGGGTGCCGTCGGCATTTTCGATGTAGTAGGCACCATGGCGCTCAACCGCCGTGTATTCGCTGGTGATGCGGTCGCGTACATAGCCCGTGTATTTGTAATTCGGATCCCACTTGAGGCTCTCGTCGGCCGCGATGTTGACCTGGCCTGGAACGAGGCCGAAGCAGGCAGCCTGGTCTTCCTGTCCGTTCTGCCAGATTCCGTTCTTCTTATAATTATAATATGTGTTGACCGGATTGTCAATGAAGAGACCAAGTGAGATGAGTTCATCGACGGTGGTATTGTTGCCAAGGTCGATGCTGGTGAGGCGTTCGTTGTTCTTCGCAAATGTAACCGTCGAAGACCACACGAAGTCGCGGGTGACGATATTGCGCGAATTGAGCGAGATTTCGATACCATCGTTCTTGATGCGTGCGACGTTCGACATCATCGTGTAGGGGTTCTTGGCATTGTAAAGGCCGTAGGCAGTGGGCAATTGGCGCTTGTAGAGCACGTCCTTGGTGTCGGTGCTATAGTAGTCGATGCTGGCATCAAGACGACCCTTGAAGATTGAGAAGTCAAGACCGATGTTGAAGTTGTAGGACTTTTCCCAGCCAAGGTCGTAGTTTGCCACAGCCTGCGTGAGGATGTAGCTTTGTACTTGTCCGCCACCAAGGTTGAGCGAGTTGGCCGAAGTCTCCACCAGTGTCTTCGACGAATAGGCTGCAATGTTGGAGTTACCCGTTACACCATAGCCTGCACGCAGTTTCAGGTTGTCAAGCCAGTCGGCAGTAGGTTCCATCCAGGGTTCGTCGCTGATGCGCCAGCCGATGGATGCTGACGGGAAGGAGTCCCATTGGTTGTAAAGTTGCGAAGCACCATCCCAGCGCATGGTTGCACTGAAAAGGTAACGACCCAGTAGGCTGTAGTTGATACGCGCTGCGTAAGAGAGCATCTTGGTCAGGGTATAACTCGAAGACACCGAAGGTTGCAGACCACCACCCAGATTGTAGAATGTATAGCTGTCGTAGTCGAAGCCACGATTGTAGGCATAGGCATATTCACTATGCGAACGGTTATACTCTATAATGCCGGTGGCTGTGATGTCGTGGGCGTTGCCAATCTTGATGTTGTAGTTGAGGATGTTCTGCCATTGCAGGCCCCATCCATCGTTGTGGGATATGCTGGCTGAGCGGATGCCGACATCGGAACTCGAACCTGTGAGTTTGTAATAGGTGTAGAGGCCATCAAAGTTGCCGGCACGCGAAGTTGAGACACTGGTATTGACGAGCGATTTGAAGGAAAGGCCTTTTACAGGACGAATTTCGACGAATGGGGTGACGTTGATTCGGGTGGCACGGGAAGTGTTCACGAATTGCCCAGGAATATCGTCGGCCATGATGTTCACATAGTCGTCGGACGAACCTGTGGGATACCATTTGAGGGAGCCGTCTGCCTCATATACTTCGCCGAGAGGCATCTCGTTGAGCGTCTTCGAAAGACGGGAGTTGCGACGATTGCGATCAGTATATGAGAGCGACGATTGGAAACCGATGGTTATATAGCGGTTGGCTTCGAAGGTCGTACCTGCACGGAAGGTGAGCTGTTTGAAGTTGTCGTTCCGGTACATACCCTCCTCGTTCTGCCAGCCGAAACTGGCGTACGATTGTGTCTTGTCGTTGCCGCCACGTACCGAGAGTGAGTAGTTCTGCTGGACACCAGTCTTGAGGATTTCGTCCTTCCAGTTGATGAACTTGCCTTGGTTGTAGCAGTCGATGCCGGCTTGTGAGATGCCGAATTCGTTGAAGAGTCGATTCATGGCATCGGTTCTATTGGAATATTCGTTCCAGACCGATTTGCCAAAGTAGCCTTCATAACCTGTGGCCATGTAGTTGATCCAATCCTCTCCCGTGTAGGTTTCGGGATAGGCTGGCAGGCAGTTGAGACCCATATAGGCATTGAAATCGACGCTTACCTTGCCCTTGGTGCCCTGCTTGGTGGTGACGATGATGACACCATTGGCACCTGCCGATCCGTAGATGGCGGTGGAGGAGGCATCCTTGAGCACCTCGATGCTCTCAATGTCGTTGGGGTTGAGGTTAGCAATTGAGCCGCCGCTCACGCCGTCGATGACGAAGAGGGGCGCATTCGAGCCGTCGAGCGAACGGTTGCCACGCAGCAGGAGGGTGGGCGACTGGCCTGCCTGGCCTGACTCGCGCGTGATGTCGAGACCTGCAATCTTGCCCTGCAGACCTTCCATGGCGTTCATCACAGGAGCCACCTTGATTTCATCGGCCTTGACACTCGAAATGGCACCGGTGAGGTCGCGCTTCTTCTGCACACCGTAACCGACTACTACCACTTCTTCAAGCAGGTCGTTGTCTTCGCGTATGACGATATTCAGTTTAGTATTGCCCTTGACAGGAACGTCCTCTGCCGTGTATCCGACGAAACTGACGTGGAGCACCGACTTGTCGGTCACTCCGGAGATCGAGAAGTTGCCGTCGAGGTCGGTGATGGTGCCTGTTGTTGTGCCTTTGACGAGGACGTTGGCACCAATGACAGGTTCACCGGTGGCCTGATCAATCACTTGGCCGGTCACAGTTCGGGTTTGTCCGAACAGCATGCTTCCGCTCCACATTATTGTGAACAGAATGGCAAGAATTCGAACAAATGGCATACAAATGCGCTGGTTGTTGAACATGTTAAAGTGTTTTTTATAGGTTAAGAATTGGGTACTTGAGTATCTCGCTTTTCAATGTGCAGGATGAAGTAATCATATACTTTTATCCGCTGCAAAGATAAGGAATTGGAAAGTCAAAACCAAATTTTCGGGGGAAAAAAAGCAAAAAAAAGAAAAAATTTCAATTTTATAGCGAAAATAAACGAAAATTGCGCAAAAAAACTTATATTTGCACCATCATTGTGGATGAATTGATATTTGTAAACTTTAGAAACAAGGAAAAATGATAGAATATAAGGATGAACGACAGCGGCAACTGGCGACCAAACCTGTTGGCAGACTGCTGATACAGTTTGCCACGCCCAGTATCATTGCCATGTCGGCAAGTTCGATTTATCACCTCTGCGACTCTATCTTCATTGGTCGTGGGGCGGGACCTCTTGCCATTGCAGGTCTTGCCATCACGTTCCCGCTGATGAACATCTCGGCTGCCTTTGGTGCTATGTTGGGAGTGGGTTCGGCGGCACAGACTTCGGTGAAGATGGGCGAAGGCAATCAGCAGCGTGCTTTGATGATCTTCGGCAACATGCTACGACTTGATATCACTATCGGCTTGATAATAACGGTGCTTGGTCTGTTGTTCCTCGACCCCATCCTTAGGCTCTTTGGCGCCAGTGATGCCACCTTGCCCTATGCGCGCGATTATATGCAGATTATCCTGGCCGGCAATATCATCACCCACACCTTCCTCGGTATGAACGACCAATTGCGAGCCACGGGCAATCCCCGCAAGGCGATGGCAGCCCAACTTATTGCCGTGGTGGTGAACATCATCCTCGATGCCCTGTTCATCTTCGGTTTCGGATGGGGTATGCACGGAGCGGCTTTGGCCACGGTATTGGGACAGGTATGTGCCTGGATCTTTGAGTTCCGTTTCTTCCTCGACAAGACCAATTTCGTGCATTTCGCACGTATCGGATTGAAGGTGCGTGTTGATATCATTCGTGAGATTCTTGCCATCGGCCTTTCTCCCTTCTGTGTCAATCTCTGCAACTGTCTGATTGTCATCATTATCAACCGTTCGTTGATATCCTATGGCGGTGCCGATGGCGATATGTATGTAGGTGTCTATGGTATCGTGAATCGTGTGGCGATGCTCATCGTCATGATGGTGATGGGCTTTGGTCAGGGCCTGCAACCGATTGTGGGCTTCAATATTGGAGCCCGTCTCTATGGACGTGTGCGGGGTGTTATGAAGTTCGCCTTGGCTTGTGCCACGACGGTGATGACCGTAGGATATTTGCTTGTCTTCCTGTTCCCCGGTCAGATGGCTTCGCTTTTCACCACCGATGCCGATATGGTAGCCAAGTGTATTCCCGCCCTGCGAATCATCATGTGTGTCTTCCCATTGGTGGGCCCGCAGATGATGACCATGTCGTTCTTCCAGTCGAGCCAAAGGGCGGGCATTGCCATCCTGCTGAGCACTTCGCGTCAACTGCTGTTCCTGCTGCCTATGTTGCTCGTCCTTCCTCGTATTATGGGTGTCTATGGCGTTTGGTGGTCGTTCCCCATCAGCGATGCCATCTCGTTCATGCTGGCTGCCATTTTTCTGGTACGAGAGTTGAGGAGATTGGACAAGAAGATAGTCCAGTCCCCCTCTAATCCCCCTGCAATTCCTTGAATGCTGCTCCCAGCCACTTCGTGATGTCGGAGGGGAGGAGCGATTCTTCGCTTTCGTTGCCCCTCTCGATAGCCAGGTCGGCAGCCATGGCGTGCAGCGAGACGCCCAAGATCGAGGCTTCCTGAGCCGTGTAGCCTTGCGCGCGCAGTCCAAGCAGAATGCCTGTCAATGTGTCTCCCGAACCTCCGACAGCCATTCCGGCATTGCCGAAGTTCTCATTGCGGAAAATGTTGCCATCGGGCAGATGGATGTTGGTGTAGTGGTCCTTGAGGATAACCACTACACCATATTTCATAGCCATAACCAGGCAGTTGCCGCATCCCGTGGCATTCAGCAGGCGTTTGGCTTCGCCAGGATGAGGCGTAAGGATGGTGTCCTTGGGCAATTTGTCCAAAAGGTGAGGATGCAGGGAAAGGATATTGAGCGCATCGGCATCGAGGATAAGTGCAGGATCGGGCATGCCTGGCGATGACAATCCACGATTCAGCAGTTCGATAAGTGCCTCCTGCGTCTCTTCATGCAGTCCCAAACCGGGGCCTATGGCTACGGCATCGATGCCGCTATGCCACTCGATATGGGTGTGGTAGTCGGTGCGATTGTCGGTCTCGCACTTCGCTTCTGGCAATCCCAACTGCATGATTTCATATCCGCAACGGGGTACGCGCACGGTGAGCAATCCTACACCACTGCGCATACAAGCCCTGGCAGCAAGCAGCGATGCGCCCATCATGCCGCGACTGCCGGCAACGAGCAGGGCATTGCCGAAATCGTTCTTGTGGCTGAAAGGCTCGCGTTGGTGAAGCAGTTGACTCAGGTATTCTTCGGTGATAACTCTTGTCATATAGTTCGTTTCGTATGATTGGTGCAAAGGTATTGTCTTTTGGCGAAAAGACCAAAAAAATGCTCAAAAATATGAAGACTAAAATGCAAATTGAGTATAAATTGAATAAGATTTGAGGCAAAAATGCAGAAATTTTCACAAAAATTTGGCAAATTTTGTTTGAATCTCTATCTTTGCGCGTTCTTTAATAATGATGGAATCAGTTGAAGGTACAGTCTTGCACCCCTGTTGTTGCGTTAGTTGTGCTTTTTCGACCTTCTGATTTAGTTTTTTATTATCAATCAAAAATATCTTGTATGAACTACCGTTCTCTAACTTCATCTGAAATCAAGGCCTTGCAGGAACAGGGCTGTTCAGCTAAGGATTGGGCCGACATTCAGGTCGCCGATCCGTTCGTTCTCTCGCAGGTCAACAACGTCCGTTTCACAGGAAAGGTTTACTTGGGGGCAAATGTGACCCTCGACAATATACGTAATTTAGGCACAAGCGGCAATACTACCTTTGCCAATGGCATTGAGGTCAGTGTGCTGAAGGAAGATGGTGGACTTGAAGTGATTCTCTACGATGGCTTGACGTCGATGGAGGCAGCTTTTGAGGTGATTGAGGCACGCCGTGAACCCGAACTTGTGGCTATGCTGCATCAGAAAGCGCGCAATTATGCCGAAAGCATTCGTTGCGATGGTACCATCATCGAAGATGGTTGCTTCGTGAGCGATGTGCGCGAAATCAAGGATGTCCATCTCGGTCCCAATACGAAGGTGGAGGGCGCTGTCCGACTTGTCGATGTCAGTGTCGTCAGTCTTCCCGATGCACCCAGTTTCATTGGCGATGGTGTAATCCTTGAGCATGTCATCATCCTTTCGGACAGCAAGGTGGAGGATGCTGTGCAGATGGACAACAGTTTCGTGGGACAGGGATGCCACATCGGTCGTCTCTATTCGTCGGCCAACTCGCTGTTCTTCGCCAACTGCTTCTTCGAGAATGGTGAGGCCTGTGCCTACTTCGCCGGCCCCTATAGTGTCAGCCATCACAAGGCCACGCTGATGATTGGCTGCATGACGTCGTTCTTCAACGCCGGTTCGGTCAGCAACCAGAGCAACCACTCGTATAAGACCGGACCCAACAAGTACGGACAGTTGCAGCGTGGCTGCAAACTGGGCAGTTCTAGCTACGTCTATTGGCCTATGCAGGTGGGTGTGTTCAGCACCGTCATTGGTCATCATACGGGACATGAGGATTTCCGCGATCTTCCCTTCTCACTCATCACCGAGGATGGAAATGGCAAGACCATCGTCGTGCCTGGTCAGAATCTCGGCAGCGTAGGTACACGTCGTGACGCCAACAAATGGCCTAAACGCGACAAGCGTTCCAACATTCCGGGTGCTCGGCGCGACCTGCTTAACTTCACGCTTTTTAACCCCTATAGCATCGGATATATCCTTCGTGGTATGAAGATTCTCAAGAAACTCAAGAACACTGGAGAAACCGATTTCCAGGGTTGCGCCATCAATCCTCGTCACATCAAACGTGGCTTGGATCGCTATCAGCAGGCTGTCGACATGTACATAGGTCAGCAGTTGCAGCAGTTCGAGGCTCTCGGTATCATCGATCAGGAGCCAGGCGAGGAGGGTGCCGGCGAATGGATTGACTACGGAGGAATGCTCGTTCCTCGCAAGGAGATGCTCGATACCTTGCGTGAGGGCAAGAGTTTTGAGGACCTGAAGCCGCAGCTCCATACTTTCGAATACAACTGGTTGGCTGCTCACTTCGATATTTCCGAGAAGGAGAGTCTCATCGAAGGTGGCAAGTCGGCTGCCGAAACCTGGAATGCAGCCCTCGATGCCGATGGAGAAATGGACATTGCAGCTTGCAATATTGATTTGTAATACTGCACTCGTCCTTATCTTCGTTCTCTTCGTTTATCAACTCATATTGCTCCCTGTCTTTTTAAGTTCAAGGGAGCATTTTTGTAAATCATTCAAGTTAGTAGAGGCATGAAATTCTTCTACATTGCAATTTTCACCGTCCTATTGTTAGGGTCGTGTATTCGTCCAACGACAGAGGAACCGGTTTTGTCCGGCCCTCCTGCCGATAGTGTCTATACCATCAATGTAGCAGAAGCAGGAGCAGTAGGAGATGGTCTGACACTGAATACCGAAGTCTTGCAAAAGTGCATCGACGAGGTGCATGCCCATGAAGGGGGAGGACGTGTCTATTTCGGCAGCGGAAAGTGGCTGTCGGGACTGTTACGGCTGAAAAGCAATGTGGAAATCTACCTTGATGCGGAAGCCACTTTGCTTGGTAGCACCAATCCGTACGATTATGATGGAGGCAGCGATGCCGTAGGTCGTCGAGGCGATGAGGATGTTCATTCGGGGCTCATCGTCAGTGATTCGGCGCAACACATCCGTATTGTCGGTCGTGGCACGGTGGATGCCCAAGGTTTGGATCTTGCCTTGGCCATCGATAGTCTGCACCATATCGGTGAACGTGTCGATCCGAACTACAATTATCGGCGGATGCGTCCTTCCACTCGTCCAAAGCTCTTCTTCCTGGCTGAAAGTGACAGCATCTACATTCATGGCGTCACCTTGAAGAACAGTGCAGGTTGGGGATTGTCGCTCCATGCTTCCACCAATGTCGTCGTCGATAGTGTGACGGTTGTGAATCGTGGCTATTGGAATAATGATGGTATCGACATGAACGACTGCAAGCATGTCGTGGTGCGAAAGTGTGACGTGAATGCAGCCGACGATGGCATCTGCCTCAAGAGCGATAACCCTGAGAGTTGCTGCGAGGATATTCTGATCGAGGATTGTCGCATTGCTTCTTCGGCATCTGCCGTGAAGTTCGGCTCTGCTTCGTATGGTGGATTCCAAAATGTGACTATCCGGAACATCAAGGTCTATGACACCTTCCGTTCGGCCATTGCCTTGGAGACGGTCGATGGAGGTGCGCTTGAGAATATCCTTGTCGAAAACATCGAAGCGAAGAACACTGGCAATCCCATCTTCATCTGCCTGGGTGCGCGTCATCCTTACGAGGGAAAGGAACCTGGGAGAACGGGCGGCATCTGCCGCAATATCATCATTCGTCACTTGAAGGCCGAAGTCCCTTTCGGTCGTCCCGATGAGGCGTACGATTTGCGTGGTCCCGAAGTCAATTATTTCCACAATCCATGGCCGTCCAGCATCGCAGGTCTTCCGGGACAATATATCGAGAATGTCACGATTGAAGATATCGATATCCTTTATCCCGGACGAGCCACCAAGGGAATGGCATATGTGGGCCTCTATCGTGTCACCGAAGTGAATGAGGCAGCCAATCAGTATCCCGAATTCTCGATGTATGGCGAACTGCCATCTTGGGCATTCTATGTGCGTCATGTGAAGGATATAGCCTTTAAGGATATTACGGTGAGGTTGGCTGATAAGGATTTCCGTCCGGCATTCGTCTTCGACGATGTGAAGGGACTAAAGATGGAACGCGTCAACCAACCGGAGAATCAGATTTTCAGAAATAACGTAACAAAATAGATAGCATATGAACACACGCAATTTGAAGAATCAAGCCCTTCTGCTATTGGGCATGACAGCCTTGATGGCTTGTACCGAGCAACCTGAGGCAAAGGATTACATGCAGTATGTCGATACCATGATAGGCACGGGAGCACACTACAGCGAGGATGCTGCCGGCCTTTGGGGTACGGAACGCAAACAAAAGCCCATCCCTACGAGCAAGAAGGGAACGATGGCAGGCTACGACCAGGCGCACGACCCGGGACAATGTATCCCGGCGGTCTTTGTGCCCCATGGCATGAACTTCTGGGTGGCTCAGACCGAAGATACTGAGCAGAAGGAGATATCGCCCTACTATTACCAGGATGAGGAGATACAGGGTTTTCGCAATAGTCATTGGATTGTAGGCGGCATGACGCAGGACTACGGCTCGTTCACCCTGATGCCTTTGGGTGGCGAACTGATCACCAATCCGTTGGCACGCGGATCAAAGTTCAGTCACGACAAGGAGGTATCTACGCCAGCCTATTACAGTGTCGAACTGCCCGACTATGGCATTCAGGCAGAGATGACTGCGGCTTCGCGTTCGGCCATCTTCCGCTTCACCTACAAGGAGGCAGGCGATGTCTATCTGGTGATGAATCCCAATAGTGACGAAGGCTTGGGCCGCGTAGCCTTTGACCCTGAGAAGGGGGAGATGACCGGCTCGAATCCCGTGCATCGCATCTATCAGGGTTGGGGCGAATACGCCGGCTTCGATGGACATTTCGTTGTCAAGGTGAACAAGGAGATTCTGGAGGGTGGTGTCTATAACTGTAACGGCAAGTTGGAGGGGACGACCCGTATCGACACGCCCAACGAAGGCCGCGTCTATGAGCGCAAGTTTGTGCCCGAGCCCGAAGTGCATGAAGTGGGTGCCTATGTGAAGTTCCATGTGGAGGCTGGCGAAACGGTGCTGGTGAAGGCAGCTTCTTCGTTCACCGACGTTGCCCATGCCAAGGCCAATCTTGTCCAGGAGATTCCCGCTTGGGATTTCGACGCTTTGCAGAAGACGTTGACCGACACATGGCAGCAGACGCTGAGCCGCATCGAGGCCAAGAGCAGTGATCGTGCGTTGCTGACCAGTTTCTATACGTCGCTCTACCACGCTTCGTTCCTGCCTCGCGAATTCAACGACTGCGATGGCTCTTATCCCAGTTATGCAGGCGGTTCGGAGATTCGTCACACCGACGGTACCTATTACGAGGATTATTCGATGTGGGACACCTATCGTGCCCAGCATCCATTGATGTGTATCATCGAGCCGGAGAAAGCCGGACAGATGGTGCAGTCGCTGCTCGACAAGTACGACGATGGTGGCTGGCTCCCCATCTTCCCGTGCTGGAACAGTTACACCTCTGAGATGATAGGCGACCATGTGGCCTCTTTGGCAACCGATGCTTACTTCAAGGGCGTACGCAACTTCGATGTTCAAAAGGCCTACGAGGCACTTCGCAAGAATGCCTATGAGCAGCCTGCCTCGTTTGCCGACTACGAGCAGGGAAAGGGACGACGCGCCCTGACGAGTTATCTCAAGTTTGGCTACATCCCTGTGCAGGATGAGGTACTGGAGGCCTTTCACAAACGTGAGCAGACCAGTCGCACCATGGAGTATGCTTACGACGACTATGTGCTCTCGCTTTTCGCGCGCGAATTGGGGCACGACAGTGTGGCCGACGATTTGCTCCATCGTGCTTCCTATTATAAGAATGTGTATAATCCCACCTTGGGTTGGGTTGATGGCCGTAACGAGGACGGCACTTGGGTAAATGGCGATCCGTTCAGTTTCCAGAAGTACATCTGCGAAGGCAAGCCTTGCCACTACACGTGGTATGTACCTCACGACATCGCAGGTCTTGCCGAACTGATGGGTGGACCTGAAGCCTTTGCCGCCAAACTGGACACCATCTTCGAAGGCGGGCGCTATTGGCACGGAAATGAGCCCTGTCATCAGATCAGCTATCTCTACGATTATGTGGGCCAACCTTGGAAGACGCAGCAGCGCGTTCGTCAAATCATGAACGACGAATATGGGCTGGCTGCCGATGGCTTGGCTGGCAATGACGATGCAGGTCAGATGTCGGCTTGGTATGTATTTTCGGCCATAGGCTTCTATCCCGTTTGCCCCGGCATTCCGTATTATGCGTTAGGTTCTCCCTGCTTCGACCAACTCACAATCCACGGTTCCAATGGCAAGGACTTCACAATGAAGGTTCAAAATGCTTCGTCCGAGAACGTCTATATCCAAAGCGTCACCCTCAATGGCAAGCCCTACGACCTCAACTACCTTCGTCACGAAGACATCGCCCTCGGTGGTGTGCTTGAAGTCGTGATGGGGCCCGAGCCAAACGTGCAGCGAGGCACGTCTGCCGAGGCTGCACCTCCTTCGATGGGTGCTAAGTGATGAAGGTCGAGACTTTTTATCTAGAAGTCATGCAAGGTTTCTGATGTTGATGCATTTATTGTTTTGAAAGAAATATAAGTTTCAACATTATTTCATAAGCAAATGAGAAAGATTAATATCATCATCTTGTTCTTGATTACCGTACTCAGCGCAAGTGCACAAGAGAAGCGGTGGGAAAACAATTTCTATTTGGGCCAGGGCTTGATACTGGATTATAAGAACGGCGATGGAGAAGGAGGAATGTCGTTCGTGGCGGGTTATGGCCTGTCCTATAGATTTTCGCCACATTGGTCGGTAATGCCTGGGTTAGCTCTTCGCGCAGTGGCTGAAGGAGCTCCGGCAGAACACTTCGATGATGGTCGCGACTATGATACCTTCTCTTTCCTCGATGTCCCGCTTCTCGTTCGATACCATACAGGTGTTAGTAAGCGGTACTTTACTTTTGGTTTCGGTCCTGTGCTCTCGTTCTGTACAGGAAATGATATTTATTACGTAGATGCAGATCCCCGTTCACCCTTGAACAATCTGAAAAAGTGCAAAACCTTCTCTCTCGGACTTCAGCCTACTGTCAGCTATCAGTTTGCCCGTCACTTTAGTGTCGGCCTTGATGGCTACATTTGTCTCACCAACCTCAAGCAACGTCACGGCCTTACTTCCGGCGGAATCTACATCCATTCTCTCACATGTCGCATGGTGTTTAATTTCTAAGACATCTTTGTATTTTCTTGTTTATTAACTACTGAAGGCGCAGCACCAAACGATGCCGCGCCTTCGGTTTCTGCGCATAGAGCGAGAAAGGAATGATGCCTTTGATTTTTTTCCGAGGGAATGGTCGGGTTATTTTAGGGCAAGACACAAGTGCCAAAATCAAATAGTTGTTGACCGAGGAATCCACAGAGGATGCAAAGGTGTAACAAAATAGGAAAGGAATAAATGTTCGATTCCATTGGTGCAATATTAGCAATTATTGAAAAGATACTCTATCAGCCAGTTGGAGGAAATAGTCATTCGACCAGATTTCCAATTCTCTGAGATTGATTACGAAGGGTTCCACATCAGCTTTTACGGCATTGATATCTGTTGATGCCAATCGCTCGCGCAGGAGGTTCAGGAATTCTTCCCTTGTAAGATCAAGGCCGTTGAATTCAGAGGCACGTATTTTTAGATGCTCAAAGTCAAGTGGTACATTATTGCGCACATACCACTCGAAGTCATACCAGTCACGCCCCTTGACACGATTCTTCCACTGACGGAAAACCAGGGCATGCATCTTGCCGGCATAAAGATCGGGCAACGTGAAACAACGCGTCATGAACGAGAACGGACGCATTAATAACTTTTGTTCTGTCTCGAATTGCAGGGGAGGTTCTATGTCCACCTCTATCTTGATCTTCAATGTCTTTTCGGTTTGGAACGAAATGTTATATACATCCGTGTTATCCTTCAGGAATGCGGATTCCACCTTGCCAAAAGTCTTCTTATCCTTCTTGGTGATGACCACTTCACGTCCCACTGCCTTGGCCTCTTCGATAATTGCAGTGAAATAATCTTCGAGTTTGAATGCAGGATTCTTCTCTAAAAGCGAGAAGTCCATATCTTCCGAAAATCTTTGAAGCCCATGGAAGATACGCAGGCAAGTGCCTCCATAGAAGGCCGCCTCCTTGAAGAATCCTCCTCGATTCAGTCCTCCAAGCACAACCTGCTGCATTGCCTCATAGACGGCATTGCGCCTACCCGTCTCCCCAATTCGGGATACTACCTCATCGACCATCTGGTCAAATATACTTTTCATGCTTCAGGAACTTGATTAGGGTATTAATACTCTGTTGCTTGCGGCTCTCTTTGGCAATCTCCTCGAGCAGGGTACTGTCGAACTTCGATAATACATCCATATCAAAACGTATATCCTCCTCCAGCCACAGACGGACATCAGACATGAACCGCAGAGAGAGTTTGGGTGTATATGCTATCAGATCGCACAGGGCCTTTTCGGGCGTCGCCATCAGGAAACTTACCTTGTCGGACACTTGTTCAATCCTAATCCCTAACGGGAAATAGGACGCGCTACAATGCTGAAAATCATATACGCCCGTAGGATTCGTGAACCTTCGGCTTTGCTTTGTGGTCACCGACTGGATCAGATATACATACTCAGGAATCAGTCCATAGTAGCGCAAGGCCGTATGTAGGCTCACATATGAAGGGCCATACAGATGATTGGCAATCAATTCCAGACATAAGGGTTGGCCCGACTCTTCGGCATTGACTACATACAGACCATTCTTCAGCCGTATGATCCTGCCGGCAGACTCCAGACTGCGAGCCTTGTCGGTGATATGCTTGTTGTCGGGAAACACGGATTGCAGCACAGACAGGTCGAAAGGCACATTCCCAATGTTTGCAAACGGATTGTTCATCATTCTATTATTGTTTTCAGCGAGACAAATATAGTCATAATTTCATCAGAAAAACGAATTTCTCTCGTTTTTCTAATCATTTCATAACTATTTTGTGCTTTTTGCCACCTCGATTATGCAAACTTGGTGCCTTCCGATGCCGCGCCTTTGGTTTCAGCAGGGAGAGCTAGAAAGGATTGAAGACTTTGATGATGCTTCTCTGGTATTCAAGGCTTGAATCTTATTTTCAAGAAAAGTAATCTTCCTAAGAGTAACAGCAAAGCCAAGGATGCTACGCAAATTAATCCTTGTTTTAGAAACTTATTATTAATTTTTTTGATAGCAGCGCCGTGGAAAGCATAAGGGCCAATGGAGATTCCACTGTCAGGCATCTCGATGGCTGTCAGCCCGCTGCAGCCGTAAAAAGCGCGTTGTCCTATATTAGTTACATTTTTAGGAATTACAAGGGAAGTGAAGCCGCTACCCCCGTAGAAGGTAAAATCACCGATTGACGATACGTCGTCTGGTATTACCAGGGCCTTGATCTCTTCGCCATTCAAATACAGGTGATGTGCATAATATAGTGGGTTGCCGGTTTTATCACCGGTTACAATACGATTTTTTATTAAGTCACGGCAGTAGTTTATGCTACACCAAGCGGATAAATCCGTTATGTAGACAGCTTTCAAGCGGGTGCAGTCTATGAAGGCACATAATTCAATCGTTTGAACTTTGTTGCCGATAGTTACCGATTCCATGCTGCAGCAACTATCAAAAGCATGCTCTTCGATTTTAATCACGCTGTCTGGGATGATGACGGAAGTCAAACTGGTGCATCGATCGAAAGTATAATATCTAATAGTAGTCACTTTAGATGGAATATCAATGGATAACAGACTATTGCAACCTTGAAATGCTTGTGGCCCAATGGTAGAAACACTATTAGGGATAGTGATGTGAGTAAGATTTTTGCATCCTTGGAATGCTTCCGCACCGATCGAAGTCACCCCATCGGGGATATCCAAAGATGACAATTCTTTACAGAATGAAAAGGCCATATCGCCAATGGAGGTTATACTGTTCGGCAGTTTTGTATAATTACATCCTGCGATCAGCTTGCCGGTCGATGTCTCGATAATGGCATTACAGCCCTCTCTTGAATCGTAAATGGGATTTCTCGGATCAACAATGATAGATGAAAGACTGCTGCATCCTGCAAAGATTGCTATATTAATGGACACCACACTTTTGGGGATGAAAATGGATATCAAGCTTTCGCAACCAGAGAATGATCCAAAGCCAATCGAAGTTACACTGTTAGGTATGGTGATAGATGACAACTTGGAACAACCTGCAAACAAACCATCCGAGATTGAGGTTAATGAATTAGAGATTCGAACGGAGATTAAATTTCTACAACCATGGAACGAGCCGATGCCAATCGAAGTTACACTATTTGGAATAGTAATGGAGGTCAACATGGTACAATCTTCGAAAGCATATTCACCAATATGGGTCACACTCTTGGGAATGGTCACAGAAGACAGACTTTCGCTATATATGAAAGCTTTATCCGCAATCGAAGTGACTGTATAAGTTATGCCTTCACATTTTATCGATGAAGGAATTACAACATCCCCGACGTAATCATAGTATCCGTGCGTAACCTCTGCTTCTCTGGTCTTTTCATTCAAGTTATATGCAATGCCATTAACCTCGATGTCATGTATCGCCCAGGACAAAAGAGGTATAATCGCGAGCAATAGCGTTAGAATCTGTTTCATATAGATTGGATATTTTGGTAACAAAACCGTATTTGTGTTTTCTTATCTTCAATTTATTGAATCACAACAATGATTCTTGATAAAGTAATTGACATGTTAAATCTCTGTTTATCTCAAAATAGTAACGTTTGTATTCTCCTTCTCTTTTAAAGTCAAGAAAGAAATAGCCCCATTTCATATCGCTTTCATAAATGACTGCTGAACGATTCAGATGATCAGCTTCTGACACATTGCCTACTAAATAGTGATTCTTAACTTTATCAGTCGCATGATAAGCCTCAAATACCCAAATAAGAGGCTTGGCTCCATAACGCGAACTTAAAGACTTTAGAGTCTTGTCCTCGCAAGTAGGATTAAGATATTTGTCGATAAGAATGTCTTCTCTATTCAAATCGTTGTCAGTTGCTACATACATTTCGGCATAATGATATAAGTCATAAATGGTCTGAATCCACAGAACTCGTAAAGCGACATTGTTACGAATACAGAAAGCGGGAAAGGGTTTCACGTATTCGGCAAAACTGCAATTAGGATTGTTTTCGATAGTAATTGTCTCTTGGTTTTCACTTTTTTGAAAAAACTCAAGGGTTTTTGTGCCTCTTAGCAGTGCAATTTGTCCGTTTATGACACAATAACCCACATAGACGAAAAAGTCGTTTTCGGATTCTTCAACTACGTATAAATCTTGTCTGCAGTCTTTTGATGCCTCACAGATGATGTCATCCTGTATTTGGTGAAAATACAAGTCATAACAATTCCAATATGAGGTGTCTTTGGGGGCAATACTGTCCACAACTTCAATAATATCGTAAACAATATTATTCTGAACATCCATTTTGGTCAGCGTTACTTTAGCCGTGACACATTGAGCAATTAGTAACATTGACAATATTAGAATTGTTTTCATAATAGTCTATTTTGACGGGTTTGCTAAAATTTTTTGTTTTACTTATAACCAAATGGGGTCTATATAAATTATAGCCACAAGGTATGCAGAAGCATATTGCCATCAAACCGAGCAAAAATAATTCAGCATTCATATAAGTTTGAATATGACGTGCAATTATAACAAAAATCTCCCACATATCCAAATCCTTTCTCGTCCAAATTCAAAAATCGGCTAATTTTTTACTTCAAAGCCCACTACAACCGATTACGCAAAGTCAACTTTTGCATATTTTTTGAGGGTTATGTGGAATTGCTCAAAATTAAATGGACATAAATGGACATAAATGGACATAGCTGGACAAAGCTGGACAGTGCCAATTTTCTTTTTCGTAACTTTGCGGCGAAAAAGAGGTACGCCTTCTCGTAAGGTGACATTAAGGTGACACTAAGGTGACATCACAATGCGTAGGGTGACACTAAGGTGACAATGCCAAAATGTTTTTTCGTAACTTTGCAACGACAATACGAGACATTGCTATGTCGAAAACGGACAAATGCGGACATTTCCGGACATATGCGGACAAATGCGGACAGTGCCAAATTTCTTTTCCGTAACTTTGCAGCGTGAAAAAGCATCGTTTCGAAAACTGACAAATTCGGACAAAAACCGACAAATTCGGACAGTGCCAAATTTGCTTTTCGTAACTTTGCAACGTAAAACAATTAATGGTTGCACAGCTCATAATTATAAAAAAAATTGAATCAAAAAATTATAAGAAGAAAGGGACGAAATTGACCACAACTATTTTGGTACAATCCTCCTTTGATAATTTTAAAACTAATTTTCTTAAAATTTTGAGCGCAGCGACCCAAAATAAAAACCAATGAGACCAAGAGTACTGACAATGGACTACATCAACGTGCCGATGGCACTGCTGCAGGAGGTCAAGGAAGATCCCTTGCAGTGGAGTCTCGTCGCCCTCAGTGTAGCCATGAAGTGCCTTAGTCCCAGCAGCACCTACATCTTCACCAGTGAGAAGAAGTTCCGTGGCGACTTCCACCTCGGCTACACCAAGGCACGAAATCTCCTCGAAGCCATCCGCGAAGGCAACAGCCTGTTCCAGATGACGACATGTCCCAACGGCAGGACAATCATCGTTGCCCGCTCGCTGAAGAAGATGTACGCCTCCAAAGTCATCCTCAAGGACGGACGCAAGAGCCTTGAGATGGTGGTAGGAAAGGTAAGGTGCTGCACCCGCGAAAACCTCCACGTCACAGAAATCGAAAGCGAGATGCGTCAACTGCTTCTCCTGACCAACATCAGTGCCAAGACCCACGCCGACGAGTTACAATCGAAGGGGCTTCCCCTCACAGGAAGTGCTTCTCATGCGGCAAAGACCATCTTGTCAGTGAACTACCTGGCCCAGGCAACAGGACGCAGCCCTCGCACCGTCAGTCGAATGACCAAGGCTGCCCGTCAGCAGCGTGTGATCAGCGTCATCCAGTATCCGCTCGTCCGGTGCTGCGATGACATCCTCCACACCCTGCCACCCGACGCTGTCGGCAAGGTCATCCGCATCGGTTTCTTCGGCTTCACTCGTCGCTGCAACGACTACCAGCTCCTCTCGTGGGACTGGCGCCACCGTTTCCAGCACATCCTCTATGCTCATCGTCGCCGTCTGACCTGCAACCTCGTCCTCCGTCATGGCGAGATCCTGAGCCAGACCGATCTCCACGCCCTCTATGATTAAGAGAGGTTCTGAAGAGTTCTGAAAGGTTCTGAAATGATCGAAAGGTCCCCGTTCATTCCGAATCAACCCCTCAAACCTTTTGAACCATTCAGAACCCTTCAGAACCTTTCGAACCTCTCGAACCTTTCAGAACCTTCCCCTTGGGGTCCACTTTGTCCTCCTATAAATAAACGAAGGGTTATAGAAGAGGGAGAGATAGAGAGTAAGACGATATTTTTATCACGAATTTGAGAATTAAAGAATTGTAGAAGTTGAAGGTCAATTGATAGAAAAATAAAATTCGATAATTCGATAATTCGTGATAAAAGAGAATCAGTCACACACGAAGCGATGTCCTAAGAGTCCATGTAGTCCGTAGAGAAGAGAGAGTGAGAAGCGAGACAAATTCTCCCTGGAGGAAATAGTTGGGGCCAAGCTCCCCCAGCCCCCACACAAGGGGGCAGGGGTAGAGCGCCGCCCCATAAAGACTATTTCCGAGAGAATTTGATGAGCATTCGATAATTCGCCAATTCGTGATAAACAATAATTATTAACCCTTTAAAAACAAAAAAGTATGATTTTCATCAAACAAATCACCACAGTCGAGGAGCTCTGGAACACAGCAGGGGCTCCTACCGGACAGATCGCCGTCGATGCCGTCGTCGATTACGTCAAGCGAGTAAATACGCATTCCGCACAGCAAGTCGCCTTCTACCTGAACGCCGATCAGCGTTTCCTGAACGAGACGATGAAGTTGTTCGTAGGCGTCAGCCTCAAGGAGTTCATCATGCAATGGCGTATGCGCCAGGCCATCGACCTGCTCGATGACGAGAACCTCTCAGTTGAGGAAGTGGCCCGTCGCTGCGGATTCCGACGTGAAAAGAACCTCATTGCCGCCATCCACGCCCGTTTCGGCACCACCCCGTATGCCTATCGCAATGGCTCCGTCCTCCGCAACGGCAATTACCGTTTCAATCAGGAGACGCATCAGCGCAAGAGCATCATCGAGAATGCCGAGAAACTCCGCTCCCGCAACGACAAACCCACTCCGAAAGAGGAATGATCCATCTCCAACGTCGGCATAACCTTTTTTGGCCAAGATTGGTTATTCTCCCATCGCGGCATACCCTTTCTTGGCCAAGATTGGTCATGCTCCAACCGGAGCAAGCATTCTGTCGGCCGACAGAGTGCTCTATCCTATCGCGGCATAACCATTCCTGGCCAAAACTGGTCATCCTCCTCCCTCCGCATACCCTTTTTCGGCCAAGATTGGTTATGCTCCCATCGGCGAAAGCATTCTGTCGCCCGTCAGAGTGCTCCATCCAACCGCGGCATACCCTTTCTTGGCCGAAACTGGTCATTCTCCCATCGTCGCATACCCTTACTTGGCCAACTTTGGTCATCTCCCTCCCTCCGCATAACCAATCTTGGCCAAGATTGGTCATACTCCCACAGAAGAATAACCATTCTTGGCCAAAATTGGTCATTAGTAAGGGAAAAATAGAAAAACTGCACGATTGACCGTGCAGTTTTTGCCAAAAATTGCACGATGCGTCGTGCAATTTTGCGGATTTGTTAATTCCAATTGCAATTTATAATAGCAAAAGGAAGAGATTACGATGGTGGAGGGTTACTGAATGTTCTCCGTTCCGACACCATCTGCCCCATTATCCACAATCTGTTTGGACCAGAAGGAACGGAGGTCTGACCAACGATAGAAGCAGCCATCGGTGGGCTTGAGGTCGGCATCGAGCAAGGTCTCGTGTTCGTTGAGGAGGATTCGGACGAGGAAGGGGGAAGGTTCTGAAAGGTTCGAAGGGTTCGAAAGGTTCGAAAGGTTGCTCCCTTCGGTCGCGTCCGAGGGAAGCGAAAGGGTTGAAGGGCGATAGAAGATGAGTTGCACATTGGCAGCCATCGGGGAGAGGGTATATTCCTGCCAAGCCTGCCAATACTTCGAAGGATCGCTTTCGCTGTTGACAGCATTGTGGATGTGCATGGCGGCGAGGAGTCGCAGGAGATTGCTGTCGTGCCCGAAACGAAGATGTGCAGCAATGGTATCGGTGGCGATGGCAGCATCGGCGCTCTCGATGATATTCCTCAGCAGGGTGGAGGCGCTTTGGGCGGGAATGTTGTTACTGCGCGGGCAGTTGGCGTTGCAGATATACATGCGGTAGTTGACGCACTGGTAGCACTGGAGCAGTTCCTCAGGCGTAAAGACGTCGCTCAGGTCGCACCCTGGCACATCGACATCCTGCATACCCACGACAAGCCAATAGAGGTCGATGACCATATTCAACGTATCGATGCCTGTGGCATCCTTGAAGATTGCCTGGATGAAACGATTGCAATTGACGTTCTGCACCTTGAAGCGTGCATAGTCCTGCTGCCAGGATGCCTCCTTGCTGCTGAGTGCCTTCATCTCGGGGCTGTCGAATGCGATGTAGGCCATATCCGCGCTGTCGGTCTTGACCACGGCATTGGGCTCAAGGACGGGAAAACAATCGAAGTAGGTCGATTCCAACCCCGCACAGAAGGCACGCATCGAGGCTCCACAGCGCGGAACGACGCTGCTGCGAGCGCTGACGAACTTGCGGCGCTCCTTGTTGCCAGGCATCGTTTGGGCAAAGACTTCGCGGAAGTTGCGTCCCATACGTGCACCGATGCCGACGAGCTGTTCCACACCCACCGAACTGAGTTGACCTCCATGCCCTAAGCAAGAATCGCAGAGCAACTGGATGCGAGGGATGAGTGATTCGCCATATTCGGTAAGTACTCCACGTTGATGTCCGTCCTGAAGCCGCTTCAGCGTGTTGACATAACGACTGTCGTTGGGCTGGTAGCGCGAGCCGTGGCGATTGTAGTTGCTCACGTAGAAGGCTTCGTAGCCTGCTGGAGCGGGGGTTAGGCTATCTTTGGGTGCGCCTGGATATGCGGCATAGATGCCGCCCAAGAGGTTGGGCTGCGCGAGAAGCTGCGCTTCGGTGAGCGTGACGGGATAATCGTACGTCACCTTAGCCTTGCTCGAACCTGCCCGACACGCAGACAGCAGAAGCAGGCTGCACAAGGCAAGCGCGCTGAGGATGGAACGGGAGATTGGTTTCATCACGAAAATATTATATGGATCGCTGAACAATTATTTAATTCCGAAAACAACGGAAATAACGAAAAGTACGAAAAAAAGAGGTTAAAAGTATTGACGTCGAAATACAGGGAAAGAACTAAAAAAATTTTCGTGCTTTTTCGTTTTTTCGTCCTTTTTCGGAATTACATCCTCTATTTCACATTGACGAACTTCTGGATGCCGCCATAGTTGTTGATGGGCACGGCGCCCTGCTTGACGGTGCAGTTGCGGATATCAATGTTCGAGGCGGTATCGACATAGAAGACGTAGGTGGGACCATTGACGAAGCCCTCGCCCTGACAGGGACGCTTGTCGTACTGTCCACCGGGATAATCGGTCACCTTGCCCAAGGTGAACTGGCTATCGACGATGTGGATGTCGTGAACCTTACCGGGCACATCGCCACCGATGAACGAACCATTCTCAGAGGTGCAGATTACGTTGCGGAACCAGATGTCAGCCACTTCGCCGCATGAACCTTCGGTCTTACCCTTGGGGAAACGCCAGTTGCCATCCTTGTGATTGCTCGAAGCACGGGGGTAGGAGGTGACATAGATAGGCTCGGCCTTGCCCCACCAGACGTCGCTGAAATAGTAGCCCTCGACGATGAGGTTGTCGAAGACGACGTTGGTCACGGTGCCCTCATCGCGGTTCTGGATGCCGATACCACGGTTCGACGCCTTGATGACGCAGTTCTGGATGAGCACGTCGCTGATGCTGTCCATGTTCTCCGAACCGATCTTGATGGCACAGGAGCGACCTGTCATGACGCAGTTGGTGACAACGATGTCCTTGCAGGGACCATATTCCTCCCATTCGCGACGGTTCTTGAGACAGATACAGTCGTCGCCCGAAGTGATGTAGCAGTCGGCAATACGCACCTTCTTGGAGTGGTCGATGTCGATGCCGTCGCCATTGCGTATCTTGAGGTTGTTGAGCAGCGAGATGCCGATGATCGAGGCATCGTGGCAGCCGATGAGGTGTACGGTCCAATAGGCACCGTTGCGGATGGTGACGTCGCGGATCTGCAGTTTCTCGACACCGATGAGGGTGAGCACGTGCGGACGGGGATCGAACTTGTCAACGGGCTTGAGTTCGTAACTGTCGAGCAGTTCTTCGCCCATGAAACTGATGCCGTTGCCGTCGATGGTGCCCTGGCCGGTGATGGAGATGTTGCGGGTGTCCTTGGTCCAAAGCCACATCATGCCTTCGCCTTCGTTCTCCTTGAAGGCACTCAGTTTGTAGATGCTCTCGTCGGGATTGGCCAACCATGTGGCATTCGGCTCGAGATGATAATCGACGTTGGACTTGAGTTCGACGGGACCGCTCAGGAACGTGTGACCGGCAGGGAAGACCACTTGTCCGCCACCTTGGGCAGAACATGCGTCGATTGCTTTCTGGATGGCAGCAGCGTCATCGGTAATGCCATCGCCCTTGGCTCCGAAATTGAGCACGTTGTAAGTGGTGCCGGAGCCGTTGTTGGAAGCTTGGTTACATGAAATGAGGAGAAGGGCGGCTGAACAAACAGCGAATACGCTGCAAATACCCTTGGTAAGTGAACGGAAAAATGTGTGTTTCATATCTTTATGTAAATTTTCTTTTTGTCCAAAATCCATGCGAGCAATGCCACAAGAGCTACGATGGTGAGGGCACCGAAAAGACTAATGACATGAATGTTGGTTTCGCCAAAAATCATTGTCCAGAAGTCGTGGATGCCTTGCGTGACGCCCAACGTACCGAAGACCGAAGGAATCATCTCGCTGAAGATGTAGAGGAAGAGCGCGTTCATGCCGAACATCTGGAAGATGCGGCACCAGCGTGTATGTCCCTTGATGTCGATGATGTATAGGAAGATGCCCAGAAGGCTGGCAGCCATCGAGCAGGTCACCAGTGTGAACGAGGGCGACCAGATGCGCTTGTTGAGTGGAAAGCTGAACGTGAGCAGATAGCCCACGAGACCGATGGAAGCAGCAATGAGGAGCAACTGCATGATCTTCTCCTTGTTCTCTTTTGCTGTCATGATGGCACGTCCGCAAACCACGCCGACAAGGGCATGAGCGATACCTGCGATGGTACCGACGAGGCCTTCGGGATCGACTGGGCTCAGACCCTTCAACACCTTCGAATAGATATGATTGCCAAAAAGTGTGCGATCGACCTTCGAAAGCCAGTTCTTTTCCATATCTTGGGAATATCCGTTACCCACTATGAGTATGATGCCGTAGATGACCAATAGGGTGATGATGGCATGCCAAAGATACTTGCCCTTGAACAGATTGAAGAACAATGAGGCGAAGCAGTAACTTAAGGCAATGCGCTGGAGCACACCCCAGACACGAAGTTTGGTGGGGATGTCGGCTCCATCGCCATTGATGAGCATGTCCCAGGCATGCAGGGCAACACCGATGATGAACATCAGAAAGGTGCGCTTCAGGATCTTCTTGACCATTCCGGGTTCACCGGCATGACGACTCATGGAGATATAGATCGATACACCCACCATGAAGAGGAAGAACGGAAATACAAGGTCACACACCGTCAGACCATTCCAATCGACATGTCGAAGTGGCTCATAATGATCGTGGTTCCAGCCATTGTTGACCAGAATCATCGCAGCGACGGTGAGACCGCGCAAGACATCGAGTGATAAAAGACGTTGTTTCATTATGTTTTGTAGTAAAAGAGTAGTAAAAGGGGAGTGAAAGGGTAGTAAAAGGGACGAATGTACTGTGGGATATTGTTGTAAAAGGGATGGATGTACTGTGGGGTACTGTTGTAAAGGGGAGGGATGTGTTTTGGGGCACTGTTGCTAATGGGAACTGGGGTAAGAAGTAGTAATGTCCCTTTTACTCCTTTTTTACTCCCCTTTTACTCCCTTTTTACTCCCCTTCTACTCGATAATCCAATTGATTTCGACAGGATTGTTGAGCATTTTGACGATGAGGGGGAATTTGGGGTCATCGAGAATCCACATCTCTGCGCCCTCTTCGTAATCCTTGAGGTGGAAGAGGGGGAAGCCACGGAACTTTTCGTCGCGGTCGAGCAGGGTGAAATAGGTCTTGTTGAAGATGACCTGTTTGGTGTCGGAAGATTCTTCGCGCAGGGCGTTGATGATATCTGCCGAAGCCATACAGAACGCCTGACTGCCGGGCAACGTGAGATGCTGTCCGTGATTAGGCTGCACGTAGCAAAGTTGCGAGGCATGCTGACGTGACTTTTGCGTCATCGTGTAACTGCCGTGTCGTTCCTTGAGGTCCTGCGTGATACTCCAATGGAGCGACAGGGAATCGCCCTTCTCGGCAAAGGTCACGTCGAATGTTCGATACTGACGATGCAGTTCGAACGTAATCTTTGCCTTCTTGACAGGAAGCTTCGCTTGTGCCTTGAGAGCAACAACGGGAAATGCCAGAAAGACGCAAAGCATATAGAGGATGATGCACTTTAGCATAAAGGATATTTAGGGATAATAAGGGACATTAAGGGATATTAAGGGACAATACCAGGGTTTTGGCCCCAGTTGGAGGGGCGTTCACTCATAATAAACTCCAATACGCCACCTTCCATCAGCTGACTGTGGGAGAGGAAGGAAGAGGGATAATCTACGCCATTGAGTTTGACGGACTGGACGTAGCGGCGCTTGTCGGAAAGGCGGGGAGCGACGATGGTGAAATCCTTGGCGTTGCTTAGATGAATGGTCGTGGAGGGAAGCAGCGGGGCATGGAGCAGATAGTAGTCGGTGCCTGCGTTCGGATAGAGACCCATATAATGGAAGGCAAGCCAGGAAGACATCGCACCCGAATCATCGTTGCCGGGCAGGCCAAGAGGCGAGTCGTTGAAGTTCTCGTTGATGATTTGACGTACACGTTCTCCCGTCAGGTCGGGTCGACCTATCCAGTGGTAGAGACATGGGGTGAGGAACGAGGGCTCGTTGTTGACATTGTAGAAACCTTCGTCGAAGAAGGTGTCGAGGCGCTTACGGAACATTTCGGGACCTCCGCATTGCTCGATGAGGCCGGGCACGTCGTGCGGGATGCTGAGCGAATATTCCCACGAGGTGGCTTCGTACATGAAGGTTCCCCACCACGGGGTGTACCAAGGACTCTCAGCCGTGACAGGTGTATAGAGGAACGTGGGACGCTGTTTCTTGGAGTGACCAAACGGCACTTCGTCGAGCCATTCGCCTTCAGCCGAACGAGGCATAATGAAACCCTTGACGCCTGCATGTTCGTAGTCGGCACGCCAGAGGTTCTTCCAGTATTCCGATTGCTTCATGTACTGCTCATAGATGCTGTTGTAGCCCAGTCCTTTGGCCACTTGTGCGATGGCCCAGTCGCAGAAGGCATATTCGACGGTGCGGTTGCCGGCACGGTCAATGCCGTAAGGGATGTATCCGTAGCGGAGGTATTCGACAAGCCCGCCACGTCCTTCGGCTTCCTGATCACCTCCGGGAGGAACGGTAGCATCGACGAGCATACACTTCAAGGCATCCTCCCAATCGATGCCGGTGAGTTCCTTGGCGTAAGCGTCGGCGATGACAATCTCGGCATTGCTGCCGCCCTGCGTGCGACCATTGCAGTTGCCGCTTCGTGCATCGGGCATGTAGCCGTCGCGATGGCAGATGTTGAGGAGGGAGTTGATGATGTCGGTCTCGCGCTGTGGGTCGAGTAGGGTGATGAGGGGCGACGAGGTGCGATAGGTGTCCCAAATGGCGTAGAAGTCGTCGTAATAGGGCACACCAGGGTCACTCCACAGCGGGTTTTCGCCTGTGCGATCGACAGGTTCGAGCAGGGTATGATAGATTGCGGTGTAGAATTGGCGACGTTGTGAATCGGATATTGGTTGTGCCTTTTTCGAAGAGTCGTCAATCTCAATCTTGCTTAACAATGCCTCCCACTTGTCGATGCAGGCTTGACTCGTTTGGTCGAAGTCCCAATGGGGAATCTGCTCCTTCACATTCTGACGGGCTTTCAGTTCGCTGATGAAACTGATGCCAATTTTCACGTTGAGGGTCGTCTGCTCGGAACTGCTGCTTTGTGCAGAAGATGTGTCTGAGGGATTGAAGCGTAGCAAAGCTCCCGTCTTGCGCTGATTATCCACCTGATAGGGGGAGTCACTGATTATAGTTTTGCGCAACTCCTCGTCCATCTTATCGGCATATTCTGCAGCAGGAGCCGACCATGTCTTGAACTGGGTAATCGGTCTATCGAATTGTGCTGAAAAATATACAGTGTAAGCGCGTCCTTCGTTCCACCCTGCACGAATGCGGGTATAGCCTTGGACCTCGGTCTCGCTGACTATCTGGATTTGCGAACCCACGAAGTTCTGCGCTTCGCGCGCATCGGGTTTGTTTTGTTCGCCGAGGAACCAACCTGCGTCGATGAGCAGGCATTGCATCGAGTCGGAAGGATAGGTTATGCGGTATTGCGAAGCGCGTTCAGCGGTTGTTACCTCGACCTGGATGCCGTTCTCGAACGTAGTACCATAGTAAGCCAGGCTTATATCCTCGTCCCTGCGCAACATCGGATAACTGATTTGGCCCAAACCCGAACAAAAGGGCTGGATGAGCACGTTGCCGTACTTGGGACCACCGCCTGTGCCGCTGACATGTGTCTGACTGAATCCATTGACGGGTGCAGGCATCGGTAGCCAGCCGCTGTTGGGCTTGACGGTGCAGTCGGGCGATGGCTTGACCATACCGAAGGGGCAGGAGGGACCCACTACAACGCGTCCCAGTCCTTCGGAGCCGATTCTTGGGTCAACGTAGATGCCCAAAGCAGGTCCTCGATCCCAAGCATTGGCAACAGTTGGGACAAGGAGCAGCAGCAGAGATAGCAGCGGCAATCTATTCTTTTTCATTATTGATTATGGTTGGGACGGAATGTCGTTGAGGCGTTATTTCGTTGTTCCGTTATAAAGAGATACCGGAATGCCGGAATACCGTAATTACGGAATACCGTTATTCCGAAATTGCGAAAAAGCCCCCTTCAATCAGACGCGTTTCACTTGGCAAAAGCCTTGCAGAACACTTCCTTGGCGGTTTCGACGGGATCACCTTCGGGAGCAGCGCTGTAAGGCGTGTGGTCGAGTGTCCAGGGTTCTTCGACGGTGTACCAGTTGATGGTCAGTGCGGGGTTGTCCTGGCTGTTCTTGAGCCACGACGAATTACCGACGGGGAGGACGGGAAGTTTGCCATCCAATTCGTCTTGCAGCACCTGGAAATATTTCACCCAACGTGGATAGTAGAAATCCTTGAGGATGCCTTGCCATTCCTTGTGGGCATAGTCGCGCAGTTTGCCGACGTTGGCGCAGTATTCGTTGCCCCACGTGGTGATTTGTACGCGCGCGTTCCATTCATATTGATCCTTTTCGGCCTGGTTGGTGCCACGGCTCTTGGCTTGTTCGGTCCAACGGCCTACACGGAACTCCGAGCGTGTGCCGAGCAACTTGTCCTGCAACAGCAGGAGACGTAGGAACTCCTCGGTGTGGTTCTTGAAACTCTTCTTGTCGAAACTCTTGAAGTCGGCGACGGCATAGTTATAGACGATGCGGGCACGGTCGGCAATGGCTTGACGCACTAGATCGACAAGGTCGTATTCGAAGTTGTTGTTGCCTTTCAGCTGGTCAGCCACGGTGAGCATGCGACGGGCGGCCTCTTCAGTCGAGGTGGGGTCGTAGTAGTTGGTCATCTTGCTCCACGACGAAGACTGGAAGCAGTCGAGCGAAGGACGTGAGCAGAAGATCGACTCGTGAGGACCCTGCTGGTTGTTGCCGACGGGGCAGTTATAGATGCCACGGGCAAGGATGTTCCACACGTCGTTGAGTACGGGCGTAGCATTTGCTTTCACATCGTCAGAAACCGGACTTCCGGCTTCGAGCCCATAGCGCGCCTTGACATAACCCTTGAGCCATTCTTCCTTGGTGAACTTCTCAGGACGCCAAGGAAGTTCGCACATCAGTTCGTACATCACGGGATTGGTCTCCGAACCTTCCATCGTCAGACCGATACCTACAAGGTGCTTTGCCTTGGGATGCGTTTTGGTGAGGTAGAAGTTGTTGAGCAACTGGTCCATGCGACCGTGCATACCCACGTTGGCACCGAAGTTCTCGAGTAGGCAGAAGCACCAGTCATGCTCCTCGTAGCCATTCTCCTTGTACCAAAGGCTTGGCATACCCCACATGGGACGACATTCGCTGAAGAGGTCGAGGAAGATGACGTCGCCCGGAGTGATGGCTTCGAGCATTTCGGGACGTGGATTCTCCGACCAACCCTGGCATACCCATTTGGCCTTCGGGTTGGCTTTCTTCATTGCTGCATTCACGGCTTTAAAGCAAGCCTTGAGGTCGAGGTCGGCGGGTAGGTTGGCTGCCTCGTGGAAGGGATCCATCGAATAGTAGTCGGCCTTGCCGAAGAGACGGACGCTCTCGGCGTAATAGAGGTCGGAGAACTGCTGGAAGCGTGGGTCGGTAGGCATGAGGATGCCGGGACGGGTAAAGCCGTTCCAGAGTTGTACGTTCGAGATGGATGATTCGCCATTGTCCTTCTCATCGGTCGTTGCTGCAGCTTGTTCCTGCATGAACTTGCTGGGTACCATTCCGCTATATCCGGGGAGTACGGGATGGATGTCGAGCTCCTTCATGCGGGCAATGATCTTCTTCTGTAGTGCCTCCTGAGCCACGTACCAGGATTCGGGATTGGGTCCACCCCAACCTTCGAGGTTGTTCATCTCCCACCATGCAAGGAAGCAGGGACCAGGGATGAAATCATCGACATCCTTCTGCGAATAGCCCATCTGCAGCATGATGTTGCGCCAGACGCATTCCACACCGACGGCAGCGAGCGGCATATTGATGCCATGGAGTGCCATCCAGTCGATCTCCTCCTGCCAACGGTCCCAATCCCAGAACGGCATGGAGTAGGAGAAGGTGCAATAGTTGAAGTCATAACGCAGGGAGAGGTCGGTCTCGTGGCGCTCCTTCTGACTTACCTTTGGAAGCACAGCAGGAAGGGAGGCATGCATCTGGTTCCAAGTGAGTTGGATGCCGCAATAATACTTCAAGTACCAGTTGAGGCCCGATGCGATGTTGACCCAAGTGTTGCCGCGCACGACAACCTTGCTGCCTTGCTGGTCGAGTTCGAAGAAATCCACGTTGGATTTCTGCTTCTGGATGACGAACTTCTTCGATGCACCTTGGTCGATGCGTTCGAGCAGGGCTTGCACAGGGTTGGCTGCTATCAGTTGGGGAGCTGACAGGATGGTGGTAAGCAAAAAGAGGACGATGATGCGGATGGTGTATTTCATATCGTTAGGGGTTAATATCGGGGGCAAAGATAAGTATTATTTCTGACAATGACAAATATTTTCTTCACTATTAATTCGCTAATTCGCAAATTCGTGATAAAAATCTAAGTCTATGGTAAATGACTTGAGGTCATCATTTCATGAGTTGTTCGAAAAGTTCGGGCTTGTCGAGGTTGATCATGTCGGCACCGGTCTCGATGGCAGTGCGGTAGTCGTCGAGGCTTTCCCCTTGTGCTCCCACCATCACCTTGATGGCATAGCGATGGCAATAGTCGAGGAATTCGGGTGTAATCTTGTCGGCATGAATCTCAACGATAGAAGGTGTGCAGATGGTCTTCCAATATTCGAGGCGAACCGTGTCGGCAGCGTTCACCTTGATCTTCATTTCGGGAGCAATTCCTACGAATTCGCGGAGCATCTCTTCGCGTGCGAACCAGAAGAACGACTTATCGGCAAAGTCTGTGCGGCGCACGAGGTCAACGAGTTCCTGCAGGTTGCAGTTCTTCACATCGAAGAATACGTTGGCACGGCCTTTCAGTCCTTGGAGCATTGCTTCGATGGTTGGTACATGTAATCCCTTGAAACGACTTTCGTCGTACCAACTGCCGGCATCGAGACGGTCGATGTAGTCGGATGTGTGTTCGCCAATGTTTCCGCTGCCGTCGGTGGTTCGGTCGAGGGTTTCGTCGTGCAGGTTGTACATCACGCCATCTTTCGACGTGCGTACATCCACCTCGATCCACGTGGCTCCATGTGCCAATGCAGAGTCAGCAGATGGCAGGGTGTTTTCGGGAGCCAAGGCATTGGCACCGCGATGTACTACAACTTCGATAGGGCGCTGAGCGTTGCTATCCTCTTTCGGCTCGCTGGAATTACTTGTATTCTTATTGGTCGTGCAGGCAACTAAGAGCAAACCTGCCAACAGCAGGGAAAAAGTCTTGTGTGTCATTATGGAAAATAATCAGGCGCCTCCAGCAGGAGGCTGGAGACGCCATAAGGAATGTGATTTAATCAAAGATTAATAGCCGGCATTCTGCGACCAACCTTCGTTCAAGTTGAGGTCGTTCTTCGAGATTGGGAAGATACGATGGGTCTTGTCGAAGTTGGCATTGGGATTGTTCTTGTAGTGGGGGAAGAACTCATCCTCGTAGTGACCGAAACGAATCATATCGTTGCGACGCCAGAGTTCGTCGAAGAACTCACGACCACGCTCCATATAGATGTCATCAAGCGAAGGCTCGCCAGCAATGGTAGGAGCACCAGCATAGCTACGAATCTTGTTGAAGAGATCCTTGGCACCACCCTGACCACTGCGTACGAGGGCTTCGGCCTTCAAAAGCAGCACGTCGGCAAAGCGGAAGATGGGCACATCGTTCGACTGGTTACGGCCATTGGAATAGTCGTTGTTGCAGAGGAACCACTTCATCGAGCGGTAGCCCTGAGACCAACCGGTGAGGTCGTCACCAACGTCCACTGCACCAAGGTCGCCGGTGACAGTGATGTTCTTGGAGAATACGAGAGGATTGCCGTCGCGGTCAAGTGCCTTTTCGGTGGTAGGCAGCAAGGTCACTGGATCGTAGATGTAAACCTGTCCAAGGTTGCCATTGGCTTCGGAAGTGAAATCACCATTGGCATCGCAAAGGCCTGCAATCATCCAGTTACGCTGGTCGCCAGGAAGATTGAAACGATCGACACATTCGGGAGTGATGGTCATATAAGCACCGCCCGAGTTGTTGAGGAACTCGCCAAAGTAGCTAACTGTCATCTTCTTCACATCCTTATAGACGTGTGAGCGACCCCACTGCATACCTTGAGCCTCCTGGGTGTCGTAGGTCATGACGTAAATGAAGTCCTTGATGGTGCCTGCTGCTACGCGCTCGGAGTTGTCCCAATTGAACTTGAAGCGATAGGGATCAGGTCCGAGGTCGAACTTGTTGGAGCTGATGATTTCATCACAAACCTTGATACAGTCAGCAAGCTTCGGGTTGTTGTATGCAGAAGCTTCGTAGTTCTGCACGCCGCCTTCAGCGGTATAGACTGGCCAATTGATGTAGAGCTTGGCAAGGAGGGCAAGAGCCATGTACTTGCTGGGACGGCCATAGTTGGAGCCTGTAGTCTCAGTAGGAAGCTGGTCCTTGACGGCGAGAAGTTCGCTCTCAATCCATTTGGCGACCTCAGCGCGAGGCACACGGTTGTTGGTGTCGAAACCGTTCTCTCGGCAATAGTTAACGTCGGCCAATGGGGCATCACCAAAGTTCTCCATAATGATGAAGGTGAAGAAGGCGCGCATGGCACGGGCGCCATTTCTTGCCCAATCGGGATACTCGGAATTTACAATCTCGGTAGCGAGTACGTTGGCCTTGCCGAGTTCGCCCATCCAATCGACGGTGGCATCCTCGGAAGTCTGGTTGTGATAGGATGGGTGAGCGTATGCATAGCCATCTACCCAGTTGCCGCTATAAGCCAAAGATGTATATTCATCACTGGTCAGAGTCATAGCCTCCATGTAACGGCGACCCAGAGGACCACGGAACTTAGTATAGATATTGGCCATCTCACCCTCCACAGCTATCTCGGTGGTAGGCTTGCTGGTGTACTGCGACACGATGTCAACATCCAAATCCGTGCAGCTGGCAAGAGCAAGAACAAAAATGCCAGCAGAAAGAATCAATTTATTTGTTTTCATATACGCGGAGTCAAATTTAGAAGTTAATCTTAACACCAATCATAGTGGTGCGGGTATGTGGATAAACCTTCCAGCGATAGTCAACACCTGGGTCAATGCCACCAAGGTTAACCTCAGGATCAAGACCCTTGTAGTCGGTGATGGTGAATACATTGTTCATAGTGGCATAGAGCTGCACATTCTGGAGCCAACCATTAAAGTTCTTGAAGGTATAGCCAACAGAGAGGCTCTGCAGACGGATGTAGCTGCCATCCTCGATGAACTTGTCCGATGGAATATTCGAACCTGTATCTTTGAGATCACGCTCGTAGATGAACTCCTTGAGGACGTTCTTGCCACCAGCGAAGAAGTCTGGAGATGAATAGTGAGCACGGAGACCATTGTAAACATCGTTGCCGAAGACGCCAGAGAAGAACATCGAAGCATTCCAGTTCTTATAGTTGAGGGTATTGTTCCAACCTACAGTCAATTTGGGCTGTGCACAGCCAGTGATGGTGCGGTCGTTGAATCCTGGATCACGGGTGGTGCCGCCATTGCGGTTGCCATTCTCATCGCGGGTGTAATATACAGAAACACCTTCGCTATCAACACCTGCCCACTCGTAGGTATAGAATGTGCCGAGTGGCTCCCCCTCAATGACGCGCTGAGTCC
>Ga0310691_10001509_pt1 | contig 35365 bp, 34 predicted proteins | sample 176DNAGHGlowgp2_FD_203887 | JGI IMG/M metagenome (GOLD analysis project Ga0310691, IMG submission 203887) | Sheep rumen microbial communities from Palmerston North, Manawatu-Wanganui, New Zealand - 1766 DNA GHGlow gp2 (v2) (version 2) | ecosystem: Host-associated > Mammals > Digestive system >... | reverse complement strand
CCTTGTCATCACTGCACTGTTCGTGATCGGAGCGGTAAAGTATGGACAGGGCGGACATACAGGGGCACAGTCTGAGGAAATAGGGACATTTGAGAGCCTTCCGGCAGATGCGGACAAGAACGCCTATGAGATACGGAATGACAACAGACCATATTTCACGGAAGACGAGATAAAGGCAGAATCCTTCGAGTCCTATTCAGACCTTGACGCACTCGGAAGATGCGGAGTGGCAACGGCGTGCCTGTCTACGGATACGATGCCTGCACCGGGAGAGGAAAGGCAGCCTATAGGACATGTGCGTCCATCCGGCTGGCATACGGTCAAGTATCCGGGGATCATCGAAGACCTTTACTGCTTTAATAGGGCTCATCTCATTGGATGGCAGTTAGGATCGGAGAACGATAATGAAAAAAACCTTATCACCGGCACAAGGTTCCTTAATGTCTCCGGAATGCTCCCTTTTGAAAACAAGGTGGCCGAATACATCAGGAAGACAAAGAACCATGTGATGTACAGGGTGACTCCGGTGTTTGAAGGGGATAATCTGGTGGCATCCGGAGTCCTTATGGAAGCAAAGTCGGTAGAAGATGATGGTTGCATATTCTGCGTCTACTGCTATAATATACAACCGGGGATATCCATAGATTACAGAACGGGTGAGACAAGGGTGTCCGAAAACCCTTAAAACGAATGGGAGAGTGACATGGCTTTACTGAAACTTGAAGATGAAAGCATAACTTATCTTGACAGAAAGGACCTGTAATGAAGGTCCTTTTTCAATTGTCTGAATATAAAAATCTGAACCACCGTGAACCACGATGAACCAGACCGTCCCCACAGTAATAGTCACTATACTGAAAACCCATTCTTAAATATTCACAATACAGACTATAATCACTATAGTCAGTATACTGAATAAAATACCGATAGTCAGTATAGTGGCACTGTTTTTGCTTGCCTGCGGGCTGCGATTGCAAAAGGGAGAAATATGGCCGGAGAGATGTTTTTGAAACCCCCGGATGTTTTCAAAAATATCCGCTCTTTGGGAGTAAAAAGGAGTGATTGGGAAAAAATATCGGTTTTTGATAAAATTTGATAAAATTTACATACAAAACAATATTGTGAGCACCCAAAACAATATCCTCAGATACCGATTACGTATCATCAGTGCACTTCTCCCTGAAAATCCTTTTCCGCTCCCAAACAGACTCCCTTTCTTCACAAAACACCCTGAAAATCCTTATTTCTCCGCTACGATTATTATATCCAGTATACTGACTATAAATCAAGTTTTCAGTATACTGACTATAAAAGGGCTTTGCAGAATACTGACTATAAAAATACCCTTAGATACTGACTACAACACTATGAAGACTGCCTTTAGCCTGTACTCCCCCCGTACTCCCATCCACTCCGTAACGCACCACGCCTGTCCGTAAGTACCAGCCGGATAACGCATACTTCCCTGCAGCACCCGAATAACGCCCCGCTGCCACAAAAAGAGATGGCAGGGAGTGATGCGGTGCGAGCGTGTCAATATTTCCGGTTGGGATATAGTTGGGGTATATTTGGGATTTATTTGGGGCAGAGCTGGGATTACATGGGAACGGCGATTTTAATCCGGCAGGGTAATCACACATATTATATAAAAAGCAAAAAGGAGAGAACAGATGAGCAAATATGTAGTAGATGGTTCCGATAACGACCCGATGGATCCGGAAGTAAAGAAGAGGATATTGTTTTACATCTTCACCGGCGTCATAATACTCCTTGCCGGACTCCTGATATATGCCCTTTTGCCAAAATCCGGCAGCATGGACAACCCGTACAGGAAGACGGACACGGGGTTCCACATGAACCATAATTCGCATATAGCAGAAGGAGAGATCCTCGATGTCACTCCCACGCCGCTCCCAAATTATGACGAGGCAGCGGACGAAAGCCACGAAGAGGAGTTCAAGGCAGGGCTCAGTGCTCCCACGGAGGAGATGCTTGGTTATCCCAATCAGTCCGTGCTCATGGGCTATGCCAGATGTGAGAACACATATGTCGGCACCGACAATACGACGGCGGAGTTTGCGCTGTATAGCGACGGCAAGACCGATAACTTCATAAACCACCTCGATCAGACCTTCATGGCCACCTGCATAGACCACGGCCTTGAGCCGCCGCACGACGGGCACTCGCACGGGAGGACTAAGGCGTTTGACGGAAACAGCGTAGGGAAAGGACAGGGTGATGAATGGTGGTATGAACTTAGCGACTACGGATATACCGCGACACTTACTAAGACGGAGACCGAGCCCGGGCTTCTCATCTACGACTGGTCGGTAGTAATCAATTTCGGGTACGGTGAGTACCACGAAGAGACGCAGAGGATGAGGCTCCATATCACTTACGAAAGCGACGAGAGGGATCTTATCAAAACGCAGCAGACGGACTGATTTTTGTTCCATAAAAAATCCCGCATATTATAGTATAGGCTAAATTGACGACGAGAGGACATATAGCCGGATAGGAGGATTTTTTATGGTCTGTGAGGAAAACCACTGTTGCGACTGTGCAGTTCCTGCTTATCCCTGCAGGGGCAATATATGCGAACTGAGACATGTGCTCGTATATTACTGCGACAAATGCAAGTCAGAAGCAGAAAATCTCTGGAACTACGACGGCAAAGAATTGTGTGAAGACTGTATCAGGGACGATATATGGCAAAACACAATAAAAGCCGGGAACACCACAGAATGCCGCTGTGAGCAGTGCGGCGAAGAGACAGAGTGTTACGACTACGAAGGCCGTATGCTCTGCGAAGAATGTATCTTTGAGGTTGCCTTTGAGGACCTCGAAGAAGTATAAGGCTATAACAGGAAGGGACCCAGCGATGGGTTCCTTTTTGATTTCCGGAAAAATTCCACATAACTCCTATATATACTAAATGACGCACTGGAGTACATTCCATGCTGCAGATATAGGAGGATTCAAAATGAAAAGAAGTGAACTGATAGGGAGATACCCTGAACTTACCATGGACGAGGTACAGTGGCTTATCTCCCAGAAGAAACCGCATACCGACATTTCGGAGCAGATCACCCCGTACAACAGTGATGCGGAATGGAAAGAACGGCTTAAAGACATATGGTGGTCGAAGGATTATAAAGGAGAGACAGAGGAGAGGGTAAGGCCCGTGCTTAAGCTAAGGGACGTGCTGCTTTCCCTCGGCGGCTGCGAAGCCTGTCTTCCGGTGATAGAGGAAGACCTTGAGCACATCTTAAAATATGGTCAGCTCTGGGATAATATAACTAAGACGACTATGAAAGGTGATCGCAACCAGTGCCACAGAAACTCCGCAGAACTCTGGCACAACAACAGGGGATCCTACAAGAACGGGCACGCCCTGTTCATCTGTACGGGATATGCCCTGTCAGCAGACGGGATATGGAGGCAGCACTCCTGGCTTCTCCATGCCAAGCCCCGTGCAAATGTCCTGATAGAGACCACGGAACCGAGAGTAGCATATTATGGATTCGGAATGGATCATAGTATAGCAGAGGAATTTGAATACTATAATTTCTGATAAAAGACTGCAGCAAAAAGCAGAATGCCTCCCGGCTTTCGGGAGGTATTTTTCTTTTAAAGGGAAATTTTTTGTTTTTGGGAAAATAAAATAAAAGAAACATAAATCCCCTACACTCCGATATCCTCCCAGTATGAACCACGGCAGCCCCGCCATTCCAATGAAAAGCATTAAAAACCTCCCACTGTTTTCCAAATACTATAAAACATACTATAATATAATCAAAGAATTCAAGGAGGTAATCATGGACAGGGAATACCGGATCATGGCATACTTTAAGACATCTACTTATGGGCCGAGAAGCTACAAGCGTAAGATCTACAAGACCTTGGAGGATGCCAAAAAGGATTATAAGGAGGCGCTTGCCTATTACAGCTCATCGACCTACGAAGGGCATTTTGGCAGGGTCGTCATAGAATCAAGGACGGTCTCGGAGTGGAAGGAAGACGCCGCAGGCAGCGGTATGAAGAAAGAAGGTTAATTTTGAAACACATTTTTGATGCAAAAAAGGTTCTGTCGGTTTCAGTACAGGAAGCAAAAGCAGTAACGATCGACTGGATCCACCCCGACTGGATGGATCCCCAGCTCACAGACTGTCAGACAAAAGGTCTTACCCCCTATCTCGGGAAAGAGCTGCAGATATCAGTTAACGCAGGGAAAGACTATACGATAGACACCCTTTGGAATATAGCGCTTGCGGTCCTTGTCGGATACCGGTTCGCTCCCGGGGACACACTTGACGGGTTGTTTGTCGATCCGTTAACGATCAAATTCATAGATGCAAAAGACAGTTCGGGAAATGATGTCATCCGCTGTGTCATACCTTTTTCTGGTGACACATCTGATACATCCCGTCAGTATTCCAACAACTACACAAGAAAGAGGGTGTAAAATTGATCGATGTAAAAAGCAATAAAGATTACGAGTACCCGTATAACGTATATCTCTCCATAGGGATACACTCCAAGGACATCCCGGCCAACGCCTACGAACTCCTTGAGAAAGTCCTTGCCTTCCCGTTCATTCCTGAAAGGGAGCGGAACGTCATACACAGGTATTTCCGCGACAGGCTGACTTTAGAGGAAGCAGGCAGGGAGATGGGCGTAAAAGGTGAGCGGGCAAGGCAGATAATCCACAGAGGGCTGGCCCGTCTGAAGAAGTTCAACGCCGAACTTACAGGGACGCAGAGCCTTATCTCTGAAAGGGACAACCTGCTAAAAGAGATAGCAGTTTTAAGGTACAGGCTTGACGAACTTAAAAGGCAGTGCGCTCCGGCAGAGGAAGTGAAAGGGCCTGAAGATATCAGGATAGAAAATATGGGCTTCACGGTAAGATCCTATAACTGCCTGAAGAGAGCCGGTGTCAGGACACTTGAAGACCTTCGGAAACTAAGTGTGGAGGAGATCGCTGCGATCAGAAATATGGGCAAGAACAGCACGGGCGAGGTCATATGCAAACTAAAGGAGTACGGCGTCACGCTTCCGGACCGAAGAGAGGAAAAGGAAAGACCCAGCGGGACGGCAGCTGTAAAGGAATAAAAACGACAGGAGGATTATGATAGCAACCTTTGTAAAAGGAGGGAGAAGGGATGTCAGATATAAAGAGACAGAAATATTACGAACGGGATTACTTTACTTACGATGAGAAAATGGACATAGCACGCAAGTCAGACGACAGATGCTGCCACTGCGGGAAGAAGGTCTTCTTCGGGTATGGAGCCACGGTAGACCATTTCATCCCCCTGTTCAAGGGCGGATGCAACCGAATGTTCAATCTTGTGATGATGTGCAAGACCTGCAACGACAACAAAGAAGACAAGGTCTATGATATAAGCTATGTGCCGTATCTGAAAGAAAAGTACAGGCAGGAGTTAGAGGGGTATGTCGAGAGTTATATAAGGACGGTCGATTTCATAAGCAGAAACCGGCTCCTTGCGTATGACCGATACGACATTCCGAATGTAAGCGCCCTGCCGAAGGACAAGTTCAGGAGCAGGAACTTCCGGAAAGCGAACATGAGGCTTACGCAGATGACCGGCAAGAGCGTCATGAAGAAGGCCGATTATGATGATTTTGACCGCATTTATGAATTTTACAATAAATATCTTACGAAATTCGGTTCAAACGGCGGTCCTGACAGGATAACAGCCAATATAATGTTCTGGCTGCGCTTCGGCTGCATATACTATGTGGAGAAGAACGGGGACATCGCCATCATGTGCGCCGTAACGAGAAAGCATTTTACTGACAATATCGAATGGTGCGATACGGATTACGGCATAAACATCCTTGTCTTTCCCTATTACTCCACTGAGACCACGACGCTGCTTGCCATAAACATGGTTAATTCGATAGTCGGAAGCATACTGTCGGAGCAGAACCTAAAGAGGCTCCCGGTAAGGCTCAGGATGCTCTCCGAAGATAAGTCCTCTGTCGGGTTCATGTCAAATTATGTAAAAAGCTATACGACCGGCGACATGGACGTATTCGGGTGCAGGCTGATACATGTAGTGGAAGGTGATATAGACGATCACAGCACGGCAGATATGCCTGATGCTGACAAGGACAGATTAAAGTCATTCTTTGAGAAGTTTGAAGACCTTGAGAAAGAAATAGTAAATTATTTTAAGACAGAAGAGGAGGCGGAGTGCAACAAGTGGCTCGTCTATGATGTGCTCTCGATCAACGACATAAAGCGAACGGGCGTTGATGAGTGTTTTGAGCCGGAATTTAAGGATTACAACGACGGGCTTGTCTCGTCAGCCATAAGGAGTGCAGCCAGAGCGCTCACAAGGAATGAGTTCAGGAAGAATGCCTAAAAGCTTCTGTGCAGGGTGATGTCCGTAACCGGCAGTTTTTAGTTTTATGAAAAAACCAACATAACTAATATGTAACTTTAGACAGACGGTATGGAGGAAACTTCATATCGTCTTATTATTTTTCATAGGAGGAGAAAAGATATGGCAAACATATCAAAAGCCGAGATCATAGCATCGAAGGCCCTTGCAAAAGGACTTCCACAGTCCTTCATCGAAAAGGCGGCATCAAATACAGAGATGTTCCGCCTGTCACACTTCATCATGTCGCGGACAAAGCATAAGCTGATGAAGGAAAATGACAAGGTCATGGTCTACACCCTTGTCATGCCGTTTAATGGTACAGACTACGAAATAGGCTGGACAGTCCTTCATAAGAAGGAAAATACCGGTGTAGGCTGGATCAATAGAGATTCGTTCAAGATACTGAAGAAACTTCCTCAGATAAAGGACGAGCTCAGAGACGGAGATGAAATGATAAGGATTAGCAGTGAATTGGCGTCATATTATGGTGCAGAATAGGAGGATAAACATGCCGAACTGGAGCTTTAATTATCTGCGTCTTAAGGAAAAAGATGTAGAAAAGAAAAGTTTTATACTGAACGAAGCTGGAAATGTAGACTTCGGGATACTTCTCCCGATGCCCGAATCACTCCATATAACATCCGGTTCCGTGACTGAGGTTGCCATCTACTATTACATCAGTAACAGGATGGAAAAGAGTCTGGAAGAAGTAAAGAGCATGGAGGAATCCAGCCTTATAACCAATATGTTTTCGGACAACTGGCTTGCAGAGATCTGCAAGCGAATGAGCGAAGAGGGTTACATCCATCAGATGTTTAAAACACAGACAATTGATGGCAGGCCTGATGATACTTTATGCCGCTCCGAAAAAGAAGCAGAAGACTTCGCTTACGAGATGGGCCGGATCTATGTAGACAACTACAAAAAATACGGTGCAACAACATGGTATGACTGGGCGTGTGCAAATTGGGGAACCAAATGGAACGCTTCGGATACCATGACCATGACCGTTGAACCTCCAACCCAGAACGAGGGATCAGATGTGGAACCAGAAGACAGGGAAAAACTGGAGATCAGTTTTTCGACAGCTTGGGCTCCGCCGACGAGATGGCTTGAGGCTCTTGCAGAAAAGACGGAATTTGTATGTGACTACTTCACTGAAGGAGGAAGAGCAGGAAGGTACCTTTCCGACGGAAACGGAAACCTCATCCCCACATGCTACCCCTTTAACTACAGTTTTAAGGATAAATTAAGATCCGCAGAAATGGAAGAGCTGAGGTGTTCAGATTATGGGGAGGATTTCACTTCAGATGAACGCGAATACCATCTGTTTGACAGCAATGCCGATGCATGGCAGTACCTGCTCAAGCAGAAAGGCTATAGCGGTCTGACGGAGCGCCGGGCGCTTAACAAGCGGAAGAAAAAGCAATGGGAAGAAGGTCCCATGTACATCTTTGAATGTACCGGCAGGATACTCCTCGGAGAGAACCCCGCTGAATAAATATTGATAATAACCATTACGGATGTGCCGGACAAGCTATACTCAGTGGAGGTCAATCCTTTGAGCTGGAGGCTTTATCGCTGTGACCTGTGAAGCTGATGCCCGCACATGAAAAGAAGGAAACGGGGCAGGCCTGTGCCTGCGATGAAATACAGAACGGACCGGATATAAATGGAGTTTGACGAACAGCTTCCAGAATGGTATATTTTAATAGGAGGATACAAAATGGGACAGACTTACTCTGTTAACGTAAAGCTTATAAGGGACGATGACGAAGCCCTTATAAGGAAAATGAATGAATTTATTAGGGCAACGGAGGCTGATAAAACCCGCCGTACCGATTTCTCCCTCGATGCGTACCGTAAAAAGGGCATCGGGACCGAATCGGTGGAAGACCTTATGAAGATCTTCATTACCGATCGCGGGTTCGAATCTGACGGAGTAAATTTCCAGTCAGACTTTGATGCCTGCTACGGCTGGGAAGGCGTCATGCTTGAGATGTTTAAGTTTATCGCCCCAGTCCTTAAGGACGGATCTGAAATAGAGATCTGGCCGGATGAGGACTGGCAGAAACTCTACATCAAGGACGGCAAGGTTTTGGACGCCAGATATTACCAGAAAGAATACTTCATGAACAGGCTTAAGCTTTACAGGCTGGAAGCAGTTGTAAACGAAGAGCCGGAAAACGAAACCGATTTTGAAGAGAGGTTTCTGAGCGAGGACGAGATGTTTAAGATAAGCGTTGTGTTTGACGACGGCTTTACCATGGATATCATGGTATGCGGCGTCCAGTACGAAGACGGCGGTTCCAATACCTGCTTTTCCCAGGCAGTTCTTTATGATCAGGACGGTACTAAAGTCGCATGGACAGCCTCGGAGCATCACTTTAAAGGCATATGGAGCCTGCAGTACGAAGGCGTCACCTATGAAGTAAACATTTTGCCGGAATAGGAGGTTAATATGTTTCTTAAGTGTTGCATAAACCTTGAGGTTCCTTCTTTGGAGGAGCTGATAAAGGCAGCGGCTGAATACTGCGGGGAAGAGGTCGCTGAACTGGATGTATCGGATGTGACCGAGTATATCGAAAACAACATCCACAGCGTCAGAAATTCCAGTTTTGATGTATTTAAGGTATGCGGGATTGAAACAGACGGGCATTTCATTGATATGCTTGATGCTCAGTCTCTGCATGAAGTACAGAACTGTATTATAAGGCTTAAGGAGGAATCGTGAACGAAATAATAACAAAGCCCGTTGTGGGCAGAAGGAGGATACTATGTATCAGATAAGATGTAATTCATTAAAACAAGTAGCAGAGATCAAGGATTTTCTGAGGAAGATCGGGAAGGACTTTGAAGCAGACGGATACTGCATCACAGTAGATCATGCCACGCTGCAGTTAGTACTTGCCCATTTCGGGAACCTTTACTACATGAATCTTGATGAGGATGATGATGTTCCTTGTGATCCTCAGGACGAAATAGAGATATAATCTCACGAAGATAAATCCTAATAAGACGACACAAAAAATAACCTTCAGAGCGGAATGCTTTGGAGGTTATTTTGTTTCATCAATTATTTGCAGGAAGTCCATCATGTTAAATATGTTATATCATCCCGCCGCATGACTGAATAGTAGGTAGAATCATCCCGTCGCACGACTGCATAGTCAGTAGATGTGGCATAAGAAACTCCCTGTCCTGACCCATATTCTTCCCTCATGTCATCCGGAGCGTCATCCGCATCGCAGTAAAGACCCCGTCCGGCCTGTTCTCTTAAAAAATTATCATCAACCCTGACTACGTCTGACATATTTCCCTCCTTATGATCATCAGTACAGAACCCTTATATTTACAATACTATTGTAATACAAAAGCACAGACAGGACAAGGATTTTCCTTATAGCCCCGTATTTTCCTCCCACCGATTTTCATTTACCCTGCCGGCATACTATAATATAACCAGAAAAGCAAAAAACAGGAGGCAGCAATGTTCAGCAAGAAAAACGAAGAATTCTGTAAGAAGATACTCGACATATACATCACATATGTCAGGAAGAACAATAACGGAGAGACAATAACCTACAGCCTTGCAAAAGAGGCATACTACGGAGCACTGAACGGAGTGAGCATAAACAGTGACCGGATATATGACTTAGAGCTCATACAGACGGCATTCGGTGCTCTCCAGAGGAGCATAAATTCCATATTCGTGCCTTACAACATGGCGTCGAAGGATAAAGGCACAGAGATAGGGATGCCGTTTCAGAGCATGGAAAGCTCGCTTAAAAGGTCGTTCGGCAACTTCTTAAAACGCCCTGTTGTCAGCATATGCCCGTTCCCGGAGATACTTAAGTATAAGTTTGAGGAAATGGCCAGAAAATACGGAGAAATATCCGCAACAGAGATAAACAAGATGACCGGCGAGATACTGTCACACTTCAATAAGACAGTGTTCAAGGGACATACTGAAGAGATAGAGCAGGTGTTAGAGTCGCTTAAAGGGAAGAAATACAAGCCGGTCAATTTCACCATGTCTGTTCAGGACAAGCTCAGGGAACTCGTCGATCCGGGTGCAGACGACGATGATAATTCGGAGTTTGCAGGAGAGTTCGGGAAATATGTTGAAGATCTCGCCGAGATGATAATGGAGTTCAAAAAACCGCTCGCCCCGCTTGACCTTGATAAATTCAGGGAGAAGCTGGACATCCTTGTCAGCGAGTGGAAAGGCTCAAAGATATATAAGGAGATAAAAGGCTTAACAGACCTCTATGTAGACCTCGTACTCCTTCCTTCGGCGGATAATAAGGATCTCCTGTATTCAAATGCCATCGGGATGAGGTACATGATGAAGACCATGTTCTCATATTACAGGAAGCTTGAGCCTGTTGATGAAAAGGACAAAAAGAAGATGTTCTTCACAAGGGAGGAACGCCTTGTAAAATCCCATATTGACTCCATGATGCTCCATATCTTTGAGAGCAGGGGCATCATTTTAAAAGATACGGTAAACGAAACAGTTCATTCACTGGGCATAAATGATACCATGCTGCAGATAGGCGAACTGCTCGGAGCACATTTCATGACTGCAAAGGAGACGGAGAGCCTTGTGCCGGAGGATATAGGGGAAAGGCTGGCGCTCACGACCGACACGCTTGTAAAGCTTTATTCAGTTGACAGCAGGGGAAAGCAACATCTGGGAGAGTTAGAAGATAACTACCGGATAAACATAAAGCAGTTCTATGCAGGCTTCATAAATATGTATAAGACACTGTGCGTGATAGAAGACTCCTATAAAAATTACGGGCTCTCGGAGCGCATGGCAAACAGTGCCGCACGCCAGTCCGTTGCCGTAAAGAACGGCAAGGATACCCTCCCTGACAACTCCCTTATGACGCCCAAATCCATCAAAGCAGCCCTTGATGAGTATGTCGTAGGACAGGAGAAGGCAAAGAAGGTGCTTTCAGTCGGCATCTACAACCATTACAAGAGGCTGTACAAGGATGTGAACATAAAGAAATCCAACATCATGATGTTAGGCCCGAGCGGATCCGGAAAGACGGAGCTTGCACGTACCATAGCGAAGATACTCAATGTGCCGTTCATCATCACCGACGCTACTTCGCTTACCGAAGCCGGTTATGTCGGAGAAGATGTAGAGAACATAATAAGCAAGCTTATAAATGCCGCTGACGGAGATGTGTCAAGGGCACAGAAGGGTATAGTGTATATCGACGAGATAGACAAGATCGCAAGGCATGATGACGGACGGAAGGATGTGAGCGGCGAAGGCGTTCAGCAGGCTCTCTTAAAGATCATAGAGGGTACTAATATAGAAATAAGCGAGAAAGCAGGACCGATGGTGAAAAAGAGCATCATGGTCGATACATCTAACATCCTTTTCATCTGCGGCGGAGCATTTGAAGGGCTTACCATGGATGAGAAACCTAAGAAGTTAGGGCTCGGATTTAATTCCGCTGCCCCCGAGGTCGAGGCGAAGGAAGGCTTTGACCAGAAAGATATAATCAAATTCGGAATGCTCCCTGAACTCGTAGGAAGGTTCACCACGATAGTAATGCTCAATGCTCTTACGGAAGACGAGCTCAAACGCATCCTGATAGAGCCCAAGGACTCCATAGTAAAGCAGTATACCGAACTCCTCGGAGCAGACGGCGTAAGCCTTAATTTCTCAGACGAGGCGCTTACATGGATAGCAAGGCAGTCCATAGAGAAGAAGATAGGAGCGAGAGGGCTTAAGTCAATCATAGAAGACAGTATGCTCGACCTTATGTATGAACTCCCGGATGAAGAGGAGATAAAAGATGTCACCGTGACGGTAGAAAACGACAAGATATCCTTCACGAAGAAGAAAAAGAAGACATCAAAAAAAGCAAAGGAGTAAGCGATGTACGAAAACATCAAAGAAATAAAGCGATACAGCATGTTCACCTTCCTGCCTGACCCCGTCCCCTTCAACGAACTGTTCGCGGACAGGGACATCCCGCTCGTGCAGGTACATTCCGCAGAGGAAGCAGGCGGGAGTATCGTGGGGTTCTGCGGCGTGTTCGGGTGGAAAGATAATGTCCTTACTCCGTTAGACCACGACTCCTACAATCCCAAGATGCCTGTCATAGGCTACAGTCATTTCAAGCCTGAAGGAATGGATACGGAGTGTCTGGATATAATCGTGGGAGACGACTGGTAGGAATACTATTAAACAATAAGAAATGGAGGTAAGCAAGTGCAGCACATTGATCTATTTTCCGACGGCGCTGCCAGGGGTAACCCTGACGGTCCCGGAGGATACGGATGCATCCTCAGATATAAGGATAAGAACGGGAAGGTTTACGAGCGGGAATTTTCAAGAGGATATGTAAAAACAACAAACAACAGGATGGAACTGAGGGCAGTCATTGCCGGACTTGAAGCCCTTACAAAACCATGTGATGTGACGGTGTATTCCGACAGCCAGTATGTCGTTAAGGCTTTTACCGACGGCTGGCTTGAGGGATGGAAGAGAAACGGCTGGAAGAGAAAGGGAGGAGTGCTGCTTAATACCGATCTCTGGAAGAAGCTTGACGGACTTGCAGGAAAGCATGTGATCCGCTTTGAGTGGGTAAAAGGGCACGCGGGACATCCCGAGAACGAAAGGTGCGACAGGCTTGCAACTTCCGCAGCGGACGGGAATGATCTCTGTGAGGATGTCATAGAGGAGTGATAGCGGTTATTGCTGGATACTGATATTATGTTAAAAATGAGGACGATCGGAACTAAAAGGGGGTTTAAACCCTCTTTTTTGTTTTTTACTATAATCTGACATAATATTATTGTCCGGATATCCGGATAATACTTACAAAGAAGGGAAATGGAATGAGAAGAAAAACTTTGGCTGCACTCTGCCTTGCGGTAACACTTGCACTTGTTGCCTGCGGCGGAAGTGATGAAAAGAAAGAAAAGAAGAGCAAGGATGCTCCGACTGAATCAGTCGAAACAACTGAGGCTCCTTCGTCGGATGATAAGGAAAGAGATCCGGAAAACCCGGACGATAAGGAGTCCGCAAACAAGGAAGACGACAAGAAGCTTGCGGAAAAGGACGAGCAGGGCAAGGAAACCGATAAAGAAGATAATGCTTATGCAGATGCCCTGTCAGCGTGGTACGGGCTCATTGAAAAGGAAGATTATGAGGCAGCGGTTAAACAATGCGTGATCTATGACAGTGAAAACGACACTACAAAGCCACTCACCGAATTCGAGAATGCTGAAGCTCTTGCAAAGGCTATAGAGGACGGTTATGGCAATCTTGATTATCTCATCGGCAAAGACCTCGTGTTCGCCCTTAAAAAGAGCACTCCTTTCACTGACGGGATCGTGTCGGTAGAACTTGATGCATATGCGGACAGCAACAAGACCGAGGTAGTGAAAACCATAGGTTCGATGGTCACTACGGATGGAAAGATCGTACTTACTGCTGCCAAGTTCAGCAAGAACGCAAGGTTGCCCAAAGGCTATCAGTACGAGTTTTACGGTGTGCCCCTGACCGACCTGTATATCGCAGACGACAAATCATCCCTTGAATGGACCGAATACTCCCTGCCGGAGACCTTTGCGTTGAAAACATCAAATGATCCCATTGCAGTGATCACCGCCAAGACAGAGGAGTACGGGGACATTACAGTGGAGTGTGAGGCATTGACCGATGACTGCGTACAGTTCAGGGTTGAAGACGAAGCGGCACTTAAAAAGCTTGAGGACATTAAGGAATTTACAGACGGTGCGTTAAGCGTCGGCGTAGGCTATGCGAACGGCACCATAAAAGAAGAGGAAGTTTATGACAAATTCCTGCCGTACTATATCGCATCATTAAACGGAGCAGCAGACGATTCTGTGAAGGCGAAGTTAAATGTTGCCCTTGATGATGTAAAAGCAGGCTGCATCACGGAGGACCTCGGAGCGAAGGCATACAATTCAGTGCTTGTACAGAAGGCAGAAATCGAGTATGCAGGCGTCCATAAAGACGACAACGGACTCCCTGTCTGCTTCCTTGCTGAAAACGGCAGCGTCAATATCGAATACGACGTAAGGTATGTGATCAGCCGCTACGAAGGCGTGGACCTGCAAGGGAAGGTGCAGGGGAGTGTTAAGGAGTATACGAACAAAAAACCGCTGGTATGTTCCGATAACATGATCCTGAAGGATGGAAAGTTATATTTCAATTCATTTAAGACCTACGATACCGGCAGCAAAGCCAAAAACACCCTGCTTTATGCATTCTGCAGGGCAGCGGATCTAAAATAACAAATCAGGATTGACCCGGCAGAGATGCCGGGTTTTTCTTTGCCCGCCGGACAAATTATGTATATCCTGCTTGATATTGTATCGCTGTAGCGATATAATTCTGATTCAAATGCTTGTTTTTTGATGACCTGACAGCCCATTGTTATTTTTGTCCGTGGGACAAAATGTATCGGGTCTAATTCCCCCGCACAGCAGAAGGTAATCGTCTACGGCTTCTTTGAATTTTTCTTCTACTTCTTCTACCTTTTCACATTCAAAAGTGACAAGATCGTTTAAGCCTCCTATTTTTCCATGAAAAATCTTGTCATTTACATCATATTCTACCTTGGTAAAATATCATTTATATTCCAAAATATTTTCGTCCATTATATCTTACCTCTTTCTTGTAGCTCGCCGTAACTATTATTAAGTTACATTATAATGTTTTATATGTTTGCTGTAAAGACCAATTCTGTAACCGCCAGGCAGAGTATAAATTTATCCCCTTATTTTAATTATCAAGAGCAATCCAACATAATACTATTGTGACTGAAAAATACAAAAAAACAATCATGAGAGAGACGAGAACGTATACTGGAAAAGTATATTACCTTTAAGTGGAAAAGAATACCACCTTTACCGGAAAACAATGTAACCTTTAGAGAGTATACTGGAAAAGTCTATTACCTTTAAGTGGAAAAGAATACCACCTTTAAGCGGAAAAGGATACTACCTTTAATGAAAATACTGGAAAAATATACCACTTTTAAGTGGAAAAGACGACCACTTTTAGGTGGAAAACTATACCACCTTTAGGTGGAAAAGACCACCACCTTTACTGGAAAAGACTACCACCTTTGCATGCTCTTGGGTGGAAAGGAATATCACCTTTAGGTGGAAAAGATTACCACTTTAAGGTGGAAAAGATAACCACCTTAAAGTATCTGAAATCCAATAATATCAAGGGATTCAGGAGAGCGTAATATATAGTAATCTATTAGTAATCTATTTTAATCTTTATAATAGATTCAGTGATAAGAGTAATCCATCTATCAATCAATCTGACGGACTGATGGATAGATTGATATGATACACTTGGTAGAGTGCTACCCTTACAAGATAAAGGAGGAAAAATGGAAAAAGAAATCACAAACCTGACAGATGAGTCTCTGATCCAGAAGAGTAACCCTATGCTCTGTCTGGCTCAGAGCGACCTTGCATTAGCCGAACTTAAAATATGGGATGCGTATTTGGCCAAAATTGATATGAAAAATCCTGACAGTTACACAGTCACATTTACTCATCAGGAACTTTGCCGGATGACTGGTGTTGAGAGGATCCGTAAAGAAGATCTTGAAAAAAGAACAAAGAATCTTGGGCAGTTAGTCAAGTTGTTCGATAACAAAAACCATTCATATTCCATAGGTCTCGTCGGCCATGTGGAAATAAAAAATGAGTCCGGCGAACTGACTATGGAGATGAAGTGTACAGAAGAAGCTAAAAAATTTATTTTCAATGTAGAAGAACTCGGATATGTAAACTACAGGATAAAGCAAACGGCAAATCTTACATCCAGATACTCCTATTGGATGGCAAACTACCTCCTTAAATACAAGGGTTTCAAAACAGAATGGAATATAAGTATTGATAAACTGAAACAGATAATTGGATTTCATGACAAAGATGTGGAGTATAAGTATTTCAAGAAGATGGTCCTTAACAAAATGAAATCCGATTTGGATAACAGCCCAAATACGGATGTTTCCTTCGACTACACACCTATAAGGACCGGCAGGTTCATCACCCATCTCCATATAATCCTCATCGACAAGGCACCCAAGCTTGACGGAATGGGAAACTATATCGGCTCTGCTACTGAAGAAGAAGTGAAAGATGATAAGGCTGACAAAGCAACAAAAAATGTCAGTCCTAAGAAGAACAAAAGCAAAGAAACAGCTCCCCTGAAGGCCAGCAAAACAGATGATGCAGAAAACCCTGAAATGAGCCTGATCGAGAAGTTGCAGGGATTATGTAAGGGTGTTTCCGGGCTTGAGGAGGGGAATTATCTTTGGTTGAAGATCACAGATTCTTTAAACGATAAGATCGAAGGACTGGTGGTACACTACGGTATTGAAGACGAACCGGATGATTCAGATAATATGAGATACAGAGCGCTCGTAGCAAAAAATATCAAAATAGGGTATCTTGTCATTGACAACTATAAAGACGAAAACAGCCTTAAAATGGTCATCGAAGTTTACGATGTCATTTGTGATATTGTATGTAACAGGCGGAAAATGGTTACCATCTCAGGCGTTGATTATTTCTGGAACATCGTCAAATCACAATTCCTGAAGCTGGATTATGACAAGGTCAAAAGGGTAGTGAACCGGATCGTTGATGCCGAACTGAATATCAAAAATGTTTACTCGTATCTCTTAACAGCACTTTACAAAGCAAGCATGAGCGAGACGATGCAGGAAACCTCGGAGTACTATGATGATTACCTGCGCTCAATGTCGGATGGTAACGGCGTCCTGAAGTAACCAAAATCCCGATTTGTGATAATTTGTGATAAATATATCGGATTATGAAGATTTGTGATGATTTGTGATAAAATCACCAGTAATGCCGAGGTTTTTGGAGATAGTAAGAAGGCATCACATGCTTTTCAGCCGATTAAAGATACATAAAAAACTTTTAAAATTTAATTTACAAAGTCCGGGCAAAAAACTATAATATAATCAGAAAAAGAAAAGCTTGGAATCCAAGCTGGAAAGGACAGGACATGAAAAAGAAAACAAAGATCATAGTGTCTGTCTCGGTTATTGCAGCCGTTTTTGCTATCGGACTCACAACATTCTTCGTATCCGGCTCCAAGCGGGACCACGGATCCGGAGGAGATGATATAGATAAATACGAAACCATTGCCACTTATGACAGGGCAGAAAGAGTCTTCAACATAGCCACAGACGACAATGCAGAGGCAGAGACAGTAAATGTTGAAGGTTATGTGAATGACAAGGGAGAGATCATAATCGATCAGGACAAGACCGAAGTGACCGAGGTTATCGAGGAAGGCGGTGAGAAGTTTGCCGTAGTAAAAGACGCTGACAACAAAGAGACCAAGGTAAAGGTCGAAGAGACGGAAAGCGGAGAACTCAAGGTTGCCCTTGATAAGAAGACTACGGTAATGGATGTAACCAACATTGCCGAGACTGATACCAAGACAGGCAAGAAAACCGTTGATCAGGAAAAGGTTACGGAGATAAAGAGGGAAGTTAAGGAGAGTGCAGGAGATAGCAGCACATCCTTAAAAACCGACAATAAAACGTCTGAAGGAACCTCTCTTCCGATAATCTATACTGCTACAGCTACACCTACTCCGGTTGAGGTAAAAACAGTAACCGTTACTCCTAAACCTACAAAGCAGAACACTGAAACCCCTAAGACAACAGAGACAGTAAAGGAGCCTACAGAAAGTGTTAAGAACACCGATACTCCTACACCGACGGAGAAACCGGTAAACACACAGGCTCCTAAGGCAACCGATACCCCGAAGGCAACAAATACACCGAGGAGTACTCCGAAGCCTACGGAGGCAGCTAAGACAACAAACACTCCAAAACCCACAGAGGCTCCTAAGGCAACGGAAGCACCCAAACCCGTTGCTACGGACACACCTAAACCGGATCCTACAAGCACTCCTAAGCCAACTGACACACCGAAACCGGATCCTACAAACACACCAACAACTGCACCCACAAAGCCCGCCCATGTACATACATGGGAAGCACAGTACAAGACTGTACATCACGATGCAGTTACTCATCAGGAACCGGTATACGGCGATTACGAGTGGCCGGTTGAGGCACAGGTACATAGGTGCAAGGTTTGTCACAAATCATCCTATGACATAGGTGCAGATAAATTTGAAATAAGAGACGCAGGTGGATACGGCGAAGCTGTATTAGTATATAGTGATAATGATTTATGGAACAGACACACAGAGCATTGCGCGTATCTTGTAGATTTTGCAAATGGTGGCTATTATTCTGATATGCAGGTAGTCGGCACCTATGTATACCACAATGCAATCCTCGAATACAAAACCGTCGTAGATCAGGAAGCCTACGACGAAAAAGTGTACATTGGAGAGAAGTGTACCGGGTGTGGAGAGACAAGATAGCAATTTAATACAGTAAACGAAGCGGCAGGGCTCTTAGTTAGAGGGTTCTGCCGCTTTTTTATTTTGAAGGGTAATTCCACATAATATATAAGCAGATAAAAATTACCACCCAGGCAGGGAGGGCGATTTTTATTTTGATGGGTAATTCCACATAATGTTTATGTCAGATGGAATGTACCGGATAAAATTGCGTTTTTTATTTTTAAGGGAAATCTGACATAATATTATCGAGCCGGAATTTCTGCATATGTTATGCTACTGTAAATCTCTACTTTTGTAGAGCTTTAGGACAGGCAGAATTTCGGGAGCCCTGCTCTTGCAGGGAAGTAGCAGTTAAAACGCATAATATTAAACGAAAGGTAGAAAAAGCTATGCGGACAAAATTATCAACAAGAAGAGCGCTGTCGCTCTTACTGGCAGTCGTCATGATGGTGACTACAGTGATGCAGGCTACCCAGATAAGCGCTAACGCAATGGGTATTTTTGGCAACGACAGCAGAGTAGTAAAGCTCATCAGCTCCGATAATGGTTCGCTGTCCTTCATTGATAAGGATGGCAGCAGTGCATACTTTGAAGAAGGAGATACCGTGCAGGTACAGGTATCGCCTACAGATGGGTATGGGGCTAAACTGGCCGTTTATACGGAGAGTGAGTATCTGGATTTCGACTATGATGATGCAAGTCAGGTCGTATCCTTCACAAAACCGGATAAAGCCGTTGCTGTATCGGCCCAGTTTGAATGGGGCAGGACAACAAGGCTTAACGAGGTTAAGTCCGGAGGAACAGAAGATGCATTCGATTATATGCTCAAGAGCCTCAACGAAGCATATGTTAATATCGACAATGTATCAAAAGTCACTGTAGGCGATGCGATCCTCGTAAAGCACACCCTTGCAGATGGAAGCAAGATGGGCAGCGAGAGGACGATCGACGCTCTCTGGGCAGATCTGATGAGTGCCGATTCCATGGATGAGTATAGCATGGAAGACATGGCATTCCTTTCACAGTCACAGGCGATAATGATGCTCTACGATGTAGATCCGGAAAGCGAGTATTATGTTGCTTATGCAAATACGATGTCAAAAGACAGCGAGAGCAAAGTAACAGACTGGGCTTTTGCCTATACCAACTTAAACGGCGAGACCATCGACGACTGTATCTATGACGAAGAAACGGGTCTTGTATATGTTCCCAAGTATTATACAGAGGAGAACAAGAATGAGGCCGGAATGCTCAATGTACAGGTACAGCTCCTTCATGTATTCGACACCGAAGAGATTACATCCAATGTCAATGTGGTTGTCAATGCAGAGAATGTAAAAGGCGAAGTTGCCGAGTCAGGTATGATCAAGACCGATGCACAGTTCGACGAGATCTACATTCAGTTAGCAGAGAACGACAAGGCAAAAGAAGATATCAACGAAGAAGATATCACGGTACTTGTAAATGGTGATGAAAGTTCTTTTGCATACAGTAACGAAAGCGGTATCATTGGTATCCCTGCAAACGCAGCCGCTGCCGACACTATCGAGATCGATGTAAAGCAGGAGCCGGAGACTGTAGGCGATAAGGTGATGTCTAAAGCATTTGATATCGCAGAAGATCTCGGTCTTGTTGCAAAAGCGGCAAAGATCAGAGATACCAGCGGTATAGGCTGGGCAGGACAGGTTATAAAGGTAAGCGCCACACCTACGGCTGGAGATGTATTTTATCCAAAGAATTGTGTTTCAAACCTTTATTTTGGAAAGGGCTCACCTACCGGCGTAGTGGTATCGTTCAATGATGGCACGCCTACATTTGATGATGCTGACTGTCAGGCAGCCTACAACAGTTATAAATCCAAGTTTGCAACCGGTCAGGATGTAGATATTTCAATATCCCCGTTAGGCGATGGTAGTAAAGATATCCATATAACTAACGGACACGGAGTAACGTATATCCAGAATACCTCCAACAGCATGGTTGTTCCTCTTGCCAAAGAAACATTCAGCGTTACCGGCGAAACAGAGATAACAAATGTCCTTAATGGTCTTAGTTTCCTTGAAGTGTTCTTTAAGGGCGCAAAAGGAACGGGTAAGAGTGGAATAACCTATACGTATGACGGATGGTATAATAACAGTGGAAAATTCAATGCCCTTCTTCAGGATCATTATGGTGGTGATTTTGAGCATTATACCGAAGGTCTGTCAAATATTCCTTTTGAAACATCCTATGTACTTCCTTTTAGCTGCGCCCATATAAATGCTCCAGATATGAGTATACATGATATAACAGCAAAGGTTCTGTATGTAAACGAAACAGAGCATACCATGTATATTGGTTATGTAACAGGTACACAGAATAGTCAGACTGGCGTTGCTATAGTCAAGTACATGTATGAACTCCCTAAGGAATACGAATATGGCGTATCCGTACAAAAGGTATCTTCGGGACCGAAGTATTCATTTTACGGAATCACTTTTGACATGTATGTAGATGGCAGCAAGAAAGGCACTCTCCATGTCGGCACCGATGGAAACCTTGTCAATGCCACCGGTTTCTCAAGCGATTATACATTAGTGACCAAGGACGGGACCATATACATCACATGGAAGTCAAGAAGCGAAAGCCATGTAGTAAAACTGATAGAGAGCCTCGGTACTAATAAATATTATGGTATCGGTACGACAAAGGAACAGACCAAGACGCTTACAGAAGGTTCGCTTGAATATTACAAGTTCGTCTATACGAACCCTCCTCACCCTGTATATGTCAGCGTGGAAAAACAGTCAAGCGATCCTGAAATGACCGCAAACAGTACTTGTTATGACCTTGCCGGTGCAGAGTTCGCTTTATATACCAGCGCAATCGATGCAGGACAGAGAAAGAACCCTATCGGCACCTTAAAGACTGTAAAGCAGGGCGACGGCACATACAGGACAGGTCAGTTCAATCTCACAACATTTGTTGCAAATGGTACAAAGACCTTCTATGTAAGGGAGACCAAAGCACCTGAAGGCTTTGAACTTGATAACTCCCTGAAAACTGTTATTGTCACCGATGACGATATACAGAATGAGAGAGTACTGAAAGTCACCTTCTCAGACAAACCTATGTCAGACCCCGTATTCATCGAGATCACAAAGGAGAACAGTGAAGGGGCCGAGGCGCCGGTATCACTTGAAGGCGCAGTATTTGAGATCGCATACTACAATGAGATAGTAAACAATAAGAGTTCTCTTCCTGCTACGGCAACGAGGAAGTGGTATGTGAAGACAGTTAAGAATGAAGATGGCAAATATGTAGCGAATCTTAACGTGCCCGGTTCTTTCCTTGAATCAGTAACAATCGACGGAACCACTTATACAAGTGATGAGAGGTATATCGTAAATAATCGTGCCGATGTTCCTTTTGGTTCAGTCACAATGAAAGAGATCAAAGCCGCAGACGGCTACGTTCTTGAAAGCGGAACCGTAAAGGCTGGAAATGGCATGGAGTTCTCTGACAGAGTTGCTTTCTTCATGATTACAAGAAACGAACAGGGAGCAGTAGTTGTCAGAACCACTAACGGCTTGACTACAAAAAGCCTCAATGTCACCAATAAACCCGCAAGAGGCGAGCTCAGCTTCGAGAAGAAAGACCTGAACGGAGATCCTATTGAGAATGTTGAGTTCAAACTTGCACTTGTTGACGATAACGGCAACAAGATCGAGGAATATACCATCAAGACTGATGCCGATGGTAAATACAACTCCAAGAACGATGATAACCTCTGGTTCTATGGTGCCAAGGATCATACCGGAATGGAGAAGACTGCCGGTGAAGGCAAACTCGTAACAGGTAACTATGTGCTTACCGAAGTAAAGAACGGAAAGACATATGACTACCAGCTTATCGATCCTCTCAAATTCGCAGTAAAGAGCGATAAGTCCACGAGAAACCTCGGTACTATCACGAACGTGGCTCAGCCCACTATAAAGACACTTGAATGGGATAACGATACTTCATCGCATATGTCATTCGCAGACGACAGCATTGCAGTACGCGATACCGTAACATGGAAGTTCCTGAGAGCCAACAAGGATTACACTGTAAAGGGTATCCTCATGGAGATCGGCAAAGACGGAAACGCAGTTCCCCTGCTTGACGATGACGGCAACATAATCGTTGCACACAAGAGTTTCAACTCCGGTGCTGCAAAGACTACAAAGTCAGTTTATGATACCGAAGGGACCGTTGATGTGGACTTCTCATTTGCAGGAAAGACACTCGAAGGAAAGACTTTCGTTATCTATGAGTACCTCTATGACGGCAATTCCGATGAAGACCTTACCGTTACGGATAATGAGGTAGTAAAAGGAAATGTCAAGAAGAATGATAACGGTACTGAGATCTCCCATGCTGATAAGGATGATCTTTCACAGACCGGTTACATTCCTAAAGTAAGGACAAGCGCAAGCAACATGGCTTCACAGTCTCATGTAGCATACGCAGAACTCCTTACCATCTACGATGAAGTCAAATATCAGAACCTCGTAGCAGGTGAAGATTATGTAGTAACAGGAACCGTTGTGGACGCTGCAACAGGAAAAGCCATCACAAAAGACGGCAAGGCAGTTACCGCAACAGAAGAAATCACAAACGCAAAGGCAAACGGAAGCGTTACCCTTACATTCTCACTTGATGCGAAAGACTGTGAAGGAAAATCCTTCGTAGTATTTGAAGAACTCAAGCTTAAGAGCAAGGGAACGAAGGTTGCCGAGCATAAAGACCTTAAGGATAAGAGCCAGACGATAGTAGTTCCCAAGATCGGAACGACTGCACTTGACTCAAAGACCAGATACCATATCGCACTTGCAGAAGACACAATGACCTTTACAGATACCATCGCTTATGAGAACCTCTGGACAGGCATTGAGTACGAAGCAAAGGGATGGCTTGTATATGCAGACGGCACACCCGTTACCGATAAGGAAGGCAATGCCATCAAGACATCTTACAAGTTCACTCCTGCAAAGGCTGACGGCAGCGTAGAGCTCACCTTCAACCTTAACAACATGGACATCAATGCCATCGAAGGCAAGAGCATGGTAGCATTTGAAGAACTTTACTTCAACGGCTCCCTTGTTGCAGACCATAAGGATGTTACCGATGAGGGACAGACTATCACTATCCCCAAGGTACGCACAAGCGCATCAAACGACGAGACAAAGACCAAGCTTGCAAAGGCTGATGCAAAACTTAAGATAACCGATACCGTCTCCATAAAAGGACTTATCGTAGGCGATACCTATGTGATAAGAGGAAGGCTCTTTGATAAGACTGCCGGAGACTTCATCAAGGATGAAAACGGCGAAAATGTAGTTGCAGAGTACAGTTTTGTCGCAGACAAGACCGATATGAAACTCAGCAAGCTTAAGTTCAGTTTCGACGGAAGCAAACTCGAAGGCCATACCTTCGTTGTATTCGAGACACTTTACTGGGTTGATGATGATGGCAACGAGAAGGAAGTAGGAAAGCACGAAGACAAGGATGATAAGGATCAGACCATAACCATCCCTTCAATCAGGACTACCGCTACATCAGACGACACAGAAGACCATGTGACAATGCCCAAGGCAGATGCCAAACTCACCGATGTGGTTGCATATGAAAATCTTACCGCAGGCAAGAAATATACCGTTGTCGGCAAGATAATGATCAGGAACATTGATGACGAAGGCAATGTGACGGGAGAAGAACTCCTTGATAAGGACGGAAATCCTGTGACAGCATACGCTGAATTCGAAGCAAAAGAAAATTCACTTGGAAATCCCGCAACTGTTGATGTCAAATTCTCATTTGACGGAACAGGTCTTGAGGGAAGGGACATCGTAGTATACGAATATCTCTATGAGGGAGAATACAGGGAAGACTTCAAGGAAGATGATAAAGTGGCAGTACACGAAGACATCACCGATGAAGACCAGACCATACATTTCCCTGAGGTCGGCACCACGCTCCTTGACACAAAGACCAATGACCACAATGCATATGCAGAGGAAGAGATAGTCCTTATCGATACCGTAGAATATAAGAACCTTATCGCAGATAAGGAATATACCATTACCGGTATCCTCATGGACAAGAACACCGGAGAATTCATGGGAGATGATGAGGGCAACCTTATCAAATCATCCGTGAAGTTCACTCCCAAGGCAGGCGAAGAGAACGGTTTCGTTGAAGTTCCTTTCACCTTCAAGGGCGTATCGTTAAAGGGCAAGACCATTGTAGCATTCGAGAGCCTTACATATAAGGAGATCGAGGTTGCAGTACATGCCGAACTCGAAGACGACGACCAGACAGTAAGGCTTCCTGAGATCACCACCGAACTCAGGGATGCTGAAAGCGGTATCAAGAACACTGCCATCGACAACGATGTGACACTTATTGATACAGTTACAGCAAAGAACCTGTTAAAAGACCACAACTACAAGATCGTTGGTACTCTGTACAACAGACTTACTGGCGAGGCATTAAAGATCAACGGCGAGCCTATCGAGATCGAGGAATACTTCGATACTTTTGAAAAGGCCGAGGAAGCAGAAGCATCCGGTGAAGATGCAGAAGCACCTGCAGAAGAAGGCACGGAAGAGCCCGTAACTACAGAAACCGAAGATTCTGATACGGAGGAACCTGTAACAGACACCGAAGGTTCTGACGAAGCGCCTGCTGATGGCGAAGCCGGAGAAGCAGAAGAGACCGAAGAGAGCAAATATGTAGACCTTACCATTGATGTCACCTACAAGTTCGACGGAACCAAGGTAGAAGGACTCCTGATGGAAGACGGACATTATGCTCCGATCGTATGCTTTGAAAAACTCTATGTACTCTATGACGACACTGAGGTGGCAACCGATGATGATGAGGATGTTACCGATGTGACTGAACCTGCAGATGATACCGCTGATGAAGAGCCTGTAGACGCAGGGCCCGCAGGTGGCGAGGATGCAGAAGGAACCGTTCCGGAAGCTGACGAAGTAGCAACAAGCGGCGACGCAACACCGAAGGTAGAAAAGGTTATAGCAGTACACGCTGATCTTAATGACGACCATCAGACGGTTGACATCCCTTGGGGATACACGACCGCTAAGGATGCTGATACCGACAGCCATACAGCATTCCCAGATGAAGAAGTAACCATAGTTGATACTGTGAACTACTTCAACCTCATCCCTGGAAAAGAGTATGAGATGACCGGAACCCTCTACATCAAGAAGGATGGCGAGGCAGCAGCCCTTACAAAGGACGGCGAGATCATCAAGGAAACAGTCAAGTTCACTCCTGAGACAGCGGACGGCACGGTTGACGTGGTATTCAAGATCGACGCAAGCCTGCTGACAGGCGAGAAGGTAGTCGTATTTGAGGACTGCTCATACAACGGCGTGAAACTCTTCTCACACGCTGATATCGAAGATGATGACCAGACCATCAGATTCCCTGAGGTAAAGACGGTTGCATCCTTTGTGACAGGCGAAAAGAGCCTTTCCGCAGCGAACGGTACTGAACTCACGATAGTTGATGAGCTTATCTATAAGAACCTCACTGTCGGAGAGAAGTACACCGCAGAGGCAGCACTCATGAACCCCGCTACCAAGGAAGAGTTCCTTGTAAACGGAAAACCTGTAACCGGAAAGACCGAGTTCACTCCTGAGACTGAGAACGGAGTAGTAAAGGTTGAGCTCACATTCACCGTAGGTTCGGATGTGCTCAAGCCCGGCAGTTCGATGGAACTTGTAATCTTTGAGACCGTATTCGCAGCAAACGGCAAGATCGTTGGCGAGCATAAGGATTTCACTGATACTGACCAGACTGTCACACTTAACATACCTCGTATCCAGACAGGCGACAACAATATGCTTCCTATCGCAGGAGCAATAGGAGCAGCCGCACTTCTCGGTGCAGGAGTAATGACATTCATCAAGAAGAAAGATGAAGACGAAAACGAAGCTTAAGCTCCGGACTGAAAGGTATTTTGTCCGGGTCCGGAGTACCTTTCTTTGAGAATAACTGATACCCCTCTTCGGAGGGGTATTAGTGCTTTCTGGGGTTGTACTGTACCGGGATTAGGGAAACACGATAGAAATTTAATACAGTAAAAAGGGTGGCAGGACTCTTAGTTAGAGGGTTCTGCCGTTTTTGTTCATTAAAGCCTCACTTGACAAAATCACTATATCGTGATATTATAACAGTGAAAGGAGGTGTTGTCATGCCTGTAATTTCAAGATTTTACGGTATTATAATCAGAATGTATTTTAGAGCATCTGAGCATAATCCACCACATATTCATGCAATTTATGGAGAAGATGTTGCTGCTGTAGAAATACTTACAGGAGAAGTAATTGAAGGGTATTTACCGCCTACTGCAATAGATATGGTAAGGAAATGGACAGATAAAAATAAGCAAAAACTACTTAAGATGTGGAACACACAAGAAATAAAAAAGCTTCCACCATTAGTTTAATAAAATGGGAGGTGTATGTATATGTTTCATAAGGTTCTGATGGTCAAGGCATTGCCTGAGTATAGGCTGATTGTCCGGTTTGCGGAGGGAGTGACTAAAGAATACGACTGTAAGCCGCTATTTAACGAGATTGATGCTTTCAAGAAGTTTCTTGATTCTCCCGAAGAATTTACCGATGTCAAGGTAGACGTTGGTGGTTATGGTATTGTCTGGGATGATGAAACTGACCTTTCTTGTGATGAAATATATGACAATGGTAAGATCATAAAGACAAAATTTGATGGCTTGATTTCCTTTTCGGAAGCTACAAAAATCTGGAAACTAAACGAAAGCACATTAAGAAAAGCTGTGACTTATGGAAAACTAAGAGAAGGAATAGATGCCTACCAGTTTGGAAAGCAATGGATAGTGACGATAGATGCTATGGAACGAGAATACAATAAAGAATAAGCGTTCCATATTGACATCGAAAGAATGTGAGGTTTTGAATCGGAAGGATATTTGGAGAGAAGTGTAGCAGGCATGGAAAGACAAGGTAGTTTTTAATACATTAAAATAGTATTGACTAAAAGCGTCCAAAGTGATAATATAGTAAATAGAAAAGCACCCACTCCAAAGTGGATGCCTTGAGATTAAGATTTATTTCCCTTTATGGGAAACACTCCCGTTCTGTTGGCCGACAGAGCGGGATTTCTTTCTATTAACAATGAATCTGACACAGCCAACAATCGCAGTAACAATCGTAACGATTGATGCAATGAAGCCAATCAGTTCTGTAATAAAATGAAATTGCATGCGCTTCACCTCCTTTCCTTAACAATCCTAAGATCATTTGGTTAAAGAAGGCTATCCACTCTGTCATGGGTGCTTTTCATGAGTTTATATTATCACTGATTATTGTACAAGTCAATGGAAATAGCATTAGAGGCGGGGATTTCTTGCTCACGGCATGTTAAATGTGCAAGCTACCTTTTCACAATATTGCAAAAATGACTGCTTTGCGCAAGGTTTGTTTTCCTGTTCGTGAATGATTTTTGGTAAAAAGAGCGGTCTTTTTGTGCTATTACATTGGCAGAGTGTCTTCTGAATACCCCCAATAAATCCGAAAAACTCCTTCATAACCCCAAATCTGATTTTCAAGCCTATTTTTCATTCTTGGACGTAATCTCACATAATATATTTGGTAGGACCGAGATGGTACAGACCTGAAAGGAGATTTTTGATGAAAAAGAAAATACTTGTTTTGTTATTATGTATTTCGATATTTGCACTTGCGGGATGCAGCAAGGATTCGGATTCTTCCGGGAAAGAAAGCAAAAGGACCGAGTCTAAAGAAGAGGAAGTGGCCGGGAGTGGCTTTGAGGCGTCCGAGGATGTCATTATGGCGTACTGGGAGGCTTTTGCAGACTGCTCGAAAAAAGGCATAAAAAAGTGCTTCCCGGATAAGTCCATAAGCAAGAGGGACGGCTTTTCTGTCAATATTGATGAAAATGTAGATGCTTCATACGAACTGGCAGAGAAAGTAAAGGACAGTGTGGACATCAGGATCAAAGACATCAAAATCGAGAGGGATGTATATGATGTAGATGAACTTGACAGCGAACTGACGAAAGCTTTTGAGATAGACAAAGCGTATAAATCTACTGTCACAGTTCCGATGAAACGGGAGTCAGAAGGCAAGGAATATGAAATAGAAGATATTTATGAGATGCTGACAATCAGGATAGAAGGAAACTGGTATCTGCTCACCATGAAAGAGACCGATGTGAGAGTAGTTGACGGTGAATAAATGCATAACAAAAGAGAGGCCTTTGACCTCTCTTTTTTGCAGATCAGTATATTTAAGTAGGCGTCTTAAGCTCCTTGACTTTCACCTTCCTGTCAAATCCCATATCCTCCGAAATGATGAAAACACGGCTGCAGTCATTACAGTGAAAAGAAAAGCCATTATCCTTCATCATTCCCTTACACTCCGGACAGACTGCTTCCGTACCGAGCAGGTAAACGATATGCTCGCTTTCCCTGACCATTCCCATAAGTCCCATATCCATTTTCTCCTTTAAAGCACCGGATTTAATCCTGATGCGTATTTGTGTGGTTCTTTCGGTAGTTTACCACAATATATTGGGATTGGCAAGGGGGAAATCAGGGATTTAATGACTTCTTATGAGCAACCGGGCTGTCCGAAATACATAAACGCAAAAAGGCAATTCCAAGACAGAAACCTGAATTTTCATTTCCGTTCCTTTTCCTACATAATGTTGTAGAAAGAATGATCCACCTGCTACGGAGTGGATTTTAATAATTAAAAAAATACGACATATTATGGTTTAAAGGCGGTATCAGCCTTAAGAGGTATAAAAATGGGACTTTTTTCAAAGAAACAGCCGGAAACAAAGAGCCGGCTTTCAGATGCCAGCTACGATGAACCCGTAGAGACACCGGTAAAAAATGAGTCAACTGCACGGGATGAACCATTCCTGCTAAAAGAGAAGACAACGGGCGGATTAACTTATCATGGCGGCACAGGCACCGGAGACAGAACATATTGGGAAACGACACCTACGGTCCTCGAAACCTCCGTTCCATCCCAGACGAAGATCTTAAAGCCCGTGGATTCACTCGGGAGGCTTGCAGAGATAGACATACAGGGCGTGGACGAAGGCAGCGGAAAGCTTTACAGGGACGATGATTCCTTAGTGGAAGAGCAGTTCCGTAACATGAAACTCAAGGAAAAAGCCCTTGAGCGAAAGGTAGAGGATGATTTCGTACCGCCTACGGAAGAAGAGCAGACAGCAGCTGATAAACTTCTCCGTGATATTTCGGCAAAATACGCCTTAGAGCTTGCCAAGGACAACGATGAAGAGTTAAAGCCCGTCATCGAAAGGTATGTTGATTCAGAGATAGCAAAGCTATCATTTGACAGGGAAGGGCAGCTCAAAGTAAAACAGACCGTGATGATGACAGCCTTTGGAAACGGACCGATAGAAAAATACTTATCGGACCCGGATGTCACCGAAGTCGTCGTCCAGCGATATAACAATGTAGTCTATGAGAAATTCGGCAAGATCGAAAAGGCTACAATGGTGTTTTCAAGTGAAGCGCAGCTCAGAACGGTCATAGACCGTATCGTGCAGCGGGTAAACCGTCCGATCAATGATACAAACCCGATAGTGGATGCCAGGCTTAAGGACGGAAGCCGAGTCAACGCCACTATCCCCCCTGTTTCTCCCGACGGGGCCACGCTCACCATCCGTAAGTTCAATGACATGGTAATGGACAGCGATTCTTACATAAGGATGGGGTCGTTGAACAGGGAAATGGTATATTTCCTGCAGAAATGCGTTGAAGGAAAGATATCAATCTTTGTTTCCGGAGGAACAGGAACAGGGAAAACAACAATGTTAAACATGCTTTCTGCATTCATACCGGATGACGAGCTGATAATAACCATCGAAGACACGCTGGAGTTAAAACTCAACCAGCCGAATGTCAGAAGGATGGAGGTAAGGCGCAGCGAGAAGATGATGGATGTGGACCAGAAGATGCTCGTTAAAGCCGCCCTCAGGCAGAGACCGGACAGGATCATCCTCGGAGAGACGAGGGACGGTTCGGTAGTAGACCTGATATCAGCCATGAGCACGGGACATGAAGGCAGCATGAGCACGATACATGCCAATTCTCCGGAAAGCATGTGTAATGTGAGGATCCCGATCCTTTATTCGATGAATAAGGATTCGGATTTTTCGGAATCTTCGATAGCACTTCAGATATCGGAAGCGATCGATGTCATAGTACAGCTTTCAAGGATGCCGGATGGTTCAAGGAAAGCCGTAAGCATATGTTATATCGATGGCATAGAGGACGGGAAAGTGAAAGTCCGTGAGATATACCGTTACAACCTTGAGAACGGCTGTTTTGAGTATGAAGGCGCTCCTGAGAAGATACTTGAGAAGATAAAGAAAAAGGGTGTCGAAGTAGACAAAAAATTATTAGGAATCAAAAGAAAGGAAAGAGAATAATGAACAGGATCAAAAACAATGCAAAGAGATTCTTTACAGATGAAGACGGAATGGAATTCGTGCAGTGGGTCATCATAATCATGGTATCCATTGCTGTTGCAGCAGTGATCTTTTTACTGAGAGATAAGATCGTAGAGATAATCTCTGAAGCCATAGATGAGCTTCAGAGAATGTGGAACGGAAGCAAAAGTTCCACTGGTGGAACAACCAGTCCTACATCGGCACCCGCACCATAATATCTCATAACTGCGGAGGTGGTCAGAATGCGGAAGAAAAGACTTACAAGAAAACTTACGGCACTCTTCATGTCTGCAGTGCTCATGTCCGGCATGGTCCATGCTGATTCCGAAAACCCCGGAGCGGATGTCCCGGGGTACGGCGGGGAGATACATGTCTCGGCAGGCACCACGATAATATTTACATCGGCAGACAGGCAGTCCGGGCAGAGCGGGAACACGAGCACATCCCATGACCAGAGCGAAGGTCAGGCAGGCGGAAACGCATATACCCACAGCGGAGGAGTGTATGTTCCCCCGCCGCAGTATGTACAGGATATAAACAGCGGGTATATAGGCGTGAGGAATGAACTGTCGGACATCATGGAACGAATGAGGAACAGCAGGGACAAGCAGGTATATACGGATGAGGTCGATAAATTCACTATAACTTCGACCGAAATGACGCCTTCCGAGCAGATGGATCTGATAAAACAGTATGAACAGATGCAAAAGGGGCTCGGCATTGACAACCCGACAGTTACCTATATCACCGGGAACACAGAGGATCCGGAATATGACGTATTCGATGAAAACCGGGCTGAGTACATGGATAAGACTATTGGCGGCGGCTATCCTGGCAACGTGGTGACAAGGTATACTCCTACGGAGGAGAACAAAAAGAGATACGGCACCGTAATGGATTATGTGACTGAAAATGTCAATACCTACGGTGGCGGAACAGCGTGGGAGAGGTTTATCAGGGGAATAGGAGAAGTGCTGCGGTACTGGAACGACGGATTTATTTATGTTCCCAACCCCCGCATTCAAGAAGGTAACGGGGCAGGTTCTGATGGTCCCGGAAGCATATGGGACTGGGATCGCTGGTTTTCTGGCCACGATCTGAGCGGGAATGATAGCGCTCCTATCAAGGCAACTATCAATGAGAACAACCCCGGACGGAAGAAGATGAAGGAGCTGGCCAGAGAAGGCGGGATGAATGTAAGACCTGACCTTATATACGGCGACCAGGTGATGATCCCTGAAAAATACTCACAGAGGTTTGAGCCTGTCATAGAGCAGATCTATGATAATTATAAGAACAAGGCTGAAGAAGAGGAAGGAAGCGTGCCTGCAGAGTTCAACTCGGCATACCTTACAGATGATATAACGCTTATCCTTCTGCAGGATCTCCATCTGTCTGATGTCACCGTATCCGAAAGGAACATCATTGATTACCAGCCTAACACAAGGTACTGGTCTATCTATGATTACTATACGGGAGATCAGGTACGCGAGGAAGTCACGAACAATCCTTTAAGACAGTTCCGTTTCACCGCGTCTGATGAAGGAAGATACATCATAAAGTGTTCTGCCATAGCAAACATCACTGAGACCATCGTGGCGGAATATGAGGAGTTTGAGTACCTCATCGACGCACAGAGCGGGACGGTACTGTATTATTCGGAAAGACGCAACAACAATGCCATAAGGCTTGAAAACAGGAACTTTTCCGAAAGGGTTGATACGGGAGAATTCTTTGTTGTCCGCGTTGATGCAAACGGAAACATGTCAGTTGAGGAGAACGGTGCCGAAAGCGCAAGGACAGAAAGAGTAAAATAACATCTTTTGTAAAAAACGCTTGAAAAAGAGATGTGGTGCTGCTGCATCTCTTTTTTAGATAATGAAAAGAGGAAAGAAAAATGTATCAGATAAGCAAATATCCAAAACCGAGGCAACTTAGGGCGCCATGGAAAATGGTCGGAAGGTATACGGACGGGTTTGAAGAGGAGGTTATCGGGAGAGACGAGGGAGACTGCATAGGGAAGCTTGCAGAAATGCAGTATCTTCACGGGAAGCTGTACTGGTATACCGGTGTCAATGATGATGAATATATAGACGGGGAACTGCGTCCGGATGCTGGCGGAGATATTTAGCCTTACGGACAATCCCGCTGCCTTCCCCCTCTCCCTGTCAGTCACCATTTTCCTCCTTTTACTCCTTATCCGTCTCCATTTCTCAAAGCGCTCCTGCATCAGACGGAAGATTTCCGGAAGCAGGCTCATATATTACCAGGACTTTGAAGAAAACTGGAGGAATGCAGACGGCAGCGGATACAAGTACAACGACTGTCCGGGCTGCTATGTCATCACCTTCTACAACCACCGGATAACGGCAAAGTTTGCGTACATGAGGTATGAGAACATCTATATCGGGCAGTCACAGAATGTATGCCAGAGAGTACATAATCATCTTAACGGTAAAGGCAAAGGCGATGTATATGCCGACATCAAGTACGGGCTTGAGGCGTACATACGCATTATACCATGCAGGGAAAAGAAGCTGAACGAGATGGAAAAGCAGCTGATAGACGAATTCCACGCCACAGAGTCATATAATAAGACCCGCGGCGGGGCAAAAGACAGGAGATAAAGATGGAAACAGTACAGATACAGGACAGAACGGCGAAGCTTCTTGATGAGTTCTGCAGGCGCACCCTCATAAAAAGAGATGAGGCAGCGGACATACTCCTGATGCAGAAACTTACGGATTATTGGCTCAAGCAGGCGGTTTCCGATAACGAAGCAGAAATGCTGAAGGGCCTTATCCTGCCACAGAGAGAAAAGGAGGATATATGTTAATACGATGTACGAACGGCGACATCCTGAACCCGCAGAAGATGGAGCTGTTTACAATAATTGAGAACGACGGGGCATTTTTCATATCCGGGATATGCCACGGTCAGCGATACGATATCATATATACCAACAACAGGTCTGAGGCGGAGTCGATACTGTTTGACCTGTACAAGAGGCTGTCTGTAGGGATGCAAAGGGCCGAAAGCATTGATTTCAAGGAATATTTGAAAAACAACAGGTGGAGGAACGGAAGAAGCCAGTCATAGCGCTCCTTAACAGTTTCCTATCTATCCGCCCCGATCAGTCGGGGTTCAGCGGGTCATCACTGATATTAAACAGAGCATATTTATTATGCTCTTTTTGTTTTCTGAAAATTTCCAACATATTACTGATAAGTTAAAGGTACGCTCGGCGTGCCGCTAAAATATCATACAGAAGGAGAACAGAAACATGAAAGGACCTGAATTTGCTGACTCATTTGCTGCCACCATAGAAGATACAGGCAAGGTATATACCCATGCAGGCGGATTTCATGCAGATGATGTATTCAGCACCGCTCTCATCAACAAGTTTTGTGACGGGAGAAGCATTGAAAGACCAGAAGTGGTAAGGATACCGGATTTCAGGCTTACTGATGAGATAAAGAACAACAACATCCTTTATGATGTCGGCAGGGGTGATTTCGACCATCACCAGGCTGATAATGAAGCACATGACACCGGAGAGCCTTATGCTGCATTCGGCAAGTTGTTTGAAGTGATAGGCAGGGAAGTGTTCGGTGATAAGGCGGAAACGATGAAGGAATATTTCGTGAAGGTGATCGACGAATGCGATAATACCAAAAAAGATAACCCGACCTCTGCGGCAATCAGGGAAATGAACCCGCTGTACGGCGAGACCTTCAGCACGGATGAGGGCTTTGCTTCAGCAGTTGAAAAGGCTGAGGGTATGCTTGATGACAGGGCAGAAAGGCTTGACAGTATTGATGCCGGGGCCAGCAGGGAAGAGGCAAAAGAGTATATGACCACACTTTCAGAGCCGGAAGCCGCAGACAAAGCCGTAAGGGATGGCGAAAGGGATGTGGCTGTTTCCGGCATGAAGGATGAGATATCCGCTGCCATGGGCAAGATG
>Ga0310691_10001508_pt1 | contig 35367 bp, 30 predicted proteins | sample 176DNAGHGlowgp2_FD_203887 | JGI IMG/M metagenome (GOLD analysis project Ga0310691, IMG submission 203887) | Sheep rumen microbial communities from Palmerston North, Manawatu-Wanganui, New Zealand - 1766 DNA GHGlow gp2 (v2) (version 2) | ecosystem: Host-associated > Mammals > Digestive system >... | reverse complement strand
ACGTCTCCCAGAATACGGTATTGGAATTCCTGCAATGTAATACCAACCATCTGGAAAGACTTGACGTCTCCCAGAATACGGCATTGACAGACCTGTCTTGTGGTAGCAACGAATTGACAGCACTCGACGTTTCCAAGAATACGGCATTGACTTTGTTGGATTGTGATGAGAATAAATTGACTTCACTCGATGTTTCCAAGAATTCTGCATTGACAGACCTGTCTTGTGGTAGCAACGAATTGACAGCACTCGACGTTTCCAAGAATTCTGCATTGACAGAGCTGTCTTGTGATGAGAATAAATTGACAACACTCGACGTTTCCAAGAATTCTGCATTGACTGATTTGTCTTGTGACATCAACAAATTGACAACACTCGACGTTTCCAAGAATTCTGCATTGACTGCTTTGTCTTGTTCTGGCAACGAATTGACAACACTCGACGTTTCCAAGAATTCTGCATTGACTAATTTGTATTGTGCCGGTAACAAACTGACGGAACTCGTTATTCCCAGTAATTCTCCACTTTCAACTCTGTTTCTCAGTAGAAACAAGATAAGTGGGAAAAATATGGACGACCTGATTAGCAGTCTGCCACAGAACACATCGTCTGAGAGACACATGTTTGCTGTTATAGACAACCTAGACGGTGACGAAGAAAATGTGTTCACCAAGAGCCAGTCGGATGCAGTTAAGGCCAAGGGCTGGTTGCCCGTATATTGGGACGAAAAGGATAAAGGATGGAAAGAGCTTGATTAGAGTTTCTTGAAATATTAATATGCGCGACACTTGTGGGGTGTCGCGCATATATTTCTCAGGTATACCAAATAGATGGTAATTGTTTTGTTGCACTCGGTTCGACCAATTGACGGTCTACCTTCAGGTTCTCTTCTTTCACTTCGTTCTTGGTTGACATAAGCAATCCTCCTTTTGCTGTTTAGATGTCGCAAATATAGTGAATTTCCTGACACATTGTTCATTTTTCGGTCTTTATTTATGACAAATTAACACTTAATGTTTAAAATGTTTGGGGCTCGCATTACTGCGGGCCCCAAACAATATATGTGTAGTAGACATCAGATGTTCGGGGTATCCCAGACTTTGGTCTTGGAGCAGGCAGTGCCGATTTGCTGGTTGCCGACCTTCAGGAGGAAGTCACCTTCTTCGAGGATCCATTTGCCGTCGGCTCCTACGAAGGCGAGGGCCTTGGCGGGCAGCTGGAAGGTGACGGTCTTGGTCTCGCCTGGCTCGAGGGAGATCTTTGTGAAGTCACGCAGGCGCTTGTTGTCTGGCACAATCGAGGCGACGAGGTCTGAGGAATAGAGCAGCACGGCCTCCTTACCAGCGCGTGAACCAGTATTCTTCACATCGACAGTGACGGTGAGGATGTCATCGGCTGTGAAGTTAGTCTTGTCCACCTTCAGGTTCGAATATTCGTAGGTGGTGTAGCTCAGGCCGTAGCCGAAGGGCCACTGGAGCGATACCTTGGCATCGTAGTTGTAGGCGCCAGCCATCGTTCCCACTTCCTCAGAGACCTTATAGTCGTAGGTGTTGAGGGAGTTGATCTCACGGGGATAGGTGTAAGGCATCTTGCCGCTGAAGTTCGCATCGCCGGCGAGGAGGTTGGCGAGGGCGTCACCACCATAGTTGCCGGGGATAAGGATATCGACCACAGCCTTGGCGAGGGGTTCGATGTCGGCAATGAGGCGCGGACGGCCTTCATTCAGCACGAGAATGATGGGCTTGCCCGTCTTGGCAAGGGCCTTCACGAGGTTGCGCTGGTTCTCTGAGAGCCAGAGGTCCGTGAGGTTGCCAGGGGTCTCGGTATAGGAGTTCTCACCGATGCAGGCGATGATGATGTCGGCCTGGGCAGCAGCGGCTACAGCCTTGTCGATCTCGGGCTCGTTCTCGTCGTAGTAGGCTTTGTTCTCATCATAGGTCACACCTTGTTCGAGGATGATGTTCTCCTTGCCATATTTGTTGCAGAGGGCCTCGTAGATGGTGTTGTATTTGTCCGAGAGGTCTTCGGCCTTCGAACCCTGCCAGGTGTAACTCCAGCCGCCGTGCAGACAGCGCATCTGGTTGGCGTTGGGACCAGTGAGGAGTAACCTCCCCCCGCCCCTCCGAAGGAGGGGAGTGCCTGCGGACAGTTTTGATAGTTTCTCCTGGGTAAGCGGTAGCAGCCCCTCCCCTTCGGGGAGGCCGGGAGAGGTCTCATTCTTGAGAAGGACGATGGACTCTTCGGCGGCCTTCAAAGAGGCGGCGGCGAACTCATCGGAGCCGAACTTCTCGAAGCCCTTGCCGCCTGTGTTGGGTTCATCGAAGAGGCCGAGGCGATACTTCGCACGGAGGATGCGGCGCACGGCATCGTCGATACGCGACATCTTCACCTTACCTTCGTTGACAAGCTCCTTCAGCAGGATGCAGAACTCGACACTGTAGGGGTCCATCGACATGTCGATACCGGCATTGATGGCGATGCGGATGGCATCCTTCTTGTCCTTGGCCACGTGTTCGCGAGAGAAGAGGTTGTTGATGTCGGCCCAGTCGGTCACGAGGAATCCGTCCCACTGCAGGTCTTCCTTCAGCCACTTCGTCAGATACTCGTAACTGGCGTGCAAGGGTACTCCGTTGACAGAGGCAGAGTTGACCATCATCGTCAGGGTGCCTGCGAGGGCTGCGGCCTTGAAGGGCTCGAAGTATTTCTCACGGATCATCTGCGGCGAGAGGTAGGCAGGAGTGCGGTCCTTACCTGACCAGGGGGCTCCGTAGGCGAAGTAGTGCTTCGTGCTGGTACCTACGTGGAAACGGTCGATGTGGTTGTTGTCGTCGCCCTGGTAGCCTCTGATCTCTGCAGCCACCATCTTGGCATTCACGATGGCATCCTCGCCAAAGCTCTCATAGACGCGAGGCCAACGGGGGTCACGGCTCAGGTCCACGACAGGGTTATACACCCACGGACAGTTGGCCGCACGACTCTCATAGGCCGTAATCTCTGCACCTTTGAACACCAGTTCGGTGTTGAACGTAGCACCCATGTTGATGGGCTGGGGGAAGAGGGTGCCGCCAGCGGTGTAGGTGACGCCATGGTTATGGTCGAGGCCGTAGATGTCAGGGATGCCGAGATACTTCATCGATTTCTCCTGAATCAGCCGGATCCACTTCTGCCACTGGTCTACACTTGGAGCACGAGTGCCAGGGGCATTGAGGATGGAGCCCACCTTCCACTTCGAGATGAGGGTGTCGAGCATCGTCTCGTTGAGTTGCCATTCGCGCTGGGTCTCGCCCTGATAGATGTCGATGGGGAAGCTGCCGAGCTTGTCGATGATCTCCTGATCGGTCATCTTCGTCATGGCCTCGACTTCTTCGGCAGAACGGCCATACTGCTGCAGTACGGAGCGCACCTTCTCACGGTCTACCTTCGCGTTCTTTACTTTCATGTTTCCCATCACGTCGAGGTTCAGCTCGAGCATCTGTCCGATCTTCTCGTCAAGCGTCATCTTCGCGAGCGTCTTCTCAACCTTCGCCTCCAGGGCGTTGTCACGGGGGATTGCCGGCTGTGCCCATACAGTCATCGCTGTCATCACCAGCCCGCAGGCAGTCATTAGTTTTCTCATAAATCTATAGGTGGAATTAATTATTTGTTTAGTGGTTGCAAAGATACGACTATTATCTGAAATGGCCAAATATATCGGCTAAAAACTATTTGCAGTTGAATGCCAGTACCTTTCTTTGCTCGAGCCAGCCTTCCAGACGGTCGCCGATATGGACGGGCCCGACACCGGCAGGTGTGCCAGTATAGAGCAGGTCGCCCGTCTTCAGCGTGAAGAACTGCGACAGGTAGGCGATGATCTCGTCGACGGTGTAGAGCATGTCTGCGGTGCATCCCTCCTGTACGGTATGCCCCTCGCGCCCCTGCCGTCGGTCTTCTTCTGTCTGGATGTCGAGGTGGAAATGCAGGCGCTGGAGTCCTGACAGCGAGCAGGGGGCTTCAGGATCGGTGAGGAGTTTCTCCTTGGGTATCCACTCACCGATAGCGGCAGAACCGTCAAAGCCCTTGCAGATGGTCCAGGGCTGTCCGGCCTGAGAGGCCTTTTTCTGTAGGTCGCGGGCCGTGAAGTCGATGCCGATGGTGAGGGCATCGTAATAGCGGTGTGCAAAGCGCTGGGGGATGTTCTTCCCTAAGCGGCAGATGCGCACCACGACCTCGGTCTCGTAGTCGATGCGTCCGAGATGGTCGGGGATGAAGAAGGGCTTCCCCTGATTCAGTATCGCCGAGTCTGCCTTCGTAAAGATCACGGGTTCGTCGGGGCGCTTCAGAGTCCCATGCAACTCCTGGTTATGCGCCGCGTAGTTCATTCCAATGGCGAATATCTTCATGACTGTCGAGGATGGTTTTGCTTTATGATAGTCCGAACACGTCGGCAATAGCTTTATACACCACCTTGCCTTCTACGATATTCAGTCCCTTTGCCAGTGCAGGATCATCCTTGCATGCCTGTTGCCAGCCTTTGTCGGCCAGAGCGATGGCATAGCGCAGCGTGGCGTTGGTGAGGGCGAGGGTCGAGGTGTTGGGCACGGCACCGGGGATGTTCGCCACACAATAGTGTAGGATGCCGTCCTCGACGTACACGGGCTCGCTGTGGGTCGTGGGCCGTGAGGTCTCAAAGCATCCGCCCTGGTCGATGGCCACGTCGACGAGCACTGTTCCCGGCTCCATCAGCGAGAGCATCTCTTTGGTGATAAGGTGTGGCGTCTTGTCGCCTGGCACCAGCACGCTGCCCACGACGATGTCTACCGTCGGCAGTTGCTCCCGGATGTTGCGCTCAGACGAGTAGAGGGTATGTACGTTTGGGGGCGTCTCGATGTCGAGCTGGCGCAGACGTGGAAGTGAGATGTCGGCAATCGTTACCTCGGCCCCTAATCCTGCCGCCATGCGTGCGGCTGCCTCGCCCACGACTCCGCCTCCGAGTACCAGAACCCTCGCAGGACTCACGCCAGGTACGCCGCTGATGAGCTTGCCCTTGCCGCCCTTTGTCTTCTGCAGATAGTAGGCACCGTTGAGCGCAGCCATGCGCCCTGCCACCTCGCTCATAGGCTGCAGCAGCGGCAGCGATCCGTTGGGCAGCTGCACCGTTTCATAGGCCAGGCAGACGGCGCCACTCTTGAGCATCGCCTCAGTCAGTTCCTTTTCGCAGGCGAAGTGGAAATAGGTGAAGAGCAACTGGCCCTTGCGCACCAGTTCATACTCGGGCTCGATGGGCTCCTTCACCTTCACGATCATGTCGCACTCACGGTACACGGCTTCGATTGTCGGCAGAATCCTTGCCCCGGCCTTCACATACTCGTCGTCGGAGAACCCGCTGCCCTCGCCGGCCGTATGCTGTACGCTCACCTCATGGCCGCGACGCGTCAGTTCTGCCACCCCCGCAGGGGTCATACCCACGCGGTTCTCATTGTTCTTAATCTCTTTGGGAATTCCTACTTTCATAATCATCAGTACTTGTTAAACATTGCAATTCTGCTGCAAATATACGAATAATTACAATACGATGCAAGTTTTTTGTAACTAATTATTCTCTGTACTTCCCTAGAAAAAGTTGAATGGTTTTTACCGTGTGTCTTTTCTGTGCTGTAATCTGTGTTTTGCAGTACAAAGACGGAATGGCGGAAGCAAATTCTTCACTCTTCACTCTTCACCATTAACTCTGTCATGTATTTCCAATAGCGGCGAGGCATGTCCTGCAGTTGTTTCCTGGGATTCATGCGCTCCTTGATACAGATGGCCTTGAAATAGGTGCGCCAGAGTTGCTGGAATATCTGATCGTTCTCACTCAGCACCTCAGCATCGAGTTTACCGTTGCTGAGATTGAAGGGCACGGCTGCCTCATCCTCGAAAGTGATATGGATGGGATCGGCAGCGCCATCGTAATAATATCCATAGTGCCGCTTGGCATCGTAGATGAGCCACGGCTGGTCGTTGAAACGGTCTTGGAAATGATCGATGATGAGCGGTAGCACGTTATGGTCTGGTGAGACGACGGCGAGGTAGGTACCGTCCTTGGCTTTCTGGAAACGGATGAACTGTTTCATGCGCAACTGCTCGTGGAGCACCCGTCGGCAGGTGTTCCTCACCTCCAGCACATCGGGGTCGCTCGCATTGCGCTCATAGGAATCAAAGGGTTCTCTACGGAACACCTTACAGATGAAATTAAACAGCGGCTGGTTCAGCGCCCTTTCTTCTGAGAGCCAGCTGACGGTGATCATTCGCAGTCCGTCTTTGGAGAGATGCTTCTCCAGTCCCTTCCACACACGCTCAGCCTTCTCGCTGTCCGTCACCACACGGTGGGGCTCATCGGCAAACAACGGCAACTGCTCCCCCTCTGCCAACAGGAACTCAGGCTGTTGGTGCAGGAAGAAACTGTCGAACACTGCCGTCAACAGTCCGTCGAGTGTATGATCGAACACATAAACCGTCATCGTTGCTGTTTCTGAAACTCCAAAGCGAACGTGGTGTGATAACCGCTCTGGGGCTGGTCTAAGAGACTGAGGCTACCCCCCTGTTGTATCATCATACGGCGCGAGAGGGAGAGGCCGATGCCGCTGCCAGTGCGCTTGGTGGTGAAGAAGGGCACGAAGATGCTCTTGCGGGCTTCGGCAGGGATGGGCTGACCATCGTTGCTGACAAGGATCAGGGGGGCGGGGCCATGATTCTGGATACCGATGCGCCTGGCACCTGCCTCGATGGCGTTCTTCACGAGATTGATGAGTATCTGTCGCAGCATATTGGGATCGGCATAGACCATAACGTCATCACCTACGGCACTATCCCATGTCATATCAGAATAAAGTTGTTGTACATCATGGATGAGCGTTGAAAGAAGGACATTCTCCAGTGCTGGCTGTTGCAACTGCGACAGTTTGCGATAGGAATCCACAAAGGTGTTCAGATGCTGCGAGGTGGTGAAGATGGCATGGATGCCCTCTTCCAGAGGTGTGCCCTTGACATCAGGACGGCCGAGCAGCGACTGGCTGATGCTGGCGATGGGGGCTGTGGCGTTCATGATCTCGTGGGTCAGCACACGGGTGAGCCTTTCCCACGACTCCACCTCGCTCTGGTTCACCTGCTGGCGGATGGTGTCACCCAACTGGTTCAGCGTCTCCTGCATGGCTCTTTCGCCTGGCAGAAGTCCGTTGGTAGGCAGGCGGAACGTGAAGTCGTGATTACGGATGGCCTCCTGCATCAGGTGTGCACGAACCCTCAGCGACCTCTGATGACGCCAGAACCACAAGACTCCGACCACCGCCAGACAACCTATTATTATATATAGAAGCACATTCACAACCGTTTCATCTTATTGTAGAGAGTCTGGCGAGTGATACCAAGCAGTTCTGCGGCCTTCGAGAGATTACCATGACAGTGGTCGATGGTGCGGCGGATATGTTCTGCTTCTACCGCGTCAAGGGTGACGATCTCGCCCTGCATGTCGAGCACATCCTTTAGCTTGCGCACCAGCTCGTCGTTGTCCCATGGCTTCACGATAAAGTCGGCAGCACCGCTCTTCAGCCCCCTGACGGCTAGGGATACATCAGCATAAGCTGTCAGCAGCACCACAGGCATCTGCGGATGGTGCTTGCGGATGGTGCGCAGCCAGAGCAGCCCCTCCTGCCCGTTGTTCACCCCAAGGGTGAAGTTCATGTCGAGCAGCACAATGTCTATGGTCTCCTGTGCCATCGTCTTCAGGATGTCGTCGGGCTTGTCCAAAGTCAGGATACGCTCAAAAGTGGTGTCCAGACAGTAGCGCAAGGCTGTCAGGATTGAGGGGTTGTCGTCGACTATCAGTATCGTTCCGTAGTTGTTCATCGTTCGTTTTTGTCTGCAAAGTTACGATTTTCTGTCTAATTCTCATACAAACAAGTGTATAAAAATTAGACAATCTGCCTCCCGATGGCACGAAAGGCTTGCAGGATAAGATATAATACCCTACCTTTGCAGTACAAAAATTGAAACGGATATGATAGAATCAATTCTAAATTCGAAACACAGAGATACAGAGACACAGAGATTTTGTTCTCTATGTGCATCCCTCTGTATCTCTATGTCTCTGTGTCCTGTTCAGATCAAGGCGCAGACGTGGACGATGAAGCAATGCATGCAATATGCCGTAGAGCATAACCATGAGGTGAAGCGGGCCGAACTGGAACTCGACAACTACGAGGCATCGAAGCTGGGTGCCATCGGCAATTTCCTGCCATCGGTGAATGCCGGCATAGGAGCCCAGTACAACTTCGGCCGCGCCATCGACCCTGAGACCAATACCTATACCGACGTGAGCACCTTCTATAACGACTACAGCATGTATGCCTCGCTGCCCGTGTTCGACGGCTTCAGCCGACTGAACGCCCTGAAGGCTGCCAAGGCCAGTGTGCTGATGGGGCGCAACGCCCTGCGCGAACAGCAGGACCAGACGGCTCTCGCCACCCTGCAGGCATGGGTCAACGCCCTCTACTACGAAAGAATGGTCGCGATGGCTAAGGAGAAAGTGGAAGAGACAGCCCTCCTGCTGCGACAGACGCAAGTGCTGGAGGAAGTGGGCCGCAAGAGTGCTGCCGACCTCGCACAGATAGAAGCCCAGCAGGCAGAGGCCGCCTTTGAGCTGACTCGTCAGGAGAATCTGCGGGCTTCGGCTATGCTCGACCTGAAAAGGCAGATGGCCTTGCCTTTAAGTGAAGAGTTAAGAGTGAAGAGTGAAGAATCCTTCGGGAGTGAAGATATTTCGAGGAGTGAGGAGTGTGGAATGAGGAGTGAGAATACTCAGAAGGCTGAAAATACCACAAAATCTGTGATAGACTCAACGTCTACAACAAATCTTACTCCACACTCCTCACTCCTCACTCCTCAAAATCACCCAGAACTGCTGCAGGCACGCTATCAGATGCAAGCCAAACTATACGAGTGGCGCCAGGCCCGTGCGTCCCTGTTTCCCTCTCTCTCTCTGAGTGCGGGCCTGAACACCACTTATTTCAAAACCCTGCACACCAAGACAACCTCCTCGTTCAGCGACCAGTTCAAGAACAATATGGGTGAGTACTTAGGTGCCACGTTGAGCATACCCTTGTTCAACCGTCTGCAGACCATCACCAGCATCCGCAAGGCGAAAAACAACTACCGCATCGCCCGAGAGACCTACGAAGACAAGCAGCGGGAACTGGAAAAGCTCTCCCGCGAGGCCTGGCAGGACTGGTTGGCCTACCTGAAACAGACGGAGCAGATGATAGAAAAGGTGGAGGCCGACAGCATAGCCTATCAGTTGACACGCCGACAGTTCGAGGAAGGACTCTCGACGGCTATCGACTTGCATACCACTTCGACACAGCTGCTGCAGTCGAAGGCGACGTTGTTGCAGTGCCAACTGATGGCAATGGTGAAACATGAATTAGTGAGATACTATAACGGAGAACAAATATGGACAGAGTAATTGAGAAAACCAAGACGCAGAAGTTGATGAAATACTGGCCGCATCTGGCTGGAGGCATCGCACTATTGGTTGTTGTGGGTTGGGTGGTGTTCGGCAATCACGCCTCGACACTCAGAGTCAGCAAGGACGAACTGACCATCAGCGAAGTGAAACAGGCCGAGTTCAAGGACTATGTACGTACCAACGGACAGGTGTTGCCCATCCAGGTGGTGCAGATATCGCCAGAGGAAGGCGGCATCGTGATGGAGAAGGTGGTGGAAGAAGGTTCTCACGTGAAGAAAGGCGATGTCATCGTCCGCCTTAGTAATTCAAATCTCGACCTGCAGATACTGAACGCTGAGGCTGAACTGGCCGAGAAGCAGAACCTGCTACGCAACACCCAGGTGGCTATGCAGCAAGACCGCCTGAACAACCAGACAGAACAGGCGCAGCTCGATATGGACACCCAGCGCAAGCAGCGCACCTTCGAGCAGAACAAACGGCTCTATGGAGAGAAATTGATTAGCAAGGAAGATTATTTGCAGTCGCAGGAGGACTACCAGCTTTCTGCCAAGAAACGCTCTTTGGTCTCAAAGCGCCTGAAGCAAGACTCTATCTATCGCACCGTTCAGATGGACCAGATGGAGGACAACCTTCAGAACATGCGTCGCAACGTAGTGTTGGTTCGTCAGCGCAAGGACAAACTCGAGGTGCGCTCTGCCATCGACGGCGAGTTAGGTCTGCTCGATGTGGAGCTGGGCCAAAGCATCAGTCCAGGTCAGAAGATCGGGCAACTGAATGACCTCAGCGATTATAAGGTGCAGGCCAGCATCGACGAACACTATATCGACAGGGTAAGGCAAGGGCTGACGGCGACCTTCACCCGTGGCGAAAGGCTACGGGTAGGCGACGGCACATCGGGAATCAAACAGTATCAGTTGCAGGTTCGCAAGGTCTATCCTGAGGTTCGTGAGGGCAAGTTCCGCTGCGACTTCATCTTTAAGGGCGAGCGGCCTGAGAACATCCGCACAGGCCAGACCTACTACATCGACCTCGAACTGGGCCAGCCTGAGCAGGCCATCATCATCCCTCGCGGCACGTTCTTCCAGACCACAGGCGGCCAATGGATCTTCGTGCTCTCCCAAGACGGGTCGAAAGCCTATCGCCGCAACATCCGCATAGGCCGCCAAAACCCTCAGCACTACGAGATCCTCGAGGGTCTTGAGCCTGGCGAACGTGTCGTCACCAGCGGCTACGAGGCATTCAAAGATAATGAAGTATTAATAATCAAATAGAACAACCACATGAACGTATTCAGAAACATGCTCTATATGGCCCGTCGCTTCAAGACGGCAACGGTACTTAATTTCATCGGACTGACAGTAGCCTTTGCAGCCTGCTATTTGTTCCTGACGCAAGTAACCTACAACCATTCCTTCAACAAAGGACTGACCGATCATGAGCGGCTTTATCGGGTGGAAGTGCCGACTAATTTCTTCAAAAGTGGCTGGCAGTCATTGATAAGCCGTCTGGAAGCAGAGACAATTGAAAAACTGCCTCAGATAGAAAGTATGGCATTGGTACAAGGATGGTCAAAAGACCTGTATATGAAGGGAGAGACGGAGTTCTTCTTCAACAGTTATTCTGTAACCAATAATGCATTGAAGACGCTGGCCCCACGATTGGTGGATGGTGTGCTCACCTGGACGGACGATGACCAACAGGGCATCATTATTCCGGCCTCGATAGCAGAGCGCTATTTCGGCAGTCGTCAGGTTGCAGGTCATTGTATGTGGAATGGCAAGGATAGTATCGTGGTACGTGGCGTGTTCGAGGACTTTCCTGAGAACTCGCTTGCAGGCAATGGCGTCTATGAGAATATGAAGGATGAGAACAAGGACAACCAAGGCAACCACAACTACAATTGTTATGTCAGACTGCATCAGCAGGCAGATACAACAGGAATTGGAGAAGCCTTCAATCAGGCTCTCAAACAGAGATTATATCAACTGTGTGTAGAGCACGATGCGCTTGACGAGTGGGAAAGAGGCGGCTCACAACTTAGCATCCCAGGTCGTCTCCGTCCCGTTAGTGAAACGTGGTTCTCCGGAGTTGATGTCATGGAGGACAAGGGAAATCCCGTCGTTGACCTTATCTTACAACTGGCTTGTCTGTTGGTAATTGTCATTGCAGCCATCAACTTCCTCAACTTCACATTGGCAGAAAGTCCGATGCGCATCAAGAGCATCAACACCCGTCGTGTGCTTGGCAGCAGTCTGTCTGCTCTACGCTTCGGACTGGTTGCAGAGACGGTGGCCATATCTCTCGCGGCTTTCCTGTTGGCAGTAGGAGTCATCTATCTGATCTCCGTCTGGCCGTTTATCAAGGAGATGACAGTGGGCAGCATTGCTCTCAGCAGCCATCCGCTTCTTTTGCTGACATTGGCATTCGTCGCCGTCATTGTGGGCATTGTGGCAGGTACTTATCCTGCTTTCTACGTGACATCATTCCAGCCAGCCTTAGTCTTGAAGGGGTCGTTTGGTCTCTCACCCAAGGGACGGCAACTGCGCACAGGTCTGCTCTGTCTGCAATTTGTCATCACCTCCATTATGGTCATCTACATCAGTATCCTCAATTTGCAGAGTCACTATATTTTCCATTCCGACTATGGCTTTGCCAAAGACGAACTGCTGTTGGCCAACATTAATGAAATCTACGACAAAAGGGATGCTCTACGTTCTGAGTTGATGCAGATGACAGGTGTCAAGGATGCAGGCCTCTCGTTGTTTCCAATAGCCAGCCAAGACCAATATATGGGCTGGGGACGTAGCGACGATAATCATCATGTGAATTTCACAGCCCTGCCCGTTGACTGGCACTATCTGCAAGCGATGGGTATCGAGATTGTTGAAGGCAGAGACTTCAATGAGCATGACAGCGACTGCTATATCATCAACGAGGCAGCCCGCAGCCAATGGAGCTGGGTGGAGATGGATAAGCCGCTGCTCGATAATGACCTGACCGTAGTTGGCGTATGCCGTAATGTCCGCTTTGCCTCTACCCGTATGGATAACAATTCTCCAATGGCTTTTGTTCTCATGGGTGAGAAATTCAAGGACTGGGGCAGCAGACTGCATTGGATGAATGTCCGTGTGGCAGAAGGAGTAGACAAGAAGGAGATGTGCCAGAAGATCAAGGATCTCTGTATGAAGTTTGGTGCGAAGCATGAGCCAACCGTCATTCGTCTTGACCAGAAGTTGGAGGATACCTATAAGGAGGAGTTCCGCTTCATCCGTCAGGTGCTTGTCTTCTCTGTCATCTGTATGATTATCACCCTTATAGGCGTGTTCTGCATGACGATGTTCGAAACGGAGTATCGTCGCAAGGAGATTGGCATCCGCAAAGTGATGGGAAGTACTGCTGGCGAAATCCTCTCCATGCTCTGCCGTCGTTATGTCTGGCTGCTTATCGGCAGTTTTGTCGTTGCTGCCCCATTGGCTTGGTATATCGGCAACCAATGGCTGCAAAGTTTCGCTGAGCGCACGCCTATCTATTGGTGGCTTTTCCCCGTTGCGTTGTTGGCTGTCGCCACCGTCACCCTTGTCACCATCATCATCCAGAGTTGGCGCGCCGCTACTGAGAATCCCATCAACAGCATCAAGAATGAGTAATCTTGTGGGTGTACACCAGTTGGTGGACCACCAATCGGTGAACCATGTTCCCTTCTTCAATTCATCTTCTCGGAGGAGGAGGCCCCATTCTTACGGGGCCTCTGGGAAGCATGTTCTCGTCGTTGCCCCAAATAAGACCTTTAAGCAGCCTGCCAAAATCGAATCCGATTTTCTGTTTGCCGTTGATCTTGATGTATGGACTAACAATAGGATCGGTAACCCATTTGCCTGACATGGGATTCAAGTAACGTCTCACACCAGTATCAACGCCAAAGTTCTTAGAAACCCGGATATCGGCATAGCCGCCATAGGTTGTAGTAGCGAGATAAGGATTGACCATCGGACTAATCATCGACGAGTTGGCATAATAATAGCCAAAGGCATGCAGCGAGAGGCGCTCGTTAACCCGATAGCCGACAGTACCTCCTACCCCATAGCGCGTTTCCAAGAACCCCATGCTTGAAAATCGGTATTTATCGGCAAGCACCGAAGCCGAGAATGTCCATCGTCCTAAATTCTGTTGCAGGGTCAAGGCTCCTGATTCACGGTCCAGAAGTCCAGGCATGACATTCACGCCACCACTGGCAATGATGTATGCACCACGCCAGGGCTGAAACAGTTTACCGCCCTGCATGGTATTGATTTCCCAACTTCCCCTACGGTTATCATAGAGACTAGGCGATACATCGAGTTTGGTAGCCTGCGGATTGAGTGATAACGATTCAAGGGGCTTTTGCAGTAAACCTGCATCATATTGCGGAGGACTCATCATGAGTTGCGGTTTCAAGTTTGATTCCAGATGGTAAGCTTGGGGCTTAACGCTGTCGTTAAGCTCTGTCTGAGCGTAAGAGCAGAATACGGATAAGCCCAAAGCCATCAATAATAACAGTAGTTTCTTCATCTTAGGAATCCCCCATGAAGGGCTTGTAATCGGGTACAAAGATAGGCATAAAAATACTGACGAGCACCAACCTTTAACATTCTCTCCGCTTTTTCTAACATATTTAACCTCAAGGTGTCTAATAATCATACGCTGAGGTGTCTAATAATTAGACAATCTGCTTCCGCCAGGGTGAAAAACCTTGGCGGATTCGTTTTTATGGCGTAATTTTGCAGTGTCATTTTTAGACATAAGAACATAAGAACAAAATAATAAAACATGAAGAGTTATTTCAGATTCCTTTCGCGCAACAAGCTATATACCTTAATAAATATAGCAGGGCTGGTGGTGTCGTTGATGTTCATCATCCTGATGGGCGACTACACCTGGCGGCAGTATAGCATCGACAGTTGGCATAAGAATTCTGACCGCATCTACCTGATGGGTGAAGAGAGTTGTTTCTTCTTGTGGCCTCAGGCGGCAGAGGGCATCCAACGGCTGTGCCCTGATGTGGAGCAGACCTGCTGCGTGATGAGTCAGATGGGGCGTATTCAGTATGGAGAAAAAGAGGTGAAAGATGATGATGGTGAGAATGGCATCATCATGTTGGCCGATTCGTCCTTCTTCCAGTTGTTCGACTTCCCATTGGTGGAAGGTGACCGCAAAACCGCCCTCGATGCACCCGACAAGTGTGTCATCACTGAACGGCTGGCCCATCGTCTCTTTGGCGACAAGAATCCTATCGGTGAGTCGCTGCAGATTGTGGGTGAGCGCCATGTGCGAATAAACCATGTTGACCCTTACGACACGACGCTGGTCTATACCATCAGCGGCGTGATGAAAGATATGGATCGTACGGTGCTGCCCAATGAGACACAAATCATTGTCAGCATGCAGCGCTATCCGCAAGTGATGGGTTACCAACTGGACGATAAATCCTTTGTCATTGGAGGTACAGGTGCCGCCAAGGCGTTCTTCTTGATGAAGCCTGGCACCAATGTCGAGGCCACGAGGGAAATAGCCTCCAGATACATCGACGAGCACCACCACGGCGTATGGCGTGACAGCAAGCCAACGATGACCCCACTCACCGACATCATGTTTGCACCACAGAACAATGGCTTAGGTTTGCAGAAGGGCGACAAGACGCGACTACGCATCCTGTTGGCAGCCGTACTCGCCATCCTCTTCTTTGCCATTAGCAACTACATCAACCTGACCGTAGCCAATACCGGGTTCCGTGCTAAGGAGATGGCCACGCGACGGCTCTTCGGCAGCAGCCAGCGAGAGATTTCGCTGAAGTTGATTGTGGAGTCAACGTTGATGGTCGCATTCTGCTTTGCCGTTGGACTGGCTTTGGCTTTCTACTTCCAAGATGCCGCCTCAGAACTATTCAGAGGGAAAATCAGTCTGAACAACGATATCAGCGTGGGCAGCATCAGTCTTTGTCTCGGTTTTATCCTGCTCTTGGGCTTCGTTTCGGGCATCCTGCCCTCATGGCATATTTCCCGTTATCAGCCTATCGACATTGTCAAGGGCTCGTTCCGTTTTCATTCCAAGATGGTGCTAGGGCGTTTATTCATCATTGTGCAGAACGTGGTCACTGTCACTATGCTTACCGCAGCCCTCGTCATCTGGTTGCAGTTGAACCACCTCATCCATGCGCCGCTAGGCTTCAATTCGGAGAACCTGTTCTATGTAGAAAGTCCGGTTGGCAAGAGCCAGACTGTGAGAAATCTGTTGGAGAAGATGCCCTTCGTTGAGCGTATCGGCTGCTATCAGGGGAGCACGTTTACGGGCTATAACTTCCATGGAAAGGGGGTCAAAAACAGCGAGGGCGACTACGAAATGCTGATGACAACCGATTTGGACAAGGAGGCTTTCGACCTCTTAGGACTGAAAATCATCCGTGACAACGGTGCAACCAACAATGGCTACTATCTGAACGAAGAAGCCCTGCGCCTGCTAAACTATACTGGCAATGAAAAGGATTTTGTGTGGGGTGATGATCAGAAGGATCTCATAGCCGGGATACTGCAGGATTTCCGCATCATCAATGTGCTGGAGGATGTGCGGCCGATGGCTATCCGGAAGTTGGAAACGGTGGAAAATCCCAATTACCTGGTGAAGACAAATGGCGATAAGCATGCCATGAACGCTTTCAGGTCGATGCTTCAGGAACAAGGTGTCCCAGAAAAAGACTTGCAGTATTATGCCCTCAGCATGGAAGACTGCATCGCCGAGACGTTTGAGGAGCATCAGAATACGCTTGATATTATCACCCTCTTCACCCTCATTGCCATCGTTATCTCGGTCATGGGCTACATGGGGTTGTCGCTCTTCTTCATCCGCCAGCGGCAGAAGGAGATTGCCATCCGCAAAGTGATGGGCTCGACATCGGGCGAGGTGCTGCTGCTGATGCTCCGCACGTTCTCAATCCCAATGCTGATTTCGTTTGTCATTGCTGTGCCTATCTCTTGGTACATCATGACCGACTGGCTCAGCAACTTCAGTTATCGCATCGCGCTCAGCCCTTGGATATTTGCTGCCGCCGGGTTTACCTGCTTCATCATTTCCCTGCTCACCGTCATCATCCAGAGCTGGCGCGCTGCTTCTGAGAATCCGATTAACAATATAAAGACAGAATAAACAATGATTAAACTTGAAAACATTCAGAAGGTGTTCCGCACGGAAGAGGTGGAGACCGTAGCATTGGGCGGTGTATCGCTCGAAGTGAAGAAAGGTGAGTTCGTGGCCATCATGGGGCCTTCGGGCTGTGGCAAGTCTACCTTATTAAATATATTAGGCTTGCTCGACAATCCCACCAGTGGCAAGTATTGGCTCGATGGTGAGGAAGTGGGTAAACTGAAGGAGAGTCAGCGCACGAAGGTTCGCAAGGGGCAGATAGGCTTCGTGTTCCAAAGCTTCAATCTGATAGACGAATTGAATGTAGAAGAGAATGTTGAGTTGCCTTTGACCTATCTGGGCGTGCCTAAGAAGGAGCGCAAGGTGAGGGTAGAAGAGGTGCTGCGCCGTATGGCCATCTCGCACCGTGCCCACCACTTCCCCCAGCAGCTCTCTGGTGGTCAGCAGCAGCGCGTCGCCATTGCCCGTGCCGTCGTGATGAACCCCAAACTGATCCTCGCCGACGAGCCTACAGGTAACCTCGACTCTAAGAATGGTCTGGAGGTGATGCAACTGCTCACCCAACTGAACCAGGAGGGCACCACCGTACTGATGGTGACGCACTCTGAGCGCGACGCCGGCTATGCCCAACGCATCATCAATCTGCTCGATGGTCAGGTGGTGCCAGAGGTCAGTCTTTGAAATCGAGCGTCAGTTGCTGTTCCTCAGCGGCCCGCTTCTGCTGGGTCTTAGAGAGCAATAACGGACGCAGACGCTCAGGACGCAGTTCGTTGATGCCAATAATTGGTTGTGAGAAGGCGGAGGTCAATTCACCACAGGTGATGAAATACTTCGCCTTCTTCATCACAACCCCCATCTTCTTCAGGTGGTAACTTGTCAGACGGTTGAAGCGACGCGAGTTCACGATGAGGATGGCACTCTTCACGCCGATGCCTGGCACACGGAGGATGCGCTCATAGTCATCCTTGTTGATATCCACAGGAAAAGCCTCAGGATGCCTCAACGCCCAGCCCAACTTAGGATCGACATCGAGGTCAAGATGCTCATGGGCATCGTCGACAATCTCATCCACATTGAAATGGTAGAAGCGCATGAGCCAGTCTGCCTGATACAGACGGTTCTCGCGCACCAGTGGCGGCTGCTTCAAGATGGGCAGACGAGGGTCGTAGGTGTTCACACTGACGTAGCCTGAATAATACACGCGCCGCATGGTGGGCTGCTGGTACATGGCGTTCGACATCTTCAGGATATCGAGGTCGCTCTCCTTCGTGGCACCCACGATCATCTGCGTAGACTGTCCGGCAGGCACAAAACGAGGTGCATGGCGGAACTTACGACGGTCTTCCTTATTCTCCAATACCCCCTGCTGAATCTGTGACATGGGCAGGAAAATGCTCTGATGGTTCTTCTCAGGTGCCAGAGCCTTCAGCGATTCTTCCTTGGGAATCTCGATGTTGATGCTCATACGGTCGGCATAGCGCCCTGCCTCCTGCAACAGTTCTTGCGAAGCCCCAGGGATGGTCTTCAGGTGGATATAACCATTGAAGCGGTGCACCGTCCGGAGGTCGCGCACGATAGCCGTCAGCCGTTCCATCGTATAGTCAGGATTCCTCACCACACCACTCGACAGAAACAGTCCCTCGATATAGTTCCTGCGATAGAACTCCATGGTGATCTCCTCTAGTTCCGAGACGGAGAGTGTTGCGCGCTTGATGTCGTTCGAGCGACGGTTAATGCAGTAGGCACAGTCGTACATGCAGTAGTTCGTCAGCATCACCTTCAGCAGCGAGATACAGCGCCCATCATCGGCAAACGAGTGGCAGATGCCCACGCCTCCCACCGTCGAGCCCACCATCCCCTGCTTGCCTTTGCGCACGGTGCCGCTCGACGAGCACGACACATCGTACTTCGCCGACTCTGCGAGTACTCGCAGCTTCTCCATCGTCTTCTCCGTCAGCATAGGGCAGATTGATCGTTATTTCTTGGCGTTGGGACAGTGCTGGCAAAGGAAATCGTAGACGAAATCGAAGTCCTCGTCGGGCACGAATATGCGGTTCTTGTTCAGCAACTGGTTCACCTTGATGAGGTTCTGACGGCGGCGGGCCTTGATGCGCTTTCCAGACTAAAACCGTCCTCGCAACCGATGAGCAGCACGTTAAACAGCCACACCAGTCCGAAACTGATGCCCAGCACCCAATAGACATCAAACAGGATGCTCGGATTCTTCAGCATCGGCACCTCGTAAACCCAGCGGTATTTCCCATCCGGGTAAAGCGTCACGCGACTGTCGGATTTGCCTTTTATCTGTTTCATTGGTGCAAAGATAATGCAAATCGTGTAGAATCCACGATTTTAATTGTTAATCTAGCTGAAATCCCGCCAACCATGAGTCATTAAGACACGTAACGGTTACATGGTTACAGCTGTAACCATGTAACCTTTTACTCTCAGACGCAATAGAATTGTAAACAAAATTCAATGATCTGCTCTTGTTTTGTAAACGATTTCTATCTGTCTGATTTACAACCTCTTATGATTGCTTGATTTTAGGCTAAGGAAAGTCGGACTTTAGGCTAAGGAAACTCCGAGAAAGGAGCCTACTTTCTCCGAGAAAGGTGCCTACTTTCTCCGAGAAAACTCTATGCAACACAAATATGTAAAACAATTTCCAAATATATGGATAAAAAAGGTTACATGGTTACAGCTGTAACCATGTAACCGTTATATGTCTCGCAGGCCACCTTTGAGACAAAACCCACTAATAATTTGCAAGCTTCACATTTTATTTGTACCTTTGCGGCGATAAACGAGAAAACTAGCAAATCTATCAATAAATAAAACCGAGTATGAGAAAATCATTTGTTTGTTTGGCTCTTGCAGCCGTGTGCTGCCTGAGTGCCTCGGCACAGGAGAAGCTCTTCAACAGTGCCAGTGTTCAGTCTCCCGTCGTCAACAAGGACGGCACAGTGACATTCAACCTCTTTGCCCCCAAGGCTGTCAAGGTCGAGGTGACAGGCGACTTCCTGCCTACGCAAACCATCGAGGTGGAAGGCTTTGGCAAGTATGATGCCCCAGGCGTGGCTGCCCTAAAGGAGGGTAAGAACGGCGTGTGGAGTTACACCACCCAGAAGCTTGCCCCTGAGATGTACAGTTACACGTTCAACATCGACGGTATGACGGGTGTGAAGGATCCTGCCAATATCTACGTGAATCGCGATATTGTGTCGTTCAGTAATATCTTTATCGTCAGCGACGAGAAGGGTGACAAGGGCGATCTCTATCGTGTGAACGAGGTGCCCCACGGCAATCTCTCGAAGGTGTGGTATCCCAGCCCCACGCTGAAGATGCAGCGCCGTATGACGGTCTACACTCCTGCCGGTTATGACAAGGGCGGCAAATACCCCGTGCTCTACCTCCTGCATGGTGCCGGAGGCGATGAGAACGCCTGGAGCGAACTCGGACGTGCTGCCCAGATTCTCGACAACCTGATTGCTACGGGCAAGGCCAAGCCCATGATCGTCGTCATGCCCAACGGCAATCCCAACTGTCAGGCAGCCCCTGGCGAGTGGTCTTGGGGTATGTACACACCTGGCTTCCGCGATAGCGGTACAGGTCCTACTGAGCCTGCCGCAGCATCTATCCCCGAAAGCTTCATGGACATCGTGAACTACATCGACGCCAACTACCGTACTATCAAGAGTCGTGCAGGACGTGCTGTCTGCGGGCTCTCCATGGGTGGTGGACACACCTTCCACGTCAGCCTGCTCTATCCCAACAGCTTCGACTACTACGGACTCTTCTCTGCTGGTCTACATCTGGGTACAGGGCAGATCATGGGCCGCCCCTTTGCTGAACAGATCAAGGCTGATCCCGACTTCGCCCAGCAGTCTGCCCGTCTCTTCGGCAGCAAGCCCAAGCTCTACTGGATGGGTATGGGTAAGACCGACTTCCTCTATCAGGCCACAGTCGATCTGCGTGCCTATTGGGACTCGAAGGGCTACAAGTACGAGTACGTCGAGACTGACGGCGGCCACATCTGGCGCAACTGGCGCATCTACCTGACGATGTTCGCCCAGAAGATCTTCAAGTAAAACAAATCCTCCCTCGTCAGTACGGCGAGGGAGTTTTTTATAACATGACAAAGGCCTTATTGCGCGTTATCACAGAACGAGTCCCAGAGATCAGAGGGACAGGTCATTGATTCTTTCTGAAAAAAGATCAATGACCTGTCCCTCTGATCTTGCTCAAAGAGAGAGCTGTAAGGAATCGTTATGTTTAGCGCACAATCCGCTTCTTGCCGTTCTGGATGTAGACGCCTTTGGCAGGAGTGGCAGAGAGGCGGCGGCCTTGAAGGTCGAAGATGGCACCGTCGCTATTGAGGGTGTTTGACTTGATGCCGTGGACAGATGTAGCAGACTGGTATATCACCTCACCATTCACCTCACAGGCCACAAGACTGTTGTAATTGCCTGGAAGCGGCAGCATACCGAAGAAATCCATCGTTGCGCCTACCCCTTCTATCCACGACAAGTTCCCTATGACAAACGGCTCGTCGTCCTTATCTGGCTGCTGTGCCTGAAAATCATAGCGGTTGACGCTCTTGCCATTCACCTCAATAGCGCTGATAGCCTGGGTTATCAACTCGATGGCATTCATGTGAAACACATCGCCCACATCACAACCAAAGTCGTACAGAAGTGCTGGCTCTTCAATCGATGATTCTTCTTTATAAGGGAAGAAACAATACACCTTCTTGTTTTCCTCAAAGAGTGCGCCCTCATACTGGCGTTCACCGTCGCCGTACATGTTCTCAGAATACATCTTCAGACAATCCTTACCTGCTACCACCGTATCCCCCTCAAGCGTGTAGTGGTAGTCATACACATACTGATAGGTGTCATGATGGTAAGTCCACTTCTTTCCTTGTTCCACCAGAGGGCGATAGTCGTCCTGCGCAAAGTCGGATGTTCTTTTCTTTGGCCACACGTCATAAAGTACCTCCCCGTTGCGCTCAAAATGGACGAGCATGGAACGATAGTGGCGCTCTGGATTATCAAATGACAAGACGAAATATGGGTTTGGCGGGCCAAAAAGGCATTCTCCGTCGTTCCATTCCGTTATACCAATTCCTTGAATAATACGCCCGCCATTCGTGTTAACATTTCTTTTTGGACTATTGGACTTATCATCAGGGGCTTTGCCGTCCAAATCCACGTACTTCAAAGATTGCGAACCTCCATAGTACCCTTCTTTTATTTCGTCTATGATGCCATAGTAGAAACGAGGACTCACAAGGCTTGTCGTATTTGACATAGTAATATCCTCATAATAAAGTCCTTTCCCAACGTTCCAGTCAAACTGGTACGCCTCTCCAGGCCATGGCACATAAGATCCTCCCTCATAGTTGTGAGTCATAATTGAAACCAAGACACTATTATGTCCATTGTATTCGGCTTCCCGAATTAGAAGCGTAAGAGAGTCTGTCCATTCAGGGCCATTTGTGTAGACTTTCTTGTAGATCCAGTCCCTATCTGGATATTCTCCTCGCACATAGTATTCTATCGTCTCAAAATTCGGCACCCATTCGTCGCCGACCTGTGAATACCAGTTGTCATACTTCAGGGTGTCCAGCCTGATCTCCGTCCATTTCGTTCCTTCGGGGAAATACTCTTGGGCAAATACGACTGTCTGCACAGTCAAGAACAATAAAAGCAAGATGTTTCTTTTCATATTAATATTCCTAATAGTTTATTTCTGAGGGTAAAACGGTCAATTGCGCTCCTAATTTTATTTCTACACCTTTTGTCAGTTCAAACGTTCCTTTCGTTTCAAAGGTATAATCTGAATCCTGTTCAAAGGTTACATCTCCTTGGGTTCCGCTTCTTACGTCCCTTCCGCAAGTCACATCCTTTACAATAGCATAGTGCGCACCATGAAGTGTAGCATTTTGGATTGTCAGCGGCATAATCTGCGGTAGGCAATTCTTACCTGTCAAAGTTATAAGGCTGTTCGCTACATTTGAAAGTGTTTTTGAGCCATATGTACCAAGGACGGGGAGGGGCAAGGGTGCTACCATCACTCGCACTTCCTGTTTTAATAATGTGCATAGGGACTTGCACTGAGAGTCCGTAAGAGGAGAAACATACACAAGTCAAGAGTAATGCAAGCATCATTTTCTTTGCAGAATTAATTTCCTTTTTCATTTACGTTTTTTTATTATTAACAAAAATGACAGGCCTTGTCAGTTGCAAAGTTAATAAATAAAAGTATTACAAAGGTATTTTCTCACTTGAAATCACCTTTAAAAACTTGTAGAAATGAAATTACAAGAAATTGAAGGTTAAACAATTTTCATGATACGCTCGTCTAAATCTTTTGGACTTCCCTTAATACCATAAACTTTCAAGAGAATACCTTTACGAAGATTTGAGATATAGGCGTCGTCTCGGTCAAGTAACTTACTGATGGCTGATGGCTTAAAATGACATCTTATTAACAAGCACACCTCGTACTCAATTGGTCGCAATGTTTGATGAAGATTTACTGCCTCATAGAAATTGGGAATGAGTTCATTAATCAGTTTCCTCAATTCTTTAAGCTGCCCCTGAGTAGCAGGCTGTACGGGATTATAAGCTAAAAGAGCTATCAAATCTTGGATAATTGCTGCATCGCGCAAACGCTCTTCCAAATCTACATGATCTTTGGCAGATTGACTGCGCTGATAATGCCTTATTTGCATTTGCAAATCTACTATTTCTTTGCTTTTCTTAGTAATTATGGCCGAGGCACTATCATTATTCTCCTTCAATTCCATCAAGTCAGATTGGGCTTGTTCCAATAGGTTTTGTGTCTGTTGGTATTGCGTTTCTTTTAGTTTCTGCTCTATCCTATGATGGCGCAACCTTAGCCAGATTATCACAGCAACAAGCACAATCATTGCAATGATAACACCAATGGCAATATATGCATTGCGGGCGGCATTAGCCTTATCTTCAGCCAGACGCTTATGGTGATTATAGTTATAAGAAGCCTGAAACTTCTGAATGTTCTGCATCTCGGATTCAGAATAGGCGGAGTCATTTAGAATATAGCCAAGGTTTGCATATTTGGCAATAGAATCGGACATACGTCTTTGCTCATAGACTTTTTGCAGCCCTTTACAACCCGCAATCTGGTTGTTGACATCCTTGCTATCTCTTAGTTCCTTTCTAAACATGTATTCTGCAGAGTCTAATTGATGAAGCGCCAAATAGTATTCACCTTTGATGTAATAATATATTTCGCGCCCTTCAACGATGTTTCCATAATCATCAAAAAGACCAGATTGATTCTCATAAATGTCACAATATATCCTTGCCTTTTCTATCTCTCCTTTTTCGACTAATGAACTAATCGCAGGAGCCAATGTCTGAGCCGCGCGTTTTGCATTTCCAATTCTATTAAACAAATCTGAAGCCTTTTCTTTAATAAGGATTACGGAATCGCGGATCATTAAATAGTCATAAGCATCACCTTGCTGCGCAAAACATTCTATCGCTTGTAAAGTGTCCTTACCTTTCCACGCATAATATGATGCCAGACGAAGTTCCCGTAACTGACTTCGAGGCTGAACTTGGAGATTAAAAATCACTGCACTCTGGGCATGAATGCGGCTCAGTACCTTATAGTCACAGTCGGCAGAGGTGGTGTCGGCGCAGTCGGCGGCCTCCATGTAGGTCTCGAGGGCGCGGGGCAGCTCGTCAAGGCAGTAGTAGGTGCGGCCGAGGATATAGCGGGAGCGCATCCGCTCGTTGGCATCACCGTGACGGTCGAAATACTTTACGAGGTCTTCGGCCAGCGAGTCGTTGAGCATGGGCTGGCCGCTGCGGTTCTGCTGCTCCAGCTGTTCGAGCTGCTGCAGCCGCTGTGCCTTGTCGCCGCTGCAGCCTATCGAAAGGCCGAGGGCCAAAAGGCAGAAGATGCCGTACACAAGTTTCTTCATCTGGCTGCAAAGATACATCTTTTTATTTGAATCGCAAAAGATTTGACCGCAAAAAATCCCCAGCCAACACAAGCGGAGGCTGGGGATTCTTCTTATGCTTGAATCCTGCGGGAGGATTGGTCTTTAATCCTGTGGGATTAGTCTGCGACGAGGGTGAAGCGCTTGAAGGCAACGATCTTCAGATCCTTGTCCTGCTTGGCGAGCCACTGGGCTACAGTAGCCTTGTCACCATCGCCGAACTGGAACTCCTGGTCAACCAGGCAGTTCTCCTTCAGGAACTTCTGCACGCGGCCCTTGGCGATGTTCTCGATCATAGGCATCTTCAGCTGGGCCTCACCTTCGGCCTTTGCCTCTTCCTTGATCTTACGAGCCTCGTCGGCCTGCTCCTGAGTGAGCCAGCCCTTGGCCATGTTGCTCTCGATGTGGTCGTCAGAATCCACGAGGTTGGGGTTCAGACCAGCCTTCTTAAGCTTCATCTCCACGAACTTCTCCACCTGCTCCAGCTTGGTCTTCTCAACAGCGGTCTTGTATTCCTCGTCGAGAATCTTCTGGTCAACGCTGGCGGCATCGAGAGCCACGGGCTTCATGGCAGCCACCTGCATGGCCACGAGGTGACCCTGCTCAGCGGCGGGCTTGTTGGTCTGTACCATAGTGCACAAGGTGTTCTTACCCATGTGGTTGTAAACCTCGATGTTCTCACCTTCGAGTGTCAGGTAGCCGTCGAGCTCCATCTTCTCACCAGTGATACCAGAACGCTGTGTGACAGCCTCCTGAGCGGTCTGACCGTTGATTTCGAGAGCCTTTACAGCCTCGAGGTCAGCAGCCTTGGCGGCGATGGCGGCATCGAGGATGCTCTGGGTCAGAGCGATGAAATCGGCACCGTTAGCCACGAAGTCGGTCTCGCACTTCAGGGCAAGCATGGCGGCAAAGCCGTCAACAGCCTTTACGAGTACACAACCATTGGAAGTCTCACGGTCACTACGCTTGGCAGCGATAGCCAGTCCACGCTCACGGAGCAGCTCCTTGGCCTTGTCGAAGTCGCCCTCGGCCTCTGTCAGAGCCTTCTTTACGTCGGCCAGACCAGCGCCGGTCATAGCGCGAAGCTTCTTGATATCGTCAATTGAAATTGCCATAATTCTATAAACTATAAACTTTAAACTATAAACTAATGATTACTCAGCAGCAGGAGCTTCTTCTGCTACGGGAGCAGCCTTTTCCTCAACTGCGGGAGCAGCCTCCTTGCGGGGCTTGCGGGCAGCGCGCCTGGGCTTTGCCTCTTCGCCCTCAGCCTCGGCCTGAGCGTCGGCAGCCTTCTCGTCGGCCTTCTCGGCCTTGCGCTCCTCGATACCCTCGGCGATAGCTGAGCAGCAGGCGTCGAGAATGATCTCTACGCTGTCCTTGGCATCGTCGTTGGCGGGGATGACGAAGTCGATGTTGTTGGGATCGGAGTTGGTATCAACGATACCAAACACGGGGATACCCAGACGGTTAGCCTCACGTACGGCAATCTGCTCCTTCAGTACGTCGACCACGAAGAGTGCGCTCGGCAGACGGGTCAGGTCGGCGATAGAACCGAGGTTCTTCTCCAGCTTGGCGCGCTGGCGAGTCACCTGCAGCAGCTCGCGCTTAGAGAGGTTGGCATAGGTACCGTCGGCCATGAGACGGTCGATGTTTGCCATCTTCTTCACGGCCTTACGGATTGTGGGGAAGTTGGTGAGCATGCCACCGGGCCAGCGCTCGATGACGTAGGGCATGCCAATGCTGGCAGCCTTCTCGGCAATCACTTCCTTGGTCTGTTTTTTAGTAGCTACGAACAGAATCTTCTTGCCACTCTTGGCAATCTGCTTCAGGGCGTCGGCAGCCTCGTCGATCTTGGCGACTGTCTTGTGCAGGTCGATGATGTGGATACCGTTACGCTCGGTATAGATGTAGGGAGCCATGGCGGGGTTCCACTTGCGCTTCAGGTGGCCGAAATGGCAGCCAGCCTGCAGCAACTGATCAAAATTTGTTCTTGACATTTTCTTGAATCTTTTAATTGTTTACTTTCTTTTTTAATTCTTTTGTCCAGAATCAGCCAATGAGTAATTGAGAATTGAGAATTGTGAACTAAGAGGTATGACCACCTTTGTTCATGCTAACTCTCATACAAGTCTCATTGGTTTAGATACTAAACTAGTTTTTGAAGTACTGAGAGTAATCATATCTCTCAGTTCTCACCTCTCAGTTCTCCGTTGGATTAACGCTTACTGAACTGGAAGCGACGGCGTGCCTTCGGCTGACCCGGCTTCTTGCGCTCTACCTCACGGCTGTCGCGTGTCAGGAATCCGGCATCCTTCAGCTGCTTCTTATCTTCTTCGTTGATCTTCACCAAGGCGCGGGCAATGGCAAGGCGCAGAGCCTGGCTCTGACCAGTGAAGCCACCACCGTCGAGGTTAACCTTGATGTCATACTTCTCAGCGCACTCCAGCAGGTTCAGCGGCTGCTTCACCACATACTGCAGAATGGCTGAAGGAAAATAAGTCTCTAAATCCTTCTTGTTGATCGTGATCTTGCCAGTACCCTCAGAAACATATACGCGGGCTACGGAACTCTTGCGACGACCTATTGCGTTGATTACTTCCATTGTCTATAAACTTTAAACTTTAAACTATAAACCATTACTTGTACTGGTTGATGTCGATAGCCTTCGGCTGCTGAGCGGCATGGGGATGCTCGGTACCCTCGTAGATGTAGAGGTTGTTCAGCAGGCTGCGTCCGAGGGGACCCTTCGGCAGCATGCCCTTCACGGCATGGCGGAGGATGCGCTCTGTTCCGAAGGGCTTCTTGCGAAGCTCAGCGGGCGTATTGAAACGCTGGCCACCGGGATAGCCCGTGTAGCGGGTGTAGACCTTGTCGGTCTCTTTCTTACCAGTGAATACCACCTTCTGGGCATTGATAATGATTACGTTGTCACCGCAGTCAACGTGCGGGGTGAAAGTTGGCTTGTACTTTCCGCGGATCAGCTTGGCTACCTTCGAAGCAAGGCGACCCACCACCTGATCGGTGGCATCGATCACTACCCACTCCTTCTTTGCTGTTTCCTTGTTCACGGAAAGAGTCTTGTAACTTAAAGTGTTCATTTCTTTTTAAATTTACTACTAAAAAACAGTTTTACTTAATTATTGTACGCACATAAACCCACATCCGAGAGTCTAAACCCGGCTGCAAGTCTAACGAACGTCCCCTTCGGGACTCTCTCCCTCTGGGATTTCTGGACTGTCGATTCACGAACCGCTGTGCCCGGCCAAAGACACCGCTATTCACACTTCAATCCCGGGGATTCTAAGTCTCTCCCCAATAATCGGACTGCAAAGGTACGAACATTTTTCCTTTCACATGCGCCTTTGCAGTTCGAGAAGCAGATATTTTATGATTATTTAACTGTTTATTTTAATGCTTTCTCTATTTCTGTCCTCATACGGTCAACGCCAGGGAAACCGATGTGCTTGAAGGTCTGCTGGCCTTGGGTGTCATAAATAGCGTAAGTGGGGATGCCGTTTGACTCATACTTGTTGAGGATGTAGTTGTACTGTGCATCCGTCAGGTAATAGTGGTCGCCATTGATGTCCTTAATCATCTCATACCATGTATCAAGAGGCGACGATGGCGGTGTGAGATAGACAAACTGGATGTTTTTGCCCTTCATATCTTCCTTCATTGGCTTCATCATCTGATGGCCGGCACGGCAGGGGCCGCACCATGTTGCCCAGATGTCGATGAGTACAGCCTTGTCCTTATAACGGTCAAGAATGGTTTGCAGAATATTCTCTGGGGCTACGTCATCAAACTTTTGATAGAACACATTCTCCTGGTTTGTCAACTGGTCAGCGATGCGCAGCTGCTCGGCTTCATACTCCCGTAAGACTGCCAAACAATCCTCGTTGGTGATATCGCCTATTATCTCAAGTATTGTACTATCATTGGCCAGCTTAAAGGGTATTTTCAGCAGGTCCAAATTAAAGGCATTCTTTTCAGCAGCCGTCTTGTCGAAGTAAAGTACCATCTTCTGCCAAAAAGCGGAGCTACATGGAGATGCCGGCTCATTCAGATACTTAAAAGTATAAGGTATTTCTTCTTGTGAGAGAGGAAGTAACGCCTCGTTCATCTTGAGTTTCTCGTCGAAATGATCTATCGTTCTATAAATGATGCCATCGTCATCTACTCCGTATTCGCTAAAAATGAATGCGAACTGACGTGTCCATTTCACAAAATTGTCTTCAGCCGCCATACAGAGCAGGTCTTTAGCCGCTTTGGTGTATTTGGTAGCCTTGATATCAGCAACACGTTGGTTGAAGATGTCCGTCAGACACTGCAGACGTTCTTCCTTAGTGTTGCAATTCTTGACTTTGAGGAAGGTACTGTCGTTATCCCTGTAAGGCTCAAACTTGCTGTAGGCATCAATCAGATCCATATTGGTCTTAGCCATGTAGCCTTTGAACGCCAAGAACGGGCGTTGGTCGTTGGTGACCTTTAACAGAATTGAGGTTTCTTGACCTGGGGCGATGATGATTTTGGGGAATGACATTCCCTGTATGCCTACCGTTACCTCGCGGGCCAGCCACAGGGGAATCTCAACCGTCAGTGTACCGTCGTCTGCAAAGGGGAACTCTTTGTCGAATGAATCTCTGGAGCTTAAAGGTGTGAAGCCACCCACGTGGAACTTTAATTTCATAGCGGGCTTATAGCCCAGCATCTTTACCTTAATGGTTGCTATACCTTTATTAATCTTAGCAATGGGCAATGTCTCGTCCTTGGTATAATTGACATCCTTCCAGTCGTCGGGCAATACCGTTTCCTGTGAGGTATTGCCATCGCAGATGTTCCAGAACTTGAAGTCACCATCGTTATAGCCCTCCAGAAAGTCCATCTGCTTGGTGTCCATCGGTACGGGATTGAAGTGGAGCGCCAGACAGGCCTTTCCGCTTTGAGGCATCCAGAAAAGGGAGTCGAGTTGCAGGTCATACTCCTGCTCACTGGTCTTTGCGCCACTCATGATGTTGTACTTCGCTCCGTCGGGTGTCTGTAGGAACGACTCCTTGGCGAAACGAATCCAACTGCCAGGACTGTAGTTCGCAAGAATGTGTAGCACTGTCTCCGTCTGCTTCAACTCCACCTTGGTGATGACGAATTCAGAGCTGCTTGCTCCCATAAAGGCCGACGGGTTTTGCCACACGACCTCTTTCTGTGCCTGTGCCGTCATGCCGACGAGCGCCAGCATTATTGTTGATAATAGTTTCTTCATATCCGTTAATTTGTTAGTTTGCTGCAAAGATATAAAATCGGGGGTAATTAGCGCTATTAATTGTCTGACAATTAACTCACATTTCGATTTTTTAACCTGCCATCGTTGAAGGAAAAAGGCACGGGATGCATCACTGCGGCCCATGCCAATCCCGGGGTTGAATCAAAATCAGATCTGTATCAGTTATTTATATCATCTCATAACTTCTGCATCTCGCCCAGATACTACTCAATCTGGCTGGTGATGTACTCTAATATGAACTTATACATCTCCATCTGCTCATTTGATGACATGCAGTTGTCTTTCGCTACCTTCACTAATCCACTGAAGTGAGTCTCAATTGACTTGTTCAAAGTGAGGATTTTCTTGTATAGCGATTCCAGTCGGACTCTGCCAGCAGGATACGGCGTATTTTTTATCGCATCAAAGGTTTCTTCCAGAGTTCTTCGAGCAAATCCTTTTCGGAGACGTCGAGATAGTCCATGACGATGAGGCCCTTGTAAGCCTTCTGGAAATAACGGTGCTATTTCACGATGGTTCTTGGGTGGTATTCGAACAGCTTCTGGTTGTCACGAAGTTCCTTGATATCGAGGGTGAGCACGCAGCCAGACCAGTTGGCACCCCAGGCGTTGAAGGGCTCGCGTGCTGGAGCGATGTAGGTCACCTTAGTCAGTTCCAAAGGCAATGGATCAAATACCAGCACGTAGGCTATATAGTCGCCAGCCATACCCTCCATAAAGAATAGTTCGTCTAAGGGGATGCCTTGTATCTCACGGAGTTTGTACTGGTGGCCCGTCTCGTCGATGAGTTTGGTGTCACGGTCAAAGCCAAAATACTCGCGTGTCCAGTTCTGTTCGCAGCCAACGGCAAGGTAGGTGGCCTCCGGGGTGCGCCATATTGCCTTCGTATCATCCTCTAGCGGTTTTATCAGGTGGGCATCAGTCATTACCTTCCAGGTGTTCCAGTTCTGACGGTCATAAGGCTTGTCCTCGAACATGTGCTCTTTGAGCAGACGGGGTTTGCGAAACTGCGGAATGGTATCGAAATACTGGGCTGTTCCAGGGAAGTCATTACCGATTCTTACAGGTAATCCCATCATGTTCCAGCAGGAAACGCCATAGATCCTTATGTCTTTCGTTGTTTCAGGTAGCGGGGCGAAGAATATCTTCAGGTCGAGCACATCGCCTTTCTTCGCCCTTACGGTGAAGTGTTTGTTATAGGTATCTGGTTCTGTTCGGCGGATGCGATATTGAATCCCCGTTTCCTGATCCACAAGACTCGTTTCTTCTGAGGCTAGAAACAGGTTACTCACTTCATCGGCAGGCATGGGGAAATAGCAGTGAAGCACAGCCTCATTGTTCTCTTCCGTCAGTCGCCAACTCAACGGAATATAGGGTTGATTATCTAACACACCCGCCATCTCTGGAAACAATTTCAGGTAATCTTTCTCTATCGCAACGTTATTTGCTTCACAATAATCCTTCACCCAATCCATGTTAGTACCATGCCACACGGCAGTGGTCTTCTTTTTGTCAGTTTTGACTTCTGGGCGAGGGAAGAAACTGCCCACGCTTTTAGCATACTCCTTCACGCCCGACTTATCCAGATGGTAATTAGGAGTCCAAAAACCAATTGCTTGCGCCTGCAAGGCGAGGGTTGCCAGTGCCAGGAGGCTCATCATCAAGAATCTTTTCATACGGCTTTGTTTTTTAAAATTGTAATGAACTTTGTTTGGTATGCGTCAGCTGTTCGCGATATGTCTGATAACAGGCCGCAGAGACTTCTGTCTCTATCGGTGAGTGGGTGCTGAAGAGCAGGATGCGACCGTCCATGAGTCGCTCTGCTATCCAGAGGTATTTCTCGCACTTGCGAAGGTCCTTCAGGGTGAAGAAGAACTGCTGGTGGGAGAAGTTCAGCAGGTAGCCTGGCGTCTTCGAGTCGTACCAGCAGGCGGCCTGCAGCAGTCGTGCGAAGAGGTCGAAGTCTTCCTTGTCGGCAAAGACGTAGGCCGTGCTGACGATCGTACTGTCGCCAGAGCCGGATGTGCAGTCGAGGGCTACTGCCTTCACCTTGTTATAGTCTGCCATCTTGGCGATGAACTCGTCCATGCGGCTGGGGGCCTGATAGGCGGAGTCTTCCGCTGGAGAATAGGCTGCATAGTGCAGGTTCTCATCCGCTGCGACGGGCTCTACAATAGGCTGCGATGAGGTTTTCATAACGCTTTCATCGGCCTTTGGAGGCTTGTTGGCTTTCGTCCGGACTGTCTGGACGATGAGTCCGGACTGGGCGGACGACACGTCCGAGCAGGGCGGACTGACCGTCCGGGCTGGGTGGACTGCCAGTGGAAAGGCACCTTGTTCCGACTTTACTTGCTCCGCCATCAGGTTTTCGTTCTTTGTCGTTCTGTCGAATTGATATTTCGACAGAGTTGAGTTGCGGATTTCAAACTCGCTTCTCCCGTCAGTCGGGTTGCAAATGCGGCTGAACAGATACCCTATACCTATTATTATAATAAGACAGGCTGCGGTTGCCACCCAGCGCCAGAACGTCACTTTTCGGGCTGGCTCAGGTTCCGTCTGCTGACGCATCTTCGCCATGAAGTCGGCAGGCAGCTTGGGCGTATCGGCATACTTGCGTCGCAAGGCCTCGCGCAAATCCGTGTCCTTATATGTCTTGTCCATATCTTTATCTTCAATGCTCAATCTTCAATGTTCAATCTCCTAAGGAGTTTCTTTCGTGTCCGATAGAGGCGGTTGGCCAGAGGGCCAGGCTCGATGCCGGTGATGTAGGCGATCTCTGTCAGTGGACAGCCCTCGAAGTAGTAGAGCGTCAGCAGCAGCCTCTCTTCGTCTGGCAGTTCATCTATCAGTTCCTGCAACCGTTGGATGCGCTCTTCTCGCCCTGTGGAGAGTTCCGACTCCAACTGTTCGTCGCTGATGTCCTCCTGCCAAACCTCATTTTCTTCGATAGAGACAATCAGCGGCCGACGGCGTTTTAGGAAGTCGAGCGTCAGGCGGTAGGCTATGCGGCAGAGCCAGGTGGAGAGCGAGGCCTTCAGGGGGTCGTAGCTGTCGATGTGGCTGAAGGCTCGGAGGAATGTGTCTTGTGCCAGTTCCTGGGCATCCATCTCGTCTACCTGACGGACGATCATGGCGAATACTCGCTCTGCATAGCGACAGACCAATGCGTCCTGCCCCTCGCGCCGCCCTTCTCTGACGGCTTCCACGATCTGCTGTTCTGTCAGTTGTCTCACTATTGACTTTTGACTTCTATTTGTTATACGACAAGTTCAGGGAAATATCTCGCATTTCCCTGAACTTTTTTCGTTAATCATAATAAAAAGATGAGAATCCCCCGTGTTTTAGCCTTGAGAAGGAGGGGTATCATCAAAGAAATAATGAATCAGCCCTGCAGTTTGTGCTTGCAGAGTCCTCGGCTGGCGTTGTGGAGGATGTCGTCCTTGATGACGGGGGCAGCGGCAGCCAGGTCTACGATGCGGTAGGGCAGGTCGTTAAGTGTGATGAGGCGGGCGGCAGGGGGTAGTGCTTCCGATGAGCCCTCTGGCGTCCAGGGGTTTTCCAGTTTCTCGCCGATGAGTGTGAGGTCGGTCTCTTCGTAAAGTTCGTAAGAGCGCACCAGCATCGAGTAGCTGCGGGTAGATTCATGGCCTTCGGCATCGATATACTGGCCTGTGAAGGTCTTCTGGAAACGGTAAGTGTTGACGCCACACACTTCCTCGCAATGATGGACAAAGGTGAAGCAGTCGGTATAGTGCAGGTTGATGAGCACGTTCTTGCCGTGCTGGTGCTCCAGGTATCCGAAAGGAGAGTCGTCACCGAAGGAGCTCTGGTTCTGCATGTCGCAGAGCAGTTGCTGGTCCTTACCTGCCACGGCGAAGGAGTAGAGTGGGTGCTGTGTGCGTCGGAAGGCGGGATGCCGCAGGGCAACGGTACCAAGAGACCCCGTCTTGCAAGGGGTCTTGTGGTAGTCGAAGGCGACACCATGACAGAAGTCCCAGTTGAACGTGGGGATGAGCAGGGTGCCTTCCTCTCCGATAGTGTCGAGGATGGCCTCCAGGAACTTATCACGGTCAAAGCGCTCCCCGTTACGCATGCTGGTGAAGGTGAGTTGCATGATGTCCGACGAGAGCAGCACGCTGTCACCTTTCTCCAATCCCCAGTGCTTGGGGAGGTCGAGATAACTAATGTACGCCATACTTCTCCAGGAGGGCTACGATGCTGTCGACGGAGCCGAAGTTCTCAGGAACGACGTCGGTGCCGTCGATACGGAAGTTGAAGGTGATTTCCATGTTGGTGACGAGCGTCACGATGTCGTACGAGTCGAGCATGCCGGCCTCGATAAAGTCCTCATCGCCGCTGAAGTCGTACTCTGGGCGAATGGTCTTCAGGATTTCAATTATTTTTTCTTTCATCTTTCTATTTTTTAGTTTACAGTTTACGGTTTACAGTTTACAGATGATTACCAGGCAAAGCCACTCGCTGCCTATAGAAGTAATCATCTGTAAACTGTAAACCGTAAACAGTAAACAATTCATGAATTAACTTCTTTCTTATAAAACAAGCGGTCAATCTTCCCGTTGGTGTTACGCTGCAACTGCTCCAAGCGGTGGTAGACCGTCGGAATCATGTATTTGGGCAATACCTTGCCGATCTCCATGCGGAATTGGGGCACGGGAATCTCCTCGGGAGCCTCGTAGAAGAGGGTGATCTGCTTCTCGGCCTGGTTGTAGACGATGCAGCCGTTCTTCACGAGCTTCAGCGTGTTGATAATCACGTGCTCAATCTCTCCCAGGTCAGTACGGTAACCCATGTGCTTCACGATGTTGTCCTTACGACCCTTGAACATGATGAGCCCCTCATCATTCAGACAGACAATGTCGCCCGTGCGGTAGATGAGCTCGGGATAGGCCTTGTTTAGGGGGTTCTGCACAAAGGCGGCTGCGGTCTTCTCTGGGTTGTTGTAGTAACCCATCGCCAGCGACGTGCCTCTGACGCAGAGTTCGCCCTCGATGCCTGATTCCTTCACCTGACGGTCTTCATCGTCGAGGATGAGAATGTCGGTGTTGCGGCAGGGGTAGCCGATGGGTAGGGGCTCTTCGTCGGGAATCTCCTTATTAATAATATAATAGGTACAATCGAGGGTGATCTCGATGGGGCCGTAGAGGTTTGCGAATGTCACCTGCGGCAGATGGCGATGCCAGTAGTTGAACTGCTTGGTGGGGAATACCTCGCCGGCAAACCATACTGTGCGGAGGCTCTCGAGCCTGAAGGCCGACAGCAAATCCATGTTGGCGATATTCACCATGATCGTCGGCACCCAGAACAGGAAGTTCACCTGATGCTTCTCCAGCACCTCGAGGATCTTCGCAGGGAAGGCAGCGAGGTGTGCGGGTAGCACAACGAGGGTGCTGGCCTTCGTCATGAGCATGCA
>Ga0310691_10001507_pt1 | contig 35377 bp, 19 predicted proteins | sample 176DNAGHGlowgp2_FD_203887 | JGI IMG/M metagenome (GOLD analysis project Ga0310691, IMG submission 203887) | Sheep rumen microbial communities from Palmerston North, Manawatu-Wanganui, New Zealand - 1766 DNA GHGlow gp2 (v2) (version 2) | ecosystem: Host-associated > Mammals > Digestive system >... | reverse complement strand
GCCACCCTCGAACTGCTGGCCCACTACCAGCCCCTGCTGGCAGAGGCCTTCCCCAACGCTTACGTGCGCTTCAAGCGTCTCGATATGCTTTACACCCCCGAACTGGAGTACCGCTTCTACGGCGAGGACATCGACTCGCTGCACGCCGTGGCCGAACGCATGATGGAACGCATGCGCGAGATGCCCGAGCTGGAATGGGTGCACACCGACTACCTGCAGCCCTCGCCCATCGTGAACGTAGAACTCGACCCCGTGAAGGCCGCACAGATGGGCATCACACGCGCCTCGGCAGCACTCTCACTCAGCGCCGCCTCCGGCTCGCTGCGCGTGGGACAGCTGTGGGAAGGCGACTACGAGGTGCCCATCGTGGTCATGGATGAGACCAACGGCACCTTCGCCGATGTCGAGAACTGGTCGGTGACCACACCGCTGACCATGCTCGCCGGAGGACTCGGAGGCGCCAACAGCACCATCGCCCTGCGACAGGTGGCTGCCGTCAAACCCCTATGGAGCGAGAGCCGCATCGTACACCGAGGCGGAGAGCGCTGCATCACCGTCACGGCAGAAATGGTCAAAGGCGTCTATGCCGAACCCATTGAACGTCGCCTCGCTGACATCATGAACAACGAGATAGAGTTGCCCCAGGGCGTGCGCACCGAGGTGGGCGGTGAGCTGGAAGTCAATGCCGAGGCCATGCCGCAGATCTTCAACGGCGTGCTCATCGCCCTCGTCATCATTTTCTTCTTTCTGCTGTTCAACTTCAAGCGCTTCGGCATCACCTTCCTCTGCATGGGTGCTCTGGCGCTGATGATCCCTGGCGCTCTCGTGGGTCTGGGCATCATGAACCGCACGCTGGGCCTGACCTCCGTGATGGGCGTCATCACACTCATGGGCATCATCATGCGCAACGAGATTCTCATCTTCGAACATGCCGACAATCTGATGAAGCGCTTCCACGCCGACCATCCGGCACCGGAGCATCCCACACCCGAGGAGCACACCGCCTATCGCCAGCGCTATAACTACGCCATCGAGGAAGCAGCCTACGACGCCGGCCGCCGGCGCATGGTGCCCATCTTCCTCACAACAGCCACCACGGCCGTGGGCGTGATTCCCATGATCATCGCGGGCTCCTCGTTCTGGATGCCCGTGGGCGTCACCATCTTCGCAGGCGGTATCGGCACCCTCATCCTCGTGATCACCGTGCTGCCCGTATTGTATTGGAAACTAAGTGTAAAGAAATGAAATATACATTCTCTCTCCTTATCATCCTGTTCATAGGCTGCAGCTATACTACAGCTCAAACATATACTTTGGAGCAGCTGAAGGATTCTGCTCTCCAGAACAATATCGCCATGCGCAAGGGACGCCTGAAGATTGCTGCCGCCAAGGAACAGCGGCGCGAGGCCTTCACCAAATACTTCCCCAACATCAGCGCCGTGGGCGTCACCTTCCGGGCCAACAGGGAGATGGCCGAGATGAACATCGACCCGCAGGAGATGCTCTCACCCGAGACAAAGGCCGCGCTGGCGGAGTTGGCACCCATGATGGCACAGATCCTGCCTCCTGAAGTGTTAGCAGGGCTTGGTAACCCGGTGACGATGTCCATGATGAAGAAGGGTACTATTGCCGGTGTGAATGCTATCCAGCCTGTCTTCACCGGTGGTCAGATTATCCTCGGCAACAAGCTGGCACGCATAGGCGAAGAGGTCAGTCATCTGCAACTGCAACTCTCCGAAAAGGACGTGGAGGCGCAGGTGGAACAGTACTACTGGCAGCTCCTCTCGATGCACGAGAAGATGCGCACGCTGGATGCCGTGGAAGCGATGCTCGGCAACATCGAGCACGACGTGCAGACCGCCGTGCGCGCCGGAGTGGCGCTGAACAACGACCTGCTACAGGTGCAGCTGCGACAGAACGACATCAAGAGCCAGCGCCTGAAACTCAACAACGGACAGGCACTCGTCAAAATGCTCCTGGGGCAGTTCTGTGGACTGGGCCTCACCCCCAGCCCCTCTCCAATGGGCGAGGGGAGTAATTACCTTTTTGAGATTGTGATGCCTGACAGCCAGCAAGACATCCTACTCCCCTCGCCCTTTGGAGAGGGGGCGGGGGTGAGGCTGCTCCCCGAATACCAGCTCCTGGAGAAGAACGTGGAGGCCGCCAAGCTGCAACGCAAGATGGAGATTGCCAAGAACATGCCTAATATCGCCGTCGGCGCTGGCTATAACTACCACAACCTGCTCGACAACGACCGCCACTTCGGCATGATCTTCGCCACCGTCAACGTGCCCATCAGCGGCTGGTGGGGAGGCGCACATGCCATCCGCAAGAAGAAATTCGAGGAACAGGAAGCGCGCGAACAGCTCACCGACAACGCCCAGCAGCTGCAGATACGCATCCAGAAAGCCGCCAACGACATCAGCGAGGCTCAGAGCCAGCTCGCCTTGGCGCAGCAGAGCGTGGAGCAAGCCACCGAGAACCTGCGCATACAGCGCAACACCTATCGCGCCGGCACCTCCACCATGTCCGACCTGCTGGAAGCACAACTCATGCACCAACAGACGCTGGATCAGCGCACCGACGCTTTCGTAGCCCTCCAGAACGCGCTCCTTGCCTACCGGCAGGCCACCGGGCAGTAAACCTTAATACATGTTGACGATGGCCTCGTAAAGCTCCTGCTTGCCGCTGACCAACGCGGGCTCACCGTGGGTCTTGGCATAGGCGTAAGCCTCTTCAAAGGTCATATTCCCTTCCTCGAAACGCTTTCCTTCGCCGCTGTCGAAGCTGGCATAACGTGCCTTCAGCATCGATGGTATAGGAGATTTCTCGAGGATGTCGGCAGCGCTGAGCAGCGCGTGGGCCATCGCGTCCATCGCAGCGATGTGGGCGATGAAGATGTCCTCGAGGTCGGTGCTGTTGCGACGCGTCTTGGCATCGAAGTTCGTACCGCCGTCCTTGAAGCCGCCGCCACGGATGATCTGCATCAACGCCTGCGTGAGCTCGAAGTGGTCGATGGGGAACTGGTCCGTGTCCCAGCCGTTCTGATAGTCGCCGCGGTTGGCATCAATGCTGCCGAGCATACCGGCATCGATGGCACATGCCAGCTCGTGCTCAAAGGTGTGCCCCGCCAGCGTAGCGTGGTTCACCTCGATGTTCACCTTGAAGTCCTTATCCAAGTTATGTGCGCGCAGGAAGCCGATGACGGTTTCCGTATCGAAGTCATACTGGTGCTTCGTGGGCTCCATGGGCTTGGGCTCGATGAGGAACGTGCCTTTGAAGCCGTGACTGCGGGCATAGTTGCGCGCCATCGTCAGCATCGTTGCCATGTGTTCCTTCTCGCGCTTCATATCGGTATTCAGCAGACTCATATATCCTTCGCGACCGCCCCAGAAGACATAGCTGGTGCCGCCCAGCTCAATGGTGGCATCAATGGCATTCTTGATCTGCACAATGGCACGTGCCACGACGTCGAAGTTCGGGTTTGTACTGGCACCGTTCATGTAACGCTTATGGCCAAACACATTGGCGGTACCCCAGAGCAGCTTGATGCCGGTCTCGGCCTGTTTCTGCTTCAGGTAGGCCACGATTTCCTTTAGGTTCTTCTCGTATTCCTCGATGCTCGAAGCCTCGGCCACGAGATCTACGTCGTGGAAGCAATAGTACTCAATGCCCAGCTTCTGCATAAATTCAAAGCCTGCATCGGCCTTGTCCTTGGCAGCCTGCAAGGGATCTGAGGAGGTGTTCCAAGGGAATGTCTTGGTGCCCCCGCCGAACTGGTCGGCACCCTCTGCACACAGGGTATGCCACCAGCACATGGCGAACTTAAACCAATCTTTCATCTTCTTGCCCATCACTACGCGATCCTTGTCGTAGTAGCGGTAAGCCAACGGATTCTTGCTCTCAACGCCCTCATACTTAATGGCGGAGATTTCGGGGAAATACTGTTTCATTGCTATGTTTATAAGGTTTATGTTTAATCTTTAATCTCTAATCTTTAATCCTTAATCTCTAATCTTTAATCCTTAATCCTTAATCCTTAATCTCTAATCTTAATCCTTAATCTTTAATCCTTAATCCCTCCACCAGTTCCCGCCAGCGTTCATAGGCCGCGCGGTAGGCGGGTTGCAGGGCTGCATCGGGTTCTATGACCTGCAGCTTCTTCAGCGTGGAGAAGGCCTCGTGATGGTCGGCATAGATGCCAGCGCCCATGCCCGCACCACGGGCGGCGCCCACGCTGCCGTCGGTGTCGCACAACTCAATGACGGCACCCGTCACGCCCGCCAGCGTATCGCGGAAGATAGGACTGAGGAACATATTGGCACGACCGGCACGAATCGTGGTGAGCGACATACCCATCTGCGCCATCACCTCCATACCGTAGGCGAAGCTGAAGACGATGCCCTCCTGTGCCGCACGGAGGAGGTGAGCCTGTGTGTGGGTGTTGAAGTTAATACCATGAATGCTGGCACCCACTTCCTTATCGCAGAGCACGCGCTCAGCCCCATTGCCAAAGGGCAAGATGCTCAGGCCTGCGGAACCAATAAGTGCTTGGGCAGCCAGATCGTTCATCGCAGCATAGGAGCCCCCCTCGCTCCCCCCAAGGGGGGATGCAACGGTGCGGCGCATCCACGAGTTCAAGATGCCTGTGCCGTTGATGCACAGCAGTACCCCCAAGCGCACTTGGGACGCCTCCCCTATGGGGGAGGTCGGGAGGGGGCCATGGTTCACGTGTGCGAACGTATTCACACGGCTCTGCGGGTCGTAGGCCACGCGGTCCAAAACACCATAGACAACGCCCGACGTACCTGCCGTCGTGGCGGCCTCACCCGGCTCGAAGACATCCAGCGACAAAGCATTATTGGGCTGGTCGCCGGCGCGATAAGTGATAGGCGTTCCCGCCTGCAAGCCCAGCTCAGCAGCTGCGCTGCAACTCACCTCTCCCTGCACGCCGAAGGTCGGCACAATGTCTGCCAACATGTCCGCGGGAATGCCGTAGTAGTCCAGTAGGAACTGTGCAGGGCGCTGCTCCTGGAAATCCCACATCATCCCCTCCGACAGGCCGCTCATGGTCGTCGCCGCTGTGCCGGACATTCGGCAGGCAATATAATCGCCAGGCAGCATCACCTTATGAATTTTTTCGAACGTAGCCGGCTCATGCTCACGCACCCATGCCAGCTTCGAAGCCGTGAAATTACCGGGCGAGTTCAGCAGGTGGCTGAGACACCGTTCATGCCCCAGCGCATCGAAGGCCTTGCGACCATATGGCACCGCACGCGAGTCGCACCAGATGATGGCGTCGCGCAACGGCTTCAGGTCTTTATCCACACATACGAGTCCATGCATCTGATACGAGATACCGATGGCCCGTATGTCCGCCTTATCCACGCCGCTCTGTGTCAGCACGTCTGCCGTGACAGCCTTCACATACTGCCACCAATCCTCGGGGGCCTGTTCAGCCCAGCCCGTCTGCAGCGCCTTGATGGGTGCCTCGTTCTTGGGGTAGAAAGCCGAAGCCACACACGCCCCGCTCTCTGCATTCACCAGCGATGCCTTGACGCTGGAGCTGCCAATGTCATATCCTAATAAATACATATACGTTCAGCTTAACGCCTGCAAAGTTACACTTTATTTCTACACGTTCGCCCCACAAGCCCCTTTTTAACAAACTTTATGCCTTGAACACGTGAGTGGTCGGGAAAAATGAGTACCTTTGTGCCATGATACAGGATTTTCAACTCCGAGTGGTGCCGCAGGTGGCGGCCAGCGATGCGGCTCTCAAGGAATACGTGGTGCAGGAAAAAGGTCTCAACGGGCGCCGCGTGCAAGGGGTGCGCATCCTCCGTCGCAGCATCGATGCGCGCCAGCGTCAGATTTTTGTGAACCTGACGGTGCGCGTGTGGGTGGATGAGCCGATGGCCGAGGATGCCTTCCAGCGCACCGAGTACCCGAATGTAGAGGGTCGCCCGCAAGTCATCGTCGTGGGCGCTGGCCCGGGCGGTTTGTTCGCTGCCCTGCGCCTCATCGAGCTGGGCCTGCGTCCCATCGTCGTGGAGCGCGGCAAGGACGTCCACGAACGCAAGAAGGACTTGGCGCGCATCTCACGTGAGCACACCGTGGATTCCGAGAGCAACTACAGCTTCGGCGAGGGAGGCGCAGGAGCCTACTCCGACGGCAAGCTCTACACCCGCTCCAAGAAGCGCGGCTCGGTGGAGAAGATCCTCAACGTATTCTGCCAGCACGGCGCGCAGACCACCATCTTGGCCGATGCCCATCCCCATATCGGCACGGATCGTCTGCCGCGCGTCATCGAGAATATGCGCAACACTATCATTAGTTGCGGCGGCGAAGTGCACTTCCAAACCAAGATGACCGACCTCATTATTAAAGGACTCTCTGTCGTCGGCTGTCGGACAGCCGACGACAGAGAGTTCCTCGGCCCCGTCATCCTTGCCACCGGGCATTCTGCCCGCGATGTCTATCGTCTGTTGGCATCGCGCAATATCGAGATTGAGGCTAAGGGCATCGCCGTGGGTGTGCGCCTGGAACATCCGTCTGCACTCATCGACCAGATTCAGTACCACAACCGCGCCGGTCGTGGCAAGTGGCTGCCGGCAGCAGAGTATGCTTATGTGCAGCAGTGTGGCGGTCGCGGTGTCTATTCCTTCTGTATGTGTCCGGGTGGCTTCGTGGTGCCCGCCGCCACAGGCCCCGAGCAGGTCGTTGTCAATGGCATGAGCCCCAGCCATCGCAATGGCCGCTGGAGCAACTCCGGCATGGTGGTGGAGTTACATCCCGAGGACATCGCTGCTTCTGACAGCGATGCCCTCTGCATGCTACGCTTCCAGGAGGAGCTGGAGCGTCTCTGCTGGCAGCAGGGCGGTCGGCGTCAGACAGCGCCGGCGCAGCGCATGGCAGACTTCGTGAACGGCCGCCTCTCCTACGATCTGCCCGAGAGCAGCTATGCCCCCGGCCTCATCTCGTCGCCCCTGCATTTCTGGATGCCCAAGTTCATCACCGAGCGTCTGCAGGAAGGCTTCCGCGCCTTTGGCCGCAAGAGCCACGGTTTCCTTACCAACGACGCCACCGTCATCGGCGTAGAGACGCGCACCTCGGCACCGGTACGCATCCTTCGCGATGGCGAGACGCTCCGTCACATCCGTCTCCAAGGCCTCTATCCCTGTGGCGAAGGTGCCGGCTATGCCGGTGGCATCGTGAGCGCCGCCATCGACGGCGAACGCTGTGCCGAGGCCGCCGCAGCCTACCTTGGCCATTCCATTTCTTAGAAACTCCTCATCCTCCATAGCTGTGAAAACCTTACGCCTACACCTTTTTATCATGTTCATCACCATGGCGACTGTCGCTGATGCACAGGAAGGCACACTTCCCACGCGATGGCTGATGCCGAAACCGCAAAGCCTCACCGAGACCCGCACGACCTTTGATTTGCAGCGGCCGAGTCATTACAACCGCCAATCCCCCCGCGGCATTTACATCCAAAACGGGCAGAAGGTTCTACACACACAATAAAAGAAAAAGCAGAGGCTGCGATGCAGTCTCTGCTTTCTTTATCATACCTTGTTTCCTTATTCGCCTTCGGGAGCCTGGCCGATGAGATCCATGAACTCGTCGAGCTTCGGAGTGATGATGATCTGGGTGCGACGGTTGCGGGCACGACCGGCATCGGTGTTGTTGTCGGCGATGGGGTTGTACTCACCGCGGCTGCCTGCGGTCAGGCGCTTCGGGTCAACACCGTAGTTGTTCTGCAGGGCCTGAACGACGCTGGAGGCACGCAGGGCTGCGAGGTCCCAGTTGTTGCGGATGTTGGTCTTGCTGATGGGCACATTGTCGGTGTTACCCTCGATGAGCACGTCGTAGTCCTTGTAGTCGGTGATGATCTTGGCAATCTTGCTGAGGGTCTCGCCGGCACGGTCGCTGATCTGGTAGCTGCCGCTCTGGTAGAGCATATTGTCGGACAGCGAGATATAGACGACGCCCTTCAGCACCTGCACATCCACATCCTTGAGCTCTTCCTTGGAGAGGGAGCGCGTGAGGTTGTTGGTGAGCACCATGTTCAAGCTGTCGCTGCGGTCCTTGGCCTCGACGAGCTGCTTGATGAACTTGTTGGAGGCGTTGATCTCATCCACAAGCTTGGAGATGTTCACGTTGCCCTCGCTGTTCTGCTGGATGCTCTTGTCAAGTGATGCCTGCAGGGCGGCGTAGGCGACCGTCAGCTTCTCGTTAGCGGCACGGGCCTCGGCCAAACGATCCTCGAGACTCTTGATGGTGGCACGGTTCTCGGCCAGCTGCACCTGAGCAGTCTGGTACTGAGCCTGCAACGCATTGTAGTTGGTTTGCAGCTCATTGAACTTCTTCTTGCTGGCACAGGAGGTCAGCAGCACTCCTGCCATGAGGAGTAATAGAATCTTTTTCATTTGACAATTTGACGATTTACAATTTGACAATTTGCGATCTCTCGCTTTTCTTTAGTCTCTTATAATCTACTGTTCTTGCCTTTTCAAGGCGATTTTCCTTTTTGACTTCTGACGCCTCAGAAGGTTTAACCCAAATCGGTGATTAGGCCGACAAATTAATATTTCAGTTTCTTTTTAGGGTCTATTGATGTCATTTTAGCATTTCTTTCGGCATCTTGTCCACATCGCCATCTCGCCGTAGCCCGCTACGCCTTCGATAACGATATGACCAATCTGTTCGAAACAAATACCAATCTGACATCAATCATAATGACCGATTTGGGTTTACGCCATAGCGTTTTTGCGGGTGCAAAGGAAGGGTTTTCTGCGGAAAAGGCCAAAAACTTACACCTTATTTATATTAAAACACGTTAAAAGCGCAGAAAATGTTAATGTAAGTCATCAAAAAAGGGTACCTTTGACCGCAAAATACGCAATAACATGACACATTATCGCCTTTCAGCCCTCTTCATCGCATTGGCCACGGGCCTGTTTTTATATGCCCAAGAGCCCATCCAGCTCACACTCGCGGAGCTCAACGCCCTCTACACCGCTGTCAACCGCAGCCGCGTGAGCGTCCATGACCCCAGTATCGTACACACGACAGGGGATAACTACTATCTCGTGGGAACCATGCGTGGTTTCGCCCGCAGCACCGACCACATGCAAAACTGGACGGGACTGAACGGCGACAACATCTTCGGTACGGTCAACGAACAGGGCGCCGTGGTGAAATGTGCCTACACGGATGCTTTCTACACGAACCAGACGAAGACGGTACGCGCATTGGTCAACGGTACGGTGACGAATGTGTCCTTCGGCAATTTCGACGCTACGGAATGGGCACATGCCGACCAGGAAAGCTGGTCGCTAGGAGGGAACATGTGGGCGCCGGACCTGATCTACAACCCAACGATGCAGAAATGGTGTATGTACCAGAGCATCAATGGCGACGACTGGCATTCGGTCATCGTGCTGCTCACAGCCGACGAGATTACGGGTCCCTACGTCTATCAGGGACCTGTCCACTACTCCGGCTTCATCAACAGCACAAACCCCACCATCAACTGGAAGAAGACCGACTTGGAGGTGGCCATCGGCACGCAGGCGACGCTGCCCGACCGCTATGCCAAGAATCGCGACTGGGGCACATGGTGGACTAATGACATCGACCCCTGCACCTTCTTCGATGAGGAGGGGCAGCTGTGGATGGTTTATGGTTCCTGGAGCGGTGGCATCTTCATCCTGAAACTCGACAAGACGACGGGTCTGCGCGACTACACCGTCACCTATCCCACCGTCAACGACAACAGCGGCCGTGCTCTCTCCGACCCCTATTTCGGCAAGCGCATCGCCGGCGGCTACTACGCCAGCGGCGAGGGAGCCTACATCAAGCATATCGGCCAGTACTACTACCTCTTCGTCTCCTATGGCGGCTTTTCCCCCGACGGCGGCTATGAGATGCGTACATTCCGCTCTGCCACGCCCGACGGCGTCTATCTCGATGCCACCAGCCACGACGCCTGCTACCACGACCGCGGATGGAACAACTTTGGCCCGAATGCCAACACCAACGGCGGCATGAAACTCCTCGGCGCCTACAACGGCTGGGGCTTTCAGACCGTGGGCGAGTGCGCACAGGGACACAACAGCGCCACCGTCGATGCCGAGGGTCGCGCCTTTGTCATCTATCACACAAAGTTCAACGACGGGATGCCCCAAAATGGTTTCCATCAGGTGCGTGTGCGTCAGCTCTTCCTCAACGAGGACGGCTGGCTCTGCGCTGCACCTTTTGAATACGACGGCGAAGAGGACACGGACGCCAGCCTCGCCGCTGGATGCCGCTACACGAAGGAGGAAATCGTGGGTACCTACGATGTGCTCATCCATAAGTATAGGATGAACTACGCTCAATTCGAGGAGGTGACACCCATTCAGGTGACCCTCAACGCCAACGGCACCGTCAGCGGCGCCCTCAGCGGCAGCTGGACGATGACTAACGGCACGGCCTACATTCGCCTCACGGCAGGTAGCGTGACCTATAAGGGTGTGGTAGTTCAGCAGCAGGTGGATGGCCGCAAACTCAAGGCCATCGCCATCACAGCCACCGCCAACTCGGGCGTGAGCCTCTGGGCCTGGAAGATGGAGCCGCAGAGCGCTATCGCCTATACGACCAAGAACTACACCTATCCGATTGCAGGCACCACCGTCAATAAGAACCTCGTGTTCAGCGGACAAGAGTATTATGGTGCCACAATTCGCTGGGAATCCTCAGCACCAGACATCATCTCCGTTGAGGGTGAATACTCCCCCACCGACGAAGCTACGCGCGTGGAGCTCGTCTGCCATATCAGCTGCGAGAACTACACCTACGACAAGTCCTACACGGTGACAGCTGCCAAGGCGGCTACCGTATCGGGCGAACCGCTCAATGGCATTGTGGCCTACTATGACTTCGAGGGAACATCTGCGCGCAACAGCTATAACACGACACAGACGGCCTTCTTCACACACCAGAATAACGCCGCCAACATCGCCAAGCAGGTGGAGGATCCCACGCGCTACGGAAAGGTGGCACACACCAGCGCCAGCGCCGTGAAGAAGAACAGCTTCGTGCGCTTCACGAACCCGCTGAAGAACCTGACCGACCTGACGGGCTTCAGCGTAGCTACGCGCATATTCCGCGAAGATGCCTCCGACCTCACGGGCACGCTCCTGAGCTTCACAGACCTGACGCCGGCCAGCAGCAATGTAGCCCAGCGCTTCTTCCTCAACGGCAATGCCGGGATGCACTTCCAGGACGATGCTGCGGGCACCAATACCTTCGACATCAACACCCTCAACGCTACCGGCACCAATGCCACCAACTTCATCCCTGCCGGCAAATGGGTGATGGTGGTGCTCACCGTGGACGCTACCAACGGCGTGAGCCTCTATGTAGATGGTGCGAAGAAGGCCCACAAGAACTTCACTTCTACAGCCGGCACAGCCAGCACGGCGGCCGCTGCTGCCAAGCTCTTCGACTACCAGCACGTCCTGTCGATGGTGACGAATGCCTCGTACTTCAGCTTCGCCCATGGCGATGCCAGCAACGGCTCCGCCGCAGCCCGCTTCGACGATCTGCTCATCTATAACCGAGCGCTTTCGGACAACGATGTGCGCGGCCTACAGACGCTGGCCAACCGCAAGACTGACTTCACCCCCGAGGGCGTAGGCATCAAGGACATTGAGAAGCGTGCCACATCGGGCGAAGTCAAGGACATCTTCGACCTGAGCGGACGCAAGATGCCCGCTCATGTGCAGCTCCGTCGCGGGCTCTACATCATTAACGGGCAAAAGGTGTATATCCGCTAAGTCTTCGCTTCAGCGTGATTATTCAATGAGGGCGGCGAAGCCTCCGTTACGCATCAAGGTGACGTCAAGCTCGGTGGCTGACGTCACCTCTTGTTCAATCACATTGTAGTGCATGGCCTGATAGTCGGCATTCACGCCATCCACGAAAGCCTTCATCTTAAACGTGCGTCCTGCAGACAGGAAGTCCAGACGGACGCGATGGTGCTGCGTATGGTCTGTACCTTGAATAGCGCCAACGAACCATTTGTCGCCACTGCGGCGCGCCAGGATGGCGTGGTCGCCCACGACCGCACTGAGGCAACGGGTCTCATCCCATGTCACCGGCACGCTGGCGATATAGCGTGTGCAGTCATCGTTCTGGTAATAGCGCGTGGGACTGTCTGCCAACATCTGCACACCACTCTCCAGCATCACATAGAGCGCCATCTGGAAGACGCGCGTACCCATCGCACCGGCATTCGGGCGGGTGGCGCGATAGCGGTCTGGTTGCATATTGTTCATACCACCGGGCGTGAAGTCGGCGGCACCCACGGCATTGCGGATGAAGGGGATGAAGATGGTGTTGTTCGGCGGACAGTTGCCCATCTGCTCCAAGCCCCTGACGCCCTCGTAGGAGATGAGGTTGGGATAGCGGTACTCCAGGCCTGCGGGCGTGAAAGCGCCGTGGAAGTCCACCAGCAGCTGGTACTTGGCGGCTTCCTTCACCACACGCTCGTAGAAGTTGACCATCCACTGGTCGAAATGGTCCATGAAATCGACCTTTACACCCGCTACGCCCCACTCGGCATACGTTTTGAAGAGCTCCATGTGGTTCTCCACCGTGAGCCACGGCAGCCAGATGATAACGCCCACGCCCACGTCCTTGCAGTGCTTGATGAGTTCCGGCAGGCGCATATAGTCGTTCGCCGTGAAAGGATCACGCGTGTCCTTCGCCCATCCCTCATCCAGGAGGATGTACTCCACGCCGTATTTGGCAGCGAAGTCGGCGAAATAGGCGTAGGTCTCGTAGTTGCAACCATACCTGAAGGTGACGTCCGGTCCAAAGGGCGCAGCGCCGTTCCACCACTCCCAGCTCACCTGACCGGGGCGCACCCAGCTGGCATCGCCTATCTCGCTCTTGGCAGCGAGCTGCACTGGCACGGTCTGCGTCAGCAGGCCCTTGGAGTCGGTGATGACGACATAGCGCCATGAGAACGCGCGTGTGCCTTGCGTCTTGGCCAGATAGGGAGCCTCCTCAGCCACGTGATAGCTGCGATCGCCATGTGCCTCCCATTTCTGTGCGGCGGGCGGGAAGGCGCTCTCGAGGGCGCCGTCGGCGGTAGCACGCAGGCAGAGGTGGGGATAATCGCGCAGGTCTGTCTCTGCGATGAGCAGCTGAAGGTCGTTGTCGCCCGAGAGCAAGGCGGGCGTATGACCGATATTGCCGCTCTCGTGCCAGTCGCCGATGCTTTGGTGTGTATAGCTCTCCTCACAGGAGGAGTTGAAGCTACCGGTCTGCTGGACATGCGTCTGCACGGCGACGGCAGGGCGCAGGATGAAACGGTCGCCAGTGACCTCCACCTCCCCTTTCACGCGCGTCTCGAAGCGGTAGGCCACGGCGTTGTCCATCACGCGCAGCACGAGCGTACCGTTTTCTACGTTCACACGTGCCTCTGTGCAGGCTGCGTCAATGCTGGAGAACTTCAGGGGCACCACGGGGCGCAACGTCTCGCGAAGCGGCTTCTGCGTGACACGCCCGGCGGTCGTGCCGACGGTCTTCTGACCGAGGGTCATACCCACGCCCTCCACGCTGAAGAGCTGCTGTCCGGCACGGCTGACGGTCCACCCCAGCTGTCCCTTCTGGGTGTTGAGATCCACGACTATCTGCCCATTGGGCGATGTGACTTGCACCGCCTTGGCGGCGGGGGCTGTAGTAGCGATGGCCGCCCATAAGAGAGCGGCCATCGTGCGGAAAAGATGTTGTTTCATTATCTCAGGTCTATGACGGGGATGTTGTCTTTGTCGTTGTAGTTGAGGTTCTCACCAGCCATACCCCATATGAAGGTGTAGTAGTAGGTGGCGCTGGCGCAGTGGATGCTCCATTCGGGCGACATGATGGCCTGCTCGTTGTGCAGCCAAACGATGCGGCTCTCCTGCGGCTCACCCATCACATGACTGATGGTCTGTGTCTCTGGCAGGTTGAAATAGTAGTATGCCTCAATGCGGCGGCCGTGGGTGTGAGGGGGCATCGTGTTCCACACACTGCCGGGCTGCAACTGCGTCAGACCCATCTGCAGCTGGCAGGGACCTTCCTCCAGCGCCGTGTTGACGATGAGCTGGTTGATGGTGCGCTGGTTGCTCTCTTCGAGGGTGCCGAGGGGCTTCTCCTTGGTACCGATGATGGTGGCCTTCAGGGATTGCACCTTACCGTTCTTGCGGCCGTCGAGGGTCACCCACTGCGTCTTGTAGTGCTTATGGGCGGTGGCGCTGTTCAGGTAGAACTTAGCGGGCTTCGAGGCATCTTTGCTGCGGAAGATGACTTCCTGATTCGAATCGATGCTGTTGCCGTTCTTGTCCTTGCCCAGCCAGCCGCGGCCTACATAGAGGGCCTCACTGTAGCCGAGGGGGTACTCCTGGCCATCCACGATGACGATGCCGTCGCCGCCGGTGTTGATGATGCCCAGCTCACGGCTGTGCAGGAAGTAGGGCTCCTTCAGTGCATCGAAGGTCTCCAGCTTCAGGTCCTTGGTGACAGGCATAGCGCCACCGAAGATGAAGCGGTCGTACTGCGAGTACGTCAGGTTGATCTCATCAGCCGCCATCACCTTCTCCATCACGAAGCGCTCGCGCAGCGTCTGCGTGTCATAGTGCTTCACATCTGCCGGGTGACAGGCCGTCTGGAAATAAACATGCTGCTGGGCAAAAGCCACTAATCCGCAGCAAATCATTGAAAGAAATACAACTGTCTTTTTCATAAACTAATATGTTTTTTCAGGGAAACTAATATGCATAATATGAATAATTTATTCCAGAAATTAGCATTAATAATTATTCAGTAACATAGTCCATATAATTGTCCTGAGTCAGGAGAACAAAATCATCTATTTCTGGAAGATAAAGGAATCGCTCCGTATGAAGTATCTTTTCACCGAAATTGAATAAGATTCCACGATACTGGTTAGAAATACGCATATAATTGAATAACTGGGCACGGTGATCAGAACAAAGCTCATCCACAGCTTTTAGTTCAATAATAATGCCTTTGTAATAAAAATCAGCCTTATACTTTTTTTCCAACACCTGCCCCTTATAAGCAAGGCTCAATTCTTTCTCGCGTTCGGCAATCATCCCCCGACCCTTCATTTCCAAGGAAAGAGCCTCCTGATAGATGGCCTCTGCTAACCCACGCCCCAAGTTATTATAAACCTCCATGGCAGCTCCAACCACATTGTATATGTCCCTATACTCTTCCTTAGACATTACCGAATATTTCTGTGTATTAACGAAAGCAATGTATATCAATGAAGGAAACTAATGTGAATAATGCGCATAATTATATCCACAAATAAGCAAAAAATTATTTATTCGTATTTATGAACCAAATTATTCACATTATTCACATTTGTTTCTTTAACAAAATCTTATTCGTATTCTTTTCCTTAAAACACTTTACTTCGCATTCCGTTTCTCGTCGGCGAGGATGCGGCGGCGGTTGAGGAACATCATGACGACCGTGAAGCCGGAGAGGAGGCCCATGCCGATGTAGTCGAGGCTCTTGCAGGCGCGGAAGATGACCCAGCCGAAGAGCGACGAGCAGAAGTCGAGGGCACCGGCCAGGAAGCCTTCGGGCACGTGGGCTGCGGCATCCTGCGTGGCAGCATAGACGGAGTTGGCAGCCGCCGTGAAGTCAGCACTCATATCCGTGACGAAGTACAGACCTACGGTGAGAGCCACGAGGCCGATGATGAACGTCTTCACCACATTATTCTTCGTGATGGGAAGCACCATGGGGAACAGGTAGAACATACCCGCCAGCGATGCCAGCGGCAGGAACTGGTTGCCCGGCAGCACGACGGCCAGGAACAGCACTGTGGGAATCAGCAGGAGGCTGACGACGAGCGTCGTGGGATGACCGATGACCAGAGCGGGGCTCATGCCGATATGCACCTTCTTACCGTTGAACTTCTTCTCCACCACCTCCTTGGTCTTCTGGCTGATGGGCATCAAACCGTCGATGAACAGCTTCGTGATGCGCGGTATCAGCTCCATCACAGCACCCATGATGACACCCAGCGAGAGGATGATCTTAGCGGCATCGCCGTTCCACTCCTTCACGCTCAGCGCACCAATCAGCGCACCCACGATGACACCCAAGATCAGCGGCTCGCCCAGCACGCCGAACTTCTTCTTCAGTCCTTCCGCATCGATGTCCAGCTTCGAGAAGCCGGGGATACGGTCCAGCAGCCAGTTGATGCCGATGGCGAAGGGCACGAAGCTCTGGCAGAAAGGCTGCGGGATGCTGATGCCGTCCAGGTCGTAGTGTTTCTGGAACTGCTCAGCCGTGAGGTCGGCCATCACGAGTGTGAACATATAGCAGACGATGGCAGCGAAGTAGCCCCACGCCAGGCTCTGGTCCTTGACGAAGAACACCACAGCGCCGATGAAAGCGAAGTGCCAGTAGTTCCACAGGTCGATGTTCACGGTACGCGTGGTCTTCGTGAGCACCATCAGGAAGTTGACACCCAGGCAGATGGGGATGATCAAGGCGCCCACAGCCGTGTTATAGGCCACGGCAGCAGCGGCGGGCCAGCCCATATCGAAGATGCCCAGCTGCAGCTCGTAGATGTCTGAGATGTTCTTCAGCGGGCCGTTGAAGTTCGTCGTCAGCAGGGCCGTGACAATGCCGAGGCCCACAAAACCGACGCCCACATACAAGCCGCTCTGCAGTGCCTTGCCGAATTTCAGGCCGATGCACAAACCGATGATCGTAAACAGGATGGGCATCATCACCGATGCACCCAACGAGATAATGTAAGAGAATACTGCTTCCATGAATGATAAGACCCACCCCCGACCCCTCCCGTGAGGGAGGGGAGCGGCTGGCGCATAAGGGATTATAGGGTCATTGGATAATAGTTAGTAATGAGTTTATAATTAGTTTCGAACGATCTTCTTCTCCCCTCCCTTCACGGGAGGGGTTGGGGGTGGGTCTTCATTTCTCAAAGCTAATAGAGCCTCCCCCGATATTGTTGCCATCGGCGAAGATCTGGATGCGGTACTGGCCAGCCACGAGCATCTCGTTGACATCCCAATAGACGGTGACGGGCGTTTCCTCACCGTTGTACTCGATGTCCTTACGGATGCTGTACTCCAGACGGCGGTTCTCGTAGGCGAAGGTGCCGCCACCGTTCAACACCTCACCCGTAGGCTTGAGGATGCGGACGAAGATGGACTTATTACCGGCAGCCGCTGTCACATTGCGGGCGATGCTGAAGGCAACCTGGAACTTCTTGACATCAGCAATCTTCTTGGCGTCCTTGCCTTTCTTGTTCAGGGCGTTGATACGGATTCCGATGGCGTCCAGCTGGCTGGCGATGGCCACCTTGTCCGTCAGCGTAGCACGCTCCTCGCTGAGATGCGAGATCTGCTGTGCCTGCTGTGCCTGCTGGATGCGCAGGTTCTCGTTCTCACCCATGAGCTGCGTGTTCAGGCGGTTCAGCGAGTCGATCTCGGCCACGAAGCTCTTCAACACCTCGCGCATCGTTGCCAGCTCCTTCTTCAGGCGCGTGATCTCGGCCGCATCGTTGCTCTTCGTGCGTCGCAGCTCCTCCAGCAGCTCCTGTGTGCGCTGCTGTTCGCGTTCCAGCTGCGCCATCAGCGAGTCGTTGGTGACCTGCGTCTTCATCTCGTTGTACTGCTGTGCAAAGTGTTCATACTCGTTCTCCATCTCGCGCTTGTCCATCTCGGCGAGCTCAAGCATCTGCTTGTTCTCTTCGTTGGACTTGTTCAGCGAGAAGATGAGGTACGCCATGCCACATATCAGCACAGCGACCACTGCCAAGAGGGCATAAAGTGTCTTTTTGTTCATTATTTTACTCAATTTGACGGCAAAGTTAGTAAAAACTTTCAACTTTAAACCTTAAACTTTCAACTTTTTCCTACTTTTGCAAGCAGAAAACATAAAAACTGACGATAAAATGTTCAAAAGACCCTCTTTTCTGGCACTCTTTCTATGCCTGATAGCCTCCGCAACCCTTCAGGCGGCCGTCACTGTCAAGAAGCTGAACCCCACCACCGTGGAAGTCACACAAAACAGCCAGGTGCTGACCCTCGACTTCTACGGCCCCAACATCGTGCGTCTCTTCCTGGATCCCCAGCGCGGCATTGTGCGTGACCCCGTGGCCACTCCGCCGGCACAGATCCTCGTCAATCAGCCGCGGCGCGACGTGGGCGGCCTCACCGTGGAGGAGGATGCCTCCTTCTATCGCGTGCAGGCCGGGCAGCTGGTCGTCAGCATCGCGCGCAACAACGGCCTTATGACGTTCTCCGACCGCAAGTCCGGTCGCATCGTCACGCGCCAGCTTCCCATCGAGACAGCCCCGGAAACGGGTTTCGCAGGCTTCTACTTCAATGACAAACAGAGCGCCCTGACCCTCTCGGCCGACGCCAACGAATATTTCTATGGCGGCGGTGTGCAGAATGGTCGCTACTCGCATAAGGGCACCGTCATCGCCATCGAGAACACCAACAACTGGGTGGATGGCGGCGTCGCCTCCCCCACCCCCTTCTATTGGAGCACAGCGGGCTATGGCATCCTGTGGCACACCTTCCGTCCGGGTAAGTATGACTTCGGTGCCACCGAGCCCGGCAAGGTGAAGCTCTCCCATGAGGAAGCCTATCTCGACCTCTTCCTCTTCGTTGACGACGGCTGCGTGCCCCTCCTCAACGACTTCTACCAGCTCACCGGCCATCCCGTCCTCCTCCCCAAATTCGGCTTCTACGAAGGCCACCTGAATGCGTATAATAGGGATTACTGGAAAGAACTGGCCCCCCTTTCGCCCCCCGAGGGGGGCACGGATGATGTGTCCACTTCCCAAAAATCAACAGAAGCCCCCTCGGGGGCCGTAGGGGGGGCCGCCATGGCTGGCCCCAACGGCTCCGTCCTTTTTGAGGACGGCAAATACTACAAGGAATCCCAGAAACCTGTGGAAGGCGGTATCCGCGAGAGCCTCAACGGCGAGCTCGACGGCAACTACCAGTTCTCCGCCCGCGCCGTCATCGACCGCTACGAGGCAGCCGACATGCCCCTCGGCTGGGTGCTCCCCAACGACGGCTACGGCACCGGCTACGGCCAGACGGAGACCCTCGAAGGCAATGTCGAGAACCTGAAGCAGTTCGGTGACTACGCCCGCTACCACGGTGTGGAGATCGGTCTGTGGACACAGAGCGACCTGCACCCCAAGGAGGGCATCGAGGCACTTCTGCAGCGCGACATCGTGCGTGAGGTGCGCGACGCTGGCGTCCGCGTACTGAAGACAGACGTGGCATGGGTCGGTGCCGGCTACAGCTTCGGCCTCAACGGCGTCGCCGACGTGGGACAGATCATGCCCTACTACGGCAACGATGCGCGCCCCTTCATCATCTCCCTCGACGGCTGGGCTGGCACACAGCGCTATGCCGGCATCTGGACCGGCGACCAGACGGGCGGCGAGTGGGAGTACATCCGCTTCCACATCCCGACATATATCGGCTCCGGCCTCAGCGGACAGCCCAACATCAGCTCCGACATGGACGGCATCTTCGGCGGTCGTAACATCCCCGTCAATGTGCGCGACTTCCAGTGGAAGACCTTCACGCCCATGCAGCTCAACATGGACGGCTGGGGCAGCAATGCCAAGTACCCGCAGGCCCTCGGCGAGCCCGCCACCAGCATCAACCGCTGGTACCTGAAGCTGAAGTCCATGCTCATGCCCTACACCTACACCATCGCCCACGAAGCCATCGATGGAATGCCTATTATTAGGCCCTTATCCCTCAACGCTCAACTCTCAACCCTCAACTATCAATTCTATTACGGTCCCAGCTTCCTCATCGCTCCCATCTACCAGAACACCGCCGCCGATGCCGACGGCAACGACGTCCGCAACAACATCTACCTGCCCGAGGGGCAGTGGGTGGATTGGTTCACGGGGCGCTGCTATGAGGGTGGTCGCATTCTGAACCAGTTCGATGCACCGCTGTGGAAGCTGCCCGTCTTCGTGCGCCGCGGCGCCATCATCCCCGCCATCCACGCCCACAATAACCCCAGCGATATCGACACGCACACGCGCGGGTTCTATATTTATCCGCTCGGCCACACCGAGTTCACCGCCTACGACGATGACGGCCGCACACAAGCCTACCTGCGCGGCGAGAGCGCCACGACCCATATCATGAGCGACCTCAACGAGAAGGGCCAGCTCCGCCTCACCGTAGAACCCACACGCGGCAGCTTCGCAGGCTTCGAACGTGAGAAATCCACTGAATTCATCGTACCTCTGCAGGCACATCCCAAACGCGTCACGCTCCTCATGAACGGCAAGAAAGTGCGCATCGATGAGGTCGATGAGCTCGATGACTTCACCAAGAAGACCAACGTCTTCTACTACGATGCCGCCCCGCAGCTCAACCTCTGGGCCACGCCCGGCACACCGATGGCTGACGTGCAGGTCATCCACACGCCGCGCCTCTACGTCTGCGCCGCCGACATCGACATCACCACCACAAAGCTCGAGGTCATCATCGACGGCTACACCTTCGACGCCTCCAACCACCAGCTCCAGCGCAGCGGCGCCCTCACAGCACCCGCGCTCCTCACCGATGACTTCGAGGACGGCTGCCTCTCACCCTCGGCCCACGCGCTGCCGCTGAAATGGACCGCCGTGGAAAATGCCGACTACTACGAGATAGAACACCAAGGCCAGCTCTACAGCACCATCACCTCCCCCGCCTTCACCCTTGAAGGCCTGGAACCCGAGACCAACTACGAGGTCCGCGTGCGCGCCGTGAACAAGGATGGCCAGGGCGAGTGGGCACGCGAGAAATTCCGCACCAGCCCCGACCCGCTGCGCTTCGCCATCCGCGGCATCACCGCCGAGTGCACCATCCCCGACCAACCCGGACAGGGCATACGCCATCTCTTCGACTTCGACGAAGGCACCACCTGGCACACCGCCTGGAACCAGCCCAATGCCACGCCCTTCGACCTCCTCCTCGACCTCCACGTCGTCACGCAGATCGACAGCATCCGCTACGTTCCCCGTCCCGACCTCGGCAACGGCACCTTCGCCCAATACACCGTCGAATGCAGCCTCGACAAACAGCAGTGGTCTCCCCTCCCTCACGGGAGGGGCACGGGGGTGGGTCTTCGCTATATCAGAATCCACGTCACCGATGCCCGCGGCGGCTTCGGCAGCGGCCAGCAGATCTACGTCTTCCGCAACCCCGAGGCTGAGATGACCATCCCCGGCGACATCAACCACGACAACCGCATCGACGAGAACGACTTCACCAGCTACATGAACTACACCGGCCTGCGCCAGGGCGACGGCGACTTCGAGGGCTACATCTCACGTGGCGACCTCAACCGCAACGGCCTCATCGACGCCTACGACATCAGCACCGTCGCCATCGAGCTCGAGTCTGGCGTCAGCAGCCGCCGCGTGCCGCCCGTAGCCGGCACCGTCACCGCCGTCGCCGACAAGAAGATTGTCGCTGCCGGCGACATCGTCACCATGACCGTCAGCGGTCGCGGCCTCCAGAGCGTCAACGCCCTCAGCTGCGCCATCCCGTATGACGCCACCCAGTGGGAGTACCTCGGCATCGAGCCCGTAGGTATGCAGGAGATGCGCAATCTCACCTACGACCGCCTCCACACCAACGGCCAGAAGGCCCTCTACCCCACCTTCGTCAACTGCGGTGAGCATCCCTATGTCGAGGGCGACACCACCCTCTTCATCCTCCGCTTCCGCGCCAAGCAACGCGGCAAGTTCACCCTCACCCCGCAGGACGCTATCCTCCTCGACAAATACCTCAACGTCCGCAGTTGGTAGCGTAAGCTGCATCACCTTACACAGCAGGCTGCATCATACGATGCAGCCTGCTGTTGTCTGGGCCTATTATTTGACCTATAGGTCGTTTTTTCCTGCCTCAGAGGCTTGTTTTTGGAAGAGCGTGGTCTTACGGCTGTAAGACCGTGGTCTTCTAAAAATAGCCCCTTAGGACTTCCTCACCGCCCTACTCACCACCCTCGGCGCCCACGCCGCCATCTGCTAAAGCGACCGCCCTGCGCTGCGAAGCGCGGGGCAGATTTATTAAAATGATTATGCTCGGAGGACCGTAAACATTTATAATTGATACTTCAATTACTAAGAAAACTGCAAAACTGCCACCTGTGCGCTGTAAAGCATTGAATTACTTGCAGTCACATGGGTGGCAGTTTGGGTGGCAGATGGGTGGCAGTTGACAGTTGACAGTTGAGAATTGAGGATAGAGGATTGAGGGATGAGGGTTGAGGGTTGAGGAGGGTGAGGGTACTTCAAGCGTGAAGCGTCGCATGGCGCCGAGCGGAGGGATGAGGGGCGTTGGGTTTTATCATACATGAGAAAATGTTTTATCATGCATGAGAAAATGTTTTATCAAGCATGGGATTCGCGTGTCCCATGCATGGGACGCGGGCGTCCCACCTGTGGGACACGACGAGACTACGGCTTCGGGAAGTAATAAGCAAGCGTCGCACAAAGATAATACATTTTCGGCGGGAAAGCAAGGGAATAGCGCTTTTCCTGCATAAACCTACACCTTTTTGACCATCTGCCACCATATTTGCCACCCACGAAACTGAAATAAATCAGCAACTTACATCACATGGTGGCAGTTTTGCAGTTTTTTGTGAGTATTTTAAGAAATAGACTCGTAAAATCGAAGCAGACGCTTTTAAGGAAGAAGTGTTTATCGCAGTAAACAAATCTCTTCCAAAAGTGTTAACGCGGGTAAACACTTATTGCTTTTGCAAAAGTAGTGATTAGTCCGAAGCGAGCAAAGGAATAACGCAGAAAAAAACGCGGGAAGGAACTTACGCCGTCAAGCTGTCAGGACGAATCATTTGGGATACAGAGATTGTATGGAAAAAACAATTATCATAAATTCGATTATCATATTTATGATAAATTTCTTGTTCGTTCAAAAAGAAACGTTTAACTTAGTCGTCAAGCATGATGAATGAGGCCCAGTATATGGGGTTAGAGAATCTGGAGTCGGCCCGCATTCTGTTCTGGGCCTTATGGAATGCTTTCCTGCGTGATGAGCCATTCGCCAGCTCTTCATAAAAAGCAGTCATCATGGTCTGAGTTGCAAGGTCATCGACGCTCCATAAACTCATTAACAAGGTTCTGGCACCTGCCTTTTTGAATCCGCGCTGCAATCCGAACACGCCGTCATCACGCAGCTGTCCCAGACCTGTTTGGCACGCAGACAACACCACCAGTTGCAGATCACACAGATTCATGGAAGCGATTTCGCGCGCTGTCAGGACGCCGTTCTCCATATTCTCCATCTTGACTGTGTGTTTCAGCGTGTTGTTGGCTCCCGCCATCAGGAGACCGGCATAACAGAGGCTGTTGTCAGCTTCGTGTCCACTTTCCCCATTCAACCCCAGATACATCAGGTCGCTTTGATTCTTCTCTACTGTTTCCTCGGATAATGTGAATCCGTGGGTTGCCACATGGAGGAGTCTCACTCCACTGCCGCTGAGCGACTTAAAGGCTTCTTCGGAACCACGCTCGCGCTCATAGATATCCACATCCACATCCTGCATGAAGAGGATGTCGCTAATCGCATGGGCCTCATTCTCGGTGCCCTCCAGGAATTCAACAGCTATCAGACCTGCACGCGCCATGGCATCCCGAGTATGGCTTTCTGCCAACGCGAGGTCTTCGCCTCTGTCGGCATTATCTGCCAAATAGGCCTTAAGGTAGCTGACGGACTGCTCCTTCATGGTGTTGTTTGCAGCGCGGAGTTCATCGGGGGTGGCATCATAGTCCAGCCCGCCAAACACCGCAGCGTGCTTGATGAGAACACTTAATGAAGGTGACGAAGTCTGGATGTCCGCAGAGTAGCGTGTATGCTCCTCGACTAATTGCTTTGTTGAGGATACGCGATGCATGGCCAGATGGTCTATCATCCGTTGTCCCTCATAATAAAAATACTCTATGCCCAACTGATAGAAGAGTCCTGAAGGCGAGAACCATACTGAATGTATGCCATGGAGGCATGACATCAGCGGCTCCCACACCAGCCGACCAAGGTGCTCGTCGTTGTAAATCTGATTAATACCATTCTGTTGTGTAAGTGCCTGCTGCAAAGGCAGCCCGTCAAACATAAGGCTGTTTAGTTCGGAGAGATTGAAGAGGTGCACCAATTGTGGCACACCATTGTCTTTTCGCACGACTAATGCCCAATACGCACGGTCGCCATTCTGAGTCTCTATATCAAAGAATTCTATTGCGGCTCCATCCGATGGCAGGGATTTAACGACCTGACTGACGTCGATATTCATAGCGGCTGTGAAATCGCCGTATTCTTTGCAGCCTCTGATGATTTCGCGCTCCAATCTTGTTGCTTCGCTTTGTAACAAGTCCAGCTCCGCCCGATTCTCCTGGGTCGGCGCACGCCAGATGTCTTCTATTTGCTGACGTGTAGCTTCAAGTTCTGAATATTTCTCCTGTAATTCCTCATCAGCTTTGTGTGCCAGCAGCTTGCGGAAGTCCACTTCTGAATTCAGGAGTAAGCCCTTGGTGAAGAGCAACGAGTTGTAGGCATCGATTCTCGCGGAGTCGTTGTTTGCCAGAAGACACGCGACATAGGGGGCATAGTGGAAGACATAGCTTTTGGTACCCCAATAGAGCTCGCGTCCACGGGTTGAAAGATGCGAGAAATTATTACGCACGTGACTCATTTGTTGGGTCATCGCCTGATGGAATAATTGCTGCCCGGGGATGGTGTCTCCCTTACGGATATGATACACTGCCTGGTTGAACGTCAGCATGACATTGTCCGGGTGTTGCGGGCCCAATATGCGTTGCTGAATAGCCTCGGCCTGAGCACTAAGTGATATGGCAGACTGCAGGCTGTCTCGCGCCGCTTCATACAAAGCCTGATTGGCCAGCACTTTTGCGAAAAGCGATGTTTCCGTCCGATTGGCAGTCTCGAAGAGCTGGGACGCCCGACGGGAAGCCTGTATCGCCAAGTCGGTTTTCCCCTGGCTGTAATAGTACATGGAGAGATTGTTGAGCGCCAGCCCTTTGTCCTCGTTATGTCCGGGAAGGGACTCATATATCATCAGTGCCTGCTGACACGTGTCGATAGCAGCTTCTGTATCCCCCAGGTGATATAAATAATTGGATATGTCGGACAGGGACGAGGCCACATCAGCCTGCTCTTTGCGATTACGGAAGATCTGTATCGCCTGACTTTCCAGGACAATCGCCTGATGGTAGTTGCCATCGGCAGCCATGATAGATGCTCGTTTGCACAATGAGTGAGCATAGTGTGCATCATATTTTGCGTCTTGCGTGGCCTGAGAGGTCATTTGCACATTGACATTTGCCGCAAGCTCGAGGTTTCCCATCTTGGTGTAGGCTGCGGAGATTTCACTCATGCAATCTAAATATCCTGAACCGTTTCTTGTCTGAATGCGCTCGTATATTTCTGCTGCACGCTGCCATAATGCGATGGCTTCTGCGTAGTTCTCGTTGTGCTTTTCAAAGGATGCCGTATTGGACAGAAGACGCGCAAAGTTCAGGCTTTGTGTTTCGTTGTGCTGTTCGTAGATAGCGATGGCCTCATGGGCATATTCTGCTGCTTGGGCATAATTGGCGGCATTGGCCAGATGTACAGCCTGATTACTAAGTGCTGAGGCATAGTTCATGCTGCTCTTCTCCAGCACCTTCATTGCCTTCTTGGCAATCTTAGCATATTTACTTGCTTTGACCTTCTCACCGGAAAGCGAATAATAAACGATGAGGTTGTTGATGGCATGAGCATAGGCTGGACTTTTCTTGGGTAAGGAGCGGATAGCCTCCTCGCCCAAGGCGACAGCATGCTGGCGATCGCCTGGTGCGTTGCGAGAGGTGTAATAGCTTGCGAGATTACTTAATGTGATAGCATATTGTTCGTGCTTCTTCCCATAACGTTTGGCATAAATCTCCAAAGCTTTTTCGCCTTGCTTGATGGCTTCGTCGTAATGCCCTTGTTGATTGTGGATGGCCGCAATCAGATTATAGGTCTCCGCTGCATGGACATAATCAATATACTCTCCATGTGTTCTGATGTCAATAACCCGGTATAGCGTATCCAAAGCAGCCTGAATGTTACCACTACGTTGGAGACTCAAGGCTTTCTGCGTAAGGGCAACAGAGTACTTATAAGTATTTTGCAAGGCTGGTGTAACACATCCAGCCAAATACTGATCGAATAACGTTCCAGCTTCTGGTTTGTTATGCTTCAAGGCTGTTTCAGCCGAGTTGTATATGGACTTCAGGCTATTTTCCAGACTGGCATAGGCCCTGCTGCGCTGTTGCTGGAGTTGAGCATATAACGTAGATTGTCTAACTGCAACGGGAGCATGCTTCAGATAATAGTCCAATGACAAATATGCATCTGCATACTCTCCATTTTGTAGTAATGCCAAACCTCTCTCCCGATAGTATTCTGGATCGTGTGTCTTGTCTTGTGCACAAATGGGCAAGCTGCACAAGAGAGCAATAGAAAACAAGCCCACGGACAGCAAGCTACTCAACGGAAGTCTGGCGTATTTCATGTAAGATGTATGCAGTTTAGATTAATGTATGGTATCGGCAGGGAGTACAGACAGGCTATCTATTGCAGTGTAAAGACTGTCAACGGATTTCAGTGACATTGTCACAGAATCACCATCAAGTCCGACCTTGCGGAATACCGTGGCTTCATTGTCCTCTAAAGCACCAGAATCATCCTTTCGGCCCCGAAATGCCTGTTGCAAGAGATAACTCATATATTTCGTGGTGATGGTCTTCACACAACTTTTCTCGTTTTGCTTAATATAGTTCATTATTACCCCTGTGTAGGCACCTTTGAACGTATAACGTAAGTTAGCGGACGGTATGACGGCAATCATGGTCATGCCAGGCTTGAGAGCAATGATATCATTACTTGACAATGTCGAGCCCTGCGTGATTACAATGCGTTTCTTCCCTTTTTGAATATAAGCACCGGTATCGGAGATAGAGGAAACAATCAGCTTCTCCGTTGGCTTGTTTTGCGCAAAGGACATCATGGAGAAGGAAAGAAGAATGAGCAAGTGGAGAATGTTTTTCATATTTCTATTCTTTAAAAAGATAATCTTGTTTCTTGTGTTTAGTCATCATCGGAATAATACATGGAACGTTTCAGCCATTGCCAATCCACCCTGCTGGCAACCATGCGAATGATGAGTTCATATATCTCGCGTGCATTGTCCAAGAGCGCAATGCCCATAATGGCCCATGCCGTGTTAAAGTAAATATTCCAACGGAAAAAGAGGACGAAACATGCCCCCACTAACAGCACCATGGCTATCATAGAAATAATGCTTGCAGCCATGCCGCTATTGCCCCAATATTGGCGCATGGATGAACGTGATCTACTTAAATGATTGGTTACACCCTGCTGTATAAGTTGTATAAACCAAATGATAAGCATGGTAAACATCATAGACATCCATAAAGGGAATTCTATCGGCATGCGACGCTGTACCAGCGTCTGAATGGCATAGGCCAAGATCTCCACACCAGGAATCTTACCAATAGGAGTATAATGCTGATCGCGAATATCGTGCATAGCACCCAGCAGGACAATGTGGCTGCGGATAAGGTTGGCATACGCTGCTATGCTGTCAGCCGGTACTACAGGGAAATAGGTGGAAGTATAGCAGATATTACAATCTCGAGATTGCGTAATAATCGAAGAATCATTGGTCGCAGCCAATGCCACCTGCGCAGTTAGGGAATATTCTGTCTCGTTGGCGCCCTGACGGTGCAAGCCCAGTGTACGTATGGTTCCGCCGTTTGTGTCGCGCTGCACATTGATAAAGCCTTCATGCTCTACATCAACGACCTCCGTGAAAAAAGAATGATAAGAACGGTCAAACTGCCCCTTGTCGCTGTTCCAATGCGTCAGCTTATATGCCCATATCGTAGGAGATACGGTACTGCAGACGCTTTCGATTAAACGCTCATTCCCAATGCTATCATTCCTGATGCCGTCAAAGACTATATCTATACCCATCACAGAGGGCTCCAAGGACTGTATCTCATCAATGATTTCTGCAAGATGACCGCGGTCAAACTCCTCCGTCATATCGACAATCGTAACTAATTCGCTCGTGTCGCGCTCGGCACCAGTATTCGAAATCTCATAGAAAACATCTGTCATGCGAAAATTATCAATCGTGCGGGCTACAGGATTCAGGAATGAGATGTTGAATGCCAGCGTGATGATAATTTGCATTATCACAAATGTGATGATAACTATTCCAATATGGTCATAATGGAATATAAACCGACAGAACTCAAGAATCTTCGATTTCATCGTTTGAAACGATTGCTGTCCACGTACTCGCAGACAGCAATCGCAAAAAGATAAGTCAAAAAAACTATTTCTCAGTAGCAAGGACGATGGCTACACGGCTCTTTTCATTATCGCCGTAAGGCATCACCTTATCACCCTTAGACTCAACGGTCAGGCGACTGGCATCAATGCCAGCATCTGTAATAGCCTTGGCAACAGCCTCGGCACGGTTCAAGGCATAACGTGCGTTCAGAACGGGATTACCCGTTCCTGCATCTGCGTGACCGGTAATCGTGGCCACAGCCGTCGGGTGAGACTCCAGCCAGCTAATCACCTCACGAATCTTAGCGGCCTCAGACTTACGTATTTCACTGCTTGCTATCATGAAGAAGATGTCCTTCTGCATCGTCTCAACGGTCTTGACAGGAGGTGCGACTTCTTTCTTTTCAGTATCGGGAACAACCAGTAGAGCAGCAGCAGATTCGGCACTGTTGTCACCCACATATTCTTCTATCGGTGCCACCACAACTGGCGCAGTATGAACGCGCTTGCCAAAACCAAATTTATAAGCCAGACCTAACTGAGCGGTCAATTGCCAATCATCTTTTGCATGGTAGTAGCTATTAAATTTGTCTCGAAGATTATTTGCGCTTACTTCCAAGTTAACGCTCCAATGCTTGCTGATATTATAGTCTAACATAGCGCCCAAACGAAAATTATGACTCAGCAGATTGTCTTCCCAGGCAAAGGGCGTGGAATGATTGCTCTTTACTAAGTCATCGTTGTCCCAAGCGTATGTCAGGCCCACGCCACCTATGAGATAGACATTGAGCGGGTAGTAATCTTCATGTCCAAATAGCGTACAAAGATTTAGTAACAAATCCAAATCGCTTGTTACATATTTGAAGTTATATTTGAAGTCGTTGTCATTGTCTGTCTCGAAACCGCCTTTGTTCCATAAACCGTTAACATGTATGCGGGCTCCTACAGACGGAACGAAAAAGGCACCAAATGACACGGATGCAGTGGGAGTTATCAACTTGAATGGTGATATATCTGCAAAAGTCGTTTGAACTCCTCCTTGCAATCCCACAAACATATAGGGCGTGGGCTTATAATCAATCCGATCTGCGGCACTTTGGGCTCTTGTCGCTGTACAAACGACTTGCAGCAATAGTAATGATACAAAAAAAAGTTTAATCCTTGACATAAAAAAGATGTTTAATTGAGATTATTTAGTTTCTTTGGCGTCAAAGGTAAACATTTGTTTACAAACAGACTCTCCTCGCGATGTTAAACAGTGTTAATCACCATATTTTTAAGCTCTAAGGGTGATTTCATGTTAAGTATCTTTTGCGAGCTTATTCTTAATCCCTATCTTTGCGACATCATTAACGAAGGCGATATGGCAAAAGATAAGACGATGTATGTCTGCGAGAACTGCGGGCAGGAGAGTGCCAAGTGGATTGGCAAGTGTCCGTCGTGCGGGCAGTGGAATACGTTTAAGGAGTTTAAAACAAGACCCACCCCTAACCCCTCCCGTCAGGGAGGGGGACGGCTGGCGCTGTCTTCACAGGCTGCCTCCCGCCCTATCCCACTCTCCGACATCCGGGCCGACGAGGAGCCGCGCATGGATATGCACGACGAGGAGCTGAACCGCGTGCTGGGCGGCGGACTGGTGCCGGGTAGCCTGGTACTGCTGGGCGGCGAGCCGGGCATCGGCAAGAGCACGCTGGTGCTGCAGACGATCCTGCGCCTGACGGACAAGAAAGTGCTTTATGTCAGCGGTGAGGAGAGCGCGCGACAGATTAAGCTGAGAGCCGACAGGCTGGCACCTGTAAACCCGCCGTCGGCGGATTTACAGGTAGTATGCGATACGTCGTTGGAGAATATCTTTGAGCATATCGAGGCAGAGCAGCCGGACTTGGTCGTCATCGACTCCATCCAGACGATTTCCACCGAGGCCGTGGAATCCTCGCCGGGCTCGCTCTCACAAATCCGCGAATGTGCCGCAGCGCTACTGAAATATGTCAAGGGGAATACATCTCCCCTCCCCTCCATCATCCTCATCGGTCATATCACCAAGGAGGGCACGCTGGCGGGTCCGAAGGTGCTAGAGCATATCGTGGATACGGTGCTGCAGTTCGAGGGCGACCAGCATTACCTCTATCGCATCCTGCGCTCGCAGAAGAACCGCTTCGGCAGCACGGCCGAGCTGGGCATCTATGAGATGCGGCAGGACGGTCTGCGCCCCGTGGCCAACCCCAGCGAACTGCTGCTGACCGACAACCAGGACGGCCTCAGCGGCATCGCCATCGCCGCCGCCATCGAGGGCGTGCGACCCTTCCTCATCGAGACGCAGGCGCTCGTCAGCACGGCGGCCTATGGCACCGCCCAACGTTCGGCCAACGGCTTCGACTACCGGCGGCTGAACATGCTGCTGGCGGTGTTGGAGAAGCGCGTAGGCTTCAAGCTGGCGCAGAAGGATGTGTTCCTGAATATCGCGGGCGGCTTGCGTGTCACGGACCCTGCCATTGACCTGGGCGTCATCGCCGCCATCCTCTCCTCGAATGTCGATACGGCCATCGAGCATGACACGTGTCTGTGCGGCGAGGTGGGCCTCTCGGGCGAGATACGTCCAGTGAGCCGCATCGAGCAGCGTATCGCCGAGGCGCAGAAGCTTGGTTTCCAGCGCATCCTCATCCCGGCGGCGAACCTCAAGGCCGTGAACCCTCACGACTACAGCATCGCCATCGTGCCCTGCCGCCGCGTGGAAGATGCCTTCCGCGCCCTCTTCGGCTGAGAGATGCCTCTGGTTCGCAAGTTCATCGCCGTCCACCGCAACAGATTCGATGGCTTATCTCATTATCTTATGACCACTTTCTTGCCGTTCACTATATAGATACCTGTCTTTAACCCTGAATCATTCACCGTGAACCGTGAACCGTCAACGCGCTGACCGCTGAGGTTGTAGATCATTGAACTTTGATCATTGAACTTTGAACTTTCGGCTTCGTCCATGGGGGTGAGTCGGATGCCGTCGTGGGAGGGGTCATCGCCCGTTAGGCTGACGGGGAAGAAAGCCCAGTCGTTGTTGCCGCCAGTGGCGGTGGGAGGTTTGTTTCCCCAACCTACTACGGTGGCCTTGTCATCGCCCAGGCTGTAGTCGTTAGCGTCCATGATGATGCCCTCTGCCGACTGTACAAAGAAATGCCCTGCGGTGTTGTTGATCTTGGCGATGGTCAGCGGCTCTACAGGTCGTGCCGTGACGGGCACCGGCGTGCTCTGCTGTATCTTGCCGAAGTAGTTGCCAAAGCCTGTCTGGATGTACATCTTTCCGGCATACGCCTCCATGAGGCGCACGAGATGGCGGGCGGTCAGCGTGGTGGCACCGCTGGGCTGGGTGGCGGTGTTGTGCAGCTTGTGGGTCTGCACGTTCTCGAAGAGATAGCCGCGGGTGGCACCGCGGTCATACATGACATACCATTGCCCCGTCGTCAGGTCGTCAGCGGCGGTGGCTGCGACGAGGATCTCCTTGTCCTTGAGTTCTGGCAACGGCGTGGAAGAGAGAGGGTAGGGGATGTCCTCTTCCGCTATCTCGCTGATGACATACTTGCAGCCTGTGTCGTTGATATTGCTGCCGCTGCCCCAGTTGTAAATCTGGTACGCGCCGGAGAGCGCCGTGCTGGCCTTGTTCGTCTGGTTGAACTGGCAGCTGCCGGAGGTGATGATGACGAAGCCGGGTTCATCGGACTTGCTGACGGTCCATCCGGCTGTGGGGGCTGTGGCCTGGGTCTTGAGGGCGGTGTTATTGCTGCTGTTGGGGGAAATGAAAGAGGCGTCGGCGATGTTGACGATGTCATACTTCCCGTCGCCGCGCGCCACGAACTTCCAGCAGGCGGCGGTGGTGATGGCTGTGGCTCCGGCCAGCTCGCTGCCGCTGCCCGAGGAGGTGGCGTAGCGACTGCCGCGCAGGGGAGTGCAGAGCGTGTAGTAGTGAGCATCGCCCTCGGTGCTGGTCAGGGGTTGGTTGATGGCCTGTGCCGACAGACCGTTCTTGAAGGTCGTGAAGGCCGTCTGCAACGTCGTCACCTGTGCCTCACGCTCGGCGGCGGTCAATGTTGTCTGCAGCGTGGTTTCCACCTCGGCGACAGCGGCGTTCAACGTGGCAGCAGCACTGACGGGGTAGTAGCCCACCTGTGTACCGCAGACGCTGTTGACGTAGGTCCTGATTTCACCTATCTTTGCCACGACACTCTCGGCATTGGCATCCAAGCTTTGGATGGGTGAGTAGGTGATGCCGTCGAGGGCGTGGCGACCCTCGGCGTCGGTGAGCACGAAGGTGAACATCCATTTGTTGAGGCGGATGTTGCTGGCGTTGACGTAGGGCAGCTTCAGCAACACTTTGTTCCAGCCGGCACGCAAGGAGATGGCAATAGGGCTGCGCGCGGGGAAGTTCTCGTTGCCGAGGTCCACCTCGCTGTTGATGCTCTTGCCGCTGTTGGTCCACGTGGGAGCTGGCACCTCTATGTCGTTCACCCAGAGGCGCGAGCCCTTGCGGTCCCAGTTGCCTTTGTCGGGAGCTTTGTCGTTCTCCGAGCGGCTGTAGTTCTGGAACTCGATGAGGGCACCTGCCGTCTGTGCCGTGGGCGAATAGACGTAGGTCCAGGCGTAGGCCGTGGTGTTCAGCTGCGGCGAGGCGAAGAACGCCGGCACAATGGTGCCCCAGGTGTGGCGCAGGTATATGCCGGCGCCTGTGGCCATGCTTGTCGTATAGGTCTTGCCGTCGTAGGTGAACTGGTCGGGCAGGATATCGTCGGTGGACGTCTCGGGCGGGAAGACAGCTGCGGCGTTGCCGCCGTTGGGGAAGGGCTGTGTGATGCGCCAACGCACGTTGGTCTGCTTGACATAGGGGATGGGCTCATCCTTCAGCCAGGTGTCCTTATAATAAAGGAAGCGGCGCTCCCAGTCGGCAAACGCCTCGAACTCCGCGCCGCTGTTGGGCAGCGTCGTGCCGCCGACCTCGATGTACTGGTTGCCGCCGCCCATCCAGCCGCGCTCGGCGGTGGCGAGGGCGTGGGCATAGAGACCATTCTGGCTGATGATGTCCGTTTCGGTCGGCGTCTTGCGGTCGTTCCAGATAGCGGTGATGGCACCGGCCACCTCGCTGTTGCCCTGCTGGGCGTAATAGACATTGCTCTTGTAGATTCCTACCAGGTCGGCAAAGACATCGAAGTGGTTGACGTAGTTGTAGCGGCAGTCGATATTGGGCAGGCCGTCAATCTTACGGCCACTGGTGCTCCACATCTCCGTCATGTCGATGTAGGGCAGGTTCGCCTTGCTGATGCTGACACCGCTGATGGGGTTCCATACGATGCACTTGCGATGGAGCGTCTCCTTGATGTACTGCGACATCTCGTTGACGAAGGCCGCCGTTGTGCCGGCCTCGTCGGCGCCCATGTGGATGTACGGCGCCAGCGGGAAGGCTGCTGCCAGCTCCGAGAGCAATGTCTTCAGGGCTGCCTTGCCCTGATTGCTGCTCATGGTGAAGCCCATCGCGTTGGTGAAGGCGGTGGAGTGGCCTGGCATGTCAATCTCCGGGATGATGATGACGCCACGCTCGGCGGCATAGTCTTCCAGCTCGGTGCATTGCGCTTGGGTGTAGAAGCTTCCTGCGAAGCGCGTCATGTTGGCGGCTTGGTTAAGTTGCGGATAGGCCTTCGACTCGAAGCGGAAGCCTTGGTTGTCGGTCAGGTGCCAATGAAAGACATTGACCTTGAAGCGTGAAAGCAAGTCGATTTCCTTCTTCAGCTCATCGAAGGAGATGAACGAACGGCCTACGTCGTGCATGATGCCGCGCAGCTTGAAGGCCGGGTAGTCGGTGATGCTGACACCGGGAATGCCAGTGCCGCCGGTGGCAGCGGCGAGCTGCATCAACGTCTGGGCAGCACGAATCACGCCCGTCTTTGTGGCAGCGGTGATGGTGATGGCATCTGTGGCGACCTCCAGCTTGTAGCCCTCGTTGGGGAAGTCCGCCAGGGTGTAGTCGAAGGTGCCGAGCGTGGCGGCATCAACGATGTTGACGCTCACGGTGGCGACGGCCGTGGCACTTTGGTGGGGGAAGATGGCGGCGAGGAGCGTAGAGCCTGTCTCGTCGGTGAGCTTCACCTGCCGATTGAGGTCAAAGGTGGCATTGTTCGTGGTCAGCTCGTGCGGCTTGGGCATTAGCAGCGCAGTGGCATCTTGTGCACAGAGGGCGGTTTTCGGAGTCACGAGGCTCAGCAGGAGCAATGCCGCAAAGAAACTTCTTAGCTTCATCTGTGTGATTGTTTGATGGTTAGCCTATTGGTTGATGAGTCGTTATTTCACCACAACCTTCTTGCCGTTGACGATGTTTACGCCCTTCCGGGGCTTGCTCAGCTGCTGACCGGCGAGGTTGTAGATCTTTGAAGTTTGATCATTGAACCTTGAACTTTCGGCTTCGTCCGTGGGGGTGAGTCCGATGCCGACGGGCAGCTCACCACCGGCCTTGACGAACCAGTCGAGGATCTGTTCGCGGGTGATGGTGACGAAGTTGATGGCATAGCCGTTGCCGGCGCTGTAGGACTCATCCTCAAAGAGCAGGGCGACATCGCCGCTGGGCAGCTGGATCATGGTGGAGTAGCAGGAGCCGTTGGGCTGGATGTTATAGACATCCTTCCATGTCGTGCCGCCGTTCAGGCTCATGCTTATCTGCAGGCTCTGACGGCCGCTGGTGTTGATGTAGCTGTGGAGCAGGATGTCGGGATCGGTGTCGCTCTGACGGCTGTAGTAGAGGATATCGGCATTGCAGGCGTTGCCCCAGATGTCTCCCGTGCGGGTTTGTGTGCCCCAGTGGAAGGTCACGGTGCCATCGGCGTTCTTCGTGTAGGTGGCGGTGTTCCAGCCGCGGTTGCCGCTCTGGCGCA
>Ga0310691_10001506_pt1 | contig 35382 bp, 18 predicted proteins | sample 176DNAGHGlowgp2_FD_203887 | JGI IMG/M metagenome (GOLD analysis project Ga0310691, IMG submission 203887) | Sheep rumen microbial communities from Palmerston North, Manawatu-Wanganui, New Zealand - 1766 DNA GHGlow gp2 (v2) (version 2) | ecosystem: Host-associated > Mammals > Digestive system >... | reverse complement strand
GAGGAGAAGTAGTCGGGACTCTCGAAGTTGAGCCGGTAGGCAATCTCCTTGATGCTGTAGTCGGTGGTGGTGAGCATCTCCTTGGCTCGCTGCAGCCGGAGGTCCTGTTGGTAGGTGGATGGTGACAGACCTGTGAATTCCTTGAACAACTTGCGGAAATTACTGTAGCTGACGCCCAACTCTTCGGCTACCTGCTGGATGGAGAGCGGTGACTCGAGCGACTCACGGATGCGCAGACGGGCGCGGTTAATCATGTCGACGTGCTGCTGGTTCTTTCCCAGCACTATGTTTCTTTCCAGTGAATACATCATGCCGATGAGGTTGTTCACAATGCCCGCCATCAACTGCTGGGAATAGGCGGCCTCCTCGAGGGCTGCTTCGTAAGCCCGTTTGTAGAGACCCTCGATGACGAACGAGTAGCCAATGTGGTAGATGGGCTTTTCGGGAGACAAGAATCCCGCTTTCACACGGTCGTCCATATTCCGTCCGCGGAAGCCGATCCAATAGCTCTTCCAGCCTTTCTTGGGGTCGGGATGATAGGAGTGCCACTCGCCTGGGAATAGGAGGAACATGTCGCCAGACTTGATACGGACAGGCGAGCAGCTGGCGCTCTGGAACACGCCTTCGCCCTCGGGATTATATAGTAGTTGATACTCGTTCAGGATTCGTCCCTTCTCCACGTCGAAATAATAGCCGTCAGCATGGCCCTTGGTGGGGTAGGGGTCACCGGGCAGGATATGCTCGTAGCCGATGGTGCTGACGGTCAGGCCCCACAGGGCATCGCGTTCGTTGGCAAGGAGATATTTGCTTATTTGCATTTACTTATATTTTCAGTTTCACTATTCGTTTTCTTTGGGGCAGGGTATCCACATCCAGAAGGTGGAGCCGTGACCTTCGCCTTCGGAGGTGACACCGATATGGCCGTTGCAGCTCTCGGCGATGTTCTGGCAGATGGACAACCCAAGACCGGTACCTTGTACAAAGTCGTTGAGCTTGACGAAACGCTCGAAGACACTGGCCTGCTTCTCCTTGGGAATGCCAGCGCCGGTATCCATACAGTAGAATACCAATCCGTCAGTCTTCCTGCTACCGTCGAAAGTGAGTCGTTGATCCCAATGGTAACCTACTTTGATGAACCCTTGACGAGTGTACTTTACAGCATTGGTGGTGAAGTTGGTCAGCACTTGCTGTACACGACCCTTGTCAAGCATAGTGAAGCAGTGCTCGTAAGGGTTGTCCTTGATGAACTCCACACCTGGCTCTTGAATACGCTGGGAGAGGGTTTGGCAGATGTCTTCGAAGAAAATGGAGAAGTCCACTTTCTCAGGCCTGATGGCTAAAGCCTGTCCCATGGAGGAGGCCTCGAGGATGTCGTTGATAAGGCGCATGAGCATGTCGCAGTTGTTGCGGATGATGCGGATGAACTCCATGCGTTCCTCCTGGGAGTCGATCATGGGCAGGAGGTCGCTGAAGCCGACAATGGCGTTGAGCGGTGTGCGTATCTCGTGGGTCATATTGGCCAGGAAGGCACTCTTCATACGGCCGGAATCTTCGGCACGGTTCGTTTCCAGCTTCAGTTTCTGCTGGGCTTCCATCAACAATGTGACATCACGGGCCACACCGTAGTAATGGGTTATCTCGCCATTGGGCAGACGTTCAGGTACACCGCTGAGCACATACCAGCATGGTTTAGATGAGATGGGCAGACTATTGAAGTGGTGGATGGCATTAAAGTCCTCGCCGCGGTTAATCATGCCTATCAGGTTCCTGTCGGCCTCCTCACGTTCCTCCTCGGCCATATACTCTAAGAACTCTTTGCGGCTTATGACGTATCCTGGGGTGCGCATCGAACGGGAGAAGGAAATCTGGCGGGTGGTGAGATCGAACTGCCATACGAACATGTCGCTCTTCTCAAGCAGATATTGCAGTTGCGACTCGTATTGGTTGATGGCTTCGTTGGCTTTCTGCATCTCTTGATTGTGATGTATCTGTTCGATGTATCTTCGGCGCTCTTCAGTAATGTCGCGGCAGGTAAGGACATAGTACTGCAACTCATCGCTATTGTCGAAGACCGGGCAGATATGGATCTCAAGGTAGATGTCGATTCCCATCTGTGGATAACAGGTATGCTGGCAGCTGTGGAATAGTTCACGGGATCCGCGAGGATACTGGTTCTTCATTAATGCAATCTCAAAGAGGCATTGGTCGTGGAAGTTGGTATTTCCTGCCGAATTGTAACCAGTGATGATGCGCATGTTTTCGTTAAGGTCGAGGAGCATGCCGTCTTTGTCGTAGAATGCCATAGCGATAATGTTGGTCTCGAAAATCTTCATGTATTTCGAACTTAGTTCGCTGTTGAGACGCTCTTCTTCCATTTTCTGGGTGATATCCTTCAGTGTGCTCACCACCAGGGTGATCTTGGTACTGCGGTCTTTCTCTGCGGCGTAGCTACCTTGCACCCAATGCCAGTCAGGATGCTCAGGTGAACCTTGGTTCAATCGCCATCTGACGGTGACCTGCTCCTTCTCACCGTTGACCAGTGATCGGATGTTGGTTCTGAGTTTAGCGCAATCGTCGGGATGGACCTCTTTGAAAAGAGTGTCCACATCGACCCCCTTTGCTCTTATGATATCACCGTAGATATTGAAGCAGCGCCCGGTGTCGAAGTTATAGGCGGTCACGTAATAGTTTCCCATCTTCAGCGCCTGCAGCATCATCTTGTTCAGGTCGGAGGAGCGGTTGATGGCTACTTGTACTCTTGATTTGACGAGACGGCTGAGAAACAGGGCGATGATGGCGGCAATGACGGTACCGGCAAGGACGAAGAGAGCGATGGGTGATGTGGTGTCTTGGACACGCTCGGGGTGGAACCACTTGTCGTGTATCTGCTGTAGTTCGCCGCTCTGTTCCATACGCGCCAGTTCGTCATCAAGAATATTTATCAGTTCTTTGTCGTAGCCGACAATTCTGATTTCACCATCGGGTATGTCTATGTCTGTGGTGGTCAAAGTGTCGATAGCCAATTCTTTCTTTTTCCACATAAGCGGCCCCTCGCCCCAGATGAAGTAGCGGTAGCGGCCGTCGTTGATGCCTGCAATAGCATCTTTGGCAGAGTGGTATTCGATGGGAACGTTCAGATGTCGCTCCTCAACAATGCGGTTGGCTGCATAGTCATTCTCCTTGAGGATGAGCGTGTCTGAAGGGGTTAATTCCTCCAGTTTGGAGATGTGACGGGCATTCTTCCCTAAAACGATTTTCACCTTATAATAATTAAGGATATTCGTTGAGCGGATATAAGGCCTCGTATGATAGCGGTAGCTGGGGTCGATGATGATATCGGCCTCGCGACGCTCAAACGCCTGGGTGGCATCGTTCCACTCTTTCAATAAGAATCGGCAGGGAATGCTGAGTTTCTTGAAGATGGTCTGAAGCAGCTCAATGTTGTAGCCGTCTGGATCACCGCTGTTGTTGCTGAACTCATAGGGGGGGAAGTCCCAGTCGCATATAATCAGTACGGGATTGTCCTCATTGTAGTCGAGGCTATATGCTGACTGAGCATCAGCCCCCGATGTGAAAAGAGAAAAGCAAAGCGAAAGAAGAATTGGCAGACTTCTCCACGTTTTTCGAATTATATAATTTGAATATCCTCTCATAATCTACTATCTTATTTCTTTCCTCTAAACACGTTCTATTTCAAGCGCTTTACATGGCACGGAGAACCAAACGGTAGTGCCCTTGCCTTCTGTAGATTTGATGTTGATGGTACCATGCATACGCTTGATGAGTTCCTGACAGATGCTCAACCCTAATCCCGCACCTTGGCTGGCTCCTGTGACAAAGCGCTCAAAGATGTGGTCGAGGGATGATTCCGGGATACCATGTCCCGTATCCTCTACAGCTACAATCAGACGGTCGCCCAGATAGTCGTAGTGTACGAGAACCGAGCCTTTGTCGGTGTATTGGACAGCGTTGGTGACAATCTTATCGAGAATGATGCCGATATTGTTACTGTCAATCTCAATGACCAGCTTGGAGAAAGAACTGCTGACGGTATAGCTCACACCATCTTTCTGTTCGTTGCCCCAGACGGCATCACAATGATGGGCTGCCAAGACAGTGAAGTCGGTAATGTGAGTATTGAACTCAATCATCTCAGCATCCAGTCGCGAGAGGAACAGAATGTCGTTGATGAGTTTTAGCAGTTTGGCTGAATTCTCCTTGATCTCCTTGATGAACACTACTTCGTCTTCCTGGCTGTGCTCCATCTGGAACAGTTCTGCAAAGCCCACAACAGTGTTTAGCGGTGTGCGGATCTCAAAGCTCATGTTATGCAGGAAGGCATTCTTCACTATCTCGACCTCTTGGGCGCGTAGTGTCTCGGCAGCCAGTTCCTCCTCGATAATCTTGATTTCACTGATATCACGACACATGCCGAAATAGTATGTAACCTGACCATTTTCGTCATGGACGGGAACAAAGTGGAGCTGCAGATGGAGCATATTGCCGCCGCGTTTGCGCAGTGTGGTCTTGATATCGGCATGAATGGGCTTGTTGGTGAGGCTGTCCATATTCTTTATAATGAATAGAGCCCGTCGTTTGAAGCTGTCGTCAACGTAGTTGAGAGCGCGTGCCAATGTCAGTGAATATTCCACGGTGTTCGTGTCTCTGAATATGGAGAGTGTCTGCGTCTCAGGATTGTAGCGTGCCATACGGATACCACCGACATGCAATACGTAGTCGATGTTACGGATGTATTGGTTGACCTCATTATTGCTTAGCTGCAATTGGCGGATGTTCTGTTGCAGCTTTTGGTACGCCCGTGCGTTCTCTGTCACATTGCGGCCAGTGCCGAAGATGTTCAACAGTTGGCCGTTGCTGTCATGGACAGGCATAAGCTTCAGTTCATAGTACATGGGCTCGTCTTTCAGGAAATGGGACAGTGCCCTGCCGTCACCGGGAGTCAATAGCTGGGTAATGTGCATGGGTTGGAGATCGTTGACGTTGAAATCACCTATACCCAGTACTTCTTGTATGGTGAAACGTTTCTTGAGTAGCTCTTCCTTGGGTACAGGGAAAAACTTGCAGGCTTTGTCGTTTATGTCCACAGCGACACCTTGGGCATCGTAAACCACCATGTCGATCATTGCTGAGTTGAATACGGCCTGATAGCGGGTCATGTTGTCCTGAATATGAAACTGTCGCTGGCGTTCCTCTGTGACATCCACCCTCGTGCCGAGAATGGCATTAGGCTTGCCATCTCTGTCGCGGCGTAGTACAGACATATAAACGACATAATCGCGCTCGGTAATGGTGTCGTCTTTGGGCTCATTCGCCTGAATATTGAAGCTGACGGTTTCCTTATGGCGGAGTACCACATCGACAAGTCCCTCTCGCAGAAGCTTGAAGTCGTTCTGGTTGTAGCGGTTCACAAGCTCGGTTATATGGAGTGATTGCGTGGTCTTGCCGTGTTCATCGAGCCACTCAAAGGTCTGGGTGGGCACATGGTATATCCACAGGCCGATATGGCTGGTGCTGAGCACGAGCGACAGACGGTCATTGCTTTTACGGATCTCTCGTGTCATCTGGCGCTCACGGATGCGGTAGTAGGCATAGTAGATGAGGAAGGCGACAGCGAAGCATGCAAGGAGTGCTGCCAGTTTCCATATCCACGAAGGGATGCCAGAGTCGATGCGCTCAGGATAGAACCATTTGTTGCGTATGTCGTCGAGTTTGTCTTCCGCCTTGAGCTCTGTGTATACACTGTCAATACGTTCCAGCAGACGAGGATTCCTGGACATGAACTTGTATTCGCCAGCAGGGATGTCGACAGGATATATGACCAGATTGTCAGTCTTGTATTTTCGCATGAGCCATTTCAGCGACATGGTGTTCCATACGATGACACCCTGCTCTTCGGAACGGAGTCTCTGGATTGCCTCTTTCATGTCGTCGTAGGCTTTGATTTCATTTGTCCATCTGTTTTCCTTAATAAGATGGTGGCTGAAACTGCCTTCGTGGACAATGACCAGATGCCCCTTCAAATCACTACCTGTATGGATGTTCTGCGGTTGACCCTGAGGAGCGACCACACTGTGGGTGAAAAGTTGGACGATATTCTTGCTGTAATGGGAATTTCCTCTGGAGAATGAGGCATCCATGCGGAGCATAAGGTCGGACTTGCCGCTTTTCAGGTCGGCTTGTGCTTCAAGTGTAGGCTTCAGTTTAATGATATAAGGAATGTCGAGTTCCTTGAAGATGAGCTTGAGAAGGTCAATGTTATACCCGTCAGGTTCACCGTTCTCATTCAGGAAAACGTATGGCCACAAGTCCCACGCATCCTCGTAAATCAGTGGATGTTCTTCGTTGAATTCCTTGATAGTATCGTTTATAACGGCTTGTGCTCTGGCAGTAGAAATGAAAAACAAGAAATGTAAAGTGAAAAGTATCGGTAAATACTTTAGCAATCTATACATTTTATATTTATATATGTTTCCTCTCATAATCCAATACTTTTCAACTCTCACATTTAATTATCTCACATGGCACCTTTATCCAGAAAGTAGAACCGCAGCCATCACCCTCTGACTCAACTCCTATCTGTCCATGAAAACCGTCAGCAATGGCTTTGCAGATGGATAGTCCAAGGCCTGTGCCCTGTACGAAATCGTTGAGCTTGACGAAGCGGTCGAAGATCTTCGACTGATGCTCCTTTGGAATGCCCGCGCCCGTGTCCTCACAGTATATGTATAGGCTTTGGTCTTCGTAGCGGTATCCCACCTTAATATGTCCCTGATGGGTATACTTGACAGCATTGGTAACGAAGTTGGTGATTACTTGCTGGATACGCCCCATGTCGATGTTGGTAATGAATGTCGTGTAGGGATTGTCTTCGACAAATATTACGCCAGGTTCCTGTACACGTGATTTCAGCGAATTGCATACATCATCGAAATTCTTGGCGAAGTCTACTTCGCGCGGCTCAATCTTGATACCGCTTTCGTCAAGCGACGAGAGGGCCAGAATGTCGTTGATGAGTCTCATGAGCATGTCGCAGTTGTTCATGATGACACGGATGATTTCTTGCTTCTCCTCTGGCGTGGAGAGTAAGGGCAGCACGTCGGAGAAACCGACGATGGAGTTTAGCGGTGTGCGTATCTCATGGGTCATGTTAGCCATGAATACCGACTTCAGGCGTCCGGAGTCATTGGCACGCTCCGTCTTTCGTTTCAGCTCCTCCTGTTTCTCAACGAGGTCGTTGACGTTTCTGACGATACCGTAGGAGCCTTCCAAGCGGCCGTCTTTGTCGAAGAAGGGCGTACTGTCGATGATGTTCCACTGCAAGTCCTCGCCTTGATGGAAGAAAGGATGCATGAGTGTCATGGTGGTCTGCGGGATATTGAAGAATTTCTCGGGTTCCTCCAACCCCTTCCTGAACGGACTGTCAATGAAATGCTCTATCAACTCGTCAAAGTCCATCTGACTTTCAGGTGTGCTGAGTGACTTATAGAAATAACATTGGCGCTTGGAGAAACTTGTGCGGAAGAAGCGCATGTTAAAAGTTTCCATCAGATACTGAATCTCATTCTCATACTGCTGAATGGCCTTGTTTGCGCGACGGATGTCAAGATCGTTCTGTTTGTTCTGTAGATAGAGTTCACGCTCTTGGGTAACGTCACGGATGGCAAAGGTAATATAGAAGAGTTCTCCATTGTCATTATAGATAGGGTGTATCCGGATTTCTGTATAGCAATTCACACCTCGCTCAATGATAATGCTCTTTGTGCAGAAATAGAGGTCTTCCACATGTCGATTATATAGCAGAGGGCGGAAGGTTGGCATGTCGAACAAGGTGTTTTTGTAGAAGAAAGGATCATCTTCCGACTGGAATTTCAATAACTCGCGCATTTTTTTGTTAGCTGTGAGCAAATGTCCTTCTTTGTCATAAAAGGCAAGCCCCGTGATAGACTGCTCAAAGACCATTTGGTATTTGTCTTCCATTTTCTGTTCTTCTTGCTCTTGCAGTATCTGTTCCGTGCAGTCTGTCATAGTGCAGAAGATGTTTTTGACCTTTCCTGTAGCCTTATCGTTCTCGGCGATGCCTTGATCGTGCATGTAGCACCACTGACCAAGCCGTTTCTGTCCACTCATGTCCCAGCGGAAGACACATTCGTCGGTCTGAGTCTCTCCACAGTATAACCGTTTGATGAAGGCTTTGAAAATATCAAGGTCGTCAGGATGTATCAGATTCAAACTCGCTTCATAGCTCATTCCGTCTTCGGGTAGCAGGTCGCCGTGCAGGTTGAAGGCGTACTTTCTGGAAATGTTGAGTTTCAACACGTAGTTTTTGCCCATGTCAAGGGTGTGCTGCATGATGGCTGATATCTCCCTGCTCTCTCTGACACTTTTCCGGATGCGCAGAAGAAAAAGCCGGTTGATGGCCCATGCTATCAGGATGGCGATGGTTATAATAAATAACATCAATACCAAGATAGCGTTAGGCTTTATATCGGCGAGGATTTGTATGTGTAAGAGTAATATGCTCATGTCTGTCTTGTTCTATTTGGTAGCATGTTCTGTACTCTTCTCCATAGCGGTCATTTCGCAGGGTATAATGACATAGACGGTGGCGCCTTTCCCCTCCTCAGACTGGATTTCAATGGAACCGCCCATCTGCCTAATCATTTCCTGAATGATGGGCATGTTAAGGCCGCTTCCCTTACCCCGGATAACATCGTCGTGGACAAAGCGATCAAATACGTGCGACAGGGCCTTCTTGCTCAGCCCTCTGCCTGTATCTTCAATGGTAATGTTTAACTCGCCATGGCGATAGTCGTATTTTGCGCGGATAGTGCCAGTTTCAGTCATCCTGGCTGATGTACTGCATATTTTCGAAATGACGGAGCCCAGATGTTGTTCGTCAATTTTCACTATCAGCCGGCTGTAGGGGTTCTCTACAGACACTTTTACTCCAGGGGCGATGTTGGACCAACCCATGTAGCAGAAACCGTCGAAGAGCTTTGAGAAGTCACACTCAGTGTAATTATATTCTACCATCTTGGCATCGAGTCGTGAGATGAACAGGATATCGTTGACAAGTGCCAGCAGTTCTCTGGTGTTGCGCTTTATCTCATCGGCAAAGACTGGCTCATCCTCTTCATCGTGAGGGCTGTTGAATAACTCTGCAAAACCGAGCACCGCATTCAGAGGTGTACGGATCTCGTAGCTCATGTTTAATAAGAATGTGTTCTTCAATTCTTCTGTTTCTTGGGCTTTCTTGGTTTCCTTGATCAGCATCTGCTCTGTATAGACCGTTTCCGACTCGTTGCGGCACATACCGAAATAATGACTGATAAGTCCGTCTTTTCCCATGACTGGCACCATCTTGAATGAGAGGTATATGTTACGTCTCTGTTCGTCGTGGAAACGTGTCTGGATTGTCACCGAAATGATGCCTGGTGTACGGTGGTCCATTCTAAGAAGCAACCCGCGGGCCTTCGTCCGCTCGTTCTCGGCAACAAGTGATACACAACGGATTTGTGACAGGTGATATTGGGCTTTGTTCAGGTCACTGAATACTATAAGCTCATGATTTTCGGGGTGGTAGTTGACGAGTCTTACACCACTGATCTTCAGTGAATAGTTAATGTTGTTGATATAGTCTTCAATGTCGCTGGTGGTCTTTTTCAATAACTTACTGTCTTCCCGTTGCCGGTGATGAGATTCAACCATCTCTGTGATATTACGTCCGGCGGTGACGAATCCAAGTTGTTGACCATCTTTGCTACGCACGGAATTCACAGTGGCTTCGTAATAGATCCTCCCGCCGACCGTGAGTTCTGGAATTCGTTCGTCCTCATGCTTCACCTTGTCAATATCAGTAATTGATGACAATAAGGTATATTCCAGATTCTCCAGATCCAGATCCCGGTAGGATGGTACGTCGTGAATGTTGACATGACGATTCAGTAAGGCTTCTCGGTCCTTGATGCCAAAGGTTTCGCAAGCCTTGTCGTTTATGTCAACCAACCAGCCGTTTGCATCGTAGTAAATCATGTCTACCAGCGAAGAGTAGAATACTGTGTGGTATTGCAGTGCCAGATTGCTGGCTTTTTCCTTTCTTTGTCTGCTTTCCGTGATGTCGCGCTGGATGCCAAGTAGAACCTTTGGCTTTCCTTTACTGTCGCGTCGCAGTACTGTAATGTTGACCTGGAAAAGCTGTTGTGGCTCTCCATTTTGTGGCATACTGCCATTAATCTCAATCGTGTCTTGTTCCTTTTCTCTATTGTGCACAGAGTCGACAATCTTGCGTAATTTACTGAAATCATCACGGTCGAAGAACTGTGAGAAGTCTATGGGCGCATAGTCTTTCCTGTTCTCCTCCTTGGCTGAGAATAGGGAAAAGATACGTTTGTTTACATCATAAGTCCAAACTTGTGTTTTGTTTGACAATAGTACAAGGGCAAGTTGCGTGTTCAGTTGTTTTGTGTGATTGCTTACTTCTTGCTGCCGGAAATAGAAATACCTGTTGATAAATGCCATAGCGAACACGCAGATTATCAAAGCAGCTACGAGATATACCGACAGATGTGGAATGTCGGTAATAGTGTCCATTTTCTCAGCCTGAGCCCGAGCTATAGTGGCTATGGCTGATAGAAGGACTATGGCCTTCGTACGTGAAATATAGCAGCAGTCCATTTTTATTTCAGGCAGTTATAGTTTTGCAAAGATAGGCAAAAGAGATTAAATAACAAAATAATAACAGAAAAAAAACTCATATTACCCCGATTTTAGATTGATTTGCATCCATTTTTCACCTTTTTCTATCAAAAATTTGGAAGTTTCAGAGAATTTCTGTACTTTTGTCAACAGAAAGCTAAAACTTATAGATTATGATTGATGTTAAAGAAGTTTTGAAGAAGAGCGAGGAGCGTATGGAGATGGCAGCCCTGTTCCTCGAGGAAGAGTTGAATCGTATTCGTGCAGGTCGTGCTAATGTCGCAATCCTGGATGGAGTGCGTGTGGAATCCTATGGCTCGCGAGTTCCATTGAATCAAGTTGCCAATGTAAGTGTTCCCGATCCCCGTACGATTGCTATCAAACCATGGGATCGTAAGGAGATTCGTAACATCGAGAAGGCTATTATGGATTCCGATGTAGGCATCACACCAGAGAACAATGGTGAAGTGATTCGTCTGAACATTCCTATTCCTACGGAGGAGCGCCGCCGTGACCTCACTAAGCAATGTAATAAGATAGCCGAAAAAGCGAAAGTAGAGGTGCGCAATGTACGGGCCGATATCAAAGATAAGCTGAAAAAGGCTATTAAAGACGGTCTTTCGGAGGATAATGAGAAGGATGCCGAGTTGGAACTCCAGAAGATTCACGACAAGTTCATCAAGAAAATAGATGAGCTGATAGATGCAAAGAACAAGGAGATAATGACCGTATAGCAGCCTATAGTGGTTCCCACTGTTAGGCGGGAACTTCTGCATTATGAAAGGACTCGTCATTAAGAATACAGGCAGCTGGTACACCGTCCGCCTTGACGATGGCCAGTTGCTTGATTGTAAGGTGAAAGGTAATTTCCGTTTGCGAGGTATTCGAAGCACTAATCCTGTTGCCGTAGGAGATTGCGTAACTGTCGCTCCGAACCAGAATGGAACAGCCTTTATTACTGAGATTGAGGACCGTCGCAACTACATCATCCGTAAAAGTATCAATCTCTCCAAGCAAAGCCATATCATTGCCGCTAACGTGGATCAGGCATTGTTGGTCATAACTGTAATCAGTCCGCAGACCTCCACGACCTTTGTTGACCGTTTTCTAGCTTCTGCAGAGGCTTATCGGGTACCAGTGGTGCTTGTCTTCAACAAGACCGATCTTCTTGACGCAGATGACCTGCACTATCAGCAGATGCTGATTACGCTTTATGAGACCATCGGCTATGAGTGTCGTGCTATTTCTGCAGAAACTGGTGATGGTGTCGACGACCTCCGTCAGTTATTGGAGGGTAAGATAACCTTACTTAGTGGCAATAGTGGCGTAGGCAAATCTACACTCATCAATCGTCTTGTGCCAGATGCCCACCTCCGTACGGCAGAGATTTCCGATGCTCACCAAACGGGACAACACACCACCACTTTCTCTGAGATGATTCCTTTGGATGGGGGATGGGTCATCGATACACCGGGCATCAAAGGCTTTGGCACCTTTGATATGGAGCCAGAAGAACTTACAGGCTATTTCCGTGAGATATTCCGTTTTTCTAAAAACTGCCGTTTCTCAAACTGTACGCACACCCACGAGCCAGGTTGTGCTGTACTTCAAGCTTTAGAGAACCACTACATTGCCCAAAGCCGTTACCAAAGTTATCTCTCCATGCTTGATGACAAGGATGACAGCAAATACCGCGAAGCCTATTGACTGAGAATAGAGCTACTTGACGATTTTCTTTCCGCCAACGATATAAATACCGCGAGGCAGACCTTCAAGCGAGGTTGACCCCTGACGGATTAAGCGGCCATTCATATCGTAGATAGCATTGGGATACTGTTCGGGGCGAGTCACGTCGAGGATGCCATTGGCAAACACGTTATAGCAAATAGGTTCAATGACGAGTTTATCGCATTTCTCCGGCATTTGCAAACTCAACTCTTTACCCAAATACTCTTTACTTGTGGTTGATGTGCCGCTTGTTTCTTGTATCCACCAACCTATCTGTTCTCTTCCTTCGATGGGCTTGGCCTCGATATGAATTTGGTAGCCGGGATAGAATTTACCGTCGAAGCGTTGCTCAGATAAACTGATGTTGTTGAACAATACCTCCTTCAACGGATTCTCTTTCTGACCGATGTTGATGGAAAGGGGAATAGGCGTACCGACCTTGTAATAGCTACCCACTTGTTTATAGAATTCATCAGTGCGGTATTTTAGCCATTCGTTGACGTGATCCATTTCCTTCTGATAGTCTGGATTCTTGCTGATGCGACTTCTGTGGAAGGGGTATTCATATTTGATCTGTTCATACATGGAATCCCAGGTCTTATGAATGCCTTTCTCGTTAAGGAAATCTCCCATGTAGATGGCGCAACGCTCAATAAACATGTCTCGGAATTCCTTGATTTCCATTAACTGGCGGAAAAGCAAAGTGTATGGATAGTCGTTGGCTCCCCAACTCCACAAATCATCGTAGTTCGGATTGTAGAACCACCAGAATATTTTGTAGTTATATGAAATGTTATATAGCCCCAAGGAATAGTCTACGTCTTTGGCAATCCAACGCCAGCGACCATCGTCTGTACGTGGACGCCACATAACAGTATTATTACCGGGGAAGTCGACGTTGTTGTGATAAAGACTTAAGATCATGTAGTTTATAAATTCCTTGCAGTCCATCCATTGCTCAAATTCCTGCAAAGTGTGGCCTGCCTGGTTATAGAAATTCTTGAATCTGATCATGTTGTCCTCGTCACCTTCTTTGAGATTGTCCCAGTTCTCAAACAAGTCAATGTCCTCAAGTCCGTCGTAGTTCGTATAGATATTGTCTTCGTTGCCTCGTTCCCTGATATTGAGCATACTGTAATATTCTCCGTTAATGTAGACAATGGCAGGGCGCCAAGCTTGCCAGTCGAGGTCAGTATGTTCTCCCATGTTGCGCTGTACGATAGCATCGCGCATAAAGAGGGAGTTAAAATCATTCCCGGCATTACGCAGTGCAAGCGATTTGAAGTCCGTGAGTCCAGGTTTTTGGTCTGGAAAAAATTCATAAGAGAACCTTTTTGTACCAAAGCGCTTGTTGGCATAGATCATCAGCGTCTTTCTTGAGAATTCTCGGGTGGTGCCACCGCCTACGCGTGTCTCACTAAGCTGATTGATAATGCTGTTGGTGTTTTCCCCCTCAAAATATTCAATATTGGCTGGACGTCGCCAGTCGTGGTGATTTGTCAAAACGCTTGTCTCGTTATTGGGGAAAATGCCAATCCACTCATTATTGAAATAGTCGTCATCTGTGACGATAGAGATAACGGGTAATGTCAATTTGCGGGGGAATTGGATATAGGAATGGGTTGTTGAACGCGGTGACAACCAACCGTCACAGATGAGTTTAGCTCGAATCACACCAGTTGATGGAATTAAAATTGGACCAGTGTATCTCCGGCTGTTGGCTGTTGGCTCTTCTCCGTTAGTCGTATAATAGATGGTTGTTCCTTGTGGAGAACCTTCAGGCAATGACAACTCCAACTGGATGATTCGCGCATCGGTGCGAATGGATCCGACCTCACTGAAAATGGGTTCTCCTAAGATGTGATCTCCTTCACAAATCTGGCCGATGTTCGACTCGTCGGGTGTAGCAAGCAACTGATATCCCCAAATGTCTTCACCATCGGTTCTACGGCCATAAGCGATATTGGGCGCGGGTTGTTTCTTCATACCCACCACTTGGTCAATAACTGTGTTTCCCTGAAACAGGTAAATTTCACAGTCTTTGCCTGATTCCAGACGGAAAGAGGTGTGCAGGCCGTCTGCTTCTTTGTCGCAATAGATCAACTGGTGTCCTCCATATGGTATTGTGATGGCAGGGAGAGACCACGCTTCATTGGGGTCGGGGGTTATACCAATCTTGTAATCCGAAAGTTCTGCTGCATTTGGACCTGCATTGTAAATCTCCACCCAAGAGTCTGGGAATTCATTGAGATCATCCATGATCAGATCGATGTTCGACTGCATGAACTCGTTGATGACAAGCTTAGTATTTTGTGCTGAAACAGTGCCGATGGAGCATAAAACCACCGCCAAAGTGATAAATTTGATATATTGACTTCGTACCATGTCTTACAATTGAGGGTGCAAAGTTAGTTAATTAATTATAATACATTATTATATATATACCTGCATTTAATACTTTATATATAAATTTTTGCTATGTTAACAATGTGCTTATCTGATGACTATCTTCCTGTTAACAATATAAATACCCTTTGGTAGACCCTCCAATGAGGTGGTTCCTTGCCGGATGATTCGACCGTTAATATCGTAGACGTTGCCTGACTTAAGGTCTGGAGTGGTTGTGATAGTACCGATGCCGTCTGGTGAGCCAGCGATGGCGGTTATTGTTAGTTTACTGCAGTCAGGCATCTCCATGGATAGTTGGCTACCGGATACCTCACGGGTAGTTGTGGAGCCGTTTTTTAGTGTTTCGGCAATACGCCATCCGGCAATAGTCTGTTCGTCGGTACTGCTCTCAAGATTAATGATCCGGTCGGCGAAGAACTTGCCTTCAAACGTGTTATTGGAGAGACTGACACCGTTGAAACTGAGACCACCGAAAGATTCTTCCTCGTTTTCTGTGTTGATAGTCAACGAGATGGGCGTGCCAAGACTGAACTGTGTTCCGATGTGCTTGTACATCTCTGCTGTGCGCTTGGCAAGCCAGTTGCGGGCGTCGCGCAGGTCGTTGTCGTAGACAGGCCACCAAGGGTTGCCGTATACAGCGTCGTGGTGGTGCTGGTATTCGTCCTTTATCAGCTCGTACATAGGGTCCCAGATGGCGCGAATGCTTTTCTCGTTGAGGAAGTCTCCCATATAGATGCAGAGCCTGTCAATCATCTCACGGCGGAAGTCCGTGTCTTCCATGATGTTACGGAAGAGTCGTGTGGATTCCTCTGTGATGGAGAAGTTGATGCTGTTGTACTCAGAGCTGGAGGGGTTGTACATTTGTTTTAGGATGTTGTGAGTCGGTTTGTGCCCATAGAGTCCCATGGCATAGTCGACATCCTTGGCAATCCAACGCCATCGCCCATTGTCCGTACGCGGTCGCCACATGACGTTGTTATTGCCAGGGAAGTCCAGATTGCAGAAGTAGAGGTTCATCGCCATAATGTTGATATACTCATCCACGTCGATCCACTTGGCATACTCTTCGAGCGTGTGTCCTTTTTCCTTGTAGAACGCAGTGAAGGCGTCGAAGGAGTCTTTCGTGCCTTCTTTCAGTTCGTCGTTCTCAATGAGGTCAATGTCCTCCAAGCCGTAGTTGGTCTCGATGTTGTTCTCGTTGGCCCGCTCACGGATATTCAGCATACAATAGTAGGCACCGTTGATGTAGATGGCTGCAGGCCGCCAAGCCTGCCAGTCGATGTCTGTATATTTGGCCATGCTGAGCTGGCAGATGGCGTCGCGCATATAGAGACCGTCGCGGTCGTTACCACCATTGCGGAGCACCACCGACTTGAAGTCAGTCACTCCCGGTCGCTGATCAGGGAAGAACTCATAGTCGAGTTTCTTTTGCCCGAACCGTTTGTGGGCATAGACGGCCATCGATTTACGCGAGGCGTCTCTCGACCATCCTCCAGTCACTCGTGTCTCGCAGAGCTGGTTTAGCCGTGATGGTTCTTCCTCGGCATCGAAGAGCTCGATGTTCATCGGGCGCCGCCAGTTATGGGGATTATCGTGGTCGTTGTTGTTGGCAAAAATGCCAATCTTTGCGTCGTTGAGGTATTTGTCGTCGATGCTGATGCTGATGATGGGGATAGTCACTTTACGGTCGTGGCGGATATACGACTGTACGCTGCTCACGGGCGAAAGCCAACCCTCACAGAAAAGTTTGGCGCGAACGGTCATCGACTTGTTAATGCCGATGCCGGCGGAGGTGTGTTTAGGACTGTTGACTGTGGGCTCAGTACCGTTGGTGGTGTAGCGTATCACAGTTCCTTCAGGTGCTCCTTCAGGCAGCGACAGTTTGAGCCTGAAGCTGTGCGTGCCGTTCACCACATGTCCTTTTTCGCTGAATACCGGTTCGCCGAGGATGTGATCGTGGTCGCACACCTCGCCGCTGTTGGCTTTGTTAGGCGTTGGTGTCAGCTGATAACCCCATTCGTTGCTGCCGTCGGTCTTGCGGCCATAAGCAATGTTGGGTGCGGGTTGTTTGGCCAGGCCTTCCACCTTGTCAACAATCTGATCGTCGCAAAATAGGTAGACGTTACAGCCTTTGCCCGATTCCAATCGGAACGGAGTGTGCAGTTTGCTGCCTTCCTTGTCGCAACACACGATGACGTACTTCCCTGGAGCAATGGTTTTGTCAGTCAGCTTCCAGGCCTCTTTGGCATCGGATGTTGTGCCAAGACTATAGCTGCCTAGGTTGATACTGGCCGTACCAGGGTTGTAGAGTTCTACCCATGAATCGGGGAAGTCGTTCAGGTCGTCCATCCAACAGTCGATGTTCGACTGCATCAGTTCGTTGATTACCAGGTGTTCGTCTGTGCCGCTCTCCTGTTCGTCAGCCATTACCGTAGTGCTAGCTGCCAGCAGCAGAGGCAGGAGCAGGTATCTTGTTGTCTTGTTCATGTTTTGGTCCGATTTATAATTGCGGGTGCAAAGGTACTAATTATTTTCATGATAACGTGCCTTTATACCTTATTTATTTTATAGGGGACCGTCTGAATGTAACAAACAAAAAACTATATGTAACAATAAGGATTGCTCCTGTCTCTGGCTGTTCTTGGGAAAGGGTCATCCAATCTGGATTTCGTAGCGCGACATGAACGAGGCTCCAGGCTGCAGGTGGTTCATGAGGGGCTTGACCTTGAACTCACCTTTGAAGCCGCGAGGATCGCCGATACCGTACCAAGGCTCAATGCAGACGAAGGGTGCCTGCTTGCCGAAAGGACTCCAGAAAGCGATGACGGGAGTGCGGAAGGTGACGGTAACCTCTGGTTCGCCGCCTGCTCCCAATAGCTCTGCACAATGCAACTGGCACTTGTGAACCTTGATGGAGTCGTTGCGCCAAGTGTTGTCAGAGAACTCCATGATACCGTTCTCAGCCTCGACGAAGGGCACCTCGTCCATCTCGTGCGAGCCGTCGCCATAGCTGTGGAGGGCGTCCATTGGCTCCTTGTTGTCAAGACGGATGCGTCCGTATTGGTTCTCGCCAGCCTTCATGCCAGGCACGTTGAAGGCAGGATGGCCGCCTATCTGGAAGTGGATCTCGCGAGTGTCTGTGTTGTGGACGTGCCAGATGACACCTATTATATTATTGTCGAGCACATAGCTGACGCTGAGGGTGAAGTCGAAGGGATAGACTTTCTTGGTATCCTCAGAGGATTCGAGGGCAAAGGTGACCTTTCTTTCGCTATGGCCGATGAGTTTGAACTCGGCATCGCGGGCAAAACCATGTCGAGGCAAGTGATATTCCTTCCCGTCCACACGATAGGTCTCGTCGTTGACTGAGCACACGATGGGGAAGAGGATGGGTGAGCGGCGAGGCCAATACTTGGGATCTCCCTGCCACAGGTATTCCTTACCGTTGGTGTCCTTGATGCTCTGGAGCTCGGCTCCTTTCTCCGATACGACGATGGAGAGTCGTTCGTTCTTTAGTTCTACCATATTATTTTGCTTTATAGATGAGTATCGAAAATACAACAAATATCAGTAAGATAATGCCCACGACCGCCAAGATGAGGATGGGCGATGGTGATGACATGCCCAACAGGGTGTAGATGACGGCCAGAGGTGTCAATAAGAAGGTGATGCCCGCCATTCGGACACAACGGATGGCAAGTTCCACCTGATGGATATTGGTAATCTTGAAAGGCATATTGATGTGTCGCGGGAAGTAGGCGATGGCCATACAGACGACGGCTCCTATTGTCAAGATGATGCAAGGGGTGATGATACCTGTGGGCGAGCCATAGGCATTAGGCTTCCCTGAAGCATCGAAATGGGTGGGTACGACGTCTGGAGCACGATGGATCATCCAGATGATGATGCCCCAGACGATGATGGCCAAAATGACGAAAGCCACTTCAAAGACCGTCGCCTCTGTGGTACGATGCACCTTGACAGTCTTCAGATCAAAACTATTCTTCTTTTCCATTCTTCTGCTTTGTCTTACATTGGTGGGAGTTTCCGTACCGCCAGTATCGTTGCTGCGGTGCAAACAACACCTACAACTATTATTGTGATCGCGAAGGCTGATACGCTCATGACATGAGATGTAAACAGTACTATCAGCATGGCCAGGAGCATGAACTGCAGAGCCATAATCAATATCAATGCTTTTTTCCTATTCATCGTTTTCTTCTGTTGGGGTTTGTTGTTTCTTTTTGGGCAGGCGTTTTGCCTTGCGCAGGGCTTCGGTGATGATCCATTGCAGCTGGCCATTGGTACTGCGGAACTCATCAGCAGCCCAGGCCTCTATGGCGTTCATCGTCTCAGCGTCGACGCGGAGGATAAAACTCTTACTCTTCTTTTCAGACATATCTATCTTTTTTTATGACATAAGAACTTGTGTCTACTTATTTCTTAGGCATAAGGACAAAAGAACATATTTTTTAATCCGTCTTTCCTGCGAAAGCATGAAGTCCTTGTGCCTTTATGCCTAAGACCTGTTCTTCTGTCTAATGGTTCAGCGTGCCTGTATTCACGACGGGCTGGGCAGATTCGTCGCCGCAGAGCACCACGAGCAGGTTAGACACCATAGCTGCCTTTTTGTCGTCGTCGAGGTCGACGATATTCTCATTCGAGAGCTTGTCGAGAGCCATCTTCACCATCGATACGGCACCCTCTACGATCTTTTCGCGGGCTGTGATGATGGCCGAAGCTTGCTGGCGACGGAGCATCACGGCAGCAATCTCTGGGGCGTAGGCCAGATAGTTGATGCGGGCTTCTACCACCTCGATGCCTGCAAGAGCCAGTCGCTCGTCGAGCTTCTGTTCCAGCTGCTCGTTGATCTCGTCGGCACTTGAGCGCAAAGTGGGTTCGTCGTGCTTGTTGTCCTCATCGTCGTAGGCATATTGGCCTGCTACTTGTCTGAGTGCAGCGTCGCTCTGTACGCGGACGAAGTTCTCCAGGGCGTTCATCAGCCCTTTGGTGTCTGAGCCGACGGCATTGGGGTTGGCGGCCATCGTCTGCGAGTCTACCTCGAAGAGGGCCTTGTAGGTGTCCTTCAGTTTCCATACGAGCACAAGGCCGATCATCACGGGATTGCCCGTCTTGTCGTTCACCTTGATGGGCTCTGCGTCGAGGTTGCGGGCTCGGAGGGATACTTTTTTCGTGCCGTAGAAGGGATTGATCCAGAAGAATCCCGTCTGCGAGAATGTGCCGCCGTACTTGCCAAACCACGTGGTCACCTTGGCCTCATTGGGCTCGAGCATCATCAGTCCGCACCACATTATTATATTAATAAGGAGTAGCAGGATGCTTCCTCCCAGCATCCAGCCACCTGTTTGGCCGTTGCTCGCGTCGAGCTGGATGATACTGTACACGATGCCGACGAGCGACAAAATCAGAACTACGAAGTTGACGAACAGCATCAGGAAGCCGTTCATCACCAAACCTTTGAATGTAAATTCTTTATTCTCCATAATGATTAAGTTTAAAATGATATCAATTTGATATCGCAAAGATATGGTAAAATTCTGAATTGGCAATGGGTTTGGTTGATTTTTTAATATGATTTAACAGAAACAAGGCTGGCAGTTCTGCGTGGGTCGTCTCTCTATACACTCTGCATGGTTACAATTGTAACCATGCGGTTTTTCTTGTCTTCGGAAACGAAATTATTTTACACACTGAAAAATCGTAGGGCAAACTCGGACTTTAGGCTAAGTAAAGTGGGGGTTTAGATAGACTAAAGTCGGAGTTTACTGCCTGTAAAGTCCGAGTTTACTTAGCCTAAATTTTGGGTTTTGTAACTGCTTGTGCGCCAAATAGATATAGAGTTGCCTCTGAAAATAGACGGATTTTGAAATTTTTTGACACTTTTTCGCCGTTTCCAACCTGATGGTCACATGGTTACAGCTGTAACCGCGTGACCGTTTAACATGTTTTATTCCCATTCTTTTCGGTAAATGGAATATTTGTGCTAACTTTGTGGCCGATTATATATAATAAGGTGAAATGCGAATTAAGTATCTGATTATAGTCATGTCCCTGATGCCCTTGGCTGCTTCAGCCGAGGGTGGCGAGGCGAAAAAGAGTCAGAACTTCGTGGCGAAAAGCCTGATGTGGGTGAAGACGCTCATCGACTCGATGGCTGTGGCCAACATCGACCGCAGCTATATCGAGCAGCCAAAGCTCCCCTGGGCCGTAGAGCTCCGAACATCCATCAGCCAGTCGTATATGAAGGTGTCGTCAGACTGGCCTCTGCCTGAGGGCAATACGCTGAAGTTCGACGCTCTGAGCGATAACGGATTCTCTACCTCTGTGGGAGCCTGGGTGGGCTATCGCGGCTACGGGTTCGGCCTCTCGAAGGAACTCTCAAGCGGAAGCGGCTCCACCTTGTCGTTTGGCGCCATGGGTGGAAGTTTCGGCATCAACCTGCGCATCAATTCTTATCGCAGTCATCAGCCAGAGGTCTCGATAGACGTTGATGTGGCTGGGGAAAAGTTCTCAGACAGGGACAAGGTGGATCTCGACGACCCTATCGACGTGAGAACCCTCTTTATCGACGGCTATTATATGTTCAACGGCAAGCACTTCTCTTATGCCGCAGCCTACGACCAGTCGCTCATCCAGCGTCGTTCGGCAGGTTCGCTCGTGGCTGGGCTGATGTACTATCACTCACGAGTCTCCTACGACGATGACTCCAACTGGCCAATGGTGCAGCTGATGAATGGCGTGGGGAAGACGAAGCTGACTCAGGGCAGCATAGGCTTGGGCTATGCCTATAACTGGGTGCCGGCAAGAGGGTGGCTCGTAAGCGCGCAGGCGATGCCCATGCTGGCGCTGTACAACAGAATGAATGTCTATACCTATAGTCTTATCGGGGAAGACGGCTTACCGTTTGAGAAAAGCGAGAACGAATATGATGAATATACGCTTGTGGAGAAGGACGTGACGAAGACCAACAATCGTGTCACTTGGAATTTCGACGCCCGTTTCTGCGTGTGCTATAACTGGAGTCGCTGGTATGTGCGAGCCTATGCTCATTATAACCGTTTCAGCTACAGTAATGATGATGAAAAAGGACGGCTGACAGACTGGACAGCCTATGCCTCGCTCGGCTTTAGATTCTGAGAAATGAAAATGACAGGTGAAGATTTGGAGAATAAACGGATAGCCGTGCTGCTCTCAGGCGGTGTCGACAGTAGTGTCGTGGTGTACGAATTTGCGCGTCTCGGCCTGCATCCCGACTGTTTCTATATCAAGATAGGTCCTGAGGAAGAGGAGGAGTGGGACTGCTCCTCGGAGGAGGACCTCGAGATGGCAACGGCTGTGGCTCATAAGTACGGCTGCAGGCTGGAGGTTGTAGACTGCCATCAGGAGTATTGGGACCAGGTGACGAAGTATACGATGGATAAGGTGCGCGCTGGTTTGACGCCCAATCCCGATGTGATGTGCAACCGTCTCATCAAGTTTGGCGCCTTCAGCGAGAAACGTGGCAAGGACTATGACCTCATCGCTACTGGCCATTATGCCCAGACAGAAACGGAGGAGATCAGGGAAAAGGTGAATGGTGAATGGGTGGATTCTACCTATAAGTGGCTCTGCACGAGTCCTGACCCTGTGAAAGACCAGACTGACTTCCTCGCGCAGATCTACGACTGGCAGCTGAAGAAGGCTCTCTTTCCCATAGGCCACTATATGAAGGACGAGGTGCGTGAGATAGCCGAGCGTGAGCACTTGGTGAATGCCAAAAGGAAGGACTCGCAAGGTATCTGCTTCTTGGGGAAGATCAATTATAACGACTATATTCGGCGTTATCTGGGTGAGCAACCTGGCGACGTGATCGAGATGGAGACGGGTCGTCGCATCGGAGAGCATAAGGGCCTATGGTTCCACACAATAGGTCAGCGCAAGGGTATGGGCTTCGGTGGCGGTCCCTGGTTTGTGGTTAAGAAGGACGTGGCAAAGAATATTCTTTACGTTTCGCATGGCTATGACCCTGAGACGGCCTATAAGCAGGATTTCCCTGTGCACGATTTCCATTTTCTCACAAAGTGCCTGACACCTTGTGAGGTGACTTTTAAGATTCGCCATACGCCTGAGTATCATCCAGCTACATTGGCATGGACGGGCGATCATGAATTTGTCGTACATTCCAAGGAGAGAATCCACGGTGTTGCGCCAGGACAGTTCTGCGTCGTCTATGACGAGAACCATCATCGTTGCCTTGGTTCCGGCGAGATTACCCTTTAGCGATAGACGGTGATGCTGCCTCCGTCGCTCTGGCAGTATTTCCGAAGCAGATCCTGAATGAACTGGGCATTGGCAACGACACGTTCCTCGTTGCCGTCATAACCGTTGATAAGAACCATGAGATGAGTGGTGCCGAGTGTCATCTTCGTGCGCTCGTGGTCGCTGGTGGGAGTGCCGACACCACCCTCTGCATCTCGATATACGGGCAGGCCGGCAATGTTGATGATGCCTCTGCCGATACCCTCGTAAGGTTCTCCCTCACGACCTACTCCCAATGTCAGCGTGTCGCCCACGAACTTGTCTGCATCAAAGCCTCCGATGCTGTAGCCGAAAGCGATGGAGGCAAGGTTTACAAGGTCTACGAGGGTGTCTATCTGGTAGAGTTCCTTGCCTTGCAGCATCCTGCGGATAAGTTGTTCGCTGGCAGGACGATAGCGCGAGGGATCCTTTCCGCAGGCCTTGTAGACGTTGCGGGTGGCAGCGATGCCTGGTAATTGCTTTAGACTTTCCGTCGTCAGTTCCTGACGGAATCTGTCTTCGAGGGCATGGATCTCGTCCCAGAGGGCTTCACTATAAGGACTGTTCGTGACCTGTGCCTCGACAGCGGCCCCTACAAAGGTGGGGCACACGCTCTCTATTTCCTGCGATACGATGATCTTCATTTCCTGAGTATGTCTTCCACTACCTTAGGGAAGTATTTCATTTCCAGTTGGTGTTCCTTCTCGGCAATGTCGTCGACGGTGTCTTCAGGCGACAGACTGACACGGAACTGTGCGATGATCTCTCCTGCATCGCAAACAGGAGTCACCCAGTGTACGGTCATGCCTGTTTCCGATTCTCCCGCAGCTTTCACGGCCTCGTGCACATGATGCCCCCACATGCCCTTACCCCCGTATTTCGGGAGTAGTGCAGGGTGGATGTTGATGATCTTGTGGGGATAGGCCTCGATGAGGAAATTGGGTACGAGTGGCAGGAATCCTGCCAGCACGATGAAGCCGATGTCATACTTTTGCAACAGCGGCATCATCACATCAGGGTTGTTCAGTTCAGCTTTCGGCGTGATGGCTGTGGGCACTCCAAGGCGCTCTGCCCTTACGAGGGCATAGGCATCAGGCTTATTGCTCACCACCAACGAGACTTTCACATTCTCGGAGTCTGCAAAGTGTCTGATCAGGTTCTCGCAGTTCGTCCCACTACCCGATACGAAAATGGCGATGTTCATTCTTTTGTTTATAGTTTATAGTTTAAAGTTTATAGTTTATAGTTGATTACTTCTATAGGTAGGTGAATGGCTTGCAAGGTCATCATCTATAAACTATAAACCATCAACTATAAACTATAATCTGATAGAGCATCTTATACCAGATGTTCTATCAGATCAGCTCTGTCGCCAGGCAGCATGTCGATAACAGGAATCTCCACCATCGTGTAGCAGCCAGGCTGCAGGCGCATGGAGGCGCGAGCCACGTTGACGAGCACCTGACCTGTGAGAGCAGGGTTGTTGATACTCATGTTGAACTCCAGACGCTGGTTCTGCGTCTTGCCGCTGACGCCCTTGCGAACAAGGTTCACGCCGTGTCCCATGTCGCGCACGTCGTCGACGCTCTCCACCTGGAACACATGTGTCTCGTCAGAGGCGAAATAAGGATCGGCCTTGATGTCCTTCGTCACATCCTCCAGCTTGGCTCCCTCTTCCAGTTCCACATATACCATCCGGCGATGGATGCCCTCACCCAGAGGAATGGTCATCGAGAGGGCGTTCTTCACACCTTTCTTACTACGTACGCACACGCTGTGGCCCATCGACATGCCTGGGCCGAAGTTCGTATAGCTGAGGCCCTTCGGAGCAAGGCTCTGCATGAGGGTGCGCACAATGCTGTCCGATCCCGGATCCCATCCAGCAGCAATCACGCTGACGGTGTTCGTCTCCTGATTCAGTTTCATCAGACGTTCGCGATAGCCGCGGATGTTCGTGTGGATGTCGAATGAGTCGACGGTGTTGATGCCGAGGGGTAGTATCTGGTTGGCATACTCTTCACATGAACGGGTAGGAGTGGCGAGGATGGCCACGTCGACATCCTTCAGTTCGCGGATGTCCTTCACCACGTCATACTTGGCGAGCTCTTCAGGCTTGTTCTCTGCGCCATTGCGTCTTACGATGCCTGCCACCTCCATGTCGGGGGCTGTCTCCAGTGCCTCCAGGGCGTACTTTCCGATGTTGCCGTAACCTACGACGGCGGCTCTGATTTTCTTCATATCTCTTTGTCTTTTGTTGGTTGATTCTTTCTTTTCGCGTGCAAAAGTACATCATTTTTCCGAATTACGTGACATTTTGCCGGATTTTTTATCAAACAGCTGTCATTTCTTTCTTTGTGGTGTCTTATCCTCTGCTGATTGTCCACATGTCAGTTATCATAGGTGTTGCCCTTATTGGAATCAAAATCTGCCCTCGAAAGGTTGTTGTAGACCACGATAAATGGGACTGGATGCAATAAATCGCTTATGGATGCGTTAATATAAAGGTGAAAATGTCGTAAAAACGTATACAAATGATAGAATATATCAAGGGAGAACTGACAGAGCTGACGCCTGCACAGGCGACAGTAGAGGCTGCTGGTGTGGGCTACGGTCTGAACATCTCGCTGAACACGTTCAGTGCCATACAGGGTAAGAAGGAAGTGAAACTATATGTGTATGAAGCTATTAGAGAAGATGCACATGTGCTATACGGCTTTATAAACAAGAAAGAGCGTGAGATGTTCCTGCTTCTCATTACCGTGAACGGTGTGGGTGCCAACACGGCTCGGATGATGCTCTCAGGCATAAGCGTCAGTGAACTCTGCAACGCCATCTCGACAGGTAATGCCCGTCTGATACAGAGCATCAAGGGCATTGGAAAGATGACGGCTCAGCGCATTATCGTTGACCTGAAGGAGAAAATTGTGGCTTTAGGCATCGCCGATGAGATTCCTGCAGGTGGTAGCGTGCAAGTTCCCGTGAACAACCAGGTGAAGGATGAGGCTGTCTCAGCGTTGACGATGCTCGGTTTCTCGCCTGCTCCGACACAGAAGGTGGTGGTGAAAATCCTGCAGGAACAACCAGACCTGCCTGTGGAACAGGTGGTAAAGTTGGCTCTCAAACAAATTAAGTAGAGAAAAGTGGAAAGAGGGAAGAGGAAAGAGATTACTAAATACAAAGAAATGATTATCAAGGCATTTGGTAAGAAGAATGTCTTGATAATTTCTGCTTTGCTATATGTTATCGTCTCTTTTGCAGTTTATACTCCTCTTTCAGACATGTCTTCGGGCTTGGAGTCTTCTCATTCCTCTTTACACTTTCCTCTTTCCCCAGAAGAACCTGACGATTCAATTCGCGCGCGCTGGCGCATACAAAAGACTGCCCCTATGGAAGTGGCCGATCTCGACTCATCGGCACTCGACCTGAAACGTCCTGAGAACATCCGCCAGACTGTGGAGTACGACGACTCGGCGAATGTGTACTATGTGGGTTCGAAGATTGGCGACTCCTACCTGAATGCCCCTGTGCTGATGACGCCACAGGAGTATGCGAAATGGACGGAACGACAGGCCCTGCGCGACTTCTTCCGCAAAAAGGATGCAGAGAACGTGAAGGCGAAGGGTGAGGATAAATTCTCCTTTGCCGATATGCACTTCGACCTGGGACCAGCGGAGAAAATCTTCGGTCCTGGTGGTGTGCGTATCAAGACCCAGGGAACAGCTGAGCTGAAGATGGGCGCTAACATCAAGAGCATCGACAACCCCTCACTGCCTATTCGTAACCGCAAGACGACGGCCTTCGACTTCGACGAGAAGATAAACCTGAGTGTCAATGGAAAGGTGGGCGACAAGGTGAACATGAACCTGAACTACAACACCGACGCCACCTTCGACTTCGATACCCAGAACCTGAAGCTGAAGTACGAAGGCAAGGAAGACGAGATCATCAAGCTCGTAGAGGGTGGAAACGTGAGCTTCCCCTCGAACAACTCTCTGGTGAAAGGTGCCTCAAGCCTCTTCGGCGTACGAACAGACATGCAGTTCGGTAAGTTGAAACTGCAGACGGTGGTTTCGCAGAAGAAGTCATCGACGAAGAGCGTGTCGTCGAAGGGCGGTACCCAGACCACGGCCTTCGAGCTCGATGCCGCTGACTATGAGGAGAATCGTCACTTCTTCCTCTCCCACTACTTCCGTGAGCACTACGACGAGGCGATGTCGAAGTTGCCCAATGTGGTGACAGGCGTGGAAATCAACCGCGTTGAGGTGTGGATGACCAACAAGAGTGGAACGACCGCCAACACCCGAAACATCATCGCACTGGCCGACTTGGGCGAGAATACCCGTGTGGGTAACAGCAACTGGAGCCTCTCTGGCCAGCGTATGCCAAGCAATGCTGCCAATGACGAGTACGGGACACTGGCAAACAGCTATGCCGAAGCCCGCGATATCGACCAGACAAATACGGTGCTCGATGCCATCTATGAATTTGAGAATGGTGTCGACTACGAGAAACTGTCGAGTGCCCGTATGCTCTCTCCCTCAGAGTACACGCTGAACAAAGCCCTCGGCTATATTACACTGAAGACTGGTCTTCAGACGGATCAGGTGCTGGCTGTGGCCTATGAATACACCGTTGGTGGACAGACCTTCCAGGTGGGTGAGTTTGCCAGCGACATCACAGATACCTCGAAGGCTCTCTTCGTCAAGGCTCTGAAGAATACTTCGAACAACCCTTCGCAGTACAACTGGCACCTGATGATGAAGAACGTCTACTATCTCGCCACGACAGTGGAGAAGACCAAGTTCCGTCTCGACATCAAGTTCCAGAGCGACACCGCAGGAGTCTATTTGAACTATATCCCTGACCAACGGGTGAAGAGCACAGCGCTTCTTAAACTGCTGGGTTGTGACCGTCTGGACAATAACAACAAGACCAACCCCAACGGCTACTACGACTTCGTTGAGGGCTATACCGTCAGCAACGGGCGTGTATTCCTGCCCTCGGCAGAGCCCTTCGGCAACTATTTGCGACAACAGCTGATCAAGAGAGGTCTCTCCCCTGAGGAGGCCGAGAAGTATGTGTTCAGCCAGCTCTACGACTCGACGAAGACCGTGGCCAAGCAGAACGCCGAGAAGGACAAGTTCATCATGACGGGTATGTATAAGGGCCACTCTGCCAATGTCATCTCCCTGGGTGCTTATAATGTGCCTCACGGCTCCGTGAAGGTGATGGCTGGTGGTGTGGAACTGACGGAAGGCTCTGATTACTCCGTGGACTATTCCGCTGGCGAGGTGACCATCCTGAACCAAAGCATCATCGACGCCCATACCGATGTGACGGCTTCCTGTGAGTCGAACACCGAATACGGTATGCAGCGAAAGACGATGGTGGGCCTGAACTGGGAGTACGACTTCTCAAAGAACTTCCAGTTGGGTGGTACGCTGATGCACCTCTCCGAGCAGGCGCTCATCTCTAAGGTGACCATGGGTGAGGAGCCCCTGAGAAACACCATCTGGGGGCTGAACGTGAACTGGAAGCAGGAGTCGCAGTGGCTCACGCAGATGCTCAACAAGATCCCCTTCCTCAGCGTGAAGCAACCCTCTCACATCTCCTTTACGGGTGAGTTTGCCCACCTTATCGCAGGCACTGCAGGCGACACCCAGGACAATGCCTCGTATATCGACGACTTCGAGAACACCAAGAACTACATCTCTGTGGGTCAGCCTAAGTCGTGGACACTCTCCAGCGTTCCCTCCGTCTTTGCCGAGAGTGCCGACAAGGTGGATGTCAGCAGTGGCTATAACCGTGCTCTGCTGGCTTGGTATAACGTCGACCCCATCTTCACTCGTCGAAGCTCGACACTCACCCCCAGCCATATCAAGAGCGACCTGGATCAGCTCTCGAACCACTACGTTCGTGAGGTTTATGTCAAGGAACTCTATCCCAACCGCGACCAGAGCACCTACAACGGTGCCACCTCTACGCTCGACGTGCTGAACCTGGCCTTCTATCCCTCTGAGCGTGGACCTTATAACCTTACCCGCGACCTGAACGCTGACGGAACCCTGCGCCAGCCAGAGACGAAGTGGGGTGGTATGATGCGTAAGCTCGAGACCACCGACTTCGAGCAGGCAAACATCGAGTACATTGAATTCTGGATGCTCGACCCCTTCATCTACACCCGTCAGGAAGGTCATGCTTCCGACTACAGCGGCGACCTCTATTTCGACCTCGGTGAGGTGTCGGAGGATATCCTGCGCGACGGTAAGAAGTTCTATGAGAGCGGCATGCCCGTCGATGGTACGAGCAACTATGTCACCACCCAGTGGGGTAAGATTCCCGTACAGACTTCACAGACCTACGCCTTTGCCACCACCAGCGGGTCGCGCAGGCTTCAAGACGTGGGCTTCAACGGTCTCAACGACGACGAGGAACGCGACTTCGGACCCTATAAGCAGTGGCTCGACGAGGTCGTCAACAGCGGTATCATCACCAACGACAGCATCCTGCAGTCGTGGCGTAACGACCCTGCTGGCGACAACTACCACTATTTCCGTGGTAGCGACTACGACGATGAGCGCCGTAGCATCCTTGACCGTTACAAGCGCATCAACAACCCGCAGGGAAACTCTCCTGATACCGACGAGAGGACAGAGTCGTATGACACCAGCTACAGAAGCGATCCCGATGTGGAGGACATCAACCAGGACTTCACCCTCAACGAGTATGAGCGCTATTATCAGTATAAGGTGCGCATCTCGCCTGAGATCCTCGATGCCTACCGCAATGGCGCACCCCCTGCCGACTGTTTCATCACCGATATGCGCACCAGTAGCGTGAAACTGCGCAACGGCGACACCACAAGCGTCAACTGGTACCAGTTCCGTATCCCTCTGAAGGAGTACACCCGCCGCGAGGGCTCCATCAACGACTTCACCAGCATCCGCTTCATGCGTATGTTCCTGACCGGTTTCCAGCGCCCTATCGTGCTCCGCTTCGGAAGTCTCGACCTCGTACGTGGCGAGTGGCGCATCTACCAGAAGAGTCTCAACACCTCGCCCACCGAGACGGGTGAGTTCACGGTCAGTGCCGTCAATATCGAGGAGAACAACGACAAACAGCCCGTGAACTATGTCCTGCCCCCAGGCATCAGCCGTGCCACCGATCCCTCACAGCCACAGCTCGTGGAGAACAACGAACAGGCGCTGAACATGGTGGTGAAGAACATGCAGCACGGCGAGTCGAAGGCCGTCTATAAGAAGACTTCGCTCGACCTCCGTCAGTATCGTCGCATGCAGATGTTCGTACACGCCAACCATCTCGTGCCTGATGATACCCGTCTCGAAGACAACCAGCTTGCCGTGTTCATACGCCTGGGTAGCGACTATAAGAACAACTACTACGAATACGAGATTCCCTTGAAGCTCACCCCAGACCGTAGCGACTACAACAAATACTCCAATGCCGACCGTCGGGAGGTGTGGCCTGTAGACAATATGCTCGACATCGACCTCAGCGTGTTCACCAATCTGAAGAAGGAGCGCAACAAGCGCAAGTCGGAGGGTGGTGCCAGCTACAGCGAACTGTTCTCAGGCTACGATAGCGACCGTCCGGGCAACAAGGTGAGCATTATGGGTAACCCCACCGTCGGCGAGGTGAAAGTGATGATGCTGGGTGTGCGCAACCTTTCCGGAGAGATCAAGTCTGGCGAGGTGTGGGTCAACGAGCTCCGACTGCTGGAGCCCGACAGCGACGGTGGCTGGGCTGCATCAGGCACACTGAAGGTGCAGTTGTCCGACTTCGGCTACGTCAATGTCACGGGCCGTTATATCAGCGACGGATTCGGTGGACTGGAGGAAGGCATCCTGCAACGTAGCACCGAAACCCAGCGCAACTACTCCGTCACCACCTCGCTCGAGCTCGGCAAGTTCTTCCCTGAGAAGGCGAAGGTCAGTGCGCCTCTCTACTACTCCGTGACGAAGGACGAGGTGCGTCCACGCTATAACCCCCTCGACACCGACATGCGGCTTGAAGATGCCCTCGACGTGGCCTCAGGAGAAGAGCGCGACAGCATAGAGTCGCTCGCCGTCACGAAGACCACCAATACCAACTTCTCGCTCTCCAACATCCGCTGGGGCCTGAAGACCAAGCGCCACCCCATGCCCTACGATCCTGCCAACTTCTCCTTCTCCTACAGCCACAGCCACTATTACACCTCGGGCGAGACCACTGTCTATGAGAAGCGCGACGAGTGGCGAGGTGCGCTCAGCTACTCCTATTCGCCCGTCTATAAGACCTGGGAACCCTTCCAGTCGCTCAAGGGCAAGTCGAAGTGGCTCGCATTCCCCAAGGCATTCGGCGTGAACTACCTGCCGCAGAGCATCAGCTTCAACAGTCAGATCACCCGCGACTACTATGAACAGCAATTGCGCGACCTCGAGAGCGCTGATAACCAACGACTGCCACTCATCTTCGACCAGCAGTTCCTGTGGAACCGCGATTTCACCCTGCGCTGGGACTTCACCAAGAACCTGCACTTCAACTTCCAGTCGGGCACGCGTGCACAGATTGAGGAACCCTACACCCCCGTGAACAAAGACCTCTATCCTGACCAGTATACCGCTTGGAAAGACTCCGTGTGGCAGAGCATCAAGAACCTCGGCACGCCCCTCGACTACCAGCAACAGGTGACTGCCTCCTACCAGTTGCCACTGAACAAACTGCCCATCTTCGACTGGCTCAACAGCGACGTCAGCTACAATGCACGCTACTCCTGGGTGCGTGGTACGGAGCAGGAAGACGGCACCAGCTATGGCAATACTGTCAACAGTAGTCGCAACCTGAACATCAACGGCTCGTTCAATCTCGAGACACTCTACAACCACTCACCCTTCCTGAAGAAGGTCAACGAGCGGTTCAAGAAATCGGCCTCCTCTGCACGCCGACCCAACAACACGAACAAGAAGCCTGCCACGTCGAAGAAGAAAGGCAGTAAGGACGATAAGGACGGCAAGGACGGTGAAGACGACAAAGACGGCAAGGGCAAGAAGGGCTCTGCCGTTGCCGACAAGGATTCGAAGACGCCCCAGCGTAACAAGAACTCCTACCAGCGTGAGATCACCCTCAAGCCCGACACCACCGTTATCGTGGCCCACAACAAGAACTCCAAGCGCCTCATTGTCACAGCCCGTACGAAGAGCGGCAAGCCCTACGACGTGAAATACAAGGTCGTCGACGCGAACAAGATACAGATCAAGAACCAAGACACGGTGCAGATCATGCTCAGCGTCGTTGCCAAGCCCTCGCTCGAAGAGCAGTGGTGGTATAAGCCTGCCCAGAGTGCAGCTCGACTGCTGATGATGGTGCGCAGTGTGAACATCAGCTTCCGTAGCCAGTACCAGATGAACCTCCCAGGCTTCCTGCCCAATGTGGGCGACATATTCGGTCAGCGGAGTGGGGGAGCCCTCGCACCAGGTCTCGACTTCGCCTTCGGACTGATTGGCGACAGTTACATCGACAAGGCCTTCGACCGCGGATGGTTGCTCAGCAACGACAACGTCGCCACCACCAATGCCACCGTCAGCAGCAATCAGGACCTGCAGGTGAAAGCTACCCTCGAACCCATCCGCGACCTGAAGATCGACCTCAGCGCCTCGCGTACCGACAACCGGGCCAAGAGCATCCAGTTCATGTATGCCGGCATGCCCACCACCCGTAGCGGTTCGTTCAATATGACCACCATCTCCCTGCGTGGATCGCTGGCAGGCATGGGTAGTGCCGACAACGGCTATCAGTCGGATGCCTTCGAAGAATTCTGCAGGCTCATCCCCGAGTTCCAGCAGCGCGTCCAGAGCCAGTATGCCGATGCTCCAGGCTCCTTCGCCGATGTCAACCCCTACGGTGCTGATGTGCTCGTGCCTGCTTTCCTCTCTGCCTATACCACTGGTGCAGGCACGTCGCTCGACATCTTCCCTGCTATCACCCGCATGCTGCCCAACTGGACTCTCCGCTATTCGGGACTCTCGAAGCTTCCGTGGATTCGCGACCACCTGAAGAGCTTCAACATCAACCACGGCTACAAGTCGGTCTACAGCGTAGGCAGCTATGCCTCCTACAGCTCCTGGCAGGAGTACATGAACGGTCTGGGCTTCGTTACCAGCCAGACCACGGGCATGCTACAGCCATCGTCGATGTACAACGTCAGCACCGTCAGCATCAACGAGGCCTTCTCGCCCCTCATCGGCCTCGACGCCACGTTCCAGAACGACCTGACGGCGAAGGTTGAGTACCGTACCACGCGTGTGCTCAACCTCTCCATGACCAGCGTACAACTCAACGAGTCGCTCAGTCGCGACTGGGTTGTAGGTCTCAGCTATAAGATTCATGATTTCAACCTCTTCAGTCCCAAGGTGAGTCGAAAGGTCAAGAAGGCGCAGAACGGCAAGGCAAGGCAGAACACCCAGGAGAACCGCAATGCCCAGACCTCGCGCTCGGGCGTGAACCACGACCTGAACCTGCGTCTTGACGTCTCTCTGCGCAGTCAGGCTGCCATCACCCGCGATATTGCCTCCGGCATCTCCACCGCATCCTCTGGCAACTCTGCCTTCAAGCTCTCCTTCATGGCCGACTACACGCTCTCGCGCCTCCTTACACTCACGGCCTACTACGACTCGCAGACCAACACCCCGTTGCTCTCCTCGTCGAGCTATCCCACCACCACCCACGACTTCGGCCTCTCCGTCAAGTTCTCCCTGACGCGATAACCTGTCACATGAATACAAAAATCCCCGCACTTTTCTTTGGCCATTTCCTCGATTTTTTGTACCTTTGTATCATCAAACTAACCCATCTGAACAACCATCAATTTCTGGACAAGATTATTCTAATTATTCTAATTTCTTTCCTAAACAAAAACCATTATGCAAACAACACCAATTGAAGACATCAGCCGAAAGACTAATCACCTGCCAACAAACACATTTGGCCGTACGGAGCTTGCCACCCGCTACTTCCCACACATTCAACCACAAACCGCCTGGCAGAAACTCCGTGGACTACTCGCCACTGATCCGGCACTTGTGCATCTCACAAAATTGAAGCGCCACACGTTTCTTCCGGCAGAAGTAAACATTATTTACCAACATCTCGGGCAGCCTTGAGCCGCCTTTTTTAGTGCCTTTCAGCCCCTCCGAGTTTCCTGCCACGAAACTCCGACTTTCATTAGACCAAAGTCCCACTTTCCTGCCTGCAAACCCCAGGCTTCAAAGCCACGAATCCAGGCCCATTATCTTGCAACGAAGATTGTAAAGACAATTCACATTGAGAACATCCACACCGCTACACTGCTACACTGTCCCATTTCGAAAAACGAAGTTTGAAGAAAGGTAATACCTAATATTTATTATATTATATATATTATAATATATATAATATAGTAAATATATAAATAAACAAAAAGAGACACCCCTCTGTATTCGAAGTCATCCATGCCCCCCAACCAGAATAACTTTCATAAAACACCAAATGGGACAGTGTAGCAGCGTAGCGGCGTGGTGTCTTTAGCGTGTGTACAAAGGGGAAAACAAATCTCGAGTTATTTTATCTTTTTTCTCATAATCTTCCTTCGTTTCAAAAGTATTCTACACAATTGCTTAGGGTTTGTCTAAAATATTTGAATTTGAACCGTTTGAAGAAGACGGATCTGTATTGATGGTAGCGGAGACCCCATGGAGAGGTATGGCTGATGAGTTGCAGGAGCTACACTATCTGAAAGGTGCCAAGTTTATTTCGTAATTTTGGATAAAATCGCAAACCTTTTGTAAATAAAGGCAGTTTGAGGGATTGAGGAAAAATCGGGTTACGAATAAGAGACGGTTCTCAATTCCGCATTCTGCTTTGATTTGCTTGTCAATGTAATCGTGCTATGCACGCTTTGTTAGTCAAAGAACTCCCGACGTTGAGCCACCAGCCTGTTTAATGGCTCATTGTCGGGGACAAATGTACACAGAATAATTGAGACGGCAAAATAAATTAGGACTTATTAGCAGTCCCCTTTACTTCCATATCGGTTCGCTTCGCCAGTTGCCTGTAAAGCCTAACTTGCCGTAGGGAATATCTTTGCTATTATCCAGCAGGGAAAGAATCTTTGCCTTGATTTGATTCTCTGCATATACAGCATTGCAGAGATAGAGCATAGCCGTGATAACTCCGTAGGGCTTCTTTTTCTGATTG
>Ga0310691_10001505_pt1 | contig 35390 bp, 30 predicted proteins | sample 176DNAGHGlowgp2_FD_203887 | JGI IMG/M metagenome (GOLD analysis project Ga0310691, IMG submission 203887) | Sheep rumen microbial communities from Palmerston North, Manawatu-Wanganui, New Zealand - 1766 DNA GHGlow gp2 (v2) (version 2) | ecosystem: Host-associated > Mammals > Digestive system >... | reverse complement strand
TAGATCTCTTTGGTTATCTCAAATAAGGAGCAGTTCACTCCGCCGCCGATTTGTGCCGTGTACAGCCCCCTGTCCTCGTCGAAACAGGCTTTCCAGCCGGGTCCTTCTTTAAATTGCATAGGGTAAAGATAGTTTTACTATATTTGTACAGTTACCTCAATTCCTTTGATAATATGAAGAAATACACTTGCAACATCTGCGGATACGAGTACGATCCGTCAGTGGGTGACCCGGACAACGGCATCGCCCCCGGCACCGCTTTCGAAGACCTTCCCGCCGACTGGGTATGCCCGCTTTGCGGCGTGGGCAAGGACGACTTCTCCGCCGAATAGCGGGAATCAATCGAACCCGACGGCCTCGGTATACTTGTCCTGGAAATACATCAGGCCGAGCCGGGCCATCTCGTTCGTCCCCACACTTCCGTCCAGGGTGCTCCCACCGCTGAAGAGGATGTACATCAGGTCATACTCCAGCATCTTTTCCACGACGTCGGCACCTGCGGACGCATACATCGGATAACCGGCATCCAGTTCCCCCTTGCGGTACCATTCCTCGAGGGGGATGAGTACTTGGCTGTCCTCATCTTCCTCAAGCGTTTCCAGGTCCTTGTACTTGCGGAAAAGCAGGCCCGGATTCTCCTGGGCGGACTCGGGGAAGAAGATGTGCAGTTCCGGCTCGGAATCCACGTCATCCGGCAGCACGACCATGATGTGGAAGTAGCTCTCGACGGGATTGCCGGCACTTTGGTCCGAAGCATAGTACATATCCCGCCAGACACTCGTCAGCCCGTCCTCCGTGGTATAGAGCCACAGGTTTACCGCCTCGAGGAGCGGGTTCATCATGTCGTTGAACTCTTCATAGGGGATGTCCTCCCCGGCCTTCCCCAAGCGGCCGATCTTGGCGGCCAGCATTTCGATGGTGACGTAGGCGTACTGCTGCGCGGTCATGCGCGTCTGCAGGCTGACGGTGTCCGCCGCCGCCCGCCGGAGGCTGTCCGCCCAGGGAAGGACCGCCGCGCGGACCTGCTGGAACGTGGATGTCGAGTCCAGGAGGACTTCGAAACAGGAAGCGGGCGCCCGGGTGCCGGACGCCGCCTGCCGGGCTTTCCGCCCGCAGGACACCGGAAGGATCAGGAGCGCCGCCAATAGGGCGGCCTGGAACGATCTTCTACCCATAAGCGGTTAATAGGCAAGCAGGACGGCGTCGTGGTTCTTCTTGAGGACGGAGACGTTGTCGAACACCATCGTGGGTTTCTCGTCCGGGTTGAACGGCTCCCAGCGGGGAAGGCCCTTGCAGTTGGGGTCGCCGGTCCGGATGAAGGCGAGCCAGGCACCGCTGACAACCTCCTCCATCTTGTACGCTTCGGGCGTGCCGCCGGTCATCTCCCGCTGGTTCGCGACGTTGTGGAACATGAACGGAAGTTCCATCCCGTGGCAGGCGGCCAGCGCCCCGTCGTTCACCGGGGACTTCCAGGCGAAGAGGTACACATACGCGTCCGCACCGCCCAGGGCCTGCTTCGCCGCGGCCTGCCGCAGCACGTTGCCGCGGGTCCGGAGGTCCGTATTGACCAGCTCCTTCGGGGCCTGGCCCGGATAGACGCTCTCGAAGTCCTTCACGAACTGGTCGAACTTCTCCCCCAGCCTGGGCTGCAGGCGGGCCTTCGCCTCGTCCATCGTCATCGGGATGTTGTTGGTATAGCAGAACTCGTTGAGGTTGGAGCCGATCAGCATCGGGACGTCCTTGCTGCATTCGGCCGCGATGGGGTCGAAGGGATGCTGGACCAGGTACTTCCCGTCAACGACAGGTGAGAATCCGCCCCGTCCGAAACGGCGGGACGCCCGGTTGCCGGCAGCCACCAGTTCCTCATAGGAAAAGCCGGACAGGTCCACGTCGGGCCCCGGCTTGAGGCCCAGCTCTTCCACGACGGCAAGGCCCAGCGCCCGGCTCTGCTCCGGTTCCTGCTGGCGCAGGGTGGAGCCGCTCTGCACGATGGCCCGGTGGAACAGGCCCTTCGCGGAGGGCATCGCCATCAGGGTGGAGGTCTTTCCGCCGCCGCCGCTCTGGCCGCCGATCGTGACGCAGCCCGGATCGCCGCCGAAGGCCGCGATGTTGTCATGCACCCACTCGAGCGCCTTCACCAGGTCCTGCTGACCCAGGTTGACGGACTCGGCGTACTTCCCGCCGAGCGCGGTCAAGTCTATGTAACCCAGGATGTTGAGCCGGTGATTGACGGTCACGACCACGATGTCGCCCTTCTCGGCCAGCGCACGGCCCTCCTGTGCGGGGAGGAAGATGGCGGAGCCGTTGGCATAACCGCCGCCGTGGAACCAGACGAACACCGGGCGTTTCTTCCCGTCCAGCGCCGGGGTCCAGACGTTGAGCATCTGGCAGTCCTCGGAGTTCAGCTCCTTCTTGAACTGGAAACCGAAGTCGTAGTCGCTGGGGGTGCCGCCCCAGTTCATGTTCTGGCCCTGCATCGCCTGGGGGCCGTAAACCTGGGTCTTCCGGACGCCGTCCCACTTGTCGGGCGCCTGCGGGGGCATGAAACGTTCGGCCTTGGCGTACGGGACGCCCTTGAAGGTATAGATGCCGGCGTCGTTGTAGCCCAGTATCTTACCGTAAGCGGTGCTGACGATACAATCCTCTCCGGTGGTGATGGGGCCAAGGACGGCGCCCTGCCGGTCGTTTCCGCAAGAACAGAGCAGCAAAGCCACTCCCGCTGCGATGGTCAATATTTTCTTCATATCTCCTGGAATAACTGATTCTATTCCGCAAGATACGAAAAAGTTTCTAGATATCGGATTCTTCCGCTTCCGTTCCGATGCCGAGGGCGTCCAACTGGCGCAGGAAAGCGTCTTCGAAGGCCCGGTCGGCGATGCGGCGGGACATATTCAGCACCAGATGGTCCCCGTAGCCCGTGCAGGCGGAGGCGCCGGAATTGCCGCGCTGGCGGCCCAGGATGAAGTCCACGTCGCGCACGTAAGGGCGCAGCGTCTCCGGGAGTTCGATCCGGCCCAGGTTGGAGAGGGTATGCGAGCAGTAGCGGTCACCCTTGAGTCTGTTGATGATGTCGATGATGGGCTTCTTGAGCACACGGGGGATGCAGTTGATGGCGAAATTGTCCTCCAGTTCCACGTTCTTCGCCACCTTGGGTTCCAGCTGGCTGGGCATCGAGAAGAGCCGCTTCTGGGCGGAGACCACCTCCAGGATGTGCCCGAAGTCATACTCTCCGTTGCACACGTCCACGCCGAGCATCACGTAAGAGGAGAAGTTGCGCAGCGTATTGCCACCGAAGATGCGCCGCAGGTCCACCGGCACGTTGACCTTGAGGACGGAGCGGCGGGCGAAACGGTCGTTCCGGCGGACATCCTGCAGGGCGGCCACCATCGCTGCCGTCAGCAGTTCCGTCACCGTGGCGTTCCGGGCCTTCGCCGCAGCGGCGGCCTCCGCCATCGGAATGCGGACGCGCAGGTTCCGCAAGACCTTGATTCCCAGGGGCCGGCCGCAGATATGATAGGCAGGATCGTTCTGCTCCAGGCAACCCCGCTTGCCGCTGAAATCGTCGAAGGCATCGGCCAGTTCGGATGCCGCCGGGGCGTCGGAAGGGTCCAGGATGCGCCCGCCATACACCGGTTGGATGCCGTAACGCAGGCGCAGGTACTCCGCCGTCAGTGTGAGCAGGAAGGTCATCCCCCCGTTCCCGTCCGTCAGCACGTGGAAGATGTCCAGCACGATGCGGCAGCCGTCCGCGGAGATCCGGAAAAGGAAGCCGCCGTTGCCGGGGATGCTGAAATGATGCAGCGGCTGCAGGGGCAGCACGCGGGGCGTACAGTCCAGTTTGCGGAGGTACCACCAGAGCGTGCCGCCGGTCAGGGTGTAGCCGAAAGTCGGGATGCGGGCGACGGACGCCTCCAGCGCCTGCTGGAGGACGGCTTCGTCCACCGGCTCGTTCAGCGTGACGGACATCCGATACAAAGACGAATACTTCTTCGACTGACTTGCGGGATATATGAAGGAGGCGTTGTCAAGCCTCAGCAAATTCCGTGCAACCATGATCTCTTTGTTTTTGCTGACACAAAAATACCCAGCTCCACCCCCTCCGGCAAGGAAACTACACAAACGGGCCGGGAATGTGACCGAAATGGCACTCCGGCGGACTTTTCCCATAGATCAAGGGACGAAAAACGGGTAATTTCAAGCTTGTCCCAACCCTTACGGGGACGGATGATACGCCTTTTTTGCTATCTTTGTCCAAGACTACAGCCAAGATGACGATCATAGACGCACATTCCCACCTTTGGCTCCGGCAGGATGCCGTGGTGGACGGGCAGCCGATCCGCGCCCTGCCGGACGGCCGGGCCCTCTTCTTCGGCGAGGAGCGCCAGATGCTCCCGCCCTTCCTGATCGACGGACGCAACAGCGCCGAGGTGTTCCTGTCCAATATGAATTACGCGCAGGTGGGCGCCGCCGTGGTCGTCCAGGAGATCATCGACGGCAACCAGGACGATTACCTGCGCCAGGTGCAGCAGCGCTGGCCGGACCGCTTCTTCTGCTGTGCGATGATGGACATCGACCGGGGCGGCCTGACCGTGCCGGAGGGTTTCCGTGGGGCCGCGATTCCGGGCCATCGGATGCGGCGCGATCTCGATTCGCCGGAGATGATGGCCGCCTTCAAGGAACTCGAGCGGCGCGGGATCATCCTGTCGATGTGCCTCGGCGACGACGCTGATCAGATTGCCCGGTTCGCCACCGTCATCCGGGAATGCCCCCGCCTGAAGGTCGCCGTCGGCCACTTCGGACTAGCCCGCTCGAAGCACTGGCTGGCGCAGGTCCGGCTCGCCCGCGCGGAGAACGTCCGCATCGAGAGCGGCGGCATCACCTGGCTCTACAACGACGAGTTCTATCCTTTCCCTTCGGCCGTCCGCGCCATCCGGCAGGCCGCCGACGAGGTCGGGATGGACAAGCTGATGTGGGGCAGCGACTACCCGCGCACCATTACCGCCATTACCTACCGGATGTCCTACGACTTCATCCTCAAGACCCCCGAACTGTCCCCCGAGGACAAGGCCGCCTTCCTCGGCAGCAACGCGCAGGCCTTCTACGGCTTCCGTGGTCTCCCTGAACTTCCGTACATCAAAAATATGTCTGAATGAAAGCATTACAGATTCCCCAGCCCCGGCTGGTCCGCGTGATCGACCTGCCGGAACCCACCCCCGGCCCCGGCGAAATCCTCCTCCGGCTGCATTATGTCGGCTTCTGCGGCAGCGACCTCAACACCTTCCGCGGGCGCAACGCGATGGCGAAGCCGGACGTCATCCCCGGGCACGAGATCGGCGCCGTCATCGCCGCCACCGGGCCCGGCGTACCTGAGCGTTTCCGGCCCGGACAGGTCGTCACCGTGAACCCGTATACCAACTGCGGCGGCTGCGCCTCCTGCCGCGCGGGCCGCTACAACGCCTGCGAGAACAATGAGACGCTGGGCGTGCAGCGCGACGGCGCAATGCGTGAATACATCGCCCTCCCCTGGCAGAAGATCATCCCCGCCGACGGGATCGACCTGCGCGACGCCGCCCTCATCGAACCGATGAGCGTGGGCTTCCACGCCGTCGCCCGCGGCTGCGTCGTGGATACCGACACCGTGCTGGTGATCGGCTGCGGCATGGTAGGCCTGGGCGCCGTGATCCGTGCGGTCCGGCGCGGCGCCACTGTGATCGCCGCCGACCTGGACCCGGAGAAACTCGCCCTGGCGCGAGAGCTGGGGGCCGCCTTCACCTACAATACCGCGGAAGAATGGCGCGGCCTCCCCGCCCCCAGCGTCGTCGTCGAGGCCGTCGGCGCCCCCGCCACCTACCGGCTTGCCATCGAGCGGGTGGACTTCTGCGGGCGCGTGGTCTGCATCGGTTACGCCAAGGGCGACGTGGAACTGCCCACCTCGCTCATCGTCAAGAAGGAGCTCGACGTGCGCGGCTCGCGCAACGCCACCCCGTCTGACTTCGAGGCCGTCATCCGGGCCGTCCGCCAGGCATACGACGCGCCCGCGTCCCCGGGCCTGAACCGGGATCTCCTCGCCAAGTTCGTTTCCGGAACCGTCAAGCCCGGCGAAGCGCAAGCGGCGCTCGAGCGCTGGGACGCCGCTCCGGGCAAAGTCTTCAGAATCCTTACGCAATGGAATACAGAGAATTAGGCAAGACCGGCCTGCGCCTTTCCGCATTGGGATTCGGCGCATCGAGCCTCGGCGGCGTCTTCCATTCCCTCCGGGAGGAAGACGGCATCCGTGCCGTATTCGCCGCCATCGAAGGCGGCATCAACTTCATCGACGTCTCCCCTTACTACGGCTATCTCAAGGCGGAACAGGTGCTCGGCATGGCGCTGCGGCAGATCCCGCGCGACAAGTATATCCTGTCCACCAAGGTGGGCCGCTACGGCAAGAACGGCGTGAACAGCTGGGACTATTCCGCGAAACGCGCCCACGACAGCGTGTTCGAGAGCATGGAGCGGCTGGGCGTGGATTACATCGACCTCATCAACGTCCACGACATCGAGTTCGCCGACCTGGACCAGGTCTGCAACGAGACGCTCCCCGCCCTCGTGGAACTGCGCGGGCAGGGCGTCGTCGGGCACGTCGGCATCACCGACCTCCAGCTCGAGAACCTGCAGTACGTGGTGGAGCACACCCCGGCGGGCACGGTGGAGTCCGTGCTGAACTTCTGCCATTACTGCCTGTGCGACGACAAACTCCTCGACTTCCTCGACTTCTTCGAGGCGCGCGGCATCGGCGTCATCAACGCCAGTCCGTTGTCGATGGGCCTGCTGTCCGGCCGGGGCGCGCCCGCCTGGCATCCGGCACCGGCTCCCCTGCAGGAGGCCTGCCGCGCCGCGGCCGCACACTGCGCCGCCGCCGGTTACCCCATCGAGCGTTTGGCGATGGAGTTCTCCGTCCGCGAGCCCCGGATCACCTCCACGCTCTTCTCTACCACACGTGCGGAGAACGTCCGGGCCAACCTGGAATTCATCGCCTCGGAGCCCGACCCGGAACTGCTCGCGCAGGTGCGGGAAATCCTTGGAGGGACCTTTCGGATGAGCTGGAAAAACACTTGACAATCAGTTGATTAGATGACACCTTTCCGCACCTGTCCTAGTCTGTTGAAAACTTTTTTACGCAAAAGCATATCATATATCGATTTTATTTATACTTTTGCGCAAAACTAGAAGGCACGACTATGTATTGGACACTAGAACTGGCCAGCGCCCTGGACGATGCTCCGTGGCCGGCTACCAAAGAAGAACTGATCGACTATGCAAACCGTTCCGGCGCCCCCGAAGAGGTGATCGAGAACCTGGAAGAACTGGAAGAGGAAGGCGAGATATACGAAACCATCGAAGACATCTGGCCCGACTACCCTACCAAAGACGACTTCTTCTTTAATGAGGAAGAATATTGAGCCAATTAACTAACTGAAATACAGTTGATTAAAAGAATAGCACGGCAGAACTTCAGGGTTCTGTCGTGTTATTTTTGCGTATTAAAGCGTAACGAAAAGCGTTATAAGTTATGCCATTTTTGGGGCCAGGCATAGTCTTCAAATATGAAAGAAGAAGAGTAGTTTTGAAGAAGTCTGAAAGCTATGCCTGGTTACGCCGATAGAATTACATTTACTTGAATATCAGTTAAATACAAAGAAATGTTTCTGTACTATTAATACTCATGCAATCTTGGATACTTAAGTCCAATATATAACAAAAACAGAGGCCGCCCCAAGTTTTTCTCCAACTTGATTCAGCATCTGTTCCAGTTTAAGACCTGACTTAACCTGTTACACCCTATCCGAAACTGAACGAGAGTTCTTCCCGAACTATCTTGCTGATTTCACTCGGCAAGAATTCCGCATAAACCTTCTCCGTCACTAATACTGATGAATGTCCCATCAATCTGCTGACCATATGGATGCTCACTCCCTTTTTGATAGACATCACAGCAAACGTATGCCGAGCCACATGCATTGTCATATTGAACTTTAATCCTATCTTGTTCCCGACAGATTTCAGCGACTGCTGTAACGTTCTGTTCTTTGATAGCCTCGCATTCTTCAACGCTTTCGGATCTTTGAGGTTGAAATTCTCCGGTAACAGGTCGAATACGAACCGTTTATTCCTCTTGTACTTTTTCCACCGTAACAGGATCTCAATAGCCGGATCAGTTAATGGTATGTTGCCAGCAGTCTTGGTCTTGAAGTAGTTCTTGACGATTTCCTTCTTCTCCCAATCTATATGGTCCCATTCAAGAGTAATGATATCGGACACCCTCATCCCACAAGCGTGGAATGCAAATAAAAAGATATCAAGTATCTCCCTTGTCCTCTGGTGTGGCAGTTCGTTACGCACATTAACCAGTGCCTTCATCTGTTCCGGGGTTAGGTAGCGGATCTGTTTTTCATCCACCTTCGACTTGTATTTCCTGTCCTTTACTTCCAGGTAGTTCGATCCGATGACTGTAGCAGTCTTTGTTGGAATCAGTTCGTTATCGGCAGCATACCTGACAGCAAAATACATCGGGGAGAGCATCTTGTTAATCCCTTCCTTCGTATTCTTCACTTCGATAAGTCTGTAGTTTATATAACGATTGAAGATGTCGATGTTCAAGTCACAAAGCGGCAGTACATCTTTTTTCTCTTTGTCTCTCAAATACCGTTGAAAACCTAGGATATAGAGTCTATTGTTGTCGTATGTTGAAAATGAGATCTGATCCAGTTCGTAGCGCATGGTATTGTGCTCCAATGCGTATTCGATGAAATCCTTCTCTTTGCTGATTTCATTTTCAAGTTCCTGGCCTGCAAGAATGCCCGTCATTACTCTAACAGTCAACGGTCTTTTGTATGCCTCAATCTTCCCATCGAAGCCAGCTTTTATCGACTGAAGTTTGGCGTTAATCCTTTTCCAGTCCTTGTTTGCCGAAGTAACCTGCCTTGTTCTCTTATCCCACTCGTCAGTCGCAATCTTTATATCTGTGCTATGCTCGATATATTTGCCGCAAACAAAGTAACGGAGGTAAATGATACCCTCGTCACCCTTAACGGTGCGACCTGCTCGCAGATAGAAACTTCCAACTGGTATTCTAGATGTTGACTTTCCCATATACAATCCGTTATTCTTACCAGGCAAAAGGCTCGTTATGTGATTTCTCCAGGAATCTGTTCACATCCTCAACAGTATAGAAGTACTTGTCTCCTACTTTGGAGTATCCCAAATACCCTTCGTCTCTGTACTTGCGCAGCGTGGATGTCTTTATTTGTAGCATCTCAAGTATGTCAGCATTACTGAAAATACGCTTTCCCACCCTACCCTTACTGAGTCACTCATTAACCTTTTCCATCTCTATACGCAGAGCCTTAATTTCTTCTTTAAATTCCTTATCCATAACAATTTAGCTTTTTAAATTATATGGATTTATTATGGCTTTCCTTCAGCGCTTCAGGCTCTTTCTCGCTTGTTTTTGCTCATTTATACTTGTATAATTTCCTGATTGTCACTACTGAGGTGCCGGTAATAGCATGGATGTTTCGTAACGACATCCCTTTTCGTAGCAAGGAGATTTCCCGTGCATATTGTTCTTTCATTGCGTCGTCCGATTTCCGGTATGAACTCGGCCTTCCCATCTTGATCCCTTCCTTTCTGCACTTCTGGATGTACTGGTTCCGGCCTGACTCCATACGCTCGATGATGGTCAGCCGTTCCATCTGTGCAATCTCCAACAGGATGGTGCATATCAAGCTGGCTACCGGATTCACCTTGCCATCCACGATAGTCTCGATGTTGTAGTTCTTTATGTGCAGGCAAACGCCGTGTTCGTTCAAGGTTTGAATGACGTGCAGGGCTTCCAGGGTATTCCTTCCGAGACGACTGATCTCCAGAACGCAGACCTTATCGATGCTGTGTTCTTCCACATAGGTCAGCATGTCCTGAATCTCTTGCCGGTCCTTGTTCTTCTTGGATCCGGAAACCTTATTGGCGAAGACCTTCTCGACGGTCCAATTCATGGCCGCGCAGTACTCGGTCAGCTCGGAAACCTGCCGGGTGTAATCCTGGTTGTTAGTCGACACACGGCATAGCAAAACTACTCTCATAATCACTGTTCTTTACTGCTAAGATACTAGTAATCGGCGACTTAAATAAATAACCGGACACCAAATTTCACCCTTATTTAGGGGCAAAACCTAGTGTCCGGTCATTCGTCTTTACTGTTGAAAAACCAAAAGTGCGGTATTTAATGCACATTTGTATCATAACGGATTGGAACAGAAACCTTTGAAAAATCGGGAGGGAAAATGGATCCGATTTTTCTTCAGTTTTTTCGTGGTTTTTCATGTGATTTCGCCATTTTTTGAACCTTTTTTGTGTTTTTCTTTTGGTATATACAATAAAAGGCGGATCTGATTAGGGACCCGCCTTCGTTTTGTTTAACTAGTTCTGTTAGATGTCTGAAATAGGAAATACATAATGTCCAACGAAACGACCATTCAGCCAGTCCATCATATTCGAGTCCCAGACGATGTTGATGTTGAAATCTTTCCCGAGATTGCGGACTTCTTCTATTTTCTTATTAACGAAGTTGTCGATGAAGTCTTGCATCTGTTTGTAATCTGGTCTTTCATGATAAAAACTACTAGTCCATTCTTGGACCTTCTCGTCATGATAGTATAAACAGATTTCTTCCCTAGTCATCTTAAACCAACCAGGTTGCTCTTCAGCGGGTTCCGGCATCCACCTAATACTAAGCATAATGTCATAGCTGTTATCTATAAGATTAATATTAGCAGGTTCGGCTACATCTAAAAAGGCTGGTCTCACTCCCTCGGCTACAGTAGCCATAAATAAGTATGACATATGAAGACTCAGAGAGCGAGATGAATCTTTGGGTTCAACATTGTTGTTCTTGTTCGCAACCTTGTGCGACTTGGAAATTTTTTTATTATTTTTCATAATTATAAATATTTAATAATTAATAATTTAATTGCGATAGTTTTAATTTTTATGTTAAAGTGTCACGGTTTGGATGCCCTCGCCGTGACACCTGATATTTTAAAATAGCACACTTATAAAAGTGGCACAAAAGGCTAGGAGAATGATCGCTGATCAAGGTATTCTTGAAACCGACTCATTGGAAGGGCCGCTTCTACGATTTCGAGGAAATCTGTATTGGGATTGCCTTGTGTTACCGCAGTTTTAAGGTCGGTCGGCATATTCGACCAGACATGCTTGCAGAACATAATGTAGGTTGCCCTTAGCCAGTAGCGCTTGGGATCTTCAGGCACGTATAGCCCCTTGGTTATTCCCATCGCATTTAATGAGCGGTTCTTTTCTTCTTGTGCAATCAGTCATTCTTCCGGGTGGTAGTAGTTGGGCAGGTACCAGTCTGCGAACCGGATTCCTGCCCAACCGTCATTAGTTAGTTGATCCTCGAAGTACTGTGCTTCATCCGAGGTGCCGATTAATCACTCTTCCTTTTCTTCCATTTGCATTTGGCAATGTTTATTTTTGAAATAAAATTGATTCCGCGGGTATCCAGGCCGTCTTCGATCATACTGGTAAGGAAATCGTTGATATCTTCCAAGTTCGATCCCGGCTTTGCAGTCCTGGAGAGAGCCATGTTGAGCAGGTCAATTTTTGTGACCGGCACGACCATCTCGGAAATACGCTCCTTAAGTAGCGAAACCGTTTGTTCTTCGTTCAGGCAGAGCTCATTGTCTTCGGTTTTAATGAAATACTTGAAGAACTCGCCCTTCTTGTCGTTGGTGACACAGTATCCGGAGTCATCCATAAGAACCCATAGGTCTCCGTTTTGAGGCGGGGTTAAGCGCTCGCTACGCTTCCCGAAAATTCTGAATGATATAATGTTCTTGTCATTATCAATGTCCGCCGATGGGATATTATACTCGGATAGTATACGATTATATGGACGGCCTGAAGTAACCTTTGCCCGAATTTCTATACTTGTATAATTTGCCATACTTATTTTATTTTAAATTTATAAACGTGAATCCTATTGATCTGGAGTTCAGTAACTACATCTGGCCAGAGTTTCTGAAGCTTAGTAAGATTGCTGTTGACAAATTCAATGTCAGGTTCATCTTTCATCAGTTCTGAATTGATTCTGCGCACATAGTTTTTTCCGATAGCGTCAACCTTTGCAGTTGAAATAACATCGCTGACATAATCGACTGTTTGTGCCTTGCTCATAAACTGAGTAGAAACCTCTCCTGTATCCAAGTCAACAACCTCAACAACGTACTTGAAAGTGTTTCCGTACGTATCGTTCGTAATTGCCGCCGCCCAATTATCATGCTTATCGTAATAATAAAGTGCGTACAAATCTTTCTTGTTATGAAAAAGGAGGACGTCTAAATTAATGGCTGATAACGGAAAGCGGACTGAAGAAGAACTGACGCTGACATTTGTTCTGTCGACATCACCAAAGCGTTCGTATTCAGAAAGGATTTTCTTGGTCGAACGAAAAATAGATCTTTTTGCAACAATTGTTGCGTTATAATTATTTGTCATATTCAAATGACGGTTAACCTGTACGCCGTAAGGTTCTTAATTAAATAATTCCAATTTGAATTCCCGCATTTGTTCTCAGGTGCTGGGAAGACCCTATCAACTTATAATAATTGAGCAAAAACTCTGTTATGAGCCTGCTATTTGGCCCGTATTATGCAATTATTTTTTTCAGACTTGTCAAAGAACTTGGCCTTTCTCGGGCGTCTTACAACTTCTTGGTATTCAGCTAGCTGTTTTGTTACCTTTCTCTTTCTGGGAACAAAGGTAGGACATTTTCCGCAGAAATAAAAATTTAACGATGGTTAATTCTTTACTTAATTTTGGCGCATTTTAGTAAGTCGCTGATCATAGGACTTTTAGAAATAAAATATTTTTTGAAAGTAATTCCTTATGTTTGCGGCGACGAACTGGAATGAGTCATTATTAAGCCGAATAAGAAGAATACGAGTTGGATGTAAATAGGAATAAGCATCACCTTAAAAGGAGTCGATACTTGACATTGGTCTGAAATCTTGACCGTTATTATCTCGTTTTATCAGACTTGTCAAAGAACTTGGCTCTTCTTGGGTTTTTTCACAAACCATCCGGAATCCAGCGGATTTATATTCCCTTTCTCTCCTCTTTCTGGCTGCAAACATATGAATTAATTTTTAAATAAGCAAATAAATCTAACTATTTCTTTACTTAAAAATTTCGCACGGTTTGCCAAGTCGTTGACTATAGGTTTTTTAGAAATAAAATATTTTTTTGAAAAAATTCCTTATATTTGCATCGACAAACAGAAATGAGCCATGAGTAAGCCCAAAAAAATAGAAAACGACTGGGAAGTCAAACTGAAAAAGTACCGCTCTGAGATGGAATCGATGCTGGATGCCGGTGCCACAGTAGGGAGTGTTTTTAAGGAGTACAAGATTAATAGTCGTTTTCAGAAAGACTTTAACGCGCATTATAAAGAGGAGTATGGTTATACCCTTCTGGACTACAAGCGAAGAATTCGTGGGAAGGAGCTTGAAAAGCAGAAAGAGTTGGCGCAGATCAAGAAAAAACGGCAGGATCAGCAGCCGGATATTAAGGAGTGCCTTGCCGACATTGTTCTTTCCGTCGTGATTGATGGCAAAAACATCAACGAAACTTTATTTGAATATAGGGCTTATAACCAGCGACAGGACATCAATGATGCCATCCAACTTCTGTTCGACCACACACTTCTGGAGTTGAAGCAGGATCCTTCACTCGTCAATGCGGATTATGTAAGGGAAATGTGCCGGCTGTACGGGGAAGGGGTCAAGATTACCAAAGGTCTTAAAACCAAGACACAGAAGGAGATAAAGAAGCAGCTCCGCTCAATGACTGACGAAGACAGGCGGAACAGACAACTGCAAACCGAGATAGATTCACAGAATGCCGGACTGATGGGACTTATGAAACTGACCCCGGGTCTGGATGATCAGCTGCGGGAAGCATATAAGAGTTTCGCGGGTAATGTTATAGGTCAGGAAGAGGCCAGAAAGCACATCAGGGAGAACAACGCGGTTCTGAACCCCTGTATCGACAAGAGCAGTTCTATCAGTGAGGTTTCTTTCGATGATGGGGAAGACAGTTTCTTTGGCACCATGTCGCTTGAACAGAACAAGACGAAACTTGCAGTTGAGATTGTCGAATTACTTTTTGGGAAAGAGAGTAAGGTGTCTGCATCTTTCTGGAAGGTTCTCGAAAAGAGTTGCATTGGTGGCGGTCGTGTCTGGCTCGATCCTGACAAAGTTGGTTCAACCGTTCTGCTTGAAGAGGGGGTAGATAAAGACTCGCTAATAGGTGGCAAATCCGACATAGTGATGGTTCCTAGATGGATACGGGACATCGTTGCATCCGCGAAACAGTGCGCTGCATTTACGGTTGAATATGAGGACGTCCACTATGCGATGAATAAAGCGGAACTGCAATCACACCTGGAGAAATGCAGGCCTGATGTGCTGGCAGACATTCAAGGCCGGTTATAAAGATGAAAGCAGGGTTCAACGCCCTGCTTTTACTTTAAATGCCGATAGCCTTCCAGAATATATCCTCTATCTTGACCCCCATAATGTCCAGTTTCTCCTTGTCCTTCTCCGTTATATATACCGCATCGTGGACCGTAAAGGCGACGACTCCAAATTTGCTGCTCAGTTCTGAACACACTGCTCCGCTGATGTATTTCGTCTCCAGTTTGCAGCAGTCGAGTTGAAGCCTTTTGGTCTTGCGGTTCTTATTGTTCCGGTACGTGGGGTAGTTGACGATTGCTTCACCAATTTCAGGATAGTTGGCCTTCCACCACTCGCAGATCTGGAAGAAAAGGGTATCCCGCTTCTTTTGTCCCTCCATCCTTGTTGATATGGTATTACGCCAGGACTGGAGTCGCTCTTTGACCTGGTCACGAGTCCAGGGTGTCCCATAAGTTTTTTCGGCCCAATCTTTAATGCTGTTGTAGATATCGCCGTTCCTTACCAGGTCGCAGTATCTCTGCATCTCCTGTTCGGATATGGTTCCCAGGTCCTTCATCAACCTCGCAATGAGCGTATAGAAACAAGCGGTCACGTCAAAGTTCTCAACAAGGGGAGAGCCGTTGAAGTATACACGCTTCCTATATATTGCGTGCATGCTGTGCAGCCAGTGATAGTACCGGCCGTCCTCTGTCTCATGTCTAGCCGGGATCTGGTCGTACCTCTTTCCTTTTGAGCTGGTGTATTCAAGATACCGGTACCGTTCCTCGAAGTCAGCCCGCAGAATAACATTCAACTGATTGTCTGACAATTCGTTGTGAGAAAAAGTCTCCATACTATTAATACTCTCACAACTCTCGGACTCTCGGTTAATATTATAATTAATATTATTATATGAACTGAAAGAAAGAATGAAAGAAGAATACTCTTTAATACCTTTTTCGCTGAGTTTGATGAAATAATCTGAAGACTTTCCCCAGGAGCCTGTCCCTTCAACTAATGCAAAAGCATTCCCCCTCACAATACCGGTCTTCTTATCCCTTCCATGCTTGTTTTCCCTAACCAGGTTCTCTTCTTCCAGTATCCGGATCAACTTGTCATAATCCTTTGCAAGATACTTCAACAATGAGCTCGGAATCTGGACGAAACCGTAACTGTTGCCAAATTTCCTGACCGCTACTGAAATGAAGGAATATATCTTAAGCAGGTTCCTGGTCCAAACGCCGCTTAACCCTCTTTTCTCAGATATCTCGTCAATCTTCTTCCGATCTCCCTCGCTTACCTTTACGGTGATGCCGCCCGGTACCTGCTTGAAGTCCGGCAAATCAAACTTCGGATTAAAGATAGATATATGTGAGCGGCTCGTCATATCTAATTAATACTTTCCCAAAGGATCGGTTCTCCAGGCCGGTCCTTTCTTATTTACCGGCTTCCAAAGTTACATAATATCCATCAGCAGACAAAACCGTCTCTTCTCTTCAGACCTCCATATCGGCTTGTTTCGTCTCGTTGGGGAAGCCTTCGCATCAAAAGCGGTAAAACGCTTACTCAATATAATCGGGCTCGGATATGGGCTCCGTTTCGCTTAATAAGAAAGCAGGAACGGGTTCCAAAGAACACCGCCCCCGCCCTATGAGAAATGCCGCTGAACAATCGACAGAAACGTCGGTAAGCAAGAGAGAAAGGGTCAGCGGCACGTTTATTCCATTATCTGAAGGCTTTCATAATCAGTCCCAGGACACCGGATATTTTCTTCTGGTCGTCCAGGTAGAACTTCTCGACATCCAGGTTGCCATCCTTTATCTCTTCAAGCAGGCTGTCCCTGAATCCAGTTTTCATGACCGTGTACCAAGTGTCCTTGCCGTCGAAGAACTCTCCCGTCCTGTTCTTGCATATCGCAGTGCTGATAGATTCCGGTTCCTTTACGGGACGTATGACTATCATCTCGCCCCGCTTTGCCATATCCAGCAGTTGCTTCTTGGTCGGCCCGTCACTGTAGAACGGCCTGAACAGCTTGCCTTCTGTATTCCCGTCGGGAAGGTCGCCGGTCTTCATCTTAAGCATCTCGACGAGAAGGGAGGTCGTGTTGTCGACGGTCAGGTATTCGACGAGATCTGCCGCCGCCTTGATCTGACAGTCTTCTTTCGCAAAGCCGTCGAAGTAGCCGTCAGTCACATTCTCCAGTTCGTCCCAGGTTATGTCGCTCTCGCCGAATAACATATTGCCGTCGTGTTTACCTAATGCGAGTATAGCAGTAAAAAGCGGCATTAAAAAACTTTGGAGCCGGTTTTTTATGCTCAAACCGATCTGCTATATTCGCTATCATGATACACGAAAATGAATTGCCTGCCTTCATGGAAGAGGTCAGAAGACGTGCGCTTCTCGCATGTGACAACAAGCCCGAATACGTACGGGCATTACGGGAGAGCCCGACCTGGTACAGGTTTGGGAACGACGAAATCGGCTACTGGAAGAACGTCGGCTACAGGTACGATTTCTATGAAAAACCTAACGAGTTCAGGGAAATGATGAGAGAGAACAAAATCGCTGCATACTTGTCGGATAGGAGACAAGGCTGCAGCAATCTTATGGTCTTTCTTCCCTTACTGACATTCAAGAACGAGAAAGAGGATGGGGTGTACCTACATTTCTATTGTATTGAGGACTTATGTAGAGATGGGCTCGATTGGTTGAAGTTGTAGCACAAATTATTATTTCATACGAGGAGTGAGAAAGCTGGGTTAATATCAAAACAATCCCAATCTTGTCGTATGAGAATGGATAAGAGCAGGGAGTGTTCTTTCACTTTTATATTGTGATGGATCTTCAGTAAAAACGAATGAAAGCTTATTCGACATACTCGCTCATGCGCATTGATATAATGCGACCGGCGTTAGCTTGAATTGTGAGTAACAATGATTGATTATAGGCCCCTTGGTGCAAAAGAAGAGCATATTCATTCGAGCCATCCATCCTGCCGATTCGTATACCGATAGGATTTGAACCGTCTTTTAGCTTATGGAATTTAGCTTGAAGGTAGTTAATGTACTCATACCTGCTTGACATTTCATAGAACACAGCATCAGCAGTGTAATGGAAATCTTTATCCAGATAGGGTTCAAGAATGCTTACATCAAGGTTTTGCCAACACAATGCTGTCTTCTCTACCAGTTGCTTTTGTGTGAGCTCCTCGTGCAACGGGACATTTTTATCGCCCAGGAGAGAAATGGTTTCAAATTTCGCAGCATATGACGCTCCGTAAATATTCCTCTGGCCATTCGTGTCAAAACACCATAAGTCGCCGACAACCAACACTGGCAGTATCCCCATCCCAGATACGGATTTTGCTATATACTTTATGTCTATTAGAGACATATCCTCTTTAGATGGCATAACGTAGAACCATGTATCATGAGGGTCTCCGTCCATTCGGTACACAAGATCTGGTTGTTGTTTTAAAGAAGATGAAAACAAGCCATGAAGAAAGCCCACCTTCTCATTCTTCCGGTATTTCCATTGATTATCATTGATAATCTTTATTTTTGAACCACATTGACAGAAACTCTCATAAAGAGCGGCGATAAGAAATCGTCTTACGCTATCAGGAGACATAGGCGCCCCTTTTCTCTCGTCTGCAGCACATTTGTGTGTGTAGACATATGGCTCGCCATTAACAATCAATCGCATCATGGGAAAGTGGTTTTTATTAGTTTGGTTAATTGAGTTAGGAGGTACAACTACTTCTGATATAAACGATACATTTTATTCTCTAAGACCAATAAGTCCTGTTACCTAAAACATTATGCCGCAATCGTACATGTATAGATTCTTCCGGCCTTCGTATTTGAATTCGACAACGCGGTTTCCGTCGAAGACTATTTTCACGGTTTCACGGAATAGACCACCCCATTCGCTCCAAATACAGCTCTCGACAAATGCAGTATCGCCATCAAAATACACCTTGGGTTTGAGATCATCGCCTCTGAAAATTATATCTCTGCAGTGTCCGCGTTGAGACATTATGAGATTAAAGTCTTCTTCATCGAAGAGCAGCCTTTCCTCGTTGTAAGCACCATGCCAATAAGTAGGAAGAAGATGTCTGGCTTTGCTGAACAGATAAATGTTCCATGCACCAAATACACTCTTTTCCACATTCATCTGATAGATAATATCCTCTTCCTGACATATCGGTTCAGCATCTGTACTGCCTTTCTCAAACAACTGGAACCTGGAGACGTCTCCAAATCCATTCTCATCCGTAGCAAGCCTCAGTCTCAAGGTCATATTGTCGGGGATGCTGATGTGCCTCAAAACTCTATGCAAATCGTTCTCTTGATCGTACTCTCTTTTGGCTAAACTGATAAAGCCAGGGATACCGTCTTTCAGGTACTCTCTTGCAGTACTGGCCAAAGGATCTAAATCATCGATTCTTCTTAAAAGATTCCTTGCCAATTCAATCTTTCGCCCTTCATCACCGGTGCTTGGAATTGTCCCACCAATGATTTGGTTAAGATAGAATTTCGCTTTTTCTTTATCGACATCGAGAGTGTTATGCTCAATATCCGGACCGGATAAATACAGGACAGCCAGATTCCAATACAAAGATATTGAAGGGGTTTTGTTGGATAATGCAAAACTGATGGCTTCTTCGTAGGTTTCTCCAGTGCCCCACAAATACACGAAGAGATTGGCGGCTGCGTTTGAGCATCCTCTTTCAGCACATTCTCTCAAGATGTTCTTCCCCTCAGTCTCTTTGTCGGCATAATTGATATAAAGGATGCCAAGATTGTTCCCAGCTTCATTGATGCCATCATCGTACGCGCGTTTATAGCACTCACAGATATCATCAAAGAGCTGACGATTCTTCCTTGATAGTTGGGATAGCATCAATGAATTAAACTCTGAAGCACACGTCTTTGCTGTGCAGGGCTCATATTCGATTCCTTTCATTCCCATCATTCTCGCCATCTCCAATTCAATCATTTCAGTATCATCGAGGCTTTCGACGTACTTACTGCCGGCCAAGGGCATTGCATATTCAAATCCAACACAAGAAAGCTTTGGACGTGGAATCCGATTTGGCGTGTTCTGACGCTCGAACTCTTCTGCCGGATTATTACTCTGGAACTCGTTTTTCGAAGAATCGATGGGGAAGATTTCTACAGTCCTGTTACAATGAGGACATATTGAAACTGTGCCCCCATATCTCGTATAGGAGAATCGTTCCAACTTGTCAAAAATATACCAATCCAGATTCTCAGAAAACTCTCCACAATTAGGGCAAGGAATTCTATTCCCTCTTAGTTCGAGCTTTTGTTTCAGGAATGGCTTAAAAAACTCCAGTGTATAAGGAGCCTCCCTAAAACCGCCGAAATATGGATAGTCAGTGGATATTAACTGTGGAGCAAGTACCATTTGGGTGATTCTCCCATTGCGAATACGGAACATGACTATCATTCTGGCATATCGCTCAGGCATCTCTATAAGTGCAGGACCATTATAGAACATGCACATTTCGATTCTGAAATCGAATTTGACTCTACGCGTGATAGATGAATCATACCGATTTTTCCAGAACGCGAGAATCGAATCGACACCATGCAGCGTGTCTTCTTCATAATGTACGAAGGTCGCATTGGGCTCGAACAGGTCTCTAACGGATACAAAATCTCCAGACATACGAGCCTCTGCAAAACGACGGACAATATCGAAATCGCCATCTTTACGAACGTGTTCGTCTATCTGTAGCTCACTTTCTCCATCATCAAACTGCTGAATATCATCGTCCGTTAAATTAGCCGCATATTTCTTTCCGTATACATCTTCGAGGGTGTAGTTTTTCCCCGTGATGCGGTTAACTTCTGCTATCGACATCACTTTGCCGTTAAAAGACACGCGGTCTTTCTTCAATTTGCCTTGGAGAGACTTGGGTAGAGGGACAGGACGATCTTTTTTCTTTTTTGCGCTCAGGAGAATTATCAATCCAATTATCCAGCAAATTGGGGCAAATGGGATTGATACATAAGCGAATACTTTCTCAAACTTATCACTTGTGGCTCGCCTGGCTTTGCCTTTTTTACTGAACAAAAAAATGACCCAGGCGACAACAGTGAGAAGATAAATACTTATAATGATGCTCCAAGAATTCATGATACAGTGGAATTGTTAATTACAAATAAGACTAGTTATCTTTTGAAGCTCTTGAAATACTCCATAACCCATTCGTCGTAGTCTACTCTGTGGTTATGTCTCAATTCATCAAACAAATTCTGAACGTAAAAAGGGCAATGGCAAAATAGGCAATCGTCTTTACAGAGTAATTGTTTGTACGAGTAGTCTCCCAAAATGTATGGAGGAGTAAGATAACCGAGAGACCGTGCAGCAATAATGTTAATTCGATATACTGGGCACTGATGATATATTTTGTATTCGATACGCATATTAGCCCGAGTGATTTCTACTCCTTTGGGACGAGCCGGATTCTCTGGAGCCGAAGCCTTTAATGCTTCCAAAGCAGCTTTATCACCCTTTTCTTCTGCTTCAATTATAGCGGCAGCTCTTCTTAATTGTTCTGCGTTAAACATCTAGTTGTTAGATTATAGTTATTTGTTTTATTTAATCGGTTCTGCGATAGAAAAGTAGACCTCCAAAATTAATCATTCAGACGCTTAATATCAAGACTATCCATCATTCTGCTTCTTTTCGCTCGGTCATAAGCGCTGGGCTCAATTGGATTACTCCGTAAAGGATGTGGCAAGCATACGGCCAATGCTACAGCTTGTTTCGTTGATATGTCTGCAGCAGTCAGGTCATAATAACAGACCGTCGCAGCTTCAACGCCGTATAAACCCTTCCCGGTTTCGGCAACATTGAGGTACACCTCCAGAATTCGGTCCTTCCCCCAAATAGTCTCTATCAGAATTGTCCACCACGCTTCCACGACCTTCCGGCTCCATGTGGGTGTGGCGAAGGTGAAGACATTCTTTGCGGTCTGCTGGGAGATGGTACTGCAGCCACGTAAGGGCGTGCCTTCTTGCCGATGTGATTGCCACATGGCCTGCATCTCCTCCCAGTCGAAGCCGTGGTGGCTGCAGAACTTCTGATCTTCTGCCGCTACGACTGCCTGAATGAGTTCCGGGGCGATATCCTCCAAGGATACCCATTTCTGTTCGGAATGGTAGTTCTCCTCATTCCTGAACTGAAACGCACGCTTCAGCATCAGCGGAGTATACCGAACCGGAACCCATTTAAGCAGTGTGACAAGGGCAAGGCTGAGGAACAGTACCCAGAAAGGGATACGTACAAACAGCCAGTATGAGATTCTATGCCCTTTCATAGATGGCTATTTCATTACTTCACCTTTGGCATTGAGGATAACCTCGGAATAATGATCAAGGAGGGTAGCCCGGAACATATTGTCGCTGACGGCAGAGATGCTCTTGTAAAGCGGATCTGTGAGACGGTGGCAGTTTTTATCCATCATGCCGTAGCGACCACCCACGCAGTAGGCGAATAGACCGGTTTTTACGGTCTTTTCAACATATTCCAGTTCGCCTTCACGATTCTCATAGCGTTCTGTTTCCTTATATGTCAGTTCTTTGATGTTATCCAGAACGAATGAGTTCAGGACCTTGCCGTCATATGAGAGTTGCTTGGTAACGCCGGCCTTGGTGACGATGGCGTATTCCTTATAGGCGCTTATATTGTCGTATTCGGGATTGATGAGCCATTTGCCGATCTTATCAATAACTCCGCACTTCCCGGTTGTATCTGCTACTACGCAGTGGCCATCCTCGAACACGAAGTTGCTCAGCGGATTGCCGTGATATGGAAACATGAAATCGATCACGGTTTCACCCTTATGGTTGATGAAGCCGATATTCCCGTTCTTCTGGACTGCGGCCAGGCCCTCTTCAAAGACCCAGGCGCGACGATACTGGGCAGGGATGGCAATCTCGCCCGTGTACATATTGTAGTACCCGCGTTTGTTCTCTGAGCAGAAGACGGAAAGTGAGTCATTCCGGGATCGCTGCGTCCAGTCAAGTTTAATGTCTTTGATGGTGATTTTCCCAGTTGTCATATCTTTTATGGACACCTTGCCGTCATCGGTTTTAACGGCTACAAGATCGTCATTAAGAAGGAGCCCTTCGTCAACAACTTCCTGGGCTTCTAGGAAATTTGGTTGTTTGCAAGAGACAAAAAGTGTGGCAGCGGCCACGGCGATGAGTAAAAGATTTGTGTGTTTCATAAAGCGTGTTTTTGAATTGATTTCTGGTGCAAAAATGGGCTTTTGAAAGCACTCTGCCAAGGATTTTGCGGACGTATGTACGGGATAAAAAAGTACTGTATGAACGGGAGTTATGACTCTGTTTTCGTACTTTATATGTCGATTTCGTACATTGGTATATATGCCTCTCGCAAAGCCGAAGGAAAATCGTTATCTTTGCATATCAGAGCTCGCGAGTGGAAAGATTCTTGGTCATAAGTAAGGGCACGGAAATGCTCCGTGTACCCGCCAGCCGGTTGGTTTATATATCCGCCGACGGGAATTATGCTAACGTGGTAACCCAAGATAATAAGAAGCAGATAGTTTCTTTCCAGCTAGGTCAGGTGGAGGATCTAATCGGCGACCAGCTTGGTGATGAAGGCGGAAACTTCGTTCGCCTGGGAAGAGGTCTCATCATCAACACTGACTACGTGTATCTCATCGATATTACCAAACAGCGACTTATCCTCTCTGACTGCGCTGCGTGTTACCACGAGCTTTCCGCCTCTCGCGAGGTTTTGATTAAATTGAAGGCTTACATAGATGCAACGATAAACCATGGCTGACAAGAAGAATGAAATAAGGGATGATGAGTTCCGGGTTATCGGTCACGCTCCCCAGCAAGATACTTCGACGCAGGAAAGACGTCGGAGGAATGTAGGCGTTGCTGTTGTCTCCGCCGTTTTGGTTATTGCCATCGGCATTCTGGCCATCATCTTCTGGCCAAAGGAAGTGCCGGAAGACCCGAACGATGGCTTGTTTGAGAATATCCCGGAGGAAATCGTTCCTAAAAAAATTGCTCCTCTTGGCATCAAGACTGACGCATCTTTTACGGAGAAGAGAGACACCATAATCAATGATGTTCAACTTGCTCTTTATATCCCGCATAACACAACGCCCGAGTTGACTCTTGGGGTTCCGGACCGAAACGATAAAAGCATCATCCTGGCAGCCCAGGCAGCCGATATTCGAAGGGACAACCATAAGATTCTGGGCGCTTTTGTGCTGAAGGGTGAGCCGCTTGCTTGGGGCCTCTCCAAGAAGGGCTTCTGCGCGATTATTGATAGTACAGTAACCGTTGGCTATTCTGAGAATTCACCTCTATTTGAAGAAGCTGTTGAGAAGGGTGGGTATTTCTTCCGCCAGTTTGCCCTTGTTGATAACGGGCGTTTAGTCGAAAACGACCTGGACAACAAAACTATGCGCAAAGCTCTCTGCAGTCGTGCTGGTCAGATCTTCGTCGCCGTCAGCGAAACTGATGAATCCATGCACGATTTCGCACAGGCGCTTGTTGATCTGAATGTGGATAATGCCATCTACCTGGTTGGTAGCCATTCCTCTTTCGGGTGGTTCATTGATGAAAATGGAGAAAAGACCCTGTTTGCGCCTGATGTGCATAGGGGGACTTATAAGAATGAGAATTACATAATATGGCGAGTTTCTTAGCCTTGTTTAAGTCGAATGCGATAGCGGTTTCTTTATCTAAGACAATACAGATTTAAATAATCAACCATGAACAAAATCATAGAATCGTACCTCAGAAAAACCTACGGATTTGATTCTGATAGCGCGTCCGTCAATGATTATCAGAAGGTAACCGAGATCCTCGTAAGTGACGCTACCATGAGTCATGAACATGGTGAGTGGGATTTTTCTTTATTTCCAAACCTTCAGAAGATAGATTGCAGCTATAACCCGATTGACAAGCTCGTTATTTCCGCTAATCACAAATTGGAATATATCCGTTTTGAAGGAGCTCGTGGCAATATCCCTCATAAAATTGATTTCACAGGAAATCCTCATCTGAAAACTGTTAGGGCTGGACAGGATGGTGTCGCGGAACTTGATTTTTCGACTAATACCGAGTTAGAAGAGCTATCTGTTTTTCTCAATTCTTCTTTAAGGTGGCTTGATATTGATAGTTGTACTAATCTCAAGAAGATTCAAATGCAAGGGGTTAACATTCCTTTTGTCGACCTAACGCATTGTCCGAATCTTGAATTGGTAGACATCAATTATTGGAACCTTTATAAAAACCACTGTGACGAATTCGGACCAGGTTTTCCTAGACCTTTTGTTTTTGTGCGTGACGATTTCGATGAAAGCATTATTGATCGTGAGACACGCACCTATGATTACTACACTTATTTTCTAATAAGAGTTAAAGAGGGTTGTCCGGAGGAGCGCTTCTTAAAGCTTGTCAAAACAATGAAGGAACAGATGCTTTCTATTCCTCCTGACAACTACGGTAGAGGCGTTGCCAGAATGCATTATTGTCTTTTAGCTTCGTATCGAGAAATCAAAGATGAAGAATAGTGCGCACTTAGGCTCGATTCTAAGACGTTTATTATAAAGAGTTACCGATGTGACCGGTCATTCGAGTGTTTTCGATGACCGGTTCATTACTTGAATAATAGTAGAACTATCAAGACAATAAGCAGGGCAATACTACAAATAGCAAGAATTCTTAAAAGACGACTAGTCTTATTAAAACGGTTGCTGAGATTATTGATGCCATTTGAATTCTCTTTTATATGTGTCACGATTTCTGCAAACGCCCTCTCTTGGTTATCTTTAAGAGATTTCACGTAACCATATAGTTCGGAAAACGCATGCTCCTGTTTCTCTGATAGGGTATTGATTTCGGATTTAATCTCAGACAAGAGTGCATCCTGGGCTCCTTGAGAGGACTCCAGTGACTGCTTGAGTTCTGCTATCTCTTGCCTTAGTTGATTGATTTGGGAGAGGGTATCCTTAATACTCTCACTAAGGGCCTGAAGAGATGTGGTGCATTCCTTTAAGGACTGGACGGTTGTTTTCAAGTTGGCTAATTCATCATCTGTGCTCTTCTTGAAAGAATCGGTGATGATCTTTCCCTCTTTTGCAAAGGTTTCATTGGCGGCTGCCAGATCGGTTTTGAGCGTTTCCAATAATTGGTTACACTTTGCTTCTAAAGCAGCTGTTATGCTCATTGCTTCTTGACCCAGGGAAGCTCTCTGACTGTTGATGTCTGAAAGGATTCCTTGGATACTTGTTTTTATCGAGTCCAGAGATTGCGTATACTCCTTGATCTGCTTCTGCAGAACGTCGTAAGCATCTACTGTCTGCTTTACCTGATTCTTCGCAGACTCGACTTCCTGAAGGGTGGTCTCCAGTCTTGCCAGGGAGGTTAAAAGCTCATTTGTTTCCATATCTATTGTCTTTTATTATTCGGATAAATATTTGTCTTTGAAATTATTAAGCCAAGCGGAATGCAGGTCTATCTCGCATTGTGCGTCCCATAAACGCATCTGCTCAATTTCCTCGTCTGTTGCGGCATTACGATTGTTCAGAACAAATGCCTGTTTAAAATCCTCCATTTTGCTGTAGAACTCTTCTTTATCTTCGGTTCGTTTATAGAACTCTCTATAGCCCCGCAGATAACTGCTTTTCAGTTCCTCTTGGAGATTCTTGTTTTGGCCTACTTTGAGATAGGTAAGACAGTAAACGTTTAGGAGGTCCAACGTCGGATTTGGATCTGTAACAGCACGTCTGATCAAGCGTACGGCACCTTGTAAATGCTTGATGTTATCTTTAGGGGAACTGGTCCCCACTACGTTATCATCAATTACAGCCATAAACTTAAACAAAGTATCATAGGTGGACTTCTTGCCCTCCTCGGTATCTTTGGTTAGAGAGTATTCTTCACCGTTTTCAGTATGATAATCTATGCGTGCATACTTTGAATTGAAATAGTAGTAGATGAAGTCTTTAAGGGCTTCATTTGCTTCTTTCCAGTCTTCTCCATAACTCACGCCTTCCATACAGAAGGTGCGGATGTCATCGATAGCTTGTTTCCGCTTGACGGCAATCTTTTCGTAGATGAATTCAGTCAGGTAGCCGAGGCATTTGTGGACCTCATTATCGCCCTTGTAATCTGGAACCTTGCTTATTTCCTGTGCGGCTCTTTCCTTGGTATAATACCTTTCAAGGAATGATTGCAGAGCTTTATAGTATGACCCATCTTTCTTTCTCTTGGCCACTACACGATATACGCGGTTACCATAATCCTCGGTGAAGTCATCGATTAGGCCGATACAGCACATCCTATATATCGCCTTTGCGATGTCGCTTTTATCCCGAAGGATCTCTAACTTATCATTACTGGTATCGTATGTGGTCCCGTTCTCGATATTTTTTATATGGATAGTAGTGCCATCTTTCCCCGTGACATAAACTCTCTCTTTCTTCCCACCGTTGTCATATAGCCATACTGGTATAGATGATATGAGGGCAACGACTTCAGTTCCTTCTGAAGCCTCCAATACTTTTTGCAAGAAGTCAGATACCTGAACGGTGTCCTTTAACTCTGCATCGTCCCCATAGAAGATCTGCGTCTTGGAGCGACTCAGGAGTTCAAACATCGTCCGCTTCTCCACAAGAGTACCCTTGAAATTGTTGTTATAGAAGTACATGACTGTCTCATAATCAACATTCTGGTACTCAAATGCCCTGGCTGGAATGGTCAAGCCGTTCTGTTGGAGTAGCTCGTCCATATCATTTTTGTAGACGAAACCCCTGCCAGCATCCGGGACTTTCCTCAACTGGCACCTGTTGTATTCTGAGCAAGGGCCAGTACAAGGGCCCTTATTGCACTTCTGGCAGTCTTGTTCACATAAACGGAATGCAAAGCGCGTGTTGCAGACATCGCAATGCAGTTTTACCATGTCCTTATCCGGAGTACAATAATCGAAGTACTGTTCATCAATGAAAAGGCCATAGTGGTCAAGAATCATCTGGAGATCTCCGTCATAAAACCACTTGTCTCGAATAACGAACATCGGGAAATCATTGACAGGGCATCTGCGATTAATCCTGACGAGTTTATAATCTGCCAGCAGAATGCAGGACAAAGCCATTTTTCGATCACGTCCTGCGCGCCCGGCTTCTTGGACAAAGCTCTCCAGGGAACTGGAATAGTTCATGTTAACGGTGAAGCGCACATTCGGTTTGTCGATACCCATACCGAATGCTTTTGTCGCCACCATTAACGGAAGTTTATTCTCGCGGAATAAATCCAGGTTCTCAAACGACTCTTTATCGATTTCATCAGCATCGTCTCCATCGCCGCTGCCCATAAATGTGCCGAGTTTGTGAACAGTATGGCCTAAAGACGCCTTATTCCCATTTACGGAAATACCGGTACTATTTTTATGGGGGCAGAAAACTATACCGGATTGTTTGTATTCATCAGCATCACCGAAGAAATCGTCCGGTAACTTCGCAGAGAGGTCTGTTTCAATGGAGCCTTCGACATTTTGGCGCTCATTGAAGCGTTCCTTAATTGTCTTGACAGATTCAGGTTCTTGGAGCTCTTCAATCAAACTAGGAATCTTATCAAGGTAGGTGGTCAAGAATTCTTGTTTTGAAGGATACACACTCCATTTATCGGTCATCTTTACTGCCCGGGGCAGTCCTTCGTCAAGAACATGGTTCTTATCAAAGAATTTATCCTCTTCACATTCGATAGGGACTCTTTCTATCTTATATTGAAGCTCAAGACGATTCGTGTTCTCTTCTCTGATGATTGTGTCAGAATCTAACTCAAAAGCACCATCTCCAGAGAGTTCACGCTCTACGTCTGCCAGAACGTCAAAAGAAGCCGTTGCCGTGAGTCCAAACAGCGTCAAGTGCTTATCATCGCCCTTCTGCTTAGGAAGGACATATTGATACAGGTTTCGCCCAAGATGCAGGTAGGTGAACCTGAAATCGTGCCCCCATTCTGAAACGCAGTGTACCTCATCTATGACCCCATAGCTGAAGTATACACCCACATTGTGCATGTTCCTTAATTTCTCCCGGAAGCTGTATGTGCAAAGCCTTTCTGGAGACAAGAATACAAATTGCATCATTGAAGTCTCCATCATCTTTGCCCGTTTTTCCTTCTCTCGGGCGTCAACAGTCGAGTTGATAAAGGTACATGCATCTATGCCAGCCTTTATAAGGCCGTCAAACTGGTCTGCCATAAGTGACCGGAGTGGATCGACGACCAAAGTAACGCCTGGCTGAAGCATTGCAGCCAACTGGTATGTGAGTGACTTACCACCACCAGTCGGGAGCAGACCGATAACGCTCTTGTTTTGAAGGGCTCGGCTCAAAATAGGAAGCTGACCTGGACGGAAGTCCTCTTTGCGGAAAAGTAACTGAAGGAAATACTGTAATTCCTTTTTCCTTTCATCGATAGGAATATAGTTTCCTTGAGGGTCTCTGTTTACTAACGGCTGATAAGTAATGCTATCGGAGGTATAAATATGTCTCTCAGAATGGAGATAATTAGCGGAGCGAATAAAGAAATAACACTTTTCGCTGCATTTGAAACTGCTGAAAGACCGGTCTTCCAATCCGGAGCGACGCATGACTGCAATATCGAAAACAACATCGTATTGTTTGGCATAATTGGCCTTTTCAATACCATTTATGACGTTGATCCGGATAGATTCATCAACACTTCCAGCAATGTGAAGAGGAGAATCTACAAAGGCTGGAGAGCTGACGACGTCGAGTTGTATATTAGGGAAATGTATGTCTTTGTATCCTTCACTTAATGAAGCAAGCCTGTTGAATGAATTAGTGAAATCTCTCAATGCTAGAGCCACGCAGGGGACATCATGTTCCAAGGCGAGAATTCTTAGTGTGTCCTTCTTATAATAAACCCGGCCGGTAATCAGCGCCTCAATAAGGGTCTTTTGAATACGGGCTATACCAATTGGAGAGAGTGTGAGTTGTAATACCTTGATCCAGGATGCATCAAAGGATTTTCCCCAAGCCTCTTTTACTTTGGCAAAGAACTCATTATTCAGAGGAGCCGAATCTTGGGCAAAATCATTGATATCCCTTAATCGTATGCAATCCCAGCCCTTACCCTTTAGGGCCGAAGTCCGGAAATCGTCAGATGTCCTTGCCCTATTATCACTGTGATAACTCGGCCCATCTATCTCAATGACAAGACCGTGCTTTTCTCTTCCATCCGGGCCAATCAGCGGATATGGATATTCGCAAGCAAAATCGACGCGCTGGGAGTGGTGCGCCCTTTGTCCAGTAATAGACATCAGACTCCTTTGCGGCATGAGTACCTGACGTAGGCTTGCTGGTGCTGAACTAAATATGAACTGTTTCTCGAAGTCGCTTTCTAGGGTTTTCGAGCAGTAGTTTTTTTCATCCAGTGAAAGACGGCCATCGATTGCGTATAATGCCAACATGACGTCATCCAGATTCAGTCCTTCAGCATCATAGTTCAAACTACCAAGGCTATCCGAAAGTATTTGGTTGCCCAGAGGACTGAAGGCATCCTCAATGGCGGGGCTGGTCCTGGTCGGGAGTCCTCTTGTTACCATATTATTGAGGACGGCAAGAATCGGATCTACATCATCGTAGATGCTGGCACCAATATCAAAGGGGGCCGCAACCTCGAATCCAGATAGTCTTTGGTAGAGGGCAGCAATCTTCTTCTTGGTATCTTCATCAGCCATCTGTATCAGATTCCTAATTGCATCCAACTGATAAGATGCAAAGAACTGGGCATCGGGATAGTAATCGACAGCAATAAGGTTGATCTGATTGTTCTCGAGCTTGAATACCTTGATGTTGTAGGAACACGGCTTGGAATCCTCTGAATAGCGGTACTCAGAGGCCGTTTCGTTCATGAAGGTCTCTGGAGCATTGAAATACTCATAGAAACGGTCAATTCTCCTGTTGCCACTATTCATTGGACTTATACAGAAGAAGTAATGTTGCCCATGAACGTTTGAGCCGACCTTTTCTGCCAGAGACTTCAGATCAATTGAGCCAATGTCGAGTATATTTGAAAAGAAGTGAATGGTGACCGGGCTGTCGCCAGTGATGTCTTCCGGTTTTACGTCATCTAGATATTTTCCGATGCAAGACACCGTTACGTTTGCGTCTACGTATGCACCTACATGTATCGCAGCTCGCTCCCGAGCAGCCTCCGAGGGCTCAATTAACGTGACCTTGTGAACGTTGTTCGTGACCCGCCGTTCCCGGAGGTAGTCAAATAAACAGACCGTGGCCAGACCTTGGCCGCACCCCCAGTCAACTATATCAAAGTCTCCTGAAGCATATGTAGAAGGGCTGATGCAAGAAAGCGCCCGATATACTTTTGCCTGGTGCATCCGGCCAAACGAGAACAGGTAGCACTTCATCTGAGCATCAGAGTCCAGTAAATCAACGCCGTGATTCAATGACTCATATAACTCATTCCTTTCCTTATCGGAAAGGGACATTATATAGTTCTTGGCAATGCCTCTAATACTATTGAAGGAGACTTCGCGTAGCGCAGATATTTCGTCTTTGTATGCCATTCTATTTCCCCGTAATAGTATCTGATTCAGGATTCTTCTTATGCATCTGCCAGTTCCTTATAGCTGCCTCCTTGGAACTATTGGCGTAGCAATACTCGCAGAGGTGTGGGCAGGTGTTGTATTCGCCGATGTCCTTGCTGATGATGCAGCCGCAGAACTGGCGCTGGCCTTTGTCCTTGTTGTTTTTCTTCTTGACGGCGTAGTGGCCTTCATCCAGGACAATGGCACCTTCTGGAATGGAATCATCTCCAAAAAGACCGGATTCCATTTCTTGGATTTCCACGCCCAGGAACTTCATCAGCACGTCATCCTGCCAGGCGATGCGGATCATCAAGTCATCATCTACGCAGCGATTGTGCGCGATGTGGTATTTGGCCAGGTCAATCTTCTCACCGCAAGTGGCAATGGTAAATCCCCATTTCTTGTTCAATTCGTCTAGCTTAGCGGCGAACTCTTCCATTTCAGGTATGGTCCATTCCCGGTAATTGATGTGTGAAGCTTCCAAGTTGGCTTTTACCTTCCTGTAGGCGAGGATGTCGGCGAAACTGAAAACCAGTTTCTCCGTGTAGCCAACTAGTTGCGCTGCTATGCCTTCAATCTTCTTCAGGAGAAGGTCTATGTCTATGGTATCCGTGAGGAGCAGAGGATCGAAACGCCAGATGACGCGTCCTTTACCCAGTTTGTCCACTAATTTCTTGAACGTCTCAATCCGTTCAGAAACCTTTGGGACGCCTTTCTCCAGACGCTCATCATCGTAGTCGTTCAGCGTGTATTGGATATAGCAGTTGATGCCCCTCTCCTTAAGATAATCCAGATGGGGAATGAGTTTCTCGGGATTCTTGGACCAGAAGACAATGAACCGCGTCTTCCCATAGGAAACATAGCACTTTACGCCATTGAACGGATTTGTCCAGGCAGAATAGCCTTTTTTGAGTCTAGCGAAGAACCAGTCTGCATAGAAGGCAGGAATATCGGTGCTGCGGCTGGCCGAGACAATCTCTGGTGCCTGCGCATCAACGAATGTTCCATTATCTAATTGTATTCTATCTTTTCCCCAGGCCATAGGTATCAGTATTCTTTGTTTAGGACGATCTTTTCATAGTATTCCCGCGTCATGAAGCCGTCGCAGCCGGTTTTGTCGGCTTTGAAGTTGGTGCAACCAAGGAAGGGTTCGACTTTGCCTTCCTTCACAATCAGGTAACCATCCTGGCATTTGTCGCACTTGAGGATGGACATATTACCGCCGCGGAGGTCGTTGGTCATGAAGTCGCAGATTTCGGGTTCGTTGGAGCAGATCCAGAGTTTGAGACCGATATGGGGCTTGTAGCGAAGCTGAAGGGGGTAGCCGCAGACCGGGCAGCGTTTGATGTTCTCCAGGTTGTCGGTGGACTGGTCGTTAAGTTGACCGTCCATGGTGACCAGCGGGTAGTCTCGGAGGAGTTCGGTGACGAACTGTGAGGGGTGCTGCTCGGGGGTGATGATATACACGCGGTTCTTAGTGCGTGTGAGGGCGACGTAGAAGAGACGGCGCTCTTCGGCGTAGTCGATGCTGTAGTCACCTTTGACGACGTATTTGAGGACGGGGTCTTCCTGGATCTGGGACGGGAAGCCGTAGAGTTCGTTGCGGGCGTTGATGATAATGACGTTGTCGTAGCCGAGGCCTTTGGCGCGGTGGACTGTCATGAATTCAATCTTGACGCCGGGGAAGCGGTGGGAGCGGACGCTGCCATCTTCGGGGTTGTACTGGAAGTCGGCTGATTTGCCCAGGTTGAAGGCATCAAATCCGTAGCGACCCAGCAGGAGGATGGAGGATTTGGGATTCTCGGAGAGAATCTTCTCCATCGCGGCCTCGACAGTCTTGCCGATGAGGAAGTAACGGCCGCCCTTGCCCTCGAACTGCTTCCGGTCCACTTCTTCCGTGTAGGTCTGGATGACAATGGGGTTAGTGATATGTTTCGGAGAGACCAGGGCCTTCTTGAGCTGGGATTCATTCTGCTGGATGAAGCCGCCGGCGATGTCGATGACTTCCTGGGCGTTGCGGTAGGTCTTTGTAATTTTCAGTTCCTCGCCGTAGCCCATCGCCTTCTTGAATTGGGTAAAGAGTTCAATGCGGGCTCCGGCATAGGCGTAGATGGATTGCCAGTCGTCTCCCACGGCGATAATCTTGGCATCACAAACTTCACTAAGGGCCTTTGTGAGATCAAAACGCTGCCGGGAGATGTCCTGGTACTCATCTACAATGATGTACTTGAAATCTAGCTTTACACCGGATTCCTTCTGTTCCCGGAGGATGCGGGCGGACTCATTGATCATGTCCTCGAAGTCTACGGCGTGCTGCTGCCTCAGTCGCTTGGTATATTCCAGATAGCACTGCTGGCAGACATCCAGGAAGAGTTTGGTGCGCTCGTTTGTGGACTTGCTTTCCCACTCATAGAACTGCTCGGAGGTGAAGCCATTGGTCTTGAAGTTCTGGATGAAGGTGCAGACCAGCTTGACCAGTTTCAGGATGTACTTGTTCTCTTCGGTGGAGACAATCTTATCGAAGACTTCCTTGGAGGAGCGGGGCTCCAGGTTAAAACCGTGGGCACGAAGCTCTTCCTCCAGGTGGACCAGCAGCGGCCGTCCGTCGTTGTAGGAAGAGAAGGTGTAGATAAGCTCGGTACCGTGCTGGCGATGCAACTTAACCTTGTCATTGATGGCCGCCTTGTAGTGCTTCAGCTGTTCTGCTGTGTATCGGTTGTTCCGGCCGTCCTGGGTGATACCGAAGTGCTCGATGTAGGCAACGTGGTCGCCCTGGGTAATGGTAAAGTCCGGCGTGTACGGCTTGTGTGCACGGATGATATTGTACTTGTACGGCTTCTCGTAAGCATAGTCAATCTTGTTGAGATACAGGAAGTTTGCAATCTTCACTTCCTGAGCTGAGCGAAGCGCTTCGTGGGCAATGGAAATGCGATTGCCCGTGCGTTTGTTGATGATTTCCTCCGTGTACTCGCTCATATTCCCCTTGAGCGTGGTGAAGTCCGCCTTGGAGATATAGTTGAAGAAGGAATTGAGGTCATCGCCCTCATAAGGAGCGTCAAAATAACTACCGAAGAAGAGGATCAGTTTGTCCACCAGTTCAGGCTGTTCGAGGATATTACTCTTGAGGTAGTTGTTGACGATGTTGAAGAGGAAGCCACCGTCCCGGATATTCTTTCCAGCCGGATCTTGCTTTCGGAGTATGGCGTAGCCGGTGCTATGGAAGGTAGTCACCGGGCACTTTATCCGGAGCGCCTTATTGATCTTGTCCCGCAGTTCGCCCACAGCCTTATTGGTGAACGAAATCACCAGAATCTTCTCCGGGTCGATGTGCTGACGCTCAACCAGGTACCGGACCTTCGCCGCCACTGTAGTTGTCTTTCCGGCGCCGGCACCTGCAATAACCAGCGTATAGTCCTCATCCGAGAGCACCACCTGCCGCTGTTCTGCATCCAGGCTTATAGCCGGATCCACCGACTTCAAGATGTTGTCCAGATAATCCTTCTCCGACTCCAGATGCCGCTGAATGTACGTCTGATTATGCTGCCGGATGCAATCCGCACCCGAAGCCAGATTGGCAATGTCCGCATAGTTCCGCAGGAAAGCTTCCACCTCAGCCGCTGGCACACCATTGGCCGAGCAGTAGTAGTTCAGCGTCTTCGCTGCTTTCTGATTCTGGAAGAAATTGTTCAACTCCGTATAATCCTCCACCAGCCGGCGGTAGTCACTCCTGGCCAGGAACTTGTCTGACATTAGGAGACTACTCAAGGCTTGAGAGAATTGCTTTAGTTCGGCATATTCTGGTGTAAGAGTTGTGTGTGCATCAATTACAGTTTCTCGTTTATCGAGATCATGTAGCTCTGTCTGCCTTTTAGTGAATATGCGACTAAAAATAGACATGTTATATAAAGGAATATGGCTTTACTCAGTGTAATTTACAAAATTAACGATTTTTCTTGATACTCGCTGAAGTTAGGCTAGATAATATTAGAAAAGATATTATGCCATGTTTTATTTCAGCTCGTTTTAGAGCGAGGCAGTGTGAAATAAGTCATGCCAAATCTGGGGCCAGACCATAGTGAAGCAGCATAACCCATTGACAATCAATCAGCATTCAATCCTCTGCAACCAATTTAACGAGGAAGAGTATTGAGTAGTTAACACTCTGAAAATAAGCGAATTGCGTCCATCGGGTACGATTTTCACGAATCGTGCCCG